>Ga0100377_1002035_pt1 | contig 17138 bp, 16 predicted proteins | sample CryGeymeta201501_FD_83664 | JGI IMG/M metagenome (GOLD analysis project Ga0100377, IMG submission 83664) | Groundwater microbial communities from Crystal Geyser aquifers in Utah, USA - Crystal Geyser metaG 2015-01 | ecosystem: Environmental > Aquatic > Deep subsurface > Groundwater | place: USA... | reverse complement strand
GTGGCATCAGAAGTAAATTCTTTTGTGAAACTCAGCAGATTGGTCCCTCGAAACATATGTAATCCTTTGTTTTTTCTTTATTTGATAAATAAAGTTAATGCTTTTATGTATGTAACTCAAAAACTTTAATAAAACCATACTTAAGTTTTATTTTGGTTTCTATAAAATAAATGGCTTTATAAAACTATAAGTATTGTTTTATAAAGCTTTACTTAAAATGAAAAATATAATATTAAAAGATAAATTAACAGATTAAATTTTTAATAAATAAAACTTTATTTTTACGAGTGCAAAATTTTATAATTAATTGATTTAAATAAATTTATTAAATTGGTTGGTATATTAAACAAAAATAAATTTAAATTTTAAAAACAAAGAAAAATAATACTATGGACGCAGGCCCGAAATATTTTAATTTAACGAACTAACATTTCTGTAAGACGTTTTATTTTCTTACAGAATTAATGTAAGGAGATAAACTAATGATAAAAATTTTCAAAACTTTTGGTGGGTACCTTGATGTTGCCGAACCGGAAAAAGGTTGTTGGATTAACGCAATTAACCCTACTAAAGAAGAAATTATAAAACTTTCAGAAAAATACGGTTTGCCAAGCGATGCCATTAATGATATTTTAGATGTTGACGAAAGACCTCGTATTGAAATAGAAGATGAATGGACATTAATAATTTTAAGAATTCCTGTTGAAACTAAAAATAACGGTGTTCCGTTTCATACAATTCCACTTGGAATATTTATTGCTGAAAATCACACTTTAACATTATGCCTTCAAGAAAATGAAGTTTTGCCAATAGACAAACCTTCACCTTTTAGAGAACAATATCGCCAAATAACTGATAATATTAATTTCGTTTTGCGTTTATTTTTACGTTCGGGTAATTTATACCTTAGGTATTTGAAACATATAAACCAAATGACTTCCTTAATTGAACAAGATCTTGAAAAATCAATTAAAAACAAGGAATTAAATAAGTTACTTAAAATGGAAAAATGTCTTGTGTTTTTCATTACTTCTATAAAAGCAAATGAAATTGTTTTGGCAAAACTCCGTAATTCAAAGAAAATTACATCTGAAATAAATGAAGATTTATTAGAGGATGCATTTATTGAAAATAAACAAGCACTTGAAATGGCTCAAATTTATTCGGATATACAAAGTGGAATGATGGATGCTTTTGCTTCTGTTATTTCAAATAATCTAAACGTAGTTATGAAACAATTAACACTTATTTCAATAATTTTGATGATTCCAACTTTAATTGCAAGCATTTTTGGAATGAATGTTCCAAATTTTATGGAAAATTCTGCATGGGCTTTGCCTGCAATAATTTTGGGTTCGTTAATCCTCTCTTTTTTAGGTGTAATTATATTTAAAAAGAGGCAATGGCTTTAGTAATAATTTTAAAATTGTTCTATTCTCATTAAAAAATTGAAGTTATTACTAATTCAACGTTTTTTGTTTAGGAAAACAATCTGTTACCAATTTTTTAGGGATAAAAATTTTTGTTATGACTAATACAGATTAGAGCTTTTCTGCGTTAGAACACAAAATATAAAAATTATTTTTCTTGTTTGGAAACTAACCGACAGATTAAAAGCTCAAATAATAATAACTTTATAAACATAAAACATTTATAATTTTTTTGTAAATTGAAAGTCTAAAATTTAGAGTGTTTGTCTTATTATAAAAAAAGGAGTTACCATTTGAGCGAAATTTGTCCAATATCATTTAAACAAGTTGACGAAAATGCTGCGAGAAGTAATGCTATATTATCTGTAATTGCCGTTGGTTTATTTTTGGCTACATCATATAAATTTATAATTGTTTTCTTAATAGTAGATTTTTTTATTCGTGGTTTTATTGACCCGTTGTATAGTTTTAATACTGCTATAAGCAAAAGCATTTTAAGGATTATTAATAATAAACCAAAATTAATAGATGGAAGTCCTAAAATATTTTCTGCAAAATTATGATTTTTTATGAGCACGTTTATCTTTGTTTTTTCTTATTTTGATTTGCATGTTGCAACTACAATTTTGGGAGCAATGCTAATCTTTTTTGCACTACTTGAAGGAGTTTTGGGCTATTGTGTAGGCTGTAAGATTTATTCGTTTCTTGAAAAGGCAAAAAAAAACCAATCCATATAAATTAGGATTGGTTTTTAATTTTTACAAATAAAGATTAATTTACTAAATAAACTAATCTTCAATTACTGCAAGAACATCAGCACGTTGAACAATTTTGTACTCATCTTTACCAACAGTAATATCTTCACCACCATATTTGGCAAAAAGAATATTATCACCAACTTTAATTAGCTTTTGTAATTCTTCATCAGTTCCAACTGCAACAACTTTTCCCATACGTGGTTTTTCTTTTGCTGTATCAGGAATAATTAAGCCAGAAACTGTTTTTTCTTGTTCTGCAGCAACTTCTACAAGGACTCTGTCATCTAATGGTTTTACTTTCATATTAACTCCTTTATTTAATGTTTAGTAAATTATTAATTTTATTTTTATCAAATCCAACAATTGGTTTATTAGCAATCATAATTACAGGCACACCTTGTTGACCTGTTCTCCGCTTCATATCAGCAGCGGCCCGTAGGTCTTTTGAAACATCAACCTCTGTATATTTTATCCTTTTTTCCTTAAAGTATCTTTTAGCAACGTTACAATAGCTACAAGTTGGAGTTGTAAATATAACAATTTTTGGTTGATTTTTCAGTTCCATTTATTAAAACCTTTATAATATTATAAAATAATTTGATGAAAAATGAATAAAAAAGATTCAATTTTATATCATTTTTATAAATGTAAAATTATTTTCGGAAGATTTTTTAAAACCGACGTTTATTAAATATTTAATATGTGCTTTAACTTCAGATTCAGTTGATATTCGTGAATATCCAAGATTTTTAATGTGCTTAATTTCGGAATTATATAAATATTTGCCCGATTTCATATCGCGATAATCTGAAATTACATAATCAATATTTATTTTGATTTCTTGTTTTGAAATTTCTTCATACATTAAAATTCCAACTGGGCGTAAATCTCTTAATAAAAAGAAACATTCAAAATTTTTAATTTCATCTTGATTAAATTTTGGAAAGTATTTTAAAATATCGTTTAAGTAAAAATCTAAAAACAACTTAAGGTAATTGTGCTGTTTATTCAAAACGGGAACCATTTTAAATTGCTCCTTAGTTATATACATTTTATAAAGATAGTAAACATCAATTAACACAATATATCCATTTAAAATAAATACTGGCAGTGCCCCAATTAACAAACCATAAGTGGAAAAAGTGAAAGCACCAATTAAATTAATGCGTCTTAAAAAAAGAATGTTTTTCATCGAAAGAGATAAAGCAACCAATAAAGAGCCCACATATCCAATTATTTGATAATAAAAATCCATAAGCCTAAATTTTAATAATTTTTCTAAAAATATTTATTTTTGAATAGAGAATGTAACGGTAGAGAAAATTCATGAATTTTCTCTGCTTGATAAAAATATTTAATTAAAATTAGTTATAATAATATTTTTAAGCAAATTGATTTGGTTTTGATTAATAATTAATAAATACAATTTATTATTATTGATATTTTTCAAATTACATTTGAAAGCAAGAAAATATGAATACAATTATAAATTTTATCAAATAAACCGTAGCCAAATATCATTTATCCTTTAAATCCAGGAAAATATCCAATAATTTCGTTCCTTTTTTTTTACAAATTTTCAAATTAGTAATCTTAAAACAGTGATTTTGTTGCTTATAAAAAAATAACGGTCAAAATAATAAAATTGTTTATTTTGTTTTTGGAATTAATATCAAAATTGCAAAAAGGCGATTAAATGCTGAATCTGTCCTCTTTCCAGTTTTCTGGATTCGCAATTATGTAGTTTTTAATCCTTTGGTATGATTTGTTGTTGCGAATTACGTGGTCATAATAATTTGGCTGCCAATTTTTCGCACGTGGTGTGTTCAGTAGAATGTTTATTTGTTTTGACGTTTTCATCTGAAATTTACCTAACAATTTTGGAATAATCATATTATGACGTTGTTTGCGATATTGTTTTACGTTGTTGGGCGTTGATTGTGGTTGTTGTGGCGATTGCGATTGAAAATTCAATTGCGATTGTGGTAGAGAAAATTCATGAATTTTCTCTACTGATGTGGCATCGTTTACACAATCGGAATAATTATTATCCTCAACCAACGAAATGCCGTTTTCAAAATCATAATCGCCTAATGTTATAATACAATGGATGTGGTTTGGCATTATTACCCACGTATCCAATAATACCCGTTTGTGATATTGTAGAATTTTTTGAATTTCGTTTTTTACGATATTGCCATGTTGGGATAATTTTATTTTGCCATTTACAATATTCCCCAAAATGCATTTTCTTTCTTTTGTGCAAATGGTAATGAAATAATGTGCATGAGCAGAATAATCCCCAAATAGCCAACGATTGGATTCTATCCGATATTTGTTGTTAAATTTATTTGTCATTGTTTCATTGATTAAAATCATCCAAACGAAAATTTAATTTATTAAAATCCATTTTTTCAATTTTGTTAATTAAAAATTTTATTTTGTCTATCGGAACATTTTTAATTAAATAAATATCCAGTTGATAGCGCAATGCAATTGTTTTATTTCGGCTGTCTGAAGTTTCTTCCGCATTTACAAAAAAGGGCAAAGACTCCATCAATTTATTTTGTTTAAAAAGAGCAACGCCTTGAAGAAGATTAAATTCAGCCAAATAATATTTTTCCAAAAAATTTGGATGTGTTAACACTAACTTATTAAAATCGGTATAATTATCTTCAGCTAAAAACGAAGTTAGTCTATAAATGTATTTTGATTCAAGTTCATTTTTTACATCAAGTTCAAAAAGTTTCAAGTAAAAATCATTTAACTTTGGTTTATGGTTATGAACTATTTCAAAATTCCTTTTCAACCAATTTGAATAGACGTAATAATATTTTGTATGTTCAACAATTCCCTTCCAAGTGTTTGGATTTTGGAATGCATATTTTGCATATTTGGATGAAGAATCAATTTGGTTGGTAAGAAAATAGTATTTTGCTTTTACAAAATTATCAATAATACCTAATTTATCGTTTTTAATTTTATTGCCTATTTTAATGGCTCGGTTCAAATTTAAAAGTGTATGACCATACCAATTTATAACTCTTTTATTTTTTGGATATTCTTTAATAAATTCTTCAAAAAAAGGAATTGCTCTGTTGGGATTATCTTCCATAACGGTGTTTATTTCGAGCAACATTAAAAGAGCTTGTGGATAAACCATTTTGGATTTTTTTAATGCAATGTTAATAAAGGTTATTCCTTCCTCTCTATTTCCACTAATACCAAGTATGGATGCAATAAAACCATTAAAACCATTTAAGCGAGCTGCATAATAACCAAAAATTCCAGGATACAAATAGGCATCGTAACATTCTGGAAACTCAACAATTATATCTTCAAACATACCGTTTGCTTTAGTCCCATTAATATAAGCTGCCCACCAAGATCGGTTTAATCCAGCAAAACGCGAATAATATCCATGAAGCGAGGCAATGTAAAAACGGTTGGCTGGAGTTTTTTGCACGTCGTCCAAAATCTGAATTGCATCTTCAAGTTTGGAAATAGAATTAGTTACAAGAATTTCACGTAGCGAGTCGCGTTCTTTTAATGGAGAAAGATTAATCTTTTCATGTAGTTCTAATGCATTTGCACCAAAATAATGAAAATAATATTTTGGATTTTTTTTATCCAATTTAATTAAGGAATCACAAATATTTTTTGCTTGATTATATTCTTCGTTAAAAGTTAAGATTATTATTTTTTTGTCCAAAGAATCCATCTTTAGAAAATTTTGAGAAAAGATTGTTGTATAAAATAAAACAAATAAAATATTGATAGTTCTCAATTTTAATTTTCCATAATACTATTAATGTCAATTTTCTTTAAATTTTTAGCATCAATTTCTTTTGGAAGATTAAATTTTTCTTCCAAAATTGCAATATTAACTTCAATGCTGGTTGCAATTTTTGTTATATTCATTCCCATAGTTTTAATTTCTGATTTTATTGGAATTGATTTCCACACCCATATTTTACTCATCATTTGCTCAACTTCCCAAATTTCACAGTCTTTTCCGTTTATTGTTTCTTTCCCTATTTTTTTACCCATTTTTTGAATTAATTCGTCACCAATTTTTTCTAGATCAGTATTTTTTGGTAAAACAGAAAAAAGAGGATTTTCCATTTTGGCGGCTGTATTTGTTTTATTATCAATTGAATAAATCCAAATTCCATCCATTATTACTTTTGTATCGGTTTCTTGCTTAACTCCCATCATATCCAAAACTATTTTTGTGTTTTTCACCTCGAGCAAACCATAATTATCAAAAACCATAATTTCGGTTCCTGCCATTGAACCGGTTGATTGATAAACATTTTTTCCTAACTTAAACTGGTAACGCTTAAGCTTTTAGGCGGTTATTACTGAAACAATTATTAAAAGAACAAACAAAAACCTCTTTTCCATAAAAACCCCTTTATTATAAAACAAAAACGCCATTAATTTATTTAATGATATTTAGAATGAAAGTTTTTTTCGCCAGCAAGTATTTTAATATTTAAATTGTTTTCTTTTCGAGGTAACGGACAAGTTGCATATTTAGTAAACACACATGGTGGATTATAGGCTTTGTTAAAATCTATAAATAGTTGTTCGTTTGGATTAGGTTTTTCAATATATAAAAACCTTCCGGCACCATAAGTTTCTTCACCGTTTGATTTATCACCAAAAACTAAAAAATATCTATTTCCAAAAGAAGAAGGTTCAACAGTAAAAAACTGATTGCCAATTGTAAAAGCTAAATATCCTAAAACTTCCGATTTCTCAAACGTACCAATTACTGTGGGAGTTAGGACTTCCTTCGGGGTTTCATATTCAATAAATTCTGTGGGAATTCTCCAAGCAGAATCTATTTCAAAGGTTTCAATATCGTTAAACTCTTTTAATAGTGGTGCTTCAGAGTCTTTTAATCTAATCCCGAACCTATCACCTCTTTCAACTACAAACCAACTAAACGAATTATATTTTAAAATTGTCTCATTTCCGGATAAATCACTTAGCATTATTTGCGATATTACAATCGTATCGTTGCAAAAAACTTTTTCGTTTTCATTAATTATCACGGTTACAATTGAATCTTTTAAGATAAATTTTCCTAAATTGGCTGAACCAAAACTTTTTGGAAAAACAATATCGTTTAATTCATCAGAACCAAATTTGTTTTCGCCGTCTTTTAACCAATATAATCCAACTAACGATAACCAACTATTAGGATTTTTTAATCGCTCAATTCGGGCGTTGTGAAATTCTTTAATCGATTTTACATATTCTGTATCTGGTTTTTGTGCACAATTCAAAACTAAAAACATAAATAGGATTACAAAAATATTATTTTTCATTTTATAAACTCGTTAAAATTTAGAATTAAAATAGCTTCTTATATTTAATAATAAATAATATACATTCCTTTTTTAAATTAAATAATTGAAATAACATACTATAAACTAATAAATGCTTCTGCAATTTAATAATATCTTTAAATTAAATTTATCTTTTAATAGCTTTGTTCTGTCCAAAATTAAAAATAGTAATGTAATTGATGTATAAAATTATTTTCTCAATCCTAATTGTTATAATTGTTGACACTTTGTCTTTTGGTGAAAAAGAAAACACCGAAGAAATTATTTTTAACAAGTTTATTTGTAACGAAATTTATGTTAAAGAAAATGCTCTTTCGGAAAAAATTGATTCATTTTTTCAACACAGATATAAACTTGGTGCGTTTAATGGCGTAGTTTTATATTCGGCTCATGATACAATTTTTTATAAAAAAGCATTTGGGTTAAGAAATATAAACAAAAGGGATTCGCTAAAAACCAATTCAAAATTTCAATTAGCCTCGGTTTCAAAAACTTTTACTGCATTTGCAATAATGCTTTTAGAAAAGGAAGGCAAAATATCATTTCAGGATAGTATTAGAAAATTCTTTCGTAATTTTCCTTATGAAAACATTACCATTCACCAACTTTTGGTTCATCGTTCTGGGCTGCCTAATTATATGTATGTGGCTGATAAGTTTTGGCGAGATAAGGAAAATACTACTATTGATAATTGTGATGTTATTGATTTACTAATTGCACACCAGCCGTTAAAATATTGGTCGCCAGGTCAAAGATATAATTACAATAATACCAATTATTTAATACTGGCTTCAATTGTTGAAAAAGTATCAAAAATGAAATTTGCTGATTTTATGTTGCAAAAAATTTTTGAACCAATTGGAATGATAAATACCAGTATTTATGATAAGAATGATTCTGAAATTAATACAGAGCCTGTTATTGGATATATTAAATGGAATAGGAAAGCTGATAATACATACTTAAATGGTGTTGTGGGAGATAAAGGAGTTTATTCAACCGTTGAAGATATGAATAAATTTAGTAAAGCAATTTTTGATAATTATTTTTTTACAAAAACCGAAATGGATAAAGCATATCAGCTATATAATAAAGAACTTCACAATAACGATAATTATGGATATGGCTGGCGCATAAATATGCTTCCAGATAGCTCCAAAATTGTTTATCACACCGGCTGGTGGAAAGGATTTCGCTCTTATTTTATTCGTTCATTAAAGGATGAAAAAACAATTGTAGTTTTATCAAACAATAGTAGAACTGGAAAAATAAACACCAAAAATCTTATGGATTTGTTTAACATTAAATATGAAAATCTGGATTCTTTTTTTAAGGTAGATTCAAGCAATATCGAAAATTGATATTAATCACCAAATATTTTTACAATCGATTTACCATCACTGGTTTTAAAACCACGAAACATTCCCGATGTGTTAAAAGCCATTGTAATGTTGGCTTGTCTATCAATTCCAATAACTCCACCCCTACCTTTTTGTAATACTAATTTTTTCATAATCACTTCATTAGCGGCTTTTTCTATGGAGATATTTTTGTATTCCATTAAAGCAGAAATATCGTGGGTTACAACATTACGGATAAAAAATTCACCGTGTCCTGTAGCAGAAAGAGCTGCTGTGTTATTGTTTGCATAAGTGCCGGCACCAATTATTGGAACATCACCTACACGACCGTATTTTTTATTTTGCATTCCTCCCGTTGAAGTTCCTGCAGCAAGATTTCCGTTTTTGTCCAATGCAACACAACCAACAGTTCCAAATGTATTATCAATGTTTTTATTTAAACTACTTGTATTTTTTTTCTTTTCATTTTGAATGACTTTTTGTAATGCATTCCATCTTTCCTCGGTTCGGAAATAAAAAGGATCTACTAGTTCGATATTATTGTTTTTAGCAAATATTTCAGCACCCTTTCCAATCATCATTACATGTTCTGACTTATCCATAATTGCACGAGCAAGTTTTATGGGATTTTTCACAGTTGTAACTCCAGCAACAGTCCCAGCCTTTAAATTACTACCATCCATAATTGCTGCACCAAGTTCGTTTAATCCGTTTGAAGTAAATACAGCACCTTTTCCAGCGTTGAATAAAGGTGAGTTTTCCAGAACAACAATTGTTTGTTCAACAGCTTCAACAGCCGAACTACCATTTTGCAAAGCTGAATATCCGGTTTCGAGTGCTTCATTAAGTTTGCTTATATATTCTGAAATTTGTTCTTCGGAATAAGTACCCCTTGTCATTGTGCCAGCTCCACCGTGAATAACAATTCCAAATTTGGTTTTTTTACTTTTTAATTTGGATTTATCAATTGAATTTGTACAAGCAAAAAAGAATGAAAATACAACTAACGTTGATAAAGTTATTTTTAAAATATTCATTATTTGTTTCCAAAATTATTTGTACAAAATATCCTTAATTTGAAATCGTCCAAAATTAAAATCACCATTTGAAAGATTCCATTCAAACTCAAAATATGTTGGAATAAAATAATTTTCAACATATTTATAATTAGCTAAATACATTGTAAAATCTTCTTTTGAATAATCGTTTTTGCCAGGCATAAATCTATCTTTTGAAGTTATTTTTACAACTTCATTATTATCATTAAAATAGAAAACAGCAGTAGCTTCAACGTTTTTATCCCAAATTGTTGCAACTACAGAATTGCTGGTATTATATTTCCACTGGATATTTAAATTTGGCAATAGTGATGTTGGGGCAAAAATGGATTCCATAAGATATAGGACTAAGTATGAGCGATTTAATTTAATTCCTACAAAACTGTTTAGTGAAATGCTTGTTAAAAGTTTTGTTTCAGTAGATGCTAAACCATTAATATATGTGTCGGTTATTCTGTTCCAAATTGGATCGTTTTCATAAACATCAGAAATTTGGACAAAATGTGGAGAAATAGTTGAAAAATATAAAGTAGAATTAAATTCATTCCACTTAGAATTAGGATGATTTTTAACTTTACCTTCAAAAGTTATTGTGCTTAATTTAGTAGAGCTTTCTTTGTTTTTAATTGCTTTTTGTAAGTATAACCTAATTAAATTGGGAAGATTTTTAAAATCTTCCGATTTCATTATTGAAGAAACATTAACTTTATTTTCAAAGCTACTTAAGAAAGTTATTTTTTCAACAGTTGATTTATTTTCTAAATATGGAACTCCGAAAAAAAATCCAATTATTAAAAGAAAAACTATTACTGAGATAATTTTAATTAATTTATAATTCAAAATAAATTCCATTTGTTTGCTTACTAAAAAATAAGATTAATATTTGATGCAGGCAAATAAAAACTATATTAAAAAAGAAAAGGTTAATATTAAGATAAGGAATATTAAAATATAATTTTAATAAAATACTTTTACTTAAAAATTTTCATCTTAAAATTGATTAAAAAAATTTTGTAAACCGTTTGTAGGCTATTTAATAATTGTAAAAACAAATTTGTTTTTAATTGAAAAACTGTCAAATTTTAGTTTTACTCAATATGGGAGGTAAATCTTGTACTTTATTTGTTTTATCCAAAAAGCTTTTTTTACTAACTGGAAAAAATAAATTATCTAACCAAAAATAATTAGCACAATTATTTAAAAGTTATAATCTGGTTTTTTTTAACGTGATTCCTTTGTTTAAGTTTCCAACTTTAAAAGACAAAGTGTTTTGGAAAAGAAATTGAATTTTAGTTTTCGTTTTACTTTTAATACATTTTATAATTATTACTAATTATTTGCTAAATTTGTGTTCTTTTTATAATAAAAATGTGATTATGAATTCTTCAAATAGTGATATTATTGTGGCACTTGCAACTCCAGTAGGTGAGGGTGCAATTTCAATTATTAGAATTAGTGGTGTTGGTTCAATTGAAAAAGTAGATTCAATTTTTGTTGGTAAAATACGACTTATAAATGCAAAATCGCATACTTTGCATTATGGAAATATTGTTAATAAAAATGATGAAATTATTGATGATGTTTTAGTTTCTGTTTTCAAAAATCCAAATTCATATACCGGCGAAGATTCAATAGAAATTAGTTCGCATTCAAGTACAATTGTTGTAAAAAATATTATTGAGACTTTAGTTGAAAAAAATGTACGACTAGCCGAACCTGGTGAATTTACCAAAAGAGCTTTCCTAAATGGAAAAATGGATTTAACCCAAGCTGAAGCTGTTGCAGATATTATTAATTCGAGAACAGAAGCTTCGCTACGCGGTGCAAGGAATCAACTTGATGGAATTCTTTCAAAAAAAATTGATTTACTTAGAAATGAGCTGATAAATTCTGCATCCTTAATTGAGTTGGAATTAGATTTTGCTGAAGAGGATTTAGAGTTTGTTTCAAAGGATAGATTGATAATTGAAATTAACAAGATAGTTTATGAAATTGATTCTTTGTTATCAACATATTCATTTGGGCGGGTTATTCGTGATGGAGTAAATGTAGCAATTGTTGGAAAACCAAATGTTGGAAAATCTTCTTTACTTAATTATATATTAAAAGAATCGCGAGCAATTGTAAGTGAAATTCCAGGCACAACGCGTGATGTTATTCGGGAGGAGGTTTCAATAGATGGAATTTTATTCAAATTATTTGATACTGCAGGCATTAGGGTAACTAAAGATTCTGTTGAAAAAGAAGGCGTTGAAAGAAGTCGTGAAGCTGTTAAAAATTCTGATATTATAATTTTAATAGATGAATTTGTTAATGGAATTCCAAAAGAATTATATAATGAGTTAATTGAATTAATAAATGAAGATAGAATAATTACAGTTCTTAATAAATCTGATTTGGCGAAAGAAATATCAAACAAAGCAGATGTAAATATATCCGTAAAAGATGGAACTGGAATAGATAAACTGATAAAAAAACTAAAAGAAAAATCATTAGGTAGTAATTCATATACAGAAAAATCGGCAGTAATAAATAACATTAGACATTTTGATGCTTTGTCAAAAGCAAAAAATGATTTACTTGAAGCAATAGTATCATTAAATAATAATTTATCTGGTGAATTTATATCGGTAAATTTAAGAGGGGCAGAAGATTCTTTGGATGAAATTATTGGGAAAGTAACAACAGATGATATTCTTAATAATATCTTTCATAAATTTTGCATTGGAAAGTGATTTTAAAGCAATTGTTTCACGTGAAACAATTTTATTTTTAATATACAAAGTTTGGTGAGCCAAATTTATTCTAGTTTTAATTCAACAAAAAAACAATAAAAAGTTTCACGTGAAACTTTTTAACAAGAAGAAAATGAAAGGAAATATATATTAAATGAAAAAATACGATGTAGTAGTTGTTGGTGGTGGGCATGCAGGGATTGAGGCTGCTAGAGCATCAGCTAAAATGGGAGTTTCTACATTAATAATTACAATGAACAAAAATGCGTTTGGAAGAATGTCTTGCAACCCAGCAATTGGTGGAAGTGCAAAAGGACATCTTGTGCACGAAGTTGATGTTCTGGGTGGAATGATGGGAATTGTTGCTGATAATACAGGAATTCAATTTAGAATATTAAATAAATCAAAAGGACCGGCAGTTTGGGCGGGAAGGTGTCAATCTGATAGAGATTTATACGAAAAAGAAGCTACACGAATAGTAAATTCAGTTTCCTTATTGGATGTTCTTGAGGATTTGGTTGTTGAAGTATTTGAAGAAAACAAACAAATAGTTAGTGTGAAAACTGCTTCAGGTGAAGAAATAAAATGTAGCTCTGCTATTATTACTGCAGGGACTTTTCTAAGTGGATTAATGTATACCGGATTTACTTCAACGCCTGGTGGAAGGTTTGGTGAAAAGGCTTCAATTGGTTTAACTGAGTCTATTGTAGCTTTGGGTTTTGAATCGGGTAAATTAAAAACTGGAACACCTCCAAGATTAGATTCTAATACAATTGATTATTCTGTTTTGGCAGAGCAACCTGGAGATGAAATACCAGAACCATTCTCAATATTTACCGATAAATCAAAATTTCCTTTTCAAAAGCAAATTGCTTGTCATATTACATATACAAACGAAAAAGTACATTCAGTTTTGCAAAAAGGCTTTAATGAATCGCCAATGTTTACCGGATTAATACATGGAGTGGGACCAAGATATTGCCCATCAATTGAGGATAAAATTGTTCGCTTTAGTGATAAACCTCAACATCAATTATTTTTAGAGCCAGAAGGATTAAATTCTGATGAAATTTATCTAAATGGATTTTCTTCTTCTTTAACTGCCGAAATTCAATTAGAAGCCCTCCATTTAATAAAAGGTTTAGAAAATGTAAAAATGAATCGCCCTGCCTATGCAGTTGAATACGATTATTTTCCTCCATATCAAGTTGATTTAACTTTAGAAACAAAAAAGACAAAAGGTCTTTATTTTGCTGGACAAATTAACGGTACATCGGGTTATGAAGAAGCAGCCGCACAAGGCTTAATTGCCGGAATTAATGCTGCTTTGAAAATTCAAAAAAGAAATGAATTTATTTTGGAAAGAAGTGAATCTTATATTGGAGTTTTAATTGATGATCTTGTTGGAAAATCCACCGAAGAGCCTTATAGAATGTTTACTTCCCGTGCCGAGCATCGTTTAATACTTAGACAAGATAATGCAGATAGAAGATTGCTTAAATATGGTTACGAATTTGGTTTAATCCCCAAAGATAAGTATGATGATTTGAATAAAAGAGAACTTCTAATAGTTGCTGGGAAAGAATTACTAAACGAAATTAAATATAAACCAAGTGACGTTTTAGACTATTTTGAAGAAATTGGTTCGTCAAAATTGGATAATATGGAAACAGCAACTAAAATTACAAAACGACCGGAAATAAAATTAAAAGAATTATTAAATAGAGATACAAAAACTCATAACCCTTTGCTAAATAAGTTGTTAGAAGACGATAAAGTTCTTGAACAAATTGAAATAGAGCTAAAATTTGAAGGATATATAGCTCGTCAATATGAAATGATTGAAAAAATGGCAAAATTAGAAAAGGTTAAAATTCCACTTGACTTCAATTTCAAAAAAATTGTGCAAATTTCTGCCGAAGGAAGAGAAAAATTGGATAAAATAAAACCAAGAACAATTGGACAAGCTTCAAGAATTTCGGGGGTTACACCTTCGGATATATCTGTTTTATTAGTATATTTACATAATTAATTAAAATTTTTGAGGAATTCTTGGCTAAAGAACAACAATATTTAATTCAACTAAAAAAAATCTTTTGGGAAAATGATATACACCCAAGTGAAGATAAGTTAGAAAGAATGGCAAAATATGCCGAATTAATAGTTAACAAAAATAAAATTGTAAATCTAATTTCAAGAAAAGACGAAGAGAATATAATTGAAAACCACATCTTTATTTCTGCATTTATTTCGAGCTATATACCAGAAAGAGTTACAAAATTTTTAGATATTGGCACTGGTGCTGGATTGCCAGGAATTCCACTTGCAATTATGAATCCATTTTTGAAAGGAGTTTTGGTAGATTCAACCAAAAAGAAAATTGATGCGGTGTCCGATTTTGTTAAAGCTCTAAAATTGAGCAAAATAAAAACTATTAATAGTCGAGTTGAAAGTCCAGAATTTATTGAAGAATATTCCCAAAAATTTGACTTAATAGTTAGCCGAGCTACAGTACCATTGGTTATTTTGTTTAGATATTCACTGCCTTTAATAAAAGATAAAGCGTATATTATGGCATTAAAAGGTGGCGATTTAACAGAAGAATTTAAAATAGCTAAAATTAAATATGGGTCATATATAAAAAGAAATACAACTTTTGAATTAGCTTATAAACCTTCCAATCTCAGAAACGAAAACGAAAAAAAATTAGTTTTAATGGAGTTAATTAAGTGACAGAAGAAAAAATTTTATTTGATGAAATAAGCAAATTATCAACAGAACAAATTAATTTAAATTCCAAAAATATTGATTTACAAACTACTACCGAAATATTAACAATAATTAACCAAGAAGATAAAAAGGTTGCTTTAGCTGTGGAAAATGAAATTCCTTATATTGCACAGGCAGTTGATACAATTGTTTATGCCTTGAAAAATGGTGGAAAGTTGTTTTATTTTGGAGCTGGTACAAGTGGAAGACTTGGAGTTGTAGATGCATCGGAATGCCCACCAACATTTGGGGCACCTTATGATTTGGTAAATGGTTATATAGCAGGTGGAAAAGAAGCAATGTTTGTTGCGCAAGAAGGTGCCGAGGATTTTGAAACTAATGGTGAAATAGATGTAGTTTCTGCGGGTGTAACTTCCAAAGATGTTGTTTGTGGAATAGCTGCAAGTCGCCGAACTCCTTATGTAATTGGTGCAGTTAAAAAAGCAAAAGAAATTGGAGCAAAAACACTTTACATTACAGCAACTCCAAGAGATACATTTAATATTACTGAAGTAGATATTGCAATTTGTGCAAATGTGGGCCCAGAAGTAGTTATGGGTTCAACAAGAATGAAAAGTGGAACAGCACAAAAATTAGTTTTAAATATGTTAACAACTACAGCGTTTGTTCGTCTTGGAAAGACATACGAAAATATGATGATTGACCTTCAACAAACAAATAAAAAGTTGGTTGAGCGATCAAAAAGAATTGTTATGATTATAACATGTGTTAATTATAAAGAAGCTACAAAATTTCTTGAAATTACAAATGGACATGTTAAAACAGCACTGGTTATGATACTTGCAAATATTGGATTAGAAGAAGCAAAATTAAGACTAAAAAAGGCAGATGGCTTTGTAAGAAAAGCTATTGAAAATTAAAAAAACCCATTAATAAAATTTCTAAATTATTTTATTAATGGGTTTTTTTTATAAAATTACATGCTTTTTACGGGAGTAACTTTAGCTGATTCCATAATTACTTCATAAAAATATCCTGCACCAAAATCCTTATTAAGAGCAATAGTTCCTTTAACCACAACTACATCGCCAAGCTTAACATCTTCATTTGTAGTAACGGTTAAGTCAATTGTTTTGTCACTGCTTGAACCATCTTGAATATGAAGCCAATTTTTACCCATTATTTGAGTGTTAAGTTTTGTAACTTTTCCTTTTAAAATAACGGATTTGTTTTTATAAGAATCACGATTTTTATATAATTCTGCAATACTTATTCCATCTTTGGGAGCAGCAATTGGAGTATCAATTTGAATTTTTTCTGCATTTTGCTTGTTTCCCTTTTTAACTTCGGGCTGTTTTGATATAGTTGGTTGATTACTAACACTTGAAACAAATTCTATTTTATCAAAAGTTCTTCCTATTTCTTTGCTCTCAAAATTTTCCATTATTAAAGCTTCGTCATAATAAAGAACTTCACCAACCTTAGTTTCACGTTTAGAAATTGCAATCCAATTTTCAGCACCTTTTTCAGCAACTTTTAAATATGTATATGTTTTTCCATCAACAACTTCTACAACGGTAACTTTTTTACCTGTATAAACTGCTTCATTTTCAACTTGTTTTACTTCTTCTTTTTTACAAGCCATAAAAGCAAGCATAATTGTAGCAACTAAAATTAATTTTTTAAATCTCATTATAAATCCTTTC
>Ga0100377_1002029_pt1 | contig 17165 bp, 12 predicted proteins | sample CryGeymeta201501_FD_83664 | JGI IMG/M metagenome (GOLD analysis project Ga0100377, IMG submission 83664) | Groundwater microbial communities from Crystal Geyser aquifers in Utah, USA - Crystal Geyser metaG 2015-01 | ecosystem: Environmental > Aquatic > Deep subsurface > Groundwater | place: USA... | reverse complement strand
CCACCGTTGTTGCTCGTGTTCGATGTGAAGTTCGGCTGGCCGAGGACGAGATCGGCTGTCGTGTCGCCGGCACCGCCGAGCGCAAACGCGACTGATGCGAGAATCGCCACCACGCCTAACCCAACGCCGCCCGCAAAACATTTGCGAAGAAGAGACCTACAAGGAAGAATTACTTGCTTAGGATCGCCGCCGGTTTGAGTCATCGTCTGCCACCTCCAGAATATGCGGTAACTAATATGCAGTAATTATTACCCTCGCGACATTCTACTGTCAACGTTTTTTTCACACCAATTCCAATTATGACAATTCCATGGAGGGACAGGCGTCTCGCCTGTCCTCCCATCGGCTGCATTTATTGATCCTTGCACGACAGGCGAGACGCCTGCCGCTCCATTACGAAGCCATAATTAGAATAATATTGCGTGATGTATGGCAAGTAAAATGTTGATTGTTTTCTGCTCTGTTTCATGCATAATGCCGCATTATGTTTGAGCGTCTTATCTCTATTGCAGTCATAGTTATCATCGGAGCCTTTTCGAGGAAGTGGCACAAGATCGATTCCTCTTCTCTGACAAAAATAACTCTGGATATTTTTATGCCTCCGCTCATCTTCATATCAATTATAGACGCCGAAATAGATTCTTCTTTAATTCTTCATCCTGCTCTTTCATGTTCGGTTGTCATACTTGGAACTCTACTATTTCTGAAAATAATTTCTATGGCTTCGAATAAAGATTACATGCGCTATTCGATGCCTATTGCATTCATGAATTCAGGGTTTCTCGCGTTCCCTGTTGCAGAATCGCTCGGAGGTATAAAATGGCTCGGGCCTGCCATCATCTATGATCAAATGATGAATTTTATCATATTCACTATCGGAATTTCTATCGTCAACAAAGGCGTCAGCTTTTCGAAACGCATATTTTTGTTCCTTCACAATCCTGTCTTATTAGCAATACTTATTGCGGCTATATGGAAAATTTCAGGGATAGGTTTACCGCATTCAATCAGAAGCATTATTACACTGCCTGCAAATGCCTGTATTCCACTTGCGCTTTTTTCCGTCGGAGCGGCATTAGCTGAATTAAAATCTGCAAGCTTCAAAAAAATTTATCCCGCAGTTATCGGGCGATATCTTCTCGGCGGCTCTTTGGCAATTCTTTATTGCTTTGTCACAGGAATACACGGATATGTCGCGGAGATAATCATTCTCTCTTCGACAATGCCATCCGCAGTACTGAGTTTTCTTTTGCCGGCGCGTTACGGGCTCGAAGCAGACTATGCGGCAGGAGTAGTTTTATTTTCGACAATCGCATATCCTCTGATTCTGCCTGTTATAATAAAAATAATGTATTTCTTCGCATAGGAAGCTGTGAAAAAAATTAATCGTTTGTGGTACAATCGAGCGAAAAAATAAAGTTCTTTTCTTTCATACCCTCACCTCTCATTTCTTCTCTCCTGCCTGTTCTCCCGAACGCGCTTTTCACGCTGATTTCTCTCCGCTTCACGATGCTCTCTTGCCCTCTCTACCGCTGTTTTGGCTCTCTGCCTAACTTTCTCTTGAATCTCATTTAGACGGTTTTTGATCGCTTCCCGCTGTTGAGGTGACATATTCTTAAACCGCTCTTTCAATAGTTCTCTAATGTCATCGTCAGGTCCCGCTCCAAGTCTCGACCTCAAGCGTTCCACAATTTCATGGCGACGATTATCCCATCGCTCTCTAATTTTCTCTATAATTGCGCGGCGGCGAATCATTCTTCCGCTTACCGTAGCTCCTTCATCTTTGCCGACCGATACGGAGTTGTCGCCCTGCTCCACTTCAACCGTTCCTTCAAATACATCGACATCAGAATTATCCACTCCCGATGCAGTTGCATTTGACGGCACAGGATCATAAGTCACGGAAAAATCCGTTCCACGAACTCCGGCAACAGAAATCGGAGTGACAACCGAATATCTTGCTCTGGAAGGAAGCGCATCAACTCTGGATCGTATCGCGCCTCTCGAAAGTTTTAATACGGTCTCGTTTCCGGCGCCGGTTCTCCGAACACCGGACAATTTTACAGAGGTATTTTTATCGAGCTCAATATCGCTTCCGTCGGAAAGTTTAAGCATCATGCCGTCATCTGTTTTGATCTCGTCGCCTTCCTGAAACTCTGTCCCCTCAGGAACCGTATCATCTGACGAAAGATAAACTACTGCGGCAGGCGCCGAGTCAGATGCCGTATCAGAAATCGTCGCCGCGCTAGATGAATCAGGTGTAGCACTTGTGCACGAGAAAAAGCATATCCCAAAAACCGCAGTGCAATGCCATAATCCAAAACTCGAATAAAATCGTTTCATCGATTCACCCTCCTAATCTTTACACGGCAAGAGAAAATAGAATTCGTTCTCGATCTTGTTACTCTTGAATCCAACCGTTCCTCCGTGACTTTCCACTATCTTCTTCATTATTGCAAGACCTAGTCCAATGCTCTTTTCACCGCCTGTAGGTCTAACACTCGTCTTACCGAAATTCTGAAAAAGCTTATTCCTATCAGCTTCAGGAATTTCCTGTCCTTTATTTTGTACACTAACTTTAATATAATTATCCTCACGCCTGACACAACAAAATATTTTGGAGCCTGAGTAAGAATACTTTAGCGCATTCGAGACAAGATTTTCTATCGCCTGACCGATTCTACTTCTGTCAATCATCACATTTGGAATTTTTTCTTCAAAATCCCGAACAATTTCTATCGACTTTTCTATTGCAAATAATTCCTGCTCTCCGCACTTCTCATTGAATATTTCAGCGATTGATAATAGTTCTAAATTAAGTTTCATCTCTCCAGACTCAATGATATTTACATCCAGAATATTTTCTACCAAGTCCTGCATATGAGTTGCGGTCTCATGAATAAGTTCCAATTTTTCTTCCAACTTCGGAGACAAGTTTCCGAACTTGCCGCGTCTTATCATAGATAGATAGCTCGAGATTATAAACAAAGGGTTTCTCAAATCGTGAGCCGCCATACCGATAAACCTATTCTTGAGTTCATTCAGTTCCATATTTTTTTCAAGCAGACGTGATTTCTCAATTATGACCGAAACTTCATCGGCAATTGTCATATAAATTTCGACATGCTCATTTTTATAAGTCTCTTTCTCTTTGCTCGAAAAGAACAAAAACCCGACAGGCCCGTTCATCGAAACAAGAGGACATGTTAAACTCGATCGGATTCCTTCCTTCAAAATCAATTGAGTCGATTTGGAGTCAGGATGCTTGGAAAAATATTCTTCGAGATCATTTATTATTCTCGGATTACCGCTATCAACAATATTCTTAAGGCTCGTTCCATTCAGAAAAGCTGAATAACCGTGTAAAATAAACTTTTTTTGATAATCTGCGCGATTCCACTTTGAGGTCACAACTTCGTTTTTATCATCAATTAGAGCGCATCCCATTCTGTCGTAAGGTATAACTTCTCGAAACGTTTCATAAATCTTGTCCAGAACATCATTAGGAGTTAAACCAGTATTAATTTCTTTCAAGATTAGAGAAAAAAGCTTATCAGCTTTTAATATTTTATTTTTTCGTCTTCTATAAGCATTGTAAGTAATGATCCATGAGTAAATCATACCATAAGGCCGCGTATTTCATAATTATTTTCATAATTCATTGCAAAGCATATACCAATTCGTTTTCTTACGTTTTTGGCAGACTTTTATTCTGCTTTTTTATGATATCCTCGATTTCCTGAAGATCCTGTTTGTCCGCCAAATCCGCTTCATAGGCTTTTCTCCTGTAATCAAATTCGGAATAAATTTCTCTGACTTTTCGTTCCATTTCAGCATTGGAGATCGAGCCTTTACCAGTGAGAACCATTTTATCGTTAAATTCCAAAATACGGTCCACATTTTCTTTCCAAAATGACATAGTGAAGTCCATACGTTTTTTGGCGCGTAGTTCGGCTGTTTCAAGAAAGATGACGACCAGTCGGTTTAAGGTATCTATCTCATCTTCACTGAGATAATTCTTGGCGATAAAAATATCCTGTTTGCGAACTATAGATCCCTTCCACGAGGTAAGCGCCATATTTTTCTTTGACGCATCCGCGCGTGAAAGGATTATTTCTGCAGCTGTTTTGCCGGTGACGGCATGGAGCAGTTTGTTTTGTGTTTCGGCAAAAAACATCTGCGTGGCTTTGTCTGTTGGATCATAATCGCTGGTGAGAGCAAAAAGGTCTCGGACTTTCTGGTAAAAGCGCTTCTCGGAAGCCCTGATATCCCGAATGCGTTCCAGCAGTTCGTCAAAATAGTCGGGGCGGCCGTCGGGATTTTTTAACCGCTCATCATCCATCACAAAGCCTTTGACCATGTATTCCTTCAGGTTGCGATTGGCCCAGATACGAAACTGGGTTCCCCGCTTGCTCCGCACCCGAAAACCGAGCGCCAGGATCATGCCCAGCGCATAATAAGTGACGTTGTATTGTTTGCCGTCAGCGGCAGTAGTTAAGTAATCCTTAACAACTGAATTTAGCTCCAATTCCCCTTCTTTCAGTATATCAGAGACGTGCATGCTGATATTCGGAACCGAGGTGGCAAAAAGTTCGGCGATCTGATTCTGGTTCATCCAAACCATGCCGTCTTTGGCATATAAAGAAACAGAGGCTTTGCCGTCAACCGTGTTGTAAATGATTATATTTTTTTTGTCGCCGCTCACTTTGTTTCTCCTTCCACTAAATAAATCATACCATAAGGCCGCGTATTTCATAATTATTTTCATAATTCATTGCAAAGCAGTACGAAATCGATACAATTTTGTCCTTGATTATGTAAGCCCATAATAAATGCAAGAGAAGGTTGAAATGAAAAGTCGTTGGAAAAAAGAAGGATTATACGATCCGAATGCGGCGAAAGGTTCGTGCGGCGTCGGATTTCTTGTCGACATGTACGGCCGCAAGTCCCACGACATTGTCGAGAAGGGAATTGAAATCGTAGAGAATCTGACTCATCGCGGAGCTTGCGGATGCGATCCAAGAACAGGCGACGGAGCTGGCATTATGGTTCAAATCCCCGACGATTTTTTCAGAAAGGTATGCTCTGAAGCAAACGGCATTTCTGGCGAACATGGATTTGATCTTCCGCCCATAGGTCAATACGGAATCGGAATGTTCTTTCTTCCGCAATTTCCAACTGACAGACATTTTTGCGAAGGCATTATCGAAGAGGTCATTGAAGAAGAAGGTCTAACACTATTAGGTTGGCGAAATGTGCCGGCAAATTCTCAAGTAATCGGTGAATTCGCTCAGGACCTCGAGCCACGAATAAAGCAGGTTTTTGTAAAGGCTACGAGCTCTGCAATGAGTCAAGACTCAATGAGTCAAGACGCGTTCGAGCGAAAACTCTATGTAGTCAGAAAAAGAATTCAATCTGAAATAAGACGGCAGTTGCCGAATGCATTCCACTATTTCTACATTCCATCATTTTCAACCCGAACAGTCGTTTACAAAGGAATGCTTATTGCTCAGCAGATAAAGCCGTATTTTCTCGATCTATCAGACCCCGACTTCACGAGCGCAATTGCAATGGTGCATCAAAGGTACAGCACCAACACTTTCCCAACATGGGATCTCTCTCATCCGTTTAGGTATCTCTGCCATAACGGAGAGATTAATACCTTGAAGGGTAACATTAATTGGATGAGCGCAAGAGAATCGATGCTGGAAAGCGAACTATTCGGAGAAGACATCAAGAAAATTTCACCTATTGTGCTTCCGATGGGCAGTGACTCGGCAATGCTCGACAACGCTCTGGAATTTCTATTACTCACCGGAAGATCTCTTCCTCATGCCGCCATGATGCTGATACCTGAAGCGTGGGAGAATGACGAGTCAATGGATTCTGACAGACGCGGTTTTTACGAATACCATGCGGCGATGATGGAGCCATGGGACGGGCCTGCGTGCGTTGCATTCAGCGACGGCAGAGCTATAGGCGCGATGCTTGACAGAAACGGGTTGAGGCCGGCGCGCTACAAGATTACGAAGAGCGGTCTTGTTGTTCTTGCATCCGAAGCCGGAGTTCTGGAAATTCCCGAATCCGAAATTATTTCAAAAGGCAGACTACAGCCCGGCCGAATACTGCTCGTCGATACAGTCGAACAGAGAATTATCAACGATGAAGAATTGAAAGAGACAATTTCAAAACAAAAACCATACAAGCAGTGGGTCGCAGAGAACAAGATCAGTCTTCAAGATCTAGGCGAGCCGCCTCCGGTGCAAAGACTCTCTCGTTCGACACTTCTCGAGAAACAGCAGTTGTTCGGATATACGGTTGAAGACTTGAAATTTATTCTCGGACCTATAGCTGAAAAAGGTGAAGAGCCGGTAGGCTCGATGGGAACCGATACTCCTCCTGCGGTGCTCTCCGACCACCCACAGCTTCTCTTCAATTATTTCAAACAGAATTTTGCTCAAGTGACAAATCCTCCAATCGATCCTATACGTGAAAAGCTTGTAATGTCTTTATCAGTTTACGTCGGAGGAGAAGGAAATTTTTTGAAAGAGGAACCAAGGTTGTGCCATCAAATCGAACTCCCACACCCGATTCTTACAAACAACGAGCTCGAACGAATCCGACACTTTTCGATAAAGCACTTCAGAGCAATAACTCTTCCGACAATTTTTCATGCTGAAGAGGGAGGTGTGCGTTTGCGTCATGCGCTGAACGAATTATGCCAGCGCGCCTCAGATGCAGTCAGAGCAGGATATTCCATTCTCATTCTATCCGACCGTCAGGTTGATGCATTCCGAGCACCGATTCCTTCTCTGCTTGCAGTCGGAGCAGTACATCAGCATCTTGTCCGCGAGGGCAGTCGCACTAAAGTCGGAATCATTGTCGAGAGCGGCGAGCCGCGCGAAGTGCACCATACCGCGCTTTTGATAGGTTACGGCGCAAGCGCAGTCAATCCGTATCTGGTCTTCGATACGCTCTCAGATATGGTTGAATCGAAGTTCTTCTCTGAATCAATCAATTATGAAAATGCCGAGAAGAACTATATCAAAGCGATAAATAAAGGTCTATTGAAGGTAATGTCCAAGATGGGAATTTCAACTATTTTTTCCTATCACGGAGCTCAAATATTTGAAGCGCTGGGAATTAATCAAGAAGTAATCGACGAATTCTTTACTAAGACTCCGTCAAGAATCGGAGGCATCGGGCTGGACGTAATCGCAGATGAGGCGCGGCTGAGGCATGAGCGCGCATATCCGCGCGATTTCTCTACAACTCCGCGGCTGGACATCGGAGGTCAATATCAGTGGCGCAGAGATGGTGAGAAACATCTCATCGATCCGGACACTATCTCGAAACTTCAGCACGCTGTCAGAACAGGCTCATTTGAGTCGTTCGAAGAGTATTCGCATTACGTCAACGAAACTGCTCAGAAGAATCTTACATTAAGATCTCTATTGAAATTTACAAAGCGAAATCCGATTCAGCTCGATGAAATCGAGCCAGCAAAAGATATCGTAAAACGTTTTGCAACCGGCGCAATGTCATTCGGCTCGATTTCAAAAGAAGCTCATCAAGCTCTTGCCGCCGCGATGAACCGGCTTGGCGGAAGATCGAATACAGGTGAAGGCGGAGAAGATCCTTTGCGGTTCAAACTTTTGGAAAACGGAGATTCTTTGAGATCGTCCATCAAACAAGTTGCATCAGGCAGATTCGGAGTCACAACCGAATATTTAATTAATGCAGACGAACTTCAGATTAAAATCGCTCAAGGCGCAAAACCCGGCGAAGGCGGGCAGTTGCCCGGTCACAAGGTAAGCGAAGATATCGCTCGAGTGCGTCATTCTACTCCTGGAGTTGCGCTCATCTCCCCTCCGCCGCATCACGATATCTACTCTATCGAAGATTTAGCTCAACTTATTTTTGATCTCAAGAATGTAAATCCGCGCGCCAGAATCAGCGTCAAATTAGTTTCTGAAAACGGAGTAGGCACTGTAGCGGCGGGAGTATCGAAGGCAAAAGCAGATGTAGTTTTGATTAGCGGATACGAAGGCGGCACCGGAGCTTCTCCGATCTCGTCGATTAAGCATGCAGGAATTCCATGGGAAATCGGGCTTGCCGAGACCCATCAGGTTCTCGTCAAAAACGATTTGCGCGGCCGAATAATTGTTCAAACCGACGGCAAGCTGTGTACAGGAAGAGATGTAGCTATAGCGGCATTACTAGGCGCGGAAGAATTCGGTTTTGCGACGATTCCATTGATCTCGATGGGCTGTATCATGATGAGAAAATGTCATCTGAATACATGTCCTGTCGGAGTCGCCACACAAGATCCTGAGCTTCGCAAAAAATTCGCAGGCAAACCCGAACACGTTGTAAATTTCTTTTTCTTCATCGCCGAGGAATTAAGACGAATTATGGCTGATCTCGGATTTCGAACAGTCAACGAAATGATTGGCAGAGTCGATCATCTGAAAGCAGATGACGCTATCGATCATTGGAAAGCAAAATACGTGGATCTTTCCGCATTGCTCTACCGTCAACGCGTTCCAAAAACTATTGCGACTAGATGCATTGCTCCTCAAGATCACATGATAGATGATATTCTTGATTTGAAACTTATCGAACTTTGCAAGCCCGCACTCAACGGCAATAAACCCGTAAAAGCGTCATTTAAGATTCGCAATGTAAACCGGACAATCGGAGCTATGTTATCGGGTGAAATTGCCAAGCGTTGCGGGAACTCCGGATTGCCAGATCACACTATTCATCTTCAGTTCGAAGGTTCGGCAGGACAGTCATTCGGAGCATGGGCGGCAAAAGGGCTTACGCTGGAGCTAACAGGTGAATCCAACGATTATCTCGGGAAGGGACTTTCAGGCGGAATCATAATTGTAAAGCCGCCTGAAGATGCAGGATATATTCCCGAAGAAAATATTATTATAGGCAATGTCTGCCTGTATGGTGCGACCTCAGGCGAATGTTATATTCGTGGGCTCGCCGGAGAACGATTCGCCGTGCGGAATTCAGGAGCGCATGCAGTTGTCGAAGGTGTTGGCGACCACGGTTGCGAATACATGACAGGCGGAGTCGTTGTCGTGCTCGGTTCGACAGGAAAAAATTTCGCGGCAGGTATGTCGGGAGGCATTGCGTACGTATTTGATGAGAACAATTCATTTGCAAAAAATTGCAACAAAGAGATGGTCGATTTTGAAGCGATGGATGACGAAGATATTCGAACTGTCCGCAAGTTGGTAGAAAAGCATTTGCAATTCACAAATAGTTCAGTTGCAAAACGAATTATCGATATGTGGGATGAATCGATTAAGAAATTGAAGAAGATAATGCCTCATGATTACAGACGTGTTCTCAATGAGATGAAACAAAAGTCTCTAGGTCGAGGTAATTAGCATGGGAGACCCGAGAGGATTCATGAAGCAAATCAGAGAAGAACCGAAAAAACTTCCTGTTAAAGATAGAGTAAAGAATTGGAACGAGTTCGAAATACCCTTACCTGAAGAAAATCTATCGCGGCAGGGTTCGAGGTGTATGGACTGCGGAGTTCCCTTCTGCCACTACGGCTGTCCGCTCGGAAACTTGATCCCGGTTTGGAATGATTTTGTTTATCGCGGGAAATGGATTAGTGCAATTGAAGCTCTGCATGAGACAAATAATTTTCCGGAAATCACAGGACGAGTCTGTCCCGCGCCATGCGAAACTTCATGCGTCCTGGGAATCAATGAGCCTCCGGTATCAATCAAACTTATCGAACATGCAATCATCGACAAAGCATTCGAAGAAGGCTGGGTTCTGCCTTCTCCACCGCCGTTTCGAACCGGAAGGCGCGTTGCTGTCGTTGGCTCCGGCCCTTCAGGGCTTGCTGCAGCGGCGCAGTTGAATCAAGCCGGACATACAGTCACTTTATTTGAGCGTGCAGACAGAATAGGCGGACTTTTGAGATACGGAATTCCTGACTTCAAACTTGATAAAGCAATTTTAGATCGTCGAATTAAACTCATGGAAGATGAAGGTGTCATATTCCGCACAAACACAAATGTCGGAAAAGATATCTCTGTTGATTGGTTGTTGAAGGAGTTTCATGCTGTCTGTCTATCTGGAGGTTCTACCATACCTCGAGATTTAAATATTCCCAATCGTAATTTGAGAGGAATACATTTTGCGATAGATTTTCTGAGCCGGCAGAACAGACGCAATGCAGGCGACATAATAGACGATACGATTTCAATTTCAGCAGAAGGGAAAAAAGTTATTGTAATCGGAGGCGGCGACACCGGCTCTGATTGCGTAGGCACTTCAATACGGCAAAAGGCAGCGTCTGTCACTCAGGTAGAAATATTGCCGAAACCGCCGCTGGCAAGAACCTCTGATATGCCTTGGCCGCGTTGGCCTGCGATTTTAAGAACTTCTTCTTCGCATGAAGAAGGATGCATTCGAGATTGGAATGTTCTCACAAAGGCATTCGAAGGCGAAAACGGTGCGGTAAATAAAATTAAGTGTGCGCGATGCGAATGGAAAAAAGATTCGAACGGAAAGTTTACAATGTCCGAAGTTCCCGGAACCGAATTCGCACTGGAAGCCGACCTAGTACTGCTTGCAATGGGTTTTGTAGGGTCCGAGTCTAACGGTTTGATAAAAGATCTTGGAGTTGAATTAGACTCTCGAGGAAACGTCAAATCTGATGAGAAGATGATGACAAATATAAAAGGAGTCTTCTCTGCCGGAGACATGCGTCGAGGACAATCTCTAGTCGTATGGGCAATCTCTGAAGGCAGGCGCTGTGCAAATGAGATAAACAAATATTTAGCAACACTCGAAAAAAAATCACTCCAAGTTCCGCTTTGATAAATGTAATTAGTAACCGGACTCGTGTAAGTCGCATTTTTGAACCACGGAGATTTTTTATTTTATCTTTTTTTTTCCTTGTCACCAGCCTATCTTCCGTGGAACGCGTAAAAAAATTGCAAAATGAAAATTGGAAAAATAAAATTTTCAATTTGCACTTTCAAATATAACGGGAGACGCCTTGAAGGCACAGGCGCCACGCGGCAATGGACGCCTCGCGGCAATGGACGCCACGCGGCAATGGACGCCGCGCCTGTGCTTGCTACCTAATTTTAATCTTTTCTCTGGTATCAGTAGCATCACTTTCAATTTCACTTTTATCCTTTTCCATTCCGTATCGAATGTAAATAAAGCCCTTGTCATCTCCGTTCTTCATAAATCTTTCAGGCATTTGCGGATAAGTATCCATAACAAGAACTGCAGACCAAAATGCAGTATCTCCCGGAAAAATATTTTTCAATGTCCATCCGCGAGCAACCGGATTTGAATCGAAAATATGTGTCGTCTCCAGAATAATTCTATCATTCGAAAAAGTTTTTGACATCTCGATAACTCGAAGCCCTGAATCAGTCTCTGCTAAAAAATATCCGAACGCCGCATTCCCAGAATCCACATTCTCACATATAAAGGAAAAATTTATTGAAATAGTATCTTGAGGCTTCAAAGGTTCACTGCGCTTATTAATCCATGCGTTTCTATTTCCTCGAGCAATAAAGTCTTGATCTTCCATTCGAAATTTCTGAAAAAAATTCGACCATGTAAGAAAAATCTCCAGCAAAAGAAAAAGAAGAAGCCAGAATACTATTCGGCTCAATTCGACTAAAGCCTTGCTTTTACCTGCGCAAGCTTTTCTACAATTTGAGGATTTTTCGAGACATAATACGCTTGAGATAAAAATGTTTCCGCCTCACCGTATCGTCCCTGGCAGGCATAAATCCAGCCGGCAATCTCCATACATTTTTCCGGCCTGAAGTTAGCTGAAAAGACTGTCTGCAGATTTGCTAGAATAGTATTGCCGAGAAACTGAGCCGCCTCAACAGGCTGACCGCCAGGTTGCGGCAAAGGAAGCAAGTTTGCTATTTGTTCGGCAAGATCTAATCCAACTCCAAAATTCTTTTCAGTAATTGCCTTCTTCATATTCATCACAACTAACGCCAAGTTATTTGGAGAATTTTTTTCCAATCTCTCCCGTAATTTATTTCGCTCCGCTTCATCATTTCCAATAAGTTCATCCATCAAGAGAGCCGCATTAAAATTATCCGAATTGAAATCCAAAGCTTCTTTCAATTCAAACTTCGCGTAATCTTTCTTTCCAACACCGGCGTAAATTCGAGCAAGCTCAGTCAATAAATTATCCCGGTCATACCAAAACATATAACCTGAATCGAGCCGTTCTCGTTCGATTGTAAAACAGTAATGCATATGCGCAATTGCCCGCATCGGATAGCCCAACTGAAGCCAATAAGCAGCGGCGTCTCTTTGATTTCGTGTATTGTGCTCGATCATAGAAGCCCTGTCCCGCTCCCACGCTGAGGCCGCTCTAAAACCCATCTGATCATTTAGATATGCAAGATTTATATGAATCTGAGCATAATTCGGAGCAAAGGACTGCAGGGTTCTATACGCCTCTAAGGCATCGTCCAGCCTATTTGCCATCAAATAAGAATATGCAAGTTTATAGTAAACCGAAACCGTTGAATAAGATAATTTCTGAGCTTCTTCAGCTTCCTTGACTGCATACTCAGCAGTTCCTCCACCTGCATCGGTATATCCCATATTATTTCTCAGATGATGATCAGCCATCCAAAAATCCCATGCTTTTATTGAATAAAAAATAATTATCAGAGATAAAACAGCGGCGGCATAAGGAAGGTATTGCGACGGCTGAAAATGTTCAGATAAATTAACTTTAATTTTTTTCTTCTCTTTTGGGTTTTGAACCTTTACTTCTATTTTCGCCTCAACGGACTCTTTGAGAAGCACAGGAAGATTCATGAACGCAAGAACAAATCCAACAGTAAACCACATCGTAACTCCATTACCGGTCCACCGAGTTTCAACGTCAAATGTTCCCTGAATCCATTGCATCCACGGACCTAAAAATGCCGCAAGTATCAGCGGGAAATGATATCCCTTTCTGTGACGCCAAATTTCTTTCGCGCCAGTCCAGAAATAAGCCACCAAAACCCACCAAAAAGCAGTCAAACCCAGTATGCCGCCGTCATGCAACCATTCGAGATGTTCATTGTGAGGATGATCGGTATTATGAGAAACACCCCATCTGTGATACCATACAGCTCGCGTTTCAGGCATGTTCCAATTGAAACTGCCAAGTCCTCTTCCAAATACCGGATAACGTAGTGTTCCGTCCAAAGCCATTTGGAAAAATACAAGTCGAACCCAATTGGTATAATTCGATTCGAAATCGACGATCGAATACATTTGATTATAAATTTTTTCCGGAACCGCCATTAATTTATCTCTCTTAAATACAACTCCGGCCAGAATCGCAATGATAGCAAATATCGCCAAGCCTTTATTCAATTTCAACCACAACTCATTTTTAATGAACCGAAGATTTTCACGATTCAAAAATAGAATTATGAAATATAGAGGTATACAAATAGCAGTTGCCAGATAAGCGCCTCTCGCTTCAGACTCGACAACTTCATAAATATTAACTAGCGCAAGAATAGGCAAAGTTAAAATAAGCAAAGGATTCTTTGTAATGAACCAGTAGCCAATAATCGTAGGGAAAGTTGCTACAAGATATCCTGCGAGAAAATTCGGATTGCCGTGTGTGGAGACAAAAACGTATGCTCCCCAATCAGGTATCAATCCCAAATCCACTAAAATATCGTGCCTCATTATCTGAGTCAAACCATAGCCGACAATAAGGACATTAGTAATAACCAACGCCTTAAGAAAGAGCCCCATTTTTTCAAAGGAGTCCATGAATCTGATGAGCGCCCATACCTGAACAAAATAGCAAAACATTCTGCCCCAGAGTTCTGTTCCGTAAGCAGTAGAAGTGCCTGCAATGGTCGGAATCAGCCAATAAAGCAGAGCTCCAACAGTCGCAGTGACGATGCCATGGCGCGGAAGATTCCATCTGCCGTATTTGGCAAGATCCCCGCAAATCCATAATGCAAACACTATCAGAGAAAGTAAAGGCGCTGAAAGATCCTTCAGCAAAACAATGTTCTGGGTATATGTCGTGAATATGAGATTCACAAAAACATATTGAACAACCAAAAGCCAAATAATAATCCGCTCATAAGTATCTATCAAAATTTGAATCATAGAGTTGCAGATTATATCAACAATCTTTTTCATGCAACGAAAAATGAAAGCCGATATAATTCTGTCATGAAGAAAAAAAATCTTCTCATAGGTTGTCACTTATCTATCTCTGGCGGAATATCGCGTTCAGTCGAACGGGCAAAGGATATAGGATGCACCGCGTTCCAGATATTTACAAGCAATCCTAGAGGATGGAGCAAGAATGAACTGTCGCAGGAAGAAATTACGAGGTTCAGAGAGGGCATAAAAGAGACAGGAATTTTTCCGATTGCGCACATGCCGTATCTGCCGAACCTAGCCGCGCCCGACAAAGAAATTTACAAAAAATCTGTCGAGCAGTTAATTATTGAGCTCGAACGGTGCGAGTCGCTTGGAATAACGTATATTGTCACTCATCTCGGTTCGCATCTTGGAACAGGTGAAGATGAAGGCAGAAAGAGAATAGTAGACGCAATTCGAATAGCAATCTCCAAAGCAAATTCATCAACAATGATTCTTTTAGAGAACACAGCCGGCACAAGAAATTCGCTCGGCTCGGCGCCAAATGATCTTGCAAGAATAATATCGGAGTTGAATGGCGACAAGAAAATCGGAGTATGCATCGACACGGCTCACGCATTCGCCGCGGGTTATGATTGGCGCGAACCTGAAAATAAATTCTATTCGGAAATTAATGAAGTCAAACTCAAGTCCAGAATTAAAGTTCTTCACTTCAACGACTCGAAAGTCGATCTCAACGGAAAAGCTGATCGGCACGAGCACATCGGGCTCGGCAAAATCGGACTAAGCGGACTTGCACTGATTCTTAAAAATTCGTTGTTTCAAAATATTCCTATAATACTTGAAACTCCGGTTGATGATCGACGCGACGATAAATCAAATCTCGATGCCGCAAAAAAACTAGTAAATGAATAATCAAAAAAGAATTCTCGATTTTTTTGCGCTTACACCAATTATGTTCGGGCTCCTCGCAATGGTAATATTCATCGGGCTTGGCGAGAAGATGGCGGAGCGATTTCTTCCGATCTATCTAATAGCTCTAGGTGGAGGAAGCATAATCATCGGCCTTCTGAATGGATTAGACAACCTTCTCTCAGCGCTCTATTCGCTTCTTGGAGGTTTTCTATCGGACCGAATCGGAGCGAAACGTTCTCTGCTGATATTCAATCTCCTCTCACTGGCTGGATTTTTAATCGTAGCTCTGATCCCGTCATGGATCGCAGTAATCGCAGGGGCTATACTTTTTCTGTCTTGGACTGCAATTTCGCTTCCCGCAACCATGAGCCTTATTGCGTCTTCTTTTCCGAAAGAAAAGCGAACGATGGCGACAACTATGCACTCGATGGTAAGAAGAATTCCGATGGCGCTCGGTCCTGTCATTGGGGGCATTCTCATCGGCCATTTCGGAGAACGCGGAGGAGTAAGACTTGCATTCGGCATTTCGGCTCTGTTAGCTGTAGCGGCGATTGCTATTCAGCAAAGGCTCATTAAAGAAACTCACTCTGATTCAAAAAAGAAATCCATCTCTCCTTTAAAAGTGTGGAGTTCGATGCGCAAAGAACTTAAAATTCTTCTTGCCTCTGATATTCTCGTTAGGTTCTGCGAACAAATTCCTTATGCGTTTGTAGTAGTCTGGGCGATGAAGAGTATCGCAGAGCCGATAACTGCTCTTCAATTCGGGCTCTTGACGGCAATCGAGATGGTCACTGCGATGCTTATCTACATTCCTATAGGTTATCTTGCGGACAAAGGGAAGAAGAAGCCATTCGTCGTTATAACTTTTTTCAACTTCACGCTTTTTCCACTGATACTATTATACAGTTTAAGTCTTGAATGTTTGGTTGTAGCTTTCATCGTAAGAGGACTTAAAGAATTCGGAGAGCCCACGCGCAAAAGTTTGATTCTAGATTTCTCCAGAAAAGAATACAGTGCTTCTACTTTCGGACTTTATTATTTGATACGAGATGTAATAGTTTCGATCGCGGCATTTGGCGGCGCATTTTTATGGGAGATAAGTCCCAGCGTAAATTTTGTCACTGCGATATTTTTTGGTCTCGCAGGAACACTGCTATATCTTCTCAAAGGTAGTGACTCATTCCGAAAAGCAACAGAAAATAATTAGTGATAACGAATTATCTACTTCAAATCATAGCTCGTTTTCATCAATTTCAGCAATCTTCATAAGATATCTCAGTAAACCAATTTTTAACGGACTATTTCCATGTATCGGGACAGATATTCGAGCGGAGTTTCCCACTTTAGCAAAAATATAATGACTCCCCTTTGTTCTTATCAATTCCCAGCCTTTTTTCTCAAGTGTCTTTGCAAATTTCTTTCCTGAAACAGATTTCACACAGCTATTTCCATGACTTTGTCTTTTTCTGTCACCTTAACTTCCTTTATATCTACTGATAAACAGCCCTCAACAGCCTCGTAGATATTTTTTAAGAGTTCTTCAAATGTCTCTCCCTGTGTAGCACAACCCTGAATAGAAGGAACTTCAGCCCAATAACCTCCTTCTTCCGCTTCATGAACAATTACTTTCAGCTTCATAAAATCACCTCGCATTTTTTATAAGCACATTAATAATAAGAAAAATTATAGCACAATCATTTAAGAAATATATGCACTAAACAATTATCGTTTAAAAACATACCTTACTTTCCTCAGTGATGAAATTTTCGGAAACTTCAGAAAATAAATCGATCGACAAAGATTTTAAATTATGATAATTTCTTCGTCACTAGGGCGGTTAGCTCAGTTGGCTAGAGTATTTCCTTGACATGGAAGGGGTCACTGGTTCGAGTCCAGTACCGCCCAGGTTTTTTGTAATTAAGAGTTGAGTCAATAATTTTCTGTCTGGAGTATCCCGAAAAAATAAAGCTCTTTTCTTTTATCCCCTCATCCCTCCACCTCTCCCAAAGAACGTGTGAAATAATTGAAAAATGAAAATTGGAAAAATAAAATTTTCAATTTGCACTTTCCAATTTGCAATTTCAAAT
>Ga0100377_1002020_pt1 | contig 17205 bp, 16 predicted proteins | sample CryGeymeta201501_FD_83664 | JGI IMG/M metagenome (GOLD analysis project Ga0100377, IMG submission 83664) | Groundwater microbial communities from Crystal Geyser aquifers in Utah, USA - Crystal Geyser metaG 2015-01 | ecosystem: Environmental > Aquatic > Deep subsurface > Groundwater | place: USA... | reverse complement strand
GCTTTCCTGAGCGCCCTCGCCCGAGCTTTCGGATGCGCCGTCAACGCCTGACGGCGCCACTACGAGCCCAACCACTTTGGACAGCACCCGTGCATCTATTCGCGCTTGCGTTTGCCGTGCGCATTCAGCCCCGGTCAGTTCTCCACTAAGCGCTGGAATTCCGCTTCGGTCAGGATTTCGATCCCGAGCGTACGCGCGCGATCTAGTTTGGAACCCGCGTCGCTTCCCGCCACCACCAGATCGGTGCGCGCACTCACGCTGGAACTCACCGCCGCACCCAGGGCGGCAACTCGATCGGCAGCTTCACGCCGAGTCATGGATGTTAGGGTACCGGTAAATACTACCTTCTTCCCCCGCCAATACGAAGGCCCGGTTGCCGCGTTCGGCGTGCCGCTGGTCGTGGGGCGCACCCCGTGGGCCAGCAACGAATCAATCAACCGACGTTTATCGTCGTCCGCGAGATAGGCGACAATGGCCGCCGCCACCTTGGCGCCGACCCCGGCGATCGCCGTCAACGCCGCCTCATCGGCGGCTCGAAAACGTTCCAACGACCCGAAATGATTGGCAAGGATCCGTGCCAGATGAGCCCCCACATGGTCAATGCCGAGGGCCAGGATGAAACATGCGAGTTCCGGCCGCTTGCCGCGTTCGATTTCCGCGACCAAATTGGCCGCTGATTTATCAGCGAACCCGGGCAAGTGGATCAAGTCCTCCAGCCGCAGCCGATAGAGATCCGCCGGCGACCGCACCAGGGCCTGGTCCACCAGCAACGCCACGGTTTCGCGACCGAGTCCGTCGATGTTCATGGCCTCCCTGCCGGCGAAATGCCGGATGGCCGCCTTGATCTGCGCCGGACAAGCGCGATTGAGGCAGCGATGGACGCTTTCACCCGGCACTCGCACCACCGCTCCCGCACAAGACGGACAGCGATCGCTCATGCGAAACACCCGTTCCGCGCCGGTGCGAGCGGCGGTAACCACCTCGGCCACTTCCGGGATCACATCCCCGGCCCGCCGCACCCAGACCGTATCGCCGATGCGCACATCCTTGCGCTGGATTTCGTCCTCATTGTGGAGCGTTGCCCGACGGATCGTGACCCCGCCGACGGACACCGGTTCCAGATCGGCCACCGGGGTGAGCGCACCGGTTCGGCCGACTTGTACGCTGATGTCAAGGACCCGGGTCTGAGCCCGGCGCGGGTTGAATTTACAGGCAATCGCCCAGTGCGGACTGCGGCTTTTGACCCCGAGCAGGTCCTGCCAATCGAGCCGGTCGACCTTGATCACCGCTCCGTCCACATCATAGGGCAGCGCGCTGCGCTGCTCCTCCATGCGCCGATAGCAGGTGATACAGGCTTCGATACCCGCACACCGTTCGGCCCGATCGGTCACCGGAAGTCCCCAGCCGCGCAGCATCGCCAACAATTCCCAGTGGGTCGGCGGCAGCGTTCCCAGCCATTCACCCAAACCGTAGAAGGCAGCCCGAAGTGGCCGGCGCGCGGTAATGGAAGAATCCAACTGACGCAGCGAACCGGCCGCGGCATTCCGAGGATTGGCAAACTCCGCTTCGCCGACCTGGGCCCGCTCCCAATTCAGGCGGAAAAACACTGCCTTTTCCAGGTAGATTTCGCCGCGTACCGCCAGTCGCTCCGGCACCGGCCTCTGTTCACCGTAGAGGCGCCAGGGCACCGCTCGAATGGTCTTCACATTGAGCGTCACATCTTCGCCAACCGAACCGTCCCCGCGGGTCCCCGCCCGACTCAGCAACCCATTTTCATAAATGATCTCGATCGCAACACCGTCCAGCTTTGGCTCCACCACGTAGTCGATCAAGCCGTCACGATCCAACTTCTTGCGCACACGCCGATCGAAATCCAGAATTTCCGCTTCCGAGAAAGCATTTTCCAGACTGAGCATGGGGCTCGGATGATCGAACCGGGCAAAGGAAGCCAGCGGCGGGAACCCGATTCGCCGGGTCGGTGAGGCGGGGTCATCGTATTCGGGATGTTGGGCTTCCAGTTGCTGGAGCAGGCGGAACCGGCGGTCGTATTCGGCATCGCTCACCGCCGGCTGATCCAACGCGTGGTAGCGATATTGATGAAAGCGGATCTGCTCCCGAAGCTGTTCGATCTGCTCCCGTATGTTCCGATTTGCGTCCATCATCCGCTCGGCTCCCGCTCGGTTGCCGGATTCACGGGCTTTCCCGATCATCGATCACAATGCCGATTTCCGTGGGGAGCTTTGGGGCTCGGTCTGCTGAAGCAGGGTGTCCAACAAGTGAGGGAGGATGCGTTCGCGCGTTTCCCGAAACCGTCGATCATCATAGCCGTGGCGCCACACAGCCCCCGACAGGTCATCGGAAACCACCAGACAGGCGGCCAGCCCAATTCCACGAAACCGGGCCACGGTAAACAGGGCGGAACATTCCATTTCCACCGCCAGCAATCCATTCCGGCGGTGGCCGTCAACCTTTTCGCGGGTCTCTCGATAGGGCGCATCGGTCGACCAGATGCGGCCCTGATGAACGACGAACTCCCTGGACCCGGCCAGACTCAAGCAGATCTGCTGGAGCAACGCGGGGTCCGGGGAGGCATCCGCCGGAGCGATCGGATAGTGCTTTGAAGTCCCTTCTTCGGAACAGGTCGCCGAGGGCAAGACCAAGTCACCCACCGCCAACTCGGGAGCCAGACAGCCACACCACCCGAATGCGACAACCCTGCGCACTCCGAGCGCGATCAGCTTTTCCAGAACCAATACCGCCTGGGGCGCCCCCAGCATTGGCCCGGCAACAGCCACAACACCAGATCCCCACCGACAAACCTGAACTCGGCTCAAAAACAGCTCGCGATCCTTGACCACGCGGCGTGGGGCAATCGCACGCAACAACCGGAGATCTTGCGGCGAGAAGAGAAGCAGAGCATCCGCCGGGAGCATCCGCTCCGATCGACCCCGTTTTGGAACAATGAGGGGCTCGTCGCCATCGTTCACCGGGGTGAGACAATGGCCTGAAACAATATCGAGCGGAACACTCACCGGAACCACCACGCATCCCAAATAGGCCGGACCGAGAGCCCCCGCAAGCTACTTGACCACGTCCTTGAGCTTGCTGCCGGCTTTGAATTTGACCACTTTGCAGGCATCGATGGTGATTGCCTGGCCGGTCCGCGGATTGCGCCCCTCGCGCTTCGCCCGCTCGGCCACGCTGAAAGTGCCGAAGCCGACCAGGGTAACCTTGTCGCCTTTAGCCAGAGAACTCGATACGGCATCCACAAAGCTGTTCAGAGCCTTTTCCGCCGATGCCCTGGTAATGCCGGCATCGTCCGCCATCATCCCAACCAAATCAGCCTTCGTCATGATAACCTCCTCGTTGTTGTGGTTGCTCGTCCGACCTCGCCCCGACCTCGGCTAGGCGGCCTAAAACCCCTCTCGATAGCCGTATAAACCCGCATGCTTAGCGGCGATTATATCGATCCGCCAAGACATGGCAAGCACTAAATTCCGAAAAATCCGCATGGAACAAGACTTTTTCACGATTTTTCAAGACGCCCACCAGTCCCAGGCCCCGGATCAAGTGTCCACCGCAGCTTCATCTGGTATTCCAATTAGTTGTTTTTGCTAGTAATAGTTTCAATAATTAGAAAATACATTTTGACCCTCCCAAGTTCGCGTGCTATTCTTTGCAAACTCTCGGTTCAAACCAGGCAACTTGAAGCTACGGAGGGCTGATGGCGGCATCACCCCGCCGTGTTTTCTCGAATGGTGGGACCTGCATCCGAACCCCGCCCCACCCTACAAGTTTTAGGAGTAACGGTTTGTCCGCAGGAAAGGTCTGTTCTCTTTTTCCGGCGCTCCTGGTGGTGCTCATCCGGCGGGACACCCGGTCTTCTCCCAACCCGCCGGCCAGGGTGATCAACAGGGTATGCCAACATCAGGATGCCCCGGCCTTATTCTCGGCCACTCGCCTGGCCCAGGCCAACTCTACGGCCAACTCACAATCGTCCCTGGATTGATGACCGCCCAAGCAGTCATTCGCTGTGTTGAAGTCGCCGTTCTGGCCGCGGTGGATAAGCCGCTGCATTATGCCGTGCCGGATCGGTTGAGTTCCAGGATCGCCCCGGGGAACCTGGTGCTGGTGCCGCTTCGATCCGGCGTGGCCGTCGCCGTGGTGCTGAAATGCCGGCCGCGGCCGGATGCCGCGGCTCAATCCTTCACCCTGAAACCACTGCTGGCCGTGGCCGAACACCTGCCGCTGGTGCCGCCAGACCTGCTGGAACTCGGTCAGTGGATCGCTCGCTATTATTTTTATCCTTTAGGAGAAACCTTCCGGGTCTTGCTGCCCACGCGTTATGCGCAGCCACCCGACCGCCGGTTGCGAGCGACCCCGGCCGGGAAGCAAGCGGGCGCCGCGGGGTCCGAACTCATGCGGGTGCTGATCGACCATGGCTCCCAGTCGTTGCCGGCATTAAAAAAAAGCATCGTGCCCTGGAAGCGGCTGCGCGCCATGATCGAGGAACATACCGCCGGCGGCTGGCTGGAACAGTTTTATGACTGGGCACCGATGGCCGCCCGGCCGGCCGGAATCAAATGGGTCAGCCTCCAGGCCGGACCGGATGCACCGGAAACCGACATCACGGGGCCGGCTCATGAGCTGATTGAACTGCTCCGGAACGCCGCCGGCCGGCTCCCGCTTTCGGAACTGCGCCGGCAGGTGAGCAATATCGATTACTGGGTGCGCAAGCTCACCCGCACCGGTCTGATTGAAGTGACGGAAAGCGAACGCACGCCGGCGCCCACCCTGGCCCAAACCATCCCCGCCACCCCGCCCCCGACGCTCACCGAAGACCAACATGAGATCTGCGCCGCGATCGCTGAAGCCATCACCACGCCGCGGTTTTTTCCAGCCTTGATCCACGGCATCACCGGCAGCGGCAAGACCGAAATTTACCTCAACCTGGCCGCCCGCGCTCTGTCCAGGGGCCGTGGCGCCCTGATTCTAGTTCCCGAAATCGCCCTCAGCACGCAACTCGAAGCCCAATTCAGACAGCGCTTCGGCAATCGGCTGGGGGTCTGGCACAGTGCCGTTGCCCCCGGCGAGCGCACCCGGCTGTGGCAGCAACTGGCCAACGGTGAGGTGACCCTGGCTCTCGGCGTGCGCTCGGCCGTGTTCAGCCCGCTGCGCGACCTCGGCTTGATCGTGGTCGATGAAGAACACGACAGCTCCTACAAACAGGAAGACCGCCTTCGCTACCATGCCCGCGACGTCGCCCTGATGCGCGCCAAGATGCTCGGGATCCCGATCGTTCTCGGCTCGGCCACCCCGTCACTGCAATCGCTCCAGCACGGTCGCGAAGGCCGCTACCGTCTGCTCACCCTGACCCGTCGGGTCGAAGACCAGCCATTGCCCGAGCTCGAAGTGGTCGACATGCGGCGCGAACACGGCTCCTATCGATTCCTGTCCCGGCCACTCCAGGATGTGCTCGCCGCCACCCTGACCGCCGGCCGGCAAACCATTCTGTTTCTCAACCGCCGCGGCTTCGCCAACTTTCTCATGTGCCGGGTCTGTGGTCAGGTGATTCGTTGCCGCCATTGCAGCGTGAGCCTCACCTACCATCAGCAGGAAAACCGCCTGTGCTGCCACTACTGCGGTTTTTCCATGGCCCCGCCCGAGTCCTGCCCGACCTGTTCGCGGCCCGGCCTGCTGCCGCTCGGGTTCGGCACCGAACGGGTCGAAGAAGAAGTCAAACGGCTGCTGCCCACCGCCCGAATCGTTCGGATCGACCGGGACTCGGTGGCCAATCCCCGGCATTTGCTGGACCTCTTGAATACAGTGCGCAGCGGCCGGGCCGACATCCTGATCGGCACCCAAATGATCGCCAAGGGCCACGATTTCCCGAACCTCACCCTGGTCGGCGTGATCAATGCCGATACCGCGCTGCAGATCGCCGATTTCCGCGCCGGAGAGGCGACCGTGCAATTGCTCATTCAGGTGGCGGGCCGGGCCGGTCGCCGCGACATCCGCGGCCGCGTGATCCTGCAGACCTACAACCCCGATCACTACACCATGCAGGCGGTGCGCAAGCTCGATTACAATCTGTTCTGCGATCAGGAACTGGAATCGCGCCGAGTGCTCCAGTACCCCCCCTTCAGTCGCTTCGCCAAGCTGCTGCTTACAGCCGCCAACGAAGCCCTGGTGCAGGCCGCCGCCGGCCAACTGAACCAGTTGGGCCTGCGCCTGGTGGAAGCCTTCCGGCAACAGGACCGCCACCTGGCGCTGCTCGGTCCGGCCCCCGCCCCCCTCACTAAACTGAAGGACCGATTCCGCTGGCATCTCTATGTGAAGGCCTGGCGCAACCGGGATATTCAGGATTTTGTGGGTGAAGTGATGGCCCAAAGCCGGCAACTCGACCTGGTGCGACGCACCGAACTCACCGTCGACCGGGACCCGGTGAGCAACTTTTGATCCCGGGTCGGATTCAGGTTGCCGGGTCACTTACCGATCACGCGCCGGCGGGGCATTGGAACTTCCTATTTGAATTATCCGCTGATGCCCCCTACAAGATCGGTCACAGGGTTTGATCGGCAATAGCCGGTGTCGGCAACGCGCGGACGAATGCAACCCGGGTGAATCCAGACGCGGGGATCGAGCTGGTTACCTGGTCGGAAAGCCTGGGCTTCGGTGGAATTCGATCCAAGGAGGAAGCAGTTATGGGCGCTTTAGCACCGCAAAAGATGCGTGGCGATGTGCGGGAATACCTGAACAAGTTCGACCTCAACCTGTGCCTCACCTGCGGCACCTGTAGCAACGGCTGCCCCGTCACCGGAACGCCGGGCATGGAAGGCTGGGACACCCGCAAGGTGATCCGGATGCTGGCCTTCGGGATGCTCGATGAGGTGGTGGATTCCAAGTTCCCCTGGGTGTGCACCGGCTGCGGTCGCTGCGCCCATGCCTGCCCCATGGGCATCGACATCGTGGCGATCCTGGCCCACATGAAACATCTGCGCGCACGCGACAAGGTGCCCGGCATTCTCCACAAGGGCGTTGAAAACGTCTTGAAGACCGGCAACAACATGGCCGTTCCCAAAGAGGACTATCTGTTCCTCATGGCCGATATGAGCACCGAAATGGCCGATGAGGATTGCCCCGGTTTTTATGTGCCCATCGACAAACCCGGTGCCGACATCCTGTTTTTCCCCAATTCCAAGGAAGTCTTTGCCGACAATGATGACATGAAATGGTGGTGGAAGATTTTCTACGCCGCCCGGGAAAACTGGACCATCCCCCTGGAAAACTGGGAAGCGGTGGACTGGGGCCTGTTCACGGGCAATACCGAAGCCACCAAGATCCTGGCGCAGCGGAAAATCGACATGATGAAGCGGCTTCAAATCAAACGCATGATCATGCCCGACTGCGGCGGCGGGTCCTACGGCTGTCGCAAGGGCATGAAGCTCTGCTCGCTGGATGATCCCGAAAACCACACCGATTACATCTATCTTTACGATTACCTGAAGGAGATCATCGCGACCGGGCGGATCAAATTGGATAAGAGCCGCAATGCCGGGAAAATCTTCACCTGGCACGACTCCTGTAAACACGGTCGGGAACTGGAACGCAACTTCGGCAAGGGCTATTACGATGAACCCAGCTGGATCATCCAGCAGTGCGTGGACCAGTTCGTCGACATGGAACCGTCGCGCAGCGGCAACTACTGCTGCGGCGCTGGGGGCGGCATGTGGCCGATGCCCTACGAACAAGAATCGGCCTATCACGGCCGCTTCAAGGTCAATCAGATCAAGAACGCCGGCGCCAACGTGGTGGTGATGGGCTGCTCCAACTGCCATGACCAGATCATGAAGCGCCTGCCCAAGTTCTACCCGGAAGATTGCCACTACGAAGTGAAATACATCTGGCAACTGGTGGCCGAAACCCTGGTGCTGGATCCCTGGACCGACGACCAGGTGGAAGCCGCGCAAGCTGAAGCCAAGGCCCAGTGGGAACGGCTCGGCGTGGATCTGGAAAATATGGAACTGTGATGATCCCGTATTGAACGGCGCGTGGACGGCCCAACCCGGTTCCCCGACCGGTTAAGGAATGCGCGGGATGGTTCCCCCGCAATCTCTCCCCGAACCGGGCCGTCCACGCCCCTTTACCCCACCCTCGGCAGTTTCACCGCCACCACTATAGCTCACTCAGCAAGAACTGCAAACAGTCGAGTGCCCGGATCCGGGGGAGCTTTTCCCATTGCAAGGGCCGGGTGATGATCATTCCCGCGATCCGCGGAAAAATCCCCATCAATATCAATCACGCCATGGTTCGATGGGTGCTCACGGCAATGGCGATTGGCTGCAAGGCTCTCGGATCGTGCTGGGGGCCGATTGGTTCCAAGCGCTCGATCCTTCGGCATGCGTACAGTGGCGATGATCATCGCTTCGGCCACTTTATGGGAATGATTCACCACGGAGAGCACGGAGGTCACGGAGAAGGCTTCGAAAAGAAAGGTTTTCTCGGTGTTCTCCGTGAACTCCGTGGTTAATCCTTATTCAAATTGGCCGAAAGGATGATAAGGGCCCGTACAGTGAATCTCTCCCGACCGATACGGCGCTCAGTCGACGCGCAGCACCACCGAAAAGGCGTTGAACACGGCCCAGACCCGGTCTCCCTTGTCCAGTGCCAGCCGCCCACTGCTTGCGGAGGACACCAGAGCGCACAGTTCGGTGCCGTCGGCAACGCGCACTGAAACCTCCGTGTTCACCCGGCCTCGCACGATACGTTCCACCACCCCGCTGAATCGGTTCTCGGCGCTGCACACCGGTTCTTCCTCCCCGCCGTACAGAATCACCCAGGGTGCCTTGACTTCAGCGGTGAGCAACCGCCCGGTGACCAGACCGAGCCGCTCCAGGCTGTCGTTGGTGATGATGGTGGCAATGGCGTGGCCGCCGACGGTGATCAGCGTTACCTGGGTTTGGATATCGCCAGGCTGGATGTCCGCGATCTTTCCGAAAAAGGTGTTGCGGGCGCTGGTCTTGCGGGATGCTTCGCGGTCCACGAACCGGCGCGTGGCCTGCTCGATTTCGGCTGGGGAAAAGGACATGCGCGAGGCGGTCCGGTGGGGCATGGAAGGTCCCAACATTTGCTGTACGGCCGCCAGGGGCATTTTGCCCTGGATCAGTTCCACCGCCCGCGCCTTGCGCACCATTTCCGGGCCGCCGAGATGCTTGGCCAACCCGCAGGCCTCGGCGCGCTCGTAGAACTTGCGACGCACGAAGGCGGGATCGACATCGAAGCGGTTATTGAGCGCGCTGCTAAATTGGGGATCGGCCAGCGCCATTCGGATTTCCTCCGCCAGGGTTTCGGAGATTTGAACCGGTCTGGAAGCCGCGTCCGGGTCCGGACCCGCTCCGCGGAAACGGACCATTCCGCGCTCGCCATCGATGTCCTGGAATGGGTCGAGGGTCAGGACTTCGCTCAACTTGGCCCCGGTGTAGCGGATCAGCAGGAAAATGAGCAGCACGCGCCGCCGCGAAAGGCGCACGTCCCGGCGCGGCGAAGCAGCGGCCCAGTCTCTAAACGACTGCTCCAGGCGGTTCAACTCAATCGTATCCAGACACCGCTCCGGATCCAAAGACGATACAAGATTTCCCCTATCCATATGGCCGCTCCGGCAGCAGGCGATCGGTCCCCGCCGCATCGTTTGGTTTCCATCGGTACCCGTCTCTTGACAGGCACCCCCCCTTCTGCTACTCGATAAATGGCACGAAAAACATATTTATCGTGTCTATGTGTTAAGGACCCACTCGATCATGGAGGTGGCCATGCTTTTTGAAACCGCCGGTATCCACGTCGCTCCCTGGATTCCTCCCCTGGTGGCCTTCGTGATCTCGTTTTTTACCTCAATGGGCGGAGTGTCGGGGGCTTTTTTTGCTGCTGCCGTTCCAGATGTCGTTTCTCGGCTACACCAACCCGTCGGTGAGCGCCACCAACCAATTGTTCAACATCGTGGCCATTCCCAGCGGAGTCTACCGCTACTTTAGGGAAGGGCGCATGGTTTGGCCCTTGACGGTGGTGGTTATCGTCGGCACCCTGCCCGGGGTCTTGATCGGGGCCTTCGTGCGCGTTGCCTATCTGCCCGACCCCAAGCACTTCAAGCTGTTTGCCGCCGCCGTGCTGCTCTATATCGGGCTGAAGATGGCGCGCGATCTCATGACCAGGAACGCCGCCGGCAACAACAAGGCGGGCAGTGAAAAACGCTTCCAGGACCTGGTGCGCCGGCATCGGGACAAGGCGAGCGCGCTGGAAGGGGCGGTGGGTATGGATCTGCCAGCGGTCAAGGTAACCCACTTCACCTTGAAGCGGTTGGGCTACACTTTCTACGACGAAGCCTTCGACGTCCCCTTCTGGGGTATTTTCAGCCTCAGCTTCATCGTCGGCATCGTGGGCGGGATCTACGGGATCGGCGGTGGATCGATCATCGCCCCGTTTTTCGTATCCGTTTTCGGGCTGCCGGTCTACACCGTGGCCGGGGCCGCCCTGATGGGTACCTTCGTCACCTCGGTGGCCGGGGTCGCCTTCTACCAGGCCATCGCCCCGCTCTACCCGCGCCTGTCGGTGGCCCCCGATTGGCTTCTGGGGATCCTTTTCGGCATCGGCGGGATGGCGGGGATGTACCTCGGTGCCCGCTGCCAGAAGTTCGTTCCGGCGCGGGCGATCAAGTGGATGCTGGCCGGCATTATCGTCTCTACGGCCGCCAAATACATCTCTGAATTTCTTCCTTGATAATCAGGAGAAATGTAAAATATACGTAATCTATCCTGAAAGCTGTGAGGTAGGTGTTAACGGGGAGGGCAAACTTCATGGGATAAGGAGACTCACATGGTGAGAAGAATCCGGAGAACTCTTGTATTTCTCTTGACCTTCGGCATGATGACGATTCTTAGCGCCGGCTGTGTAGCCACCAGCGGAACTTCCGGCACCACCACAAAGTCTTGGACACTCACAACCGCCGAATGCAATGGTGTAATCAGCGTCCATGAAGACCCCAGAGGAGCCTTCTTCAGCGCGAGGGTAAGGCAAAATGATAAGTATCGGATTCCAGAAACTCCGATCGTCGACGGAGTGGGCAGAGGGTCCGATGGCGTGTATGAGTGTGTCGTAAAGTATGATGGCTCAAACCGGTCCACCGCCACGTGGGGTGGGCACGACTTTAGGTAATGCCCCAATCGTACCGACCAACGAAGCGGACCTCTCGGAATTATCCGAGTGGGGCCTACAGCGAAAGCCGTTGAACCCACTCTCAATCAGACCCCTCCATGGTTGTCGCGGGCTGTCGGTTAAGCAGATGGAGCAAATGTGTATTCCGGGGGGCTCCTTTGGATGGCCATGATCATCGCTTCGGCCAGTGCGACAAGCCGGTAGGTCGGGTTGCGACCAGCGGGAACCGCCCGACGGCTTGGCAACATTTCCAATCCACGCTCCCACGGCGGATCGTCAGGGAGTGCTCCGTACCCCCCGACCTTGTAGTGGCGCCGCTCGGTTGGTCATTTCGCGGCTTGGTTCGTAGTGGCGCCGTCAGGCGTTGACGGCGCATCCGAGAGCAGGGTCGCTGGGCTTCCGCCAAGCGCCGATCATCCTGCCAAGACCCACAACCCACCAAGACGCCCTGACGGGACGCACTACGAACAAAAGCGCGCACCCCGCAATGCGCACCGGAAACAGGCGCTACATGGAACGTATCGGAATCACGCCTGCGGCGTGAAGGAATTCCGCGGCACTGATGCAACTTCCGCTTAATGAAAGGTGCCCCCCAAATCCGTTATAAACAGCCAGAATTGCCCTGGTCTTCCGGAGATTCTCCTCGGCCTGGATCTGAATGGCGCGAAGAAAGAACAGATACCACCCGGTCCAGTCACCATCCCTGGAGACGGCATGGAGGCGTTGGCAATATTCATCCCGATTCGCTTCCAGAAAGGCGCTGATGTAAAAGATGGGACCTTCGAGCAGTTTCTTGCTGAACATGAACAGGGGGACGCAGATGCGACCCAATCGGCCGTTGCCGTCCAGAAAAGGATGAAGAGCTTCAAATTCCGCGTGCAGGATGCATTGTGGGACCGACTCTAGCCGCTCTCGTGGTCCGCCCCAATGATATTTCCACCGATGAAACGGAGAGCAAAGGCCGCCAATGAACAGCGATTTTTTCGATGCTCACCAACGACACTGGGAAGACGGGGAGGCGCTTTCCCATGCTTGCGGCGACGACGAGCCTACTCTTTGCTATCGACGGGGATCAGACCTGGTCCGGCTACCGCATACTGTTCGGGGCTCGCGGTGTGGGTAAAACCTTCTGGAGTTCCGCGCTTCGCTCCCCCGAGGTCCGAGAACTGCTTGGGAGTTCGGTCCCTGACCTGGCCAGGGTGGAGGTTTACCCCGGCTTCGGATTCGCGTCCAATTTGGCTGCTTATCCAGACGGAGCCACGTTCGGCGACCTCCTCTCGAAAGGCGGCGATGCTTATCAGGTCTGGCGGGCGGTCGTGGCCAGATGGTTGGCTGCCGTTGTTTCGGACAGCGTTCCATGCCATTCTTGGGAGGCCACGGTCGACTGGGTGAAGGGCCAACCCGAAACGTTCGGGCGACTTCTCGAACGCGCCGCGGCCCACTGCGTGGCGAAAGCCAGGATCGGCCTGATCGTGTTCGATGCGCTCGATCGTTCGAGTATGAACTGGCAGACCATGGACTCGATCGTCCGCGATCTGCTCCGAGTGGTGCTGTCCTTGAAAAGTTTCCCCGCACTTCACGGCAAGGTCTTCCTGCGTGAGGATCAGTTCATCGATCTCCAGATCGCGGATTTTCCCGATGCATCCAAATTGCTCTCGACCCGCGTCGAATTGACCTGGGCCCCGCACGATTTGCACGGCCTGTTGTGGCACGGACTCTGTAACGGTCCTGACCGATCTGGCCGGTTGCTGCGCGGCATTTACCAGGGTGTGGTTGGCTCGGCTCCGACTTGTGTTGCCGACGAGGCCTGGGTCATTGCCGATACGGTGAAAAGGGAAGGGCGTTTCCAGCGTACGCTGTTCGAGGCACTGGCTGGGAAATGGATGGGACGGGACAGACGTAGAGGCATCCCTTATTCCTGGACCGTCGGGCACCTGGCCGATGGACGCGGGAGAGCATCGCCGCGCTCGTTCCTTGCCGCCATACGCGCTGCAGCGGAGGATACCCAGGAAAGATATCCGGATCACTCAGTTGCCCTGCATTATGAAAGCATCAAACGAGGCGTTCAGAAGGCTTCCGACATCCGCGTGTGGGAACTGGCCGAGGATTATCCATGGGTCAATACGCTCATGAGCCCATTGCGTGGTTTGACGGTACCCTGCGCATTCGAAGCCATTGCGGATCGCTGGGTGGAAAATCTGGGTGAGCATCCGGCTGACATGAGTTCCGCGAGGTTACCGCCCGAACACTATGAGCAGGGCTGGACCGGTATCCGGGCGGATTTGGAAACCTTGGGAATTTTCGAGTCGATGAAGGATGGGCGCGTGAACATGCCCGATCTCCATCGGGTCGGCTTTGGGCTCGGACGTCGTGGTGGGGTGAAACCGGTGACCAAGGTAGCGAGGGAGTGAGGCATGTCGGCTGTCCACTGCTGGCGCGCTTGTTGCGACTCAGGTGAGGACCCCGATGGGTCCTGCCTGCAGATACACTCTTACCGGAAATCAGGTTGTCAATTCTCGACGCATTTCGGAATTCACCAAACAGCAACGGTCGTATCCATACTCGTTGCCGATGAAATCCTTCGCTTGTGGTGGGCTCGTTCCCGGGAGCGCGGGCATCTTGCCCGCATTTGCTAATGAAAGATCGCATTCTAACCGGGTATAATGTCTGCACGGTTACGGTTTTTCAAATCCGGCATCGAGTTTGCCATGGGTTTTCCGCAGGTCCAAAGAGGAACCAAGAAAGTGCCGGGGTTCGATGCCGAGTCCAGTGGCCGGCGCCGCGATCCCTATTAAAATGAGCAGGAGGTGATGGAGTGGCAACCGAAGTCGTCATGCCCAAATGGGGTTTGACCATGAAGGAAGGGAAAATCACCCGCTGGTTCAAGGCCGAGGGGGACCCGGTGGGGAAGGGGGAGCCCCTGTTCGAGGTGGAAACCAGCAAAATCACCAACGCCGTGGAAGCCCCGGCGGCTGGGACCCTGTTTCAGATTCTGGCGCCCGCGGGCACAACCGTGGCGGTGAAAACGGTGGTCGCGGTGCTGGTCGAGCCGGGCGAGGAGACCGAGCGACGCCCCCTGCAACCGCTTGCGGGCGCCCAAGAGCCGACGGCCGCGGAGCCAACCGATCAGGCCCCGGTTTCGTCCGCACCGGCGTTTGTCCCGGCCAGTCCAATCGCCCGGCGCCTGGCCAAGTCGCGGGGGATCGATCTGGCGCTGGTGCGCGGCACCGGTCCGGGTGGTCGGGTTACCGAAAAGGACGTGCTGGAATTCGAACCGGCGGCTCGGGTGGATGCCAGCCCCCAGGCGATTGCCCTGGCCGCAAAGGCGGGGCTCGACCTGGAGCGCATCAGCGGTTCCGGCCCCGGCGCGCGAATCACCAAAGCCGATGTGCTGAAGGCCATGAGCGGCGGCGGCCCGGCCCCGGCGGCGGGACCGGAGACACCGGAGGCCTCGATCCCCCAGGCCCGAGCGGAGGCCGCCCCCACGGCCGCGGTCGCCGAACCCGGGGTCATCCCCTTGGCGGGCATGCGCCGGGTGATTGCCGACAACATGATGGCCAGCCTGCATCAGAGTGCGCAACTCACGGTGTTTGTGGAGGTGGATGCCGGCGCCATGACCGATTTGCGTGACCTCTTGCGGGCGCGCCCGGTCGAGCCCCCGGGTCCCCGGATATCCTATAATGATATCATCGCCCTGGCGGTGTGTCGGGCGCTCAAGGAATTCCCGATCATGAATTCCTGGCTCACCGAGGAAGGCATCGTGGTGCACCGTCAGGTGAATCTGGGGGTGGCCGTGGCGCTCGATGACGGACTGGTGGTGCCCAACGTGAAAAACGCCGACCGGATGGGCCTGCAGGAACTGGCGCCGGCCATTCGGGCCTTGGCCGACAGGGCGCGCCAGGGCGGCCTCACCCTCGATGAGATCCAGGGCGGCACGTTTACCATCACCAATGTCAGTATGCTGGGAGTGGACGGTTTCACCCCCATTCTGAATCCGCCCGAAACGGCCATCCTGGGAGTGGGGCGGGCTTCGGATCAGGCCGCGGTGGTGCGGGGGGAAATCTGTGTGCGGAAGAAAATGACCTTGAGCCTCACCTTCGATCACCGGGTGGTGGACGGCGCCCCGGCCATGCGCTTCCTCAGGACCCTGGCGGATTATTTGGAGCAACCGCTGCTCCTGCTGACGTAAAGGGGAAACATGGCAGGGCGGCGCGGCCATCGGAGGACGAGGCATAACCGTCTGTTCGGACCGGAAAGGGGGTGGGAATGGCAGCGGAGACTTTGGGCACAGGCCGGCGCTTCATCGTGGAACTGGGAACGGGAGCCGATCTGCATGGGATGGATGTGACCAAGGCGGCGTGCCGGGCGGTGCGCGACGCCATCGGCCACAGTTGCCTGTGCGGCCTGGTGGAGGTCCTGGGGATGAAGAATCTGGACCAGATCGAGGTGGAAATTCAGATCGCCTGTCCCGATCCCGAACGGCTGGACCTGGAAGCGGTCAAGGCCCAGGTCCCGATCGGGACCAAGAGCGTGCGCGCCGAACCGGGCGGGATGAGCACCGCCGGGATCTGCGTGGATCGCTTCGCCGCGGGCTGCGACACCATCGTGGTGGCCAACGCGGCGGTGATCGTCCGGGTAGCGCCGGAGCGCTCGGAACCGGCGTGATCGTTCGGCGGATGGACCAGGCCCTCGGTATCACCCAACCGCCGGCTCACGCAAAGGCGCAAAGACGCAAAGGGGAAACAAACCGGCGACGCCGGGCGGCAACGGAGACCATGCTTGACCCGGGGAAGCGAATACGTTTTGGATCATCGCGGATTAACGTGAAAGTGTACGAGTAGGGGCCCCCTCTCCCCCGTTTCGGGGGAGAGGGTCGGGGTGAGGGGGCTTTCCGAGCGGATCGTCCCTCATCCCAACCCTGTCCCTGAGAAAGAGGGGACCCTCACCAAGTCTCCTGCACGCTAATCCGCGAAGAGCCATGCGTTTCACCTGATCGGCCTTGATTTTCGCGGGTGGGAAGAGGGAATTGCGCCGAGTCGCAGGGCCATGGGATCCCTGACGAGCATTGAGATGGAACGGGAACCTCAATCATGAGCACATTCGGAAAGCGCTTTTTCTACCCATTGATTCAGACTCATGCCCGATGCCTCGGCGGCAGACACAATATCGGCATGCAAATCAGGGGGAATCCTGACGTTGAATCTCCCGGAGAAGCGCTTGTAGGGACTAACCCCGCGTTCCTCGCAAGCCTGGAGGTAAACTTTGACGGACGTCCTGCCTTCCCTCAGCAAACCCTCTACATCGGCAGCACAAAAGTCCGCGCTTCCGGAAAGACCCAGGAATTCTCCACGGAACATACCAAGGTCGGGGTCGAAACTAATAACGGCTTTATGCCCATCAATTTCCATGATGTTTTTCATGGCGTTACTCCATGCTGTTCCAGCCACCTTCGGACATTGGCCACAGCTCCCTTGTCGGCATCCGGCCTTGGGTGAAGCCGATGGTACACTCGGACCTGGCCGAACAAAAACACTTCGACGCGAGAGTCCTCTCGTTCCTTGATCTCCGCTCCCAGTTCTCGGAATAACGACACGATATCATCCCAGCGGAGGTTACCGGAGGAGGGACGGGCAAAGATCAACTCCAGAGTGCGTTGGTGCTTGAGCTTCATGGCTGAGATGGTACCAAATTATAGTACCAGTGTCAAGGCGGTTTCTTCTTTATGAGGCGGTCCAACCAAGGCATGCATCCGACGCCGTACCACCTGTTCTCTCAAGGAAAGGTGCTGTAAGTTCCACTTCATAAGCGTCCCGCGGCGCGGCTGATGCCCGCCGTTGGACCCACAACAGCGGCAGCGCCGCGGGGAGGTTGAGTCATGTCAGTCAGCAACGACCAGATGATCGAGATGTTACGGACCATGACCCGGATCAGGCAGTTCGAAACCCGGGTTCAGGAGTTTTTCGCGGCCGGCAAGATCCCCGGTTTCGTCCATCTCTACAT
>Ga0100377_1002016_pt1 | contig 17227 bp, 11 predicted proteins | sample CryGeymeta201501_FD_83664 | JGI IMG/M metagenome (GOLD analysis project Ga0100377, IMG submission 83664) | Groundwater microbial communities from Crystal Geyser aquifers in Utah, USA - Crystal Geyser metaG 2015-01 | ecosystem: Environmental > Aquatic > Deep subsurface > Groundwater | place: USA... | reverse complement strand
GGTCTCTGCGGACGCCGGCTACTTCTCCGAGAGCAACGTGCGGGCCTGCGAAGCACGCGGCGTCGACCCATACATCGCCGTGCGCAAGCAGAAGGACCAGGAGCGAGCGGAGCTTGTCCCTGGCGACGAGGAGGCCTGCCGGCCTCGCGAGACCAGCGAGACCGGCGAGGCCGACGACAAGAAGGAGCCTTCCGCGCGCGAGAAGATGGACGCGAAGCTCCGAACGCCCGAGGGGAAAGCGGAGTACGCCAAGCGCAAGCACATCGTCGAGCCTGTCTTCGGACAGATGCGCACCTGCCAGGGCTTCCACGAGTTCCTGTTGCGCGGCATCGAGCAGGCAAGAGGCGAGTGGTCCCTCTACTGCACGGGCCACAACCTCCTCAAGCTCTTCCGGGCCTGTCGACGAGGCGTCGAGATGCCGTGGACGCCGACGCCTCCGGCTGCAACACCTGCCCGACCGACCCTGACCTCCTGAGCCCGGGGGGGCGCCGCGCCCAACGGGAGCCTCCACCCGTCCCAGCGGCCCGACCGATCGGGCTGCCCGCCCGCCCCACCGCGGACGCGGCGCCCAGCCTGGAGCCAACTGAGCGCCAGCATGGCGATCATCCGGGGCCTCGCCCGCCCACCGGTCCTCCCGGCTGGCTAATGGCAAACAGGCTCCTAGCGGTGTTCTGCTATCGGTGTTCGGGCCGCCGGCTACTCCAGCCAGGCCTGGGTCTCGTTGCCCTCGCTGCTGCCATCGGCGTGGCGCCACAGGTAGTCGTAGACCACCGCGACGGGCACCTTGACGGTGTCGCCGCGGGCCACGCCGTCGGCCAGGGTCGGGGAGCTGACCAGGCGCCCGGTGAGCGTCTCGGGGCTGCCCCAGTCGCTGACCTCCACCCACAACCACTCCACCCGGCCCTCGGCGGTCGGGAAGGGCGCCTTGACCAGCAGGTGGTCGCCGGCGGGCAGGCCCTGGAGCCAGGCGTCGTGGACCGGGCCGGTGAGGGTGCGGATCTCGTGGACCCGCACCGAGGCGAGGTCGGGCGCAGCCGGGGCTGCGACCGCCGGGGCCACGACGACCGGGGCTGCCGGGGCCGCTGCGACCGCGTCCGTGCAACTGCCGAAGGCGCCGTCGAAGCGGGCCAGGGCCACGCGGGGGCCCGGGCCGAGGAGCTTGTCGTGACCGTGGTCGTAGCTCAGGCTGGCGGTGCCCTTCAGGCCACAGGCGGCGCTGCGGGCCGAGGCGCTGTGGAAGCGGCTGCTGTCCACCTCCAGCACGCTGACGACGCCGACCTCGTACATGGCCTGGGCCACGGCGTTGAGGCGCGCGGCGGCCCGGTCGACCTCTGCGGCCGGGACCCCGGCCTGGTCCAGCTCGGGCAGGCCCAGGTTGCGCAGGCCGCGGGTGCCGAGCAGGCGGGTGCTGCCGTCGCCCTCCTGAAGGACGGCGATGGTGCTCAGCGCGCTCAGGTCGGGATCCGGCGCCGAGGCAGCGACCGCCAGGGTCCCGGCCGTCGCGGCGTCCATGTCCCGCCCGGTGTCGACCACCTCCAGCCAGGGGCCGGCGGCGCTGGCAGCCTGGAGCAGGGCGGCGAGGGCGGCCGGGGCCTGGTCGCGCGGCGCGGCCCACTCCAGCAGCACGACCTGGGCGGCCTGGTCCATGCCGGCGACCTGGCCCTCGCCCCACTGGGACAGGTCCTCGGCCGAGGGCCGCTGCCAGCCCTCACTCACATCGGTCACGACCACGACCGGGCGCTCGGCCACGGCGGGCAGCCGGGTCTGCACGGCGAAGGTCGGCAGCGCCAGGGCCTCGCACTGCGTGGGGCAGAAGACGGCCAGGGAGCCCCGTGCGTCGGGCACGCTCGGCGGAGGGGCCCCCGCCTGGACCGGCAACGCCAGGGCCGCGAGGTTGAAGAGGCCCATGCAGGCGGCTACCTTCGCCGCTCGCCATCTGCCCTTCCTCGCCTTGGAGTCATCCATGTCCTCCTCTCCTGAGAACCTGCGCTTCCAGGAGCTCCCCAGCCCTGTGGAGCTGGAGGAGGAGGTGCTGCGGTACTGGCGTGAGCAGGGCATCTTCGAGCGAAGCCTCCAGCGGGGAGTCGGGCGCCCCCGCTTCGTATTCTACGAGGGGCCGCCCACCGCGAACGGGACGCCGCACAACGGCCACGTCCTGACGCGGGTGATCAAGGACCTATTCCCACGCTACAAGACGATGCGCGGCTTCCACGTCGATCGCAAGGCCGGATGGGACACCCACGGCCTGCCGGTGGAGATCGAGGTCGAGAAGGAGCTGGGCATGCGGGCCCGCGGCGCCAACAGCCGCGAGGCCGTGCTGGCCTACGGTCTCGACAACTTCGCGCAGCGCTGCATCGAGAGCGTCTTCAAGTACACCAGCGAGTGGGAGGACCTCACCGAGAAGGTGGGCTTCTGGGTGGACCTGGGCCAGGCCTACGTGACCTACCACCGCTCCTACGTGGAGAGCGTCTGGTGGGCCCTGGCCGAGCTGTATCGCCGCGGCCTGCTGTACCAGGGCCGCAAGATCGTGTGGTGGTGGCCCGAGGGGGGCACCGCCCTGTCCAATGGCGAGGTGGGCGAGGGTTATCGCGACGTCGACGACCCCAGCGTGACCGTGCGCCTGCCCCTGGTGGACCAGCCGGGGACCTACCTGCTGGCCTGGACCACGACCCCCTGGACCCTGCCCAGCAACGTGGCCCTGGCCGTCTCGCCGGACCACGACTACGCCTTCGTGCGGGTGCAAGAGGGCGATGGCAGCATCATCGTCGTGGCGGCGGACGCCTGTCGGCCCGAGGGCGAGGTCGTCAAGGTCGTCAAGGGCTCCGAGCTGGTCGGCCTGCGCTACAGGCCTTTGTACCCGCCCCCCGTCGGCAGCCCGGCCGTCGACCTGTCGGGCAAGAGCTTCGTCGTCGTGGCCGGCAGCCACGTCGAGCTGGAAGCCACGGGCATCGTGCACACGGCCACCGCCTACGGCGAAGACGACCACCAGCTCGGCATGGAGCGTGGCCTGGGCACCATCGAGATGGTGGGCCCCGACGGTCGCTTCGTGGACGACGCGCCCGCCTTCCTGCGCGGCCGCTACTTCAAGGAGGCCGACAAGGACATCATCCGCGACCTCCGCGAGCGCGGCCTGATGCACCACGCCACGACCATCCGGCACAGCTACCCCTTCTCGCCGCGGTCCAAGGACGACCCGCTCATGCAGCTGGCCCGGCCGGGCTGGTTCATCCGCACCAGCGCCCACAAGGACCAGGCCCTGGAGAACAACCAGCAGGTCAACTGGCTGCCCGAGCACATCAAGGAGGGGCGCTTCGGCGACTTCCTGCGCAACAACGTGGACTGGGCCCTGTCCCGCGAGCGCTTCTGGGGCACGCCCTTGCCGATCTGGCAGTGCAAGGGCTGCGGGCACGAGGACGTCTTCGACAGCGTCGCGGCCCTGCAGGCGGCGGGCGCCACCGGCTTCGACCCCTCGGTCGACCCCCACCTGCAGGTCCACCGCCCGTGGATCGACCGCGTCGAGGTGCCCTGTCCGCGCTGCCAGGGCCGCATGCACCGGGTCATCGAGGTCATCGACTGCTGGTTCGACAGCGGCTGCATGCCCTTCGCCCAGTGGGGCTTCCCGCACCAGGGGCAGCAGGCCTTCCAGCAGGCCTTCCCCGCCGACTTCATCAGCGAGGCCGTCGACCAGACCCGGGGCTGGTTCTACTCGCTGATGATGATCTCCACCCTGCTCTTCGACGACGAGACCTGCCGCCGCTACGGCCTGGACCCGGTCGGCTTCCCACGGCCGTACCGCAACTGCGTCGTGTTGGGCCACGTCTCGGACATGGAGGGCAAGAAGGAGAGCAAGTCGCTGGGCAACTACACCTCGCCGCACCTGGTGCTGCGGGGCCGCATGCAGCAGCGCTACGTGCTCGACGAGACGGTGCCGCGCGGCAGCGTGGGCATGGTCGAGGCCGCGGTGCGCAGCATCGACCTGGCCTCCAGCGAGCGCATGACCCTCTGTGTGGGCCCCGAGGCCGAGGGCCTGCCCGTCAAGCTCGTGAAGTGGCGCCACCTGGGCAAGGAGACCATCGCCCTGCACCCCGAGGACGCAGCGGCGGCGGGGCTGAGCGAGGGGAGCTGCTGGCTGCGGGCGCCCTTTGAGGCTCCGGGGGCCGACGCCTTCCGCTGGCTCTTCTACGCCAGCAACCCGCCTTGGACGAACACCCGCCTGTCCATGCGGGCCATCCGGGAGGGCCAGCGCGAGTTCCTGCTCCGGCTGGGCAACGTCTTCCAGTTCTTCACCATCTACGCCAATATCGCCGACTTCGACCCCCAGCGGGACCCCCCGGTCGACGGTGGGGACGTGCTGGATCGCTGGATCCGCGCCGAGTGCCGGGGCCTGGTGCGGACCGTGACCGAGCAGCTGGATGCCTACCGGATCTACGAGGCCGCGCGCGCCATCACCGCCTTCGTGGACGACCTGAGCAACTGGTACGTGCGCCGCTCCCGGGACCGCTTCTGGGGGGAGGGGACGCAGGCCAGCAGCGCGCTGTGGACCCTGTACGAGGTGCTGTGCACCCTGAGCCGGGTCATCGCGCCCTTCACGCCGTTCACGGCCGAGGCCATGTTCCGGCGCCTGGAAGGGGGCAGCAGCGTGCACCTGGAGTCCTGGCCCGAGGTGCTGCCGGCAGCGCCGGGTGAGGTCGAGCTGGCCGCCGACATGGCCCTGGTGCGCGAGCTGTGCAGCCTGGGTCGCGAGGCGCGCGAGCGGGTGGGCGTGAAGGTGCGGCAGCCCCTGCGGGCCGTCGAGGTGGTGCTCGCCGATCCGGCCCGCGCCGCCAGGTTGGGGCCCCTGCTGGACCTGGTGCGGGACGAGCTCAACGTGCGCGAGGTCCACTTCAGCGCCCGGGCCGAGGACTTCGTCGACTTCCGGGTCAAGCCCGACTACCCCGCGCTGGGCAAGCGCCTGGGCAAGGAGATGAAGGTCTGCGCACAGGCCCTGTCCCAGGCCGACGGGACCGTCGTGCGGGCGGCGATCCTCCAGGGCGATGGCTACCCGGTCAGCCTGCCCAGCGGCACCATCTACCTGGGCGCCGCCGAGGTCGTGCTCGAGGTCGTCCCCCGGGCCGGCTTCCAGGCGGCGGGCTCGGCCAACGCCGTGGTAGCGCTGCACGCCGACCTCGACGAGGATCTGCGCCAGGAGGGCCTGTCGCGCGAGGTCCTCAACCGGATCCAGGGCGCACGCAAGGACCTGGACCTGGCGTATACTGATCGCATCGTCGTCACGCTTGGGGGGGACGAGGCCCTGCGCCAGGCGGCGGCCCGCTTCCAAGAGCACATCGCCCGCGAGACCCTGGCCGTCCGCCTGGAGATCTCCGCGACCCTGCTCACCACGGACGAGCTGGACGGGCACCCCTTCGCGCTCCAGGTGGCTCGGGCGACCGGTGCCGGCCAGGCCGGCTGAGTGGCGCCAGCGAACCTCCCCGACCGCATCATCCGCCTGCTGTCCTTCCACGGGCCCGTGGAGGTCTGGACCGGGCGGGGAGACAAGGCCCGCACGGCCAAGGTCCACCTGGCCCCCTTCGACGACGAGCTGGTGCTGCTGGTGCCCATGAGCTCGCCGCTGGTGCCGGGCCTGCTGCAGACCTGCCGGGCGGTGGTGACCGCCCGGGCCGAGGACCAGCACTACACCCTGCGGCTGGAGGGGCGGGCCGTGGCCGGGCGTCCGGTCAGCGTGCACCCCAACCGCAACGCCATCAGCCCCTGGCTGCCCGAAGGGGAGCGGCCGCACCGGCTGCTGGCCGTGCCCTTCGTCGCTGAGACCGTGGAGCTGGTCGAGGACGACGGCCAGGTCCGCAACCGCTTCGCCGGGCCGACCCCGGCGGGCAAGGCGGTGCCGGGCCCGCTGCGGCGCTGGCTCTCGGCCGCCCTGGGGGGAGGGGGGCGCCTGCCCGCCGTCGCCGGCCTGGTCGGCACCTTCCTGTGGTTCGGCTACCTGGGCTCCGACTACCCCTGGCGTCCCGTGGCGCTGCTCCTGGCCTGGACCGCGACCCTGGGCCTGGTCGGCGGGATCCGCCTGCTGGGCCAGGCGGTGGCCTTCGGGCACTGGCGGGAGGGCCACGGCGAGCTCGACCGGATCCCCTCGCTGCGCGACGGCGAGGTCGCGCCGGACGAGGCGCGGCTGGCCGGCTTCGTCGCCCTGGGGCTGGGCATGTTGGCCCTGGGCTGCGTGGCGGCCTTTCCCCGCGGCATGGCCACCCTGGGCGTGATCCTGGGCTGCAGCGGGGCGCCGCTGCTGGCCGTGGTCTGGCTGCTGCACTCCGCCCTGGCCACCCGGGGCGGCGAGAAGGGATAATCTCGCGATCCGCAGCGCGAGGACCGCGCACGGGAGACCCGAAATGGGCGTCGCACTGCTGGGCTCGAGCGCTGTCTCCCTCACGGCAGGGATCCTGCTGCTGTCCCGCTCTCGCAGCTTCGGGCAGCCGATCCAGGTCGAGATCGTAGGCGATCCCAACACCATCTCACCGGTGATGGGGCCGGCCCTGGTCCACGCGCCGGTCCTGGCCAGCTGCGGCATCGGCCGCGAGCTGGGCAGCGGCGCCCTGGTCATCGTGCCGGGCCCGGCGGCCAGCCCCCTGGCGGTCAGCATCTCCGAGGACGGGACAGGCGAATGGTTCCTGGTCGACCGGGCCGGCGACGGGGTCCATCCGGCCAGCCGCGCCTTCGTCGCCTTGTGCCGCAGCGCCGATCCCGAGCAGCGGGCCCTGGGCCGCGAGCTGCGGGACGCCCTGGGCGCCCTGGGCTGCCCGGCCGAGCCGGCCCTCATCGACCTGCTCTGCGGGACGCCGGCGCCTCCCTTGATCCGCCTGAGCCTGGCCCTGCGCGCCGGTCAGGCCATGCGGGGCGGACCGCGGGTGCCCATCACCCGCTACCTGGCGCCCACCGTCAACGGCCTGCCCGATCCCCTCGACGGCCCGGTGTGCTCTCACGACCTGGCCCAGGCGCGGCTGGACGGACGCCTGGACCACCTGCTGGACCGCGCCCACCTGCGGGTGCGGGACCGGCTGGCGGACTGGCTGGAGGCCATGGACCGCTGCGATCCCCAGGGCCAGTACGCGCCCCTGGTCTGCGGGCTGGTGGACGTGTTGGGACACCTGGCCAGCCTGCCGCCGAACAGCATGCTGCCGCCCCTGTCGCCGGCCTCCGACGGCGTCGCCGTGGCCCTGGGCGCCGCCCTGGGGGCAGGGGAGGGTGAGTCCGACGCCAACCTGAGCCTGATCCACATGTTCCGCTTCCTGGGCGGCCGTTTCACCGACCAGGCCCGCTACCCGGTGGATCTGCCCTTCCCCGCGCCACCCGAGGGGCGCCTGGAGCGCTGGCAGTGGTTCTGTCGTGCCACGCGCCAGGCCGCCGACACGGCGGACACCCTGTGGCGGCGCATCGTCGATCCCGCGCAGTAGGGGCCGCCGCCGAGCCGAGCTGGCCGGCCGCCAGTCGTGCCGGCCGTGGGCCCTTGCGCTAAGGTCGGAGATCCACGCGGGCCGTCCGCCTGTCCCTCGGGCATGGCGGGGGGCCCGGCGAGCCCAGGCCTTCATGCATGAACGAACAAGGCACCGGCGCCGACGCGCAGGGCGATGCCGCCGGCCCCGGCGGGCGCGGCGCGGCTGCGCGACGTCGCGGTCGACCCCGTCGACCGGGCATCGGCCCCCCCGACATCCTGTACCACGCCACCACCCGTGAGCGGGCCGAGCGGGCCCGTGACCGCGGCGTGCTCGAGGTCGGTGGCGGGCGGCCGGTCTTCCTCTCCCGCTCCGAGTCCCAGGCCTGGCAGGTCGCGCACCGCCATTCCGGCGAGCCGGTCGTGTTGTACATCGACGCCGCCCGGGCCCGCCAGCTCCGGCGCTGTCGCTTCGAGCGCAACCGCCAGGGCTTGTGGCAGGCCGGCAGCGTGCCGGTGGGCCACGTCCTGAACCTGCGCCCCGGCTTCGCCGAGCAGGCCAGCGCCGGCGGCATCCCCATCCTGTTCGGAGACGACGGGCCCGAGCTGCTGCTCATCCAGGTGGAGCGTCGCCACCGGCGCACCTGGGAGGTCGCCAAGGGAAAGCTGGAGCTGGGGGAGTCCCCCGAGCGCGCCGCCGTGCGTGAGGTCCGCGAGGAGATCGGCATCCCCGACGACCTGGAGATCGTGCGTGGCCTGGGCTTCGTGCGCTACGGCTTCACCACGCCCGATCGCGAGCCGCGCCTGAAGACCCTGCACATGTTCCTGATGCGCGCCCCGGTCCGCTACGAGCACTTCGCCCCGGCCGAGGCCGAGGGCATCGTGAGCGCGGGCTGGTTCTCGCCAGAAGAAGCCGCCCAGCTCGTGGCGCACCGCAGCCTGCAGCCGCTGATGCGCCGCGTCGTGAGCATCCTGGCCCGGGGCGAGGACCTGGGCGAGGACGAGGACGACTACTGGGCGCCGGGCGGCTGAGCGCCTGCAGGGGACGGCGCCGGGCGGCCCGCCGCGTCGACGGCGGGCCGGCCCGGACGCTCAGCCGCCGACCGGCACGTAGACCTTGCCGCCCATGGCCTTGAACTCGGCCGACTTCTCGGCCATGCCCCGCGCGACCTCTGCGGGATCCACGCCCGCCACTGCCGCGTCGACGTCGCTGTGTCCGATCTCGAAGTCGCCCGGCGGCAGCTCGTCGCGGATGCCCTTGCGCAGGCGCTGGCTGATCTCCATGGAGCAGAAGCGGGGCCCGCACATGCTGCAGAAGTGGGCCGCCTTCATGCGGTCCTGGGGCAGGGTCTGGTCGTGGTAGGCCCGGGCCGTCTCGGGATCCAGGGCCAGGTTGAACTGGTCCTCCCACCGGAACTCGAAGCGGGCGGTGGACAGGGCGTCGTCCCGCTCCTGGGCCCCCACCAGGCCCTTGGCCAGGTCCGCGCTGTGGGCGGCGATCCGGTAGGCCATCAGGCCCTGCTTGACGTCTTCCTTGTCCGGCAGGCCCAGGTGCTCCTTGGGCGTGACGTAGCAGAGCATGGAGCAGCCCTGGCTGCCGATGATGGCCGCGCCGATGGCGCTCGCCATGTGGTCGTAGCCGGGACAGAAGTCGGTCACGAGCGGGCCCAGCGTGTAGAAGGGCGCCTCGTGGCACTCCTTGAGCTGGCGCTCCATGTTCTCCTGGATCTTGTTCATCGGCACGTGGCCGGGGCCCTCGATCATCACCTGCACGTCGTGGGCCCAGGCGATCTTCGTCAGCTCGCCCAGGGCGCGCAGCTCGGCGAACTGGGCCTCGTCGTTTGCGTCGGCGATGCAGCCCGGACGCAGGCCATCTCCCAGGGAGAAGGTCACGTCGTAGCGCTTCATCAGCTCGCAGATGCGGTCGAAGTGCTCGTAGAGGAAGTTCTCCTTGTGGTGGTGCAGGCACCAGGCGGCCATGATCGAGCCGCCGCGGCTGACGATGCCGGTGACCCGTCGGGCCGACTTGGGCACGTCGCGCAGCAGCACGCCGGCGTGGATGGTGAAGTAGTCCACGCCCTGCTGGGCCTGCTCTTCCAGGGTCTCCAGGAACAGGTCGATGCTGAGGTCCTCGACCTTGCCCTTGACCTTCTCCAGGCACTGGTAGATGGGCACGGTGCCGATGGGCACTGCCCCGTTGCGCAGGATCCACTCCCGCGTCTCGTGGATGCGGGCCCCGGTCGACAGGTCCATGACCGTGTCGGCGCCCCAGCGGACCGACCACTGCAGCTTCTCGACCTCTTCCTCCAGCGAGGAGTGCACGGCCGAGTTGCCGATGTTGGCGTTGACTTTGCACCGGAAGTTGCGGCCGATGATCATCGGCTCCAGCTCCAGGTGCTTGCGGTTGGCCGGGATGACGGCCCGCCCCCGGGCGACCTCATCGCGCACGAACTCGGGGCTCACGCCCTCTCGCACGGCGATGAACTGCATCTCCTCGGTGATGGTGCCCTGGCGGGCGTAGTGCATCTGCGAGAAGTTCTTGTCGCCCCGCGCCTCTCGCGCTGCCACCCAGGCAGCCCGGCGCTTGGGCAGGCCCTGGGCGGGGTCGAGGCCCTGGGGGCCCGAGGTGTCTTCGAGGCGCACCGTCTGGCCCGTGGTCAACTCCACGTCCAGGAAGGGGACCTGCAAGGGCCCCACGGCCACCTTGTAGCGGCCGGGCGCGCGGGTCTCCGCGCCACCGCCCTGGCCTTCGCCGCCGTCCGCGTCCTCGACGCTCGGATCTTCGTGCTGGGTCATCGCCTCTCCCTGTGCTGTTCATCAGCCCTGGGGAGTGGTTCCGTCGCCCCGGGCAATCTGGTCGTTCGTGAAGTACCCCATGCCTTCGTGCGGGCGAAGGGGCGAGTCGCGACGCGAGTAGGCCTCGTGCCGCAGGAGCGCAGCCAGGAGCTGCCGTCCCGAGGGGCCCAGGCGGAGCCAGCGCTCCCGCAGGCGCCGCAGCACCGTCTCCTCGTCGTCTTCCTCGGCGTCAGCGATGCGGCGCAGGGAGCGATCAAGGTAGTTGGCGGTCTCAGGGGTGTAGGGGACCTGAGCCTCATCGAAGAGGTCGGTCAGCCAGTCGAGGTATGCGGCGCTCATGGCGCGTCTGTATTCGACAAAGGGGCGCAGCACAAGCCGCGGCTGTGCGGCAACGCGCACCCGGCGCGGCTCAGTTGCTGGGCGTGGACGCGACCTCGTGCAGGCGGCTGTCCACCACCTTGCCCTGGCGGTCGTAGATCGTGGCCTGGTCGCGCTTGTTGTTCCAGATGGGGCCCTGGCTGCCCAGGTGGACCACGATCTGGCTGTCGGCCATGACCTGGTCCTGGCCCAGGCCGCTCTCGATCTTCACGGTGTTGCCCGCCGGCAGCAGCACCGCGGGCAAAGCGAAGGACTGCCCTGAGATGTCGGTCAGCCGGTAGCCGGACAGGTCCACGGGCTGGTCGCTCAGGTTCACGACGCGCAGGTACTCGCCGTTGACGTTCTCGCGGTCGTCCCCCGGGGCGTTGGCGTGGAAGCTCGTGATGTGCAGTTCGCCCTGGTAGCGGTCGGTGGACCAGATGCCGCGCCGGGCGGCGCGGGCCTTGGCCTGGGCGGCGAAGAGCGGCGCGGGATCCCGGTCGTCGGGGGGGATCAGGAAGACGTGGCCCAGGCCCAGCTCCAGCAGGTGGGTCGTGAGATCGGTGCCCTGGCACTCGACGCCGGCCAGCAGGCGGTCGTAGCCGTCGCGCGGCGTGGGCCCGTAGCTGAGCTTCGCCACCTGGCCCATGCACAGGTCACGCGTCGCCTCACGCGCCTCGACCCCGTACTCCTCGGCCGGCTTGAGCTCGGGCGCGTTGGCCCAGCGCAGGCGGACCCGGTCCCCATTCTCCAGGGTCAGCGTGTCCCCGTCGTAGACCGACACCACCTTGGCCGTCGCGGGGGGAGGCTTGGCGCTCGCCGCGGTGCTGGCAGCAGCGCTGGCCGGGGTAGCCAGGTTGTCGTCGTCCACGGTGGCCGGCGTCGCCGGAGGCGCTGCCCGCGCGGGCAGGCACAGCAGGCCGAGGGCCAGGGCCGCGCAGGCCAGGAGGCTGGAGGTGGGCAGGCCGCGGGCGGGCTGGGCGTTCATGAGGGGCCTCCGGAGGGCGGCGAGGAGGACACGGTGGAGGATGCCGGGGAAGCCGCTGGGGAGGCTGCACCAGCCCCTGCACCGGCCCCTGCGGCGCGGAGGGCGTCGTCCAGGCGCGCCGCCTGCCACAGCAGGTAGACGTCGTCGGGGGACTGGGTGGCGGCCTCCCAGGACGCGTCCCGGGCCCCCGCCAGGTCGCCCCGGGCCTCGAGCACGACCGAGAGGGTGTCGAGGTACTCGGAGCTGTGGGCGTGGTCGGCCAGGGCCGCCTGGGCCAGGCGGGCGGCCTCGTCCAGGTCCATGCCGACGACCCCGCGGTACCAGGCCTCGCAGTTGGCCTTGGTCGCGGCCTCCTCGAGGCTCTCGCAGTCGCGGGCCATGCCCTGGCGGGCCAGCTCCTGGGCCGTGTCGTCCTGGCCTGCGCGGTGATAGCCCGCCGCCAGGAAGTCCAGGGAGCCCTCACCGGGGTGGAGCTGGGCGCGCACCCGGTCCAGGTCGGCGAGCAGCATGGCCTGCTGCCCGGTCCGCTGGGCCACCTGGCCGTAGAACCACGGGGTGTAGGCGCCGCTGGGATCCAGCTCCAGCAGGCGGCGCAGGTGGGTGAGGGCGCCGAAGTCGTCCCCCTCCTCTGTGGCGATCCAGGCCCTGCGGAGCAGGCTCCCATTGGGGTCCTGGGCCACGGCGTTGGCCTTCACCAGCGCCTCGCGGGCGCCGCGGAGGTCGCCGACCGCCCGCCGGGCGTCGGCCAGGGCGACCCAGGCAGCCGGCGCGTCTGCGGCGCTGTCGACCGCGGCCTGGGCCAGCTCCAGGCCCGCAGGGGCCTTGCCGTCTAACCACAACGCGTCGACCCGGGCGATGATCTCGCCCTGCTTCACCAGGTCGGCCGGGGACACATCGGCCAGCAGGGCCTCGGCGGCCGCCGGGTCGCCGTCGATGCGGCGCAGCCGGGCGAGCATCACCGTGCCCTCGGGCTCACCCGGGCTGCGGCGGTGGTGCTGCTCCAGGCTCTTGCGAGCCCGGTCCAGGTCACCCATCCAGGTGTAGAGCTCGGCCATGCGCACGCGGCGCAGGGGATCGGGGCTGTGGCGGAGCTGGGCCAGGCGCCAGCTCTGCACGTCGTTCTCGGGTCGGGTGTGCTCCGCCGGCAGAAGGGCGAAGCGCTGGGCCGGGTAGTCCAGGACCGCCCGGTAGCCGTCCAGGACCGCGTGCCCCAGCAGCCCCGGTGTGGCGCCCAGCGCGTCGGGACCATCGACCCCCGAGGCGGTCCAGATCGCGTCCAGGCTGCGCTCGACGACGCCGCCGCCGGCGTGGACCTGGGTGACGGGGATCCGCGCGGTCTCCTGGAGCCAGGACCGCAGCGGCAGGTCGTCGTCGCGGCTCACGCCGACCACCGGCTCCAGCCCCCGGGTCGCCAGGGCGGCCAGCTCGGGCGCGAGCGTGCCGGAGAGCCACAGGCCCCGCGCCCCGGTGTCGATGTCGACCAGGATCTGCTGCTCTGCGGTCTGGCCGTCGCGGCTGGCCACCAGGACGATGCCCGTCATGGCGTGCTGGCCGTCGAAGTACAGCGGAGCCGCGCCGGGCGGCACCGGCTGGGTGCCGGCCCGGTTCAGCTCCAGGCGGTTGGCGGGGTAGTCGACCACCACCTGGAAGTGGGACAGCACGTTGCTGCCCAGGTAGCCGGCGACAGGCACGCCGCCGGCTTCGTCGAGCACGGCGCCGGAGGGGACCGCCACCTGCACGTCGCGCAGCGTCTCGCGCCCGACCCGGAGCTTGGGCACCACGGCGCCGTGGGCCTCCAGCGGCCCGCTGACCTGCAGGTACTGCTGGACCTCTTCCGACAGCGTCAGGCCCAGCTCCTCGGCCACGGCGGGGACGATGAAGGTCAGCCCCGCGCCGCTGTCGAGCAGCATCAGGCGGGGGACACCGTCGCCCAGGTCGACCTCGACGTAGACCTTGTCGGCGCCGGGCCAGGGCTTGTACAGCGGGACCCGGGTGCTGCGCGGCCCCCGGACGGCGGGCGGCTCAGCGTGGCCGGCCAGGGCAGGGGAGGCGGCGCCCAGGACGAGAAGAGCGAGGAGGGTGGGGCTCACGGTCGGGCCGGGGTGGAGGGGACCGAGGTGGCGGGGCCCGAGGTGGCGGGGCCCGAGGTGGCGGGGCCCGAGGTGGCGGGAGCGGTGGCGGGGACCAGGGGGAAGCGTCGGGCCTGCATGCCCGAGACGACGACCGACAGGCCGTCCTTGTCATGGGACAGCACGGCGTTGTCGGTCTCGGCGAGGTGGGTCACCGAGGTCGGCGCCCACCCCAGGCCGTCCTGCTGGAGCAGCACAGCCTCGGTCGATCCGGTCGCCAGGATGAGGGGCGCGCCGCTGCCGGGGGCCCGGGCCACCGCCAGGTCCCGGATGATGTAGTTGCCGTCCAGGCGGGTGATCACCCGCGCCGGGCGGTCGTCGCCGGGGATCACCCGCAGGGTGGCGTCCCCCTGCTGGCCATACGCGAAGTGCCAGCCGTCGCCGACCAGCCACTCCGGCTTCCCGTCCCCGTCCAGGTCCGCGGAGATGAGCGAGCGCACGCCGCGCAAGGTGGGGATCACGCGCTCCCCCTGGGGGCCGACCCGCCGCAGATCACCATCGCTGCGCGGCGCGTCGCCGTACATGCGGCCGACCAGGGTCCCGTCCGCCACCGGCATCATGCGCAGGGCCAGCGCCGCCTCCTGCACGACCTGGACGGTGCCGTCGACCAGGAAGCCCCCCTGGGCCACCCGCGCGTCCTTGAAGCTGACCAGCCAGATGCGGTCGGGGCCGCCGGCCGGGTCGGGCAGGACGTGCAGGTCGGTCACCTGGGAGCGCGCGGTGCGCTGCTCCCACAACATGCGAGCGGCCTTGGCGCCGATGGCCCACAGCCGCGCCGGGGCCTCGGTGTCGCCCCGGCCCATGCCCGTGGCGATGAGCGCCTCTTCGTGGCCGTCGCCGTCGATGTCGCCGCGGCCGACCACCTGGGGCTCGCCTCCCAGCTCGGCCCGCTGGTCCCACCACAGGGCCACCTCGTCCCGAACCCGGACCAGGTCGTCGATGCCGTCCCCGTTGAGGTCGGCGACGGCCACCATGTCCGCTGGCTCCAGGCCCTGGGGAGGGCCGACGCGCAGGGTGACTGGGCGGGTACCGGGTGCCGACCCACAGGCAGCGAGCAGGAGGGCGATCGGGAGGGCGAGGGGAGCTGGTGCGGCGGGCATGCTGGTGGTCTTCATAGCCCCCACGCAGGCGGGGCGCGACCAATGTGGCCGCGCCCCGCAGATGCCACGCGCCTTGCAGCCGCTACTCGGGCGTGCGCTCGGTGATGGTGATGTCCACCCGGCGGTTCTTGGACCAGGCCGCCTCGTTGTTGCCCGGCACCAGCGGCTTGCTCTCGCCGTAGCCCACGCTGTCCATGCGGTTGGGCTCGACGCCGCGACCGACCAGGAACTCGCGCACCGCGGCCGCGCGGGCCTCGGACAGCTTCTGGTTGAGGGACGCGCTGCCGCGGCTGTCGGTGTTGCCGGCGATGAGCACCTTGCGGATGTCCGGGTTGTCCTTCAGGACGCCGGCCACCTCGGTCAGCATGTCGAAGCTCTCCTGCTTGATCGTGGCCTTGCCGGTGTCGAAGTAGACCTCCTGCTTGAGCTCGATCTTCTCCTTGGTGACCACGATCTTCGAGGGCACCAGGGTGTACTGCAGCTCCTTGCGCTCACCAGGCGCCAGCTCGACCGGCTCGCGGACGATCTGGTAGCCGGGGGCCTGCACGCGCAGGACGTACTTGCCAGGCTTCACGGCGGACTCGGCCAGGCCGCGCGGGCTGTCGTTGTAGCTGCCGCCCAGGCTCCACTGGCTGGCCAGGGCGTTGCCGTCGGGATCGTTGGTCTTGATCACCAGCGTGCTGGGGATCGCCTTCATGGTGACCACGATCTCGGTGTTCGCGGCCTTGGGCACGTTGGAGTCCATCTCCACCGAGTCGAAGCCGGGGGCCGTGACCTGCAGGTGGTAGACGCCGGGGTGCAAGGAGGCCTCATAGGCCCCGTCCTTGACCATGGGCTCGATGCCCGGGCCGGTGACCTGGCTGGCCACGGCTTCCACGGCGTAGCCATCCTCATCCACGAAGCGGAACAACACGTGGGTGGAGGGGTCGGGGCAGCCGTCCTCGTCCTCCCAGCCGTCCTTGTCCTCGGGCTCGGTGGGACAGGCGTCGTTGCGATCGACGATGCCGTCGAGGTCGGTGTCCTTGTTGACCGGCGGCTCATAGGCGAAGGCCAGCACGCTGCGGAAGTCGGGGGAGCCGACGCCGGCGGTCAGGCCGGTGCCCACGCCTTCGCGCAGGACGAAGTCCCCGAAGCGCTGCCAGGAGCCGACCAGGCCCTCGATGGGGGAGCTGGCCGGGTTGGACAGGGGGGCGGAGTAGAGGGTCTGGCCCGCGAGGTCCAAGGAGACGCCCAGCTTGTCGGTGACGGCGTAGCCAGCCGCTGCGCGCCAGAAGAGCTCGTCGTTGAGGGTGACGTTCTCCAGGGCCACCTGCGGGGCGAAGCGGGTGCCGAGGTTGGCGACCAGCAGGAGGTCGCCGACGCGCTTGTCGGCGATCACGGCGAGCTCGCCACCGACCTTGGAGGCGCCCAGGGGGGCGTCGACGGTGGCGGTGGGCAGCAGCGCGCGACCGGACACGGCCAGGCCGAGGGGCGCGTCGTCCGTGTCCATGAGGGTGGCCTTGAGGTCGACCGAAAGATCACCCAGGCCGGTGCCCGTGTTCACCTGGGTGCCGGTAGCCAGCAGGTAGATGGGCACGTCCACGCCCAGCCGCAGGTGGTACCAGGTGGCGCTGCCGATGGCGTCGGCCTGGAGCAGGTTGCCGACCAGCACCTCGCTGCCCTGGCTGGAGTCCGAGAACTGGTACACCAGCGGGTTGCGCGTGTAGCTGGCCCACAGGCGCGCGCCGAAGGTCCCGTTGTCCTTCAGCGAGGCGTCGTCCGCCCACAGGGTCATCTCGGAGTCGATGGGCGGCCGGTAGTTCTGGGCGTTGAAGGCGGGCTGCGTGGGCGCCGACTGGGCGAGCGCCACCTGGGACAGCAGGAGGATCAGCATGGTGCGGCTCCGAGAGTGGAGAGGCCAGACGCAGACGCGGTGCGCGACCCGAGGTGCGCGCCGCGACAGCATGGGTCAACGCAAATGTCACAGACGCGAGGCCGTTCGTCAAAGGGCAGCGCGGTGAGTGCCAGCGGAGGGTCGGTGCAAGCCCTTTCCAGGCGACCTGAAGAGGGCGCGGCGACGTACCCGCTGGGTTCGCAGACCTCAGCTCGGTGGCGCGGGCAAGAGGAGGTCCGGCGGCGCGGCTCGCTCCGCCCTGATCCGGAGCGAGGCGGCCCCGCACCGCCGGAAAGGGGAGGGCCAGGGCGTGACCCCACCCGGCGCATCCCGACAGTAGCGGCGCGCCGCGGGCTCACTCAAGGCGGCGCCCGTATCCATGTGTCTGCGCCGGTCGCGCGGCCTCACGGGCTGCGTCACGGGCTGCGTCACGGGCTGCGTCACGGGCTGCGGCTCAGCGCTGCCGGCGCCGCAGGCCGACCAGGCCCAGCAGCAGCGACAAGCCGGCCAGCAGACCGGCCCGCCCGGGGCCCGCGCCCGGCACCGTGGCACAACCCGCGC
>Ga0100377_1002012_pt1 | contig 17232 bp, 13 predicted proteins | sample CryGeymeta201501_FD_83664 | JGI IMG/M metagenome (GOLD analysis project Ga0100377, IMG submission 83664) | Groundwater microbial communities from Crystal Geyser aquifers in Utah, USA - Crystal Geyser metaG 2015-01 | ecosystem: Environmental > Aquatic > Deep subsurface > Groundwater | place: USA... | reverse complement strand
CGGGGAGGGCCCTGCGTCGCGGGCTCAACACACCCCAGACGAGCGAACTGTAATAGCTCGCAGAAGACCCTGCATCGCGGGCTCAACCGAGATGCACGACGGTCTAGAAGATACGAGGAAACAAGGCATATATTTTTCGAACGGCTTCTCAGGTGAACAGGGCGCTGACGGAGTTGCCGTCATGGATGCGCTGGATCGCGGCCGCGAACAGGCGATCGACCGACAGGATCGTGAGCTTGTCGAACCGCTTCTCAGGCGGGACAGGCACGGTGTCCGTGACGATCAGCTCGCTCAGCGGGCTCGCCTTGATGCGGTCCACCGCCGAGCCGCCGAGCACGGCGTGCGTGGCCGCCCCGATGACGCGAGCGGCGCCCTTCTCCAGCAGGAAGTTGGCCGCCTCCACCATCGTGCCGCCGCTGGCGATCTCGTCATCGGCCAGGATGCAGGTCTTGCCCTCGACGTTGCCGATGAGGTTGACGGGACGGGAGTTCTCGTCGTCCCCGTAGCGCCTCTTGTCGATGATCGCCATCGGCAGATCGAGCTTGTTGGCGTACCGGCCCAGATCCTTGGCCTCACCGGCGTCCGCCGCGACGAGGATGGCGTCGCTGAGGTCCTGACGGCGGAGGTACTCGCTGATCAGCGTGGACGCCTGGAGCTGGTCGGTCGGGATGCCGAAGAAGCCCTGGATCTGCGGGGAGTGCAGGTCCATGGTCAGCACCCGGTCGGCCCCCGACGCCATGAGCAGGTCGGCCATCAGCCGCGCGGTGATGGAGATGCGCGGGCGGTCCTTCTTGTCGCTGCGCACGTAGGGGAAGTACGGGATGACCGCCGTCACGCGGCCCGCCGAGGCGGACTTGAGCGCGTCGATGGTGATGAAGAGCTCGAAGATGTGTGTGTGCAGCGGCGGCGCAGCGGTCTGGACGACGTAGACGTCGGCCTCCCGGACGTTCTCCTGGATCTGGACCATGAGGTTTTGATTGGAGAAACGCACCGTGTGGCTGCGACCCAGCGGGATGCCGATCCGGTCGCAGATGCGCTCGGCCAGCTCCTGATGGCTGCTGCCACTGAAGATCTTCAGGTTTCCGTGCATGCCTTCCCTTCGTCATTGATCCGGCCTTCGACGGGCAGCGGATGGCCTTCTTCGTCGAGGACCAGGGCGAGGACCATGGCGTCTTCACCGTTGTCCGAGTAGTAGCGGCGGCGGCGAGCGATGAGCTTGAAGCCAAAGTCCTCGTAGAGGGCTCGAGCGGGTGTGTTCGACACGCGGACCTCCAGCGTAATGTACTGCAACCGGGCGGTCTTGCACACGCTGAACAGGTGTCGCATCAGCACGCGGCCCAGGCCGAGCCGTCGATGGCTCGGCGCGACGGCGATGTTGAGCAGGTGGAGCTCGTCGTGCACGACCCAGAAGACGAGGTGGGCGATCGTGGAGGCTGGCGCGTTGGCGTCGGCCAGGACGAGCACGGTGGCCCACTCGGTCGCGAGCTGGGTCTCGAAGACCTCTCGCGGCCACGGGGTGCTGTAGCAGGCGCCCTCGACCCGAGCCACCGCGTCGAGGTCACGCGCGGTCATCGGCCGGCACACGATCCCTTCGGGCAGCCCGTCGACGATCACTGCTCGGCCTCGTCGTTGACCGCCTCGAGCTCGGGGACATCCTCGGCGCGCGCGGGCAGGACGATGTTGGCGATGCGATCCCACAAGGCGTCGCGGCCGAGCCCGGTGAGGCTCGAGAAGATGATCACGTTCTCGAGCGGGAAGCCGAGCTCCTTGGCGAGCTCGCGCTGCCGGGCCCACTGCTGGTTGCGGGTGAGCTTGTCCGCCTTGGTGAACACGCAGATCGGCTGGACGCCGAAGTGGCCGAGGCTGAACAGGAGCTGGGTGTCCATGTCCGTCATGCCCCGGCGGACGTCCATCACCAGGACGAGGCCGCGGAGCTGCTGGCGGGTGCGCAGGAACGTCTCGATCATCTTCTGCCACTGCGCCTGCTCCTCGGGGGGCACGCGGGCGAAGCCGTAGCCGGGCAGGTCGACCAGACCGATGCCGCGGTCGTCGCCGAGGGTGGCGTGGAAGAAGTTGAGCAAGCGGGTGTGGCCGGGCTTCCGGCTCACCTTCACCAACCCCTTGCGCTCAATCAACGTGTTGAGAAGACTCGACTTTCCGACGTTGCTGCGGCCGGCGAAGGCCACCTCGTGCACGTCCCAGGTCGGGTAGTGCGCCGGTCGCGTGGCGCTCTTCTCGAAGCGTGTATCCTTGATCTTCACAGGCCGAACACTCCGACTGCTCCGGCGAGTCCGCCCGCCATGGTTCCGACGACGAACGTGACGCCGATGGCGACCGCGACGGCCCGCGCCGCGTCCCACAAGGCACCCTGGCGCCCACCGACGCCGTAAAGCACCGCCAGCACCGTGGCCATGGCGAAGGCGCCGCTGGTCAAGATGTGGTCGGCCGGGGCATGTGGGCCCCAGACGCCGAAGCGCGCGTGCTGCAACACCAGGAAGATGGCCAGGCCGAGCCACGTCGTGATGACGCTGACCTGGAACGCGTCTCGGCCGCCGAGGCTGAGCAGCAGGCTGGCGCGATCGTCCACAGGCTTGACGCTGTACTCATCGGCGGCCCAGCCCACTGCGCCGAGCCCCGCCGACACCAGCAGGGCCAACGCGACCCCGGCGGCGGTGACATCGAGGTGGTAGGGCCCGGCGCTCATCAGGCGAGGCGGGTCGAGGAGGCTCGGATCGACCACGAAGGCGCTGATCAGGGCTCGCCCCATCGCCTCGTCGAGCTCCACCGGCGCGCCGTGCATCGACAGCGCCCAGCCAAAGGCCACCAGCGCGACCAGCCCCGCCACGCCCGCGGCCATCGCACCCACCTTGCGCTGGGGGTAGAAGGCGCCGACGAGGCCGAGCAGCGCGGCGGCCAGCAACAGGCCACCGAGCTGAGGCTGAGCGAGCGTAGCGGCGATGCCGAGGTTCGCATCGGTCATCCAGAGGGCGACGGCGCTGTCTGCGCCAGCCACCGGGAGCTGCGTGATGCTCGCGTCGCCGCCCGGCGCAGCGAGCGCGAGGTAGGCGAGCACGACGAGGCCGACGGCGAGCGCGGGCAGACCGGGCGAGGTCCGCTCGTCGGTCTGTGCGGCCTGAAGGCGGCAGAGGGCGCGGAGTCCGAAGCCAAGGCTGGCGGCCAGCAGGCCACCGGCGCCCATGGCGAGCGCCAACAGCGGCCCCGGCCCCGCCATGACCGCCACGTTCGAGGTGCCGAGGCTCCCGAGGGCCGCAGCCGCGGCGGCCGGCCCCATCGCGATCCCGGTCGCGCCCAGGTTCAGGCGCCCCGGCGTGGTGGGGATCGGCAGCGCCAGCAGCGGCGCGGTGGCGACGAGGGCCGCACCGACCACGCTGATGCCGGTCAGCATCCCCGAGCCGACCGCACCGAACAGAGCCACGCCGCACACCGCGAGCACCGCATGGAAGACCGTGGGCCACAGCGGCCCCGCCGAGCGCGCCCTGAGCCCGACGCCCACCAGGAGCGCCACGACCATGCCTGTTCCGAGCGCCACACCCATCACGGGGCCTCCTGCCGATCGAACGCCTCGGCGACCGCGCCGGCGGCGTCGTTGAAGGAGCTGATGGCGACCATCGGCTCCTCGTCGAGGGTGAGCGCGAGGTAGCTGCGCTGCGGACTGGCAAAGAGCAGCCCGATGCCCACCAACAGGAGGCCGAGAGCGACGGGGACGAGGTCAAACGGAGGTGGCTCGGCCACGCCGATCACGGCCTGCTGGCCAGCGACGACGTCCTTGAAGGCGATGTGGTAGCGACCGCGACGATGAAGCTCGTCATAGCCGGCGTCCTTCTCCCAGATCTGGAACGGCGCCTCCGCGCTGTCCTCGATCACGATGCCCGCCGCGCGCGCACCCAGGATGTCCATGAAGTTGGGTTCGATGGACTGAAGCACGAACTGGCCCGGCCCGGCCGGGTCCTTGAACAGCTGGTTGAGGCGCAGCGTGGCGTCGAGCTCGCGCTTGTCGGTCGAGTCGGTGATGCGGACCCGCACGCCCGCGGGGATGGGCGTCGGCTCAAGCGCGACGAGGCTGTAGGTCAGCCCCCCCAGCTCCGTGGTCTGGCCGCTCACCAGCTCCACCTCCTGCACCTCGCCCGAGGGGATGTTCGTGATGCGAAGCCGCGCGCGGGCCGCGCGGTCCTCGGTGCCGTCCAGGACTCCGAGGCGGGCGTCGATGAGCTCGACCTTGTTGCCGGCCAGGTGCTGCTTGACGCGGATACCGCCGACATCGACCCAGGCGGACTCGGCGCCGTTCTGGACGTCGACGCGCATCAGGCCGCCCCCGGCGAGTCCGGGCGGCTCGGCCAGCGGGGAGACGCCGTAGAGGGCAGCGCCCGCCACGACGAGCGCCGCCCCGATGGCGGCGAGCGAGCCGGTGAAGGCCGCCGTGCGCGTATCACCGAGCGCCGCCAGATGGGGCTGCAGCGCGTCGGCCGGCAGGACAGCGTCCGGTGCGACGGCGTGGGTGGTGGTGTGACGCTCCCGGGCGACGGCGGGCCACACGCGCTGGGCCCCGATCGCGAGGCCCGATGCGGCGAGGATGCCGCAGGCGATGGCGCGCAGGGTGAGCGTGGAGGTGCCCTCGGCGTGGCCCAGCATGGCCCAGGCTTCGGCCAGGTGGAGCGCCGAGAGCACGGCGAGCGCGAGGCCGAGAAGCCAGGGCGAGGCGATCGCCCCGTAGACGCGGGAGAACGTGCTCGCGGGGCGAGCCTCTGCCGAGCTTCCGGGGCGGCGGCTGTGTCGTGATGAAGGAGGCAAGGGATCGCGGGGGCAGGCCAGCGTTGACGAAGGGCCCCGCGGCACCACCTCCGTGAGCGGATGTGCGGCCACGGCGCGCAGGCAGAGGTCGATGGGGCGAGGTCACTTGAACCGGTCCTCAGACCGGTGTAGAAGGGATGGCTAACACAGGGTCACAGTGCTGTCAACCCGCGCGAGAACGGGCTCGACGGCGCCGCGGTGCATGGCCGGAGCGTGAATGGGCGACAACGGACAACAGGCGCTGGACTTCCGCTGGATCGGCCTGACGGGCGGCATCGCGAGCGGCAAGAGCACGGTGACGCGGCTGCTGCGCGAGCGCGGCGTGGTGGTGCTGGACGCCGACGCGATCGCCCGTGAGGTGGTCGAGCCGGGCAGCGAGGGTCTGGCCGAGGTCGTCGCCGCGTTCGGGCCGGAGGTCCTCACCGCGTCGGGGGAGCTCGATCGCGCGGCGATGGGCCGGCGGGTGTTCGCCGACGGCGCCGCCCTGGCCCGGCTCAACGGCATACTCCACCCGCGCATCGCGATGGAGACGGCGCGCAAGGTCGAGGCCGCGCGGGCCGGCGGCGAGGTGTTGGTGGTCTACGACGCGCCCCTGCTGGTCGAGAACAAGCTGCACCTGGGGATGCAGCTGTTGATCGTGGTCGCGGTCGACCCCGCCACGCAGCGGGCCCGCCTCATGGCGCGCGACGGTCTGACCGCCGAGGAGGCCGAAGCCCGGCTGGCCTCCCAGCTTCCCCTCGAGGCCAAGGTCGCGCTGGCCGATGTCGTGATCGACAACAACGGGAGCCGGGAGGCGACGGTGGCCCAGGTGGTCGCGCTGCTCGAGCGCCTGCCGGGGCTGCTGTGGCCGACGGTGCCGGACGTCCAGGAACGATTCACCGCCGCTCGGTCCACGCGTTGAACGCGCCGGCCGACGCCGAAGGAGATGATCCATGTCAAGTCCCACGCCTGCCCCGCGGACGGTCCTGCTGACCGGTTTTCCGACGTTCGCGGCGCGCTATCTGTTTGAGACGATCGCCCGCGAAGAGCCCGACACCACGATCATGTGCATCGTGCGTGAGCGCCACCTTGAGCAAGCGCGGGCTCTGGCCGCTCGGGTCAGCTCGCCGGAGCGGGTGCGGCTGCTGGCGGGCGACATCCGCTCGCTCGACTTCGGCTTGACCGGCAAGGAGTACCTCGACCTGACGAACGAGGTGACCGACGTCTACCACCTGGACGCGCTCTGGCACACGGCGGCCTCGAAGGAGCGGCTGAAGGCGGTGAACGTCGGCGGGACGCAGAACGTGCTCGACTGCATCTCCGATATCAAAAACCTCAATCGGTACAACCACTTCTCAACGGCGTACGTGTGCGGCGATCGGTCTGGCGTGATCATGGAGGAGGAGCTGGACGTGGGTCAGTCCTTCCGCAACCCCTATGAGGAGACCCAGTACGAGGCCGAGCGGCGCGTGCGGCAGCGGCGTCGGACCTTTCCGATCACGATCTATCGGCCCTCGCTCATCATCGGCCACAGCAAGACGGGCCAGATCGACCGCATGACCGGGCCCTATCTGCTGATGCAGCCGCTCGTCCACATGCCCGTGGACGTGCCGCTGCCGATGCCGGGTCAGGGCCAGGTGCCGCTCAACCTCGTGCCTGTGGACTACGTGGTGGATGCCATCCACGCCATCAGCGTCCAGCCGGCCAGCGAGGGCCGCACCTTCCACATCGTCGACCCCAACCCACTGTCGGCGCGGATGGTGTTCGAGATGGTGGCGCTGGCGGCGGGCAAGCCGCTGCCGCGCGGTCGGTTGCCGGTGGGGGTGGCGAAGATAGTGATGCGACTGCCGTTTGTCGAGGCGGCCCTTCGGCCCGGCCGCAGCCTGCTCGATGACTTCGACAGGTGGTGTGTGTTCAACGCCATCAACACCGCCGAGGTACTTGAGCGCGGCCCGCGCTGTCCGGCGTTCCCGGACTATGTCGAGGCCATTGTCGAGTACCTGCGCGCGCCCGGCGAGGGCGACGTGGACCTGGGCGCGCGCGAGGCGCCGGCGGCCTGAGGCGCGGCGGCCCTGGGGAGCCGGTCAGCCGATGATGCCCTCGAGCAGGAGCTGGCAGAGGATCACGATCGACTGATCCCGGGGGAGCAGCCCGAGGTCCAGCAGCTCCTCGAAGCTCATCGTCCCATCGATCTGGCTGAGCAGGAACCCGCCCCGCGAGTCCAGGTTCAACGAGGTGATCTGGCTCGGCGAGATGAGCAGTCGAGGGATGCGCTCCATCTTGCCTGCGAGCGTCACCAGGTCGTTGAACGTGGCCTTCGGCGGCGTCTGTGGTGGCGCGACGGAAGGTGGCGGCGGCACGGCCACGGGGCCCGGCGCGGTGCGGGGCCGCGTGGGGTTGAGCGTGTTCACACCGCTGTCGTCGCGCCGTCTGCCACGTGTGATGCCCGCTCTGGGGGGGCGCGGCGTGTCGGACCCTTCCATGACCGGGGCGTGGCTGTCCGTCCCGAAGCGCGGACGGTCCTGGTCGCTCGCCGGACGCAGCGGAGTCACCGAGGCGCGGGCCTGGACCTCGCGAGAGCTCAGGTCCTCGGCTCGGCGCGCGGCGAGCCCGAAGGCGTCGGGTGCATCGGCCGTCGGCACGGGCGCCGAGTCGCGGCCGAACAGCCCGTTGAAGTCAAACTCGTCGGTCCGTGCGGCGATCGTAGCATCCGACTGCTCGGTCGCGGCGGTCGCCAGCGCGTTGCGAGGACGCGTGTCCTCGCGCTCGCCCGCGCCATACATGAAGGTCGACGGGGTCGCGGCGGTGTGGGCAGAGGGCGCCGATGCAGCCTGTGTCGGCGGCTCTTGCGGCGGGAAGCCAAAGTCGAAGTCGTCGTCGTCGTCGTCGTCGTCGTCGTCGTCGTCGTCGTCGTCGTCGTCGTCGTCGTCGTCGAAGTCGTAGGCAGGCGCCTGGCGGGCAGGCTGGCGCGGCGGCGTGGGGAGGTTGCTCGTGCCCGCGTTCGGGCGTGCCAGCCCCGCGCGCTGCCCCTCCGGCAACACCTCGCCAGGTGGCTTCGTGATGGAGTCGCTGGTCGCGGGCGCGCTGGCCGGCGCCTCGAAGATGTCCTGGCCGCTGACGACCAGCGGTGCGCTGCCGGAGGAGCCGGCGCCCTGGAACGGGTCGAACTCGTCCATCGCGGCGCCGAACAGGTCGTCGAAGGAGGGTTCGGGGTGAGGGGTGCGGTCGTCGTGCCCGCTCCTGCTCCGGAGGTCAACAAACGGCGAGGAGTGCTCCGAGGTCCTTGGCCTGCCCTCGCCGTCAGCCGATGGCGGTACGGCGTAGCGCGGCGCGGACTCCATGCTGGGCGGCCCGAAATCAGCCGCGGAGATCTGTGGCGGATCGATCCCACCGGACATGGAGGACGGCTCCGACAGCGAGAAGTCGTCGTCGTCATCGTCGTCCATGTCCGCCCAGGGATCGAAGGTGTCTCCGAGCTGGACGGCGGGAACGTCATCGCGGGCGATCTCGCGACCGAAGGCCAGCGGGTTGTTCGACGCGAAGGCGGCCGTCAGATCCTCCATTTCGGCTGGATCCTCGGGCACGATCGGCTCGGCGTCCCCCACCCTCGGGCGGCCGATGGATCGCGAGGCCGGTGAGGCCGGCTTGGGCTCACTGACCCGCGCCGCTCCGGGGATCGCGGGCTCGTCCATGTCGAAGTTGGTGCGCCGGGGGCGGCGGTGCTCGGGCGGTGGTGGGGCGAGGCCGGCATAGCGCGCCACACCGGTGGGACGCGGCGGCGCAGGCGCTCGCGGAGCGGCCTGGCGCGCCGCTCGAACAGGCGCGGCGTGCTCGTTGGTCTGGACGGGCGGCGGGTCGTCGAAGTCGATGTCGACTGAGTGGATATCGTCGTCGTCGTCGTCGAGCTCAGTGAGCCCGGCCAGCGGGTTGCCGAAGTCCTCGAGATCGTCGATGGAGTCGGGATCGAGGGCCTCCAGCTCGGACATCGAGCCGATGGCTGTCTCGGACACCTCAAACGCGTAGAGGTCCAGCGGGTCGGGTCGCGCCGCAGCGGTACGCTCAGCGAGCTCGAGCGGGTCGCCGAGATCGAGCACGAACTCGCCCGACTCGTCGAGGTCGACGCTCTGGACCGTGCCGAGGTCGCGATCCAGCCGGTCCTTCCGGTCCTTCGACCCCGAGTTTGGGTTCTGCTCCCCTGCCATGAAGCCCCGCCGTTGCGTGTTGGACGCCTTCTGTGCACACGACCGCTACTGCATGCGGTCGACGATGCCCTGGAAGACGGTGTAGGTCCTGCTGAGCGCCTCGCCGGTGCTGATGAGATGCTCGAGGTTTCGGCCCTCGATGGCCTCCTTGGCGCGCTCAAGCGCGTCCTCGGCCTTTCGGAGCGCGTCCTTGCCGAGCGTCGAGCCGGCCATCACCTCGCGCACGGTCGGCAACAAGCGCTCGACCTCTCGAATGCCACGCCGAACCTCGGCGCGCTGGTTCTCGAACTCTTCGGACTGCTTGGCCTCGACCAGGTAGTCCTGATTCTCCTCGATCATGGCGAGGATCTCGTCTTCCTCGAGTCCGCTGGTGGCGGTGACGGTGATGGTCTGCGCCATGCCCGTCTCCAGATCGCGCGCCGACACGCTCACGATGCCGTCGGCGGAGATCTCGAAGGTCACCTCGATCTCCACCTCGCCCGCCGGGGCCCGGCGGAGTCCGGTCAAGATGAACTCGCCGAGAAGGTCGTTCTCGTGCGCCCGATCGCTCTCGCCCTGGACCACCAGGATCTTCACCGAGGTCTGGCTCTCCTTGACCGTCGTGAAGATGTGGCTGCGCGAGATCGGCACGGTGGAGTTGCGCTCGATCAGGACCTGCACGCCGCCGCCGTAGACCCCGATGCCGAGGTCGTGCGGGGTGACGTCGAGCAGGAGGATCTCCGCCTCCTCGTCCACCAGCGCGTGCGCCTGAATGGCCGCGCCGAGCCCGACGACCTCGTCGGGATGGACGTTCTTGGAGGGCTCGCGGCCAAAGTACTCCGCCACCACCTGCTGCACGCGCGGCATGCGGGTCATGCCGCCGACAAGGATGACCTCGTCGATCTCGTCCACCGCCAGACCGGCCTCCTTGAGCGTCTGATCGCAGATCTTGATCGTGCGGTGCACGAGATCTTCGACCAGCTCCTCCAGCTTGTCCCGCGTGAGCGTTCGCTGCAGATGCAGCGCCTCACCATCCTCCAGAGTGAAGATGAACGGCAGGTTGATCTCGGTCTCCTGGACGGCCGACAGCTCACACTTGGCTTTTTCGGCCGCGTCCTTCATGCGCTGGAGCGCCATCTCGTCCCGGCGCAGATCCACGCCGAACTCGCTGGCGAACTCGTACACCAGCCACTCGATGATGCGTGCGTCGAAGTCCTCCCCGCCGAGGTAGGTGTCGCCGCCCGTGGACAAGACGTCGAACACGCCCTGGTTCATCTCCAGGATGGAGACGTCGAAGGTGCCGCCGCCGAGATCGAAGATCGCGATCCGGGCCTCGAGGTCCTCGCGGCCATAGCCGTACGCGAGCGCCGCGGCCGTGGGCTCGTTGATGATGCGCAGCACGTCCAGACCGGCGATGCGGCCGGCGTCCTTGGTGGCCTGGCGCTGCGCGTCGTTGAAGTAGGCGGGCACCGTGACGACGGCCTCGCTGATCTCGCAGCCGACGTAGTCCTCGGCGACCATGCGCATCTCTTGCAAGATGATGCTGCTGATCTCGGGGATGCTGTAGACCTTGTCTCGGAGCTTGATGCGGACGTCGTCGTGCGGGCCACGGACGAGCTCGTACGGGCTGGTCTCGAGGCTGTGCTCGACCTCCGGGCTGCCCCACTTGCGGCCGATCAGGCGCTTGGCGGCATACACAGTGTGGCGCGCGTTGGTGATGGCCTGGCGCTTGGCCATCTGACCGACAAAGCGGCGACCGCTGTCGGAGATGCCCACGATGCTGGGGGTGGTCTTGTAACCGCCCTTGTTGGGGATGACCTTGGGCACGCCGCCTTCAACGATGGCGACGCAACAGTTGGTCGTTCCCAGATCGATACCGATGACTCGCTCCATGCTTCGCTCTTCACCGCAGTCGTTGGGCTCAAGGCGTGTCCGATGAGCGTTCATCGGAGATGCGCGAGCCGGGGCTAGCTTCTGGTCTGGGCGAGCCGGTCCACATGGGCCCGAATCGCCGGGTTGTCAGGGTCGAGACGTCTGGCCTGGAGAAAGACCTTCATGGCATCGTCGGTGCGGCCGACGCGCTCGAGGATCCGGGCCAGAACGATGTAGGCCGCCAGCTTGTCCCGCATGTCCAGCCCCGCCTTGATGGCGCGGCGGCAGTAGCTGTCGGCGACGTCGAGCTTCGAGTTCATCTCGACGAGGCACTGTGCCGCCAGGATGGCCGTGCGCCCGTCGAAGGCCGACTTCAGCACGGTCTCGAACAGGCGCAGCGCGCCGGGGAAGTCGCCCTCCTCCAGCTTCCGCTCACCTTGCTGGCAGAGCTCTTGCGAGCCGATCGCAGGCATCTGCGCCGAGACGCCGCGCATCGCCGTGGTGGGGTCGTTGGCGCTGCTGGAGGCGCTCAGCTTCGGCACCGCCCAGTCTCCCGCGTGACCCCTGGCGATGACCGCGTCGTAGGCCTTGCGCTTGTCGTTGTCCGACAGGACCATGTAGGCCCCCGAGACCCACTTGAAGACCTCGCTGATCCGGAGCTCGAACGAGCCGAGCGATCGGCGGAAGAACTGGTCGGGGTGGAACTCCTTGGAGAGCTTGAAGTACGCGTGGCGGATGGTGCGCACGTCGGCGTCCCTGGGGACCTGGAAGAGGTCGTAGTAGGACACGAGCTGGAGGTGGTGGTGATAATAGATGATCTGACGCTGCTTGGCCTCGGGGATGTCGACGGGTTCGGTGAGCGAGGCCGGATCAAAGGCGAAGCGATCGAGCGGCACCGGCCAGCCTGTGGGCGCGTCGAGCCGAACCGCCCCCTTGTTGACCTTCACCTCCTTCTCCGAGGACTTGCGCCCGTCCCGCGCCACGGATGCTCTCGAGGGTCGGATGGAGGATGGGCCGCTGGAAGGCACGGTGACCGGCGTCGCCAGCGGCCGCGGCAGATGGATCATGCCGAGGCTGAGGAGTCGAGCGAGGGAGCGAGCGGCATCGGCTTCGGCCATGACGGCCGCTGCGCAGATGGCCTCCAGCGAGCGACGCCCGTCCACGAGGCCCAGCACGGACCAGTCGCCGGGCTGCACCCGAGAGACGTCCGGAGTTGCGTTGCGGTTGACCGTCGGAACCAGGTCGCCCGAGCCGAGGTTTTCGTACTGTCTGGCCATGAAGGACCATGCACCTGGAGTTGTCCCCACCACACGTCACGGTGGGGGTTCGCCGACGCGTGCGCGTCAAGGTGTCTACGGGTTCGGGAGGACCGCGCTCGACCCGGGCAGATGTGCCAGACGAACCACCGCACCCGATAATATACAAGGGGTCCACAGTGCGCAAGTCAGCGGCCGCGGCTCGGCGGCTTCGCACGTGGGTGATCTGCTACGGCCACGGCGGCGGAGGTGGAGCAGCGCCGATGGTGGCGATGGTCTGTCGACCCGGGGCCCCGTGCGTCCAGGGCGGTATGGGGGATCGGTGCCGCCCCTGGGGATGATCGCAGTCGCGGCCGGGCGGGGCCGCGCGTGGGGTCACGGGGGGGGCGTCTCGACCACGTTGCGCGGTCGCAGCGGGCGCGGCGGTGTCGCGTGCGGAGGGCGGTTCGACGGCGCCGGTTGAAGCGCGATCGGCTGGGGTGCTAGAGTCTGTCCGGACCGGCCACCCGCTCCAGGCGTCGAGCGCGCCTGACCGGTGGACCCGCAGCGGAGCACCAATTTGAGAAGCCATCCCACCCAAGTCCTGGCCTGGACGCTGGCGGTCGGGCTGTTGCTGAGCGTCGCGCTCGGCTCAGCGTCGGCGTCGGCGACGACGTTGGTCGAGGCGGGCCTGCCAGAGCTCTACGAGCGTGCGGAGCTCGTGATCGAGGGCCGTGTGCTGTCGAGCGCGGTGCTCGAGACGCCGGTCCAGCCTCGGGTCTTCACCGAGTGGCAGGTGTCGGTGGACAAGGTCTGGAAGGGCACGCCGGACGGCGTCATCTCCGTGCGCCACCCTGGCGGCAAGGTGGCCCGCGGTGAGCTGGTGATCGAAGGCATGCCGCGCCTCGAGGTGGGCGAGAGCGACCTGTTGTTCCTGGAGCGCCTGCCTGGGCCCGGCGAGGCGCCGCGCTACATCGTGCTCGGCATGTGGCAGGGGCGGTTTGTGCGGTCGAGCGACGGGCTGCAGTGGTCGCGGACGGCGTCCGCGACGCAGATGGTGTCGCCAGGGCGTTGGTGCACAGGCGGCGAGGGGCAGACGGCGTTCTCGGTGGCGGAGCTGAGGCGGTGGTTGGAGGGGATGGGCGAGGCGGCCGGGGACAAGGGGGTCAGCCCATGAGGCACGCGCTCACGATCGCGGTCGCGCTGCTCGCGCTGGCCCTCGGGCCGGTCGCCGGTGCGTGGGAGCACAACGCGGTCTTGTGGAACCCCGAGTCCTCGCCCATCCCGGTCTACCTCCACAACGCTGGCGTCGACGCCCTGACGGTCGAGGAGCTCGAGGCGGTGGTCGAGGCCTCGTTCGCCACCTGGAACGAGGTGCCGTGCGCCTCGGTCGCCCTGGAGTACGCCGGTCGGACCGAGATGTCGGTCGTGACCGACGACACCCAGGTCCTCGAGTGGATCGAGGACAGCGATCGCTGGTTCTATGGATCGATGGCGGCAGGCGCGAACATCGCGTTTGTGTACGACGACCCGGCCACGCCGGAGCACGAGGACCCCCAGGTGGACATCGCCTTCAACGGCGTGAACTTCACCTGGGTGGTGGGGGGCGGCGATCTGCGTCAGATGACGACGCTTGACCCGCAGGCGGTCTTGACCCACGAGCTCGGCCACTTCCTGGGCCTCGCCCACAGCCGCGGCTCAAACGCCGCGACGATGGCGCCCGCGTACGTGCCCGACACGAGCCAGGCCTCGCTCTCCTTCGATGACAAGGCGGGCATGTGTGAGAAGTATTGGGTCGAGGCCAGCGAATGCGAGCAGGACAGCGACTGCCCGGACGGGAGCGCGTGCGAGACCTGGGAGAGCACCGAGCACGGCGCGTCGGTCAAGCTGTGCGCCGAGCACCACGGCGTGTTCGGCGACCCCTGCAGCGGCGCCGACCTGAACTGCGAGTCGATCTGCCTGTTCTCTCGCCCCGACTTCTCGGAGGGGACCTGCTCGGCCCATTGCGAGACCGACGACGACTGTCCCTGCGACTGGTCGTGCCGCAACCTCCAGACCGCCGACAACCCCTTCCTCGTCTGCCGCGACACGCCCCCGGATGGCGGTGGCCACGGCTGCGAACCCGACATCGACGCTGGCGACGCCGACGCCGAGACCGACGTCGGCCAGCCCGACGCCTCCGACGACGCCTCCGTGCCCGACGCCCAACCCGACGCCGTGGCCGACGGGGAGTTCGACACCGGTGCTGTCGCGCCTCCGGGCGCAGGTGGCGGTGGCGGCTGCCTGTGCGCCGCGACCTCGCCGCGAACCCCTGCTCCTCTGCCCCTCGTTCTGTTCTCGCTGCTCGGGGTCCTCGTACTCTGGCGCCGCCGCACTGGAGATGATTGAATGCGCCCCGATCTTTTGCCGCGCCCTGCCCTGCTCGTCGCCACGCTGCTCGTCACGCACCTCGTGCTCCTGACCACGGGGACCGCGCATGCCCAGGGCGAGATGTCCTTCGGTGTTGAGGAGTCCCGCCCGAAGGCCTACGTCGTGGTGCTCACCGACAGCGGCGTCGACAAGAAAGCCCGCGCGGCCATCCTCAACCGGATCAATGACTTCGTGGCCGGCCACGGCGTCTGGGAGCTGCTGTACGAGGCCGACGCCAAGCGCGCAGCGGACAAGAAGACCTGGAAGAGCTTCGGGCGCTGCAAGGACATCCCCTGCGCGCTCGAGCACGGCCGCCAGATGGACCTGCAGCGCATGTTCATCGTTGAGTTCAGCCGCGAGAGGGACAACATCGTCGCGGTCGACATCGAGCTCGACGACGTGGTGACCGGCAAGGTGCTCAACTACACGGTGGCGGTCACCGACGACCTCGCTGAGCTGAGCTTCCTCGACGGCCCCATGGAAGAGCTGCTCAAGGGCCAGAACGACGTCGGCCAGGTGATCGTGGCGCAGTCCGGCGGCGGGGGCGCCAACAACGGAGGGGGCATCGAGGAGCCCGAGGTACCGGGCGAGCCGTTCGTGCTGCCGCGGAGCTGGGCCTACTACACGTGGGCGACAGCGGGGGCGGTCTTTGCGACCGGGGCGGTGTTCGGCTACCTCGCGCTGTCCACGCAGGGCGAGCTCCAGGACACCTTTCACGACCGGACCGAGATCGACAGGCTCATCGCGGACGGCGAGTCATCCCAGAGCACCGCCAATCTGCTGTTCATCTCGAGCCTGGGCGTGGCCGCGGTCGGCGGCGTGCTCTACTGGCTCGGCGAGGACGCCCCGGAGCCGGAGAAGGCCAAGGGGGGGCTCTTCGGGAGCCGGGAGAACCCGATCGACCTGCACATCGCACCGACGGGCGTTGGCGTGACCGTACGCTACTGATCTTTGACTGGCGAAGGCCATCACTCTATGCTGGCCGTGACCATCCGCGTGGTCCAGCTTTGGCCAGAATCTTCAACCCCCGATCCACAACCAGGAGATGGGTGACATGGGTAAGACCACCACACTTCGAGTCGCGGCACTGTTGACCGCGCTGACCTGCCTCGTCGCCTTCGGCAGCGCGTGCAGCGACGACACAGGCGCGGTCACACAGACCACGCCGAACAACGGCACCAACAACGGGGGCACCAACAACGGTGTCACCAACAACGGACCCACCAACAACCAGCCCGCCGCCAACCGCCTGGAGCACAACACGCCTCAGTCGAACACCCTGGCCGCGAACTCCAATCTGGACCTGAAGGTCCGCTATGTGAAGGCTGACGGGACCCCGATCCCCAACGCCACGATCGCCTGGCAGACGATCGGTGAGACCGAGCAGACCGCGCTCGACGCGCGCACCAGCGTGACTCAGGGCGACGGCGTCGCCAAGGCCACCCTCTTCTCCGGCAGCATGGAGGCGAGCTTCGAGGTTGAGGCGTCTGTCCAGGGCGATGACTCGGTCAGCCCGATCCGGTTCACCGTGGCGGTCCAGAGCAAGGAGTTCGCGAGCTACAAGGTCATCGTGAACTACAACGGTGTCCGTTCCTACACCAACAGCAACGTCGAGGTCCGGCTCTTCCCGTCGAACATGGGTTGCGCCGATCTGGACTACCACGTCCTGCTCAACGCCGAGCGCAGCGAGAAGCGGCCCCAGGATGCGGCCGGCTTCCCGATGAACTTCGTGTTCGCCAACCTGGCCAACAACACGAGCTACACCGCGGTCGCCACGGCGTATGCCGACGGTCAGGACAAGGTCGTGGGCTCGTGGGGGTGCAACGACAGCCGCCCGGTCATCCTCGACGGCAACAACCCCGATGACGTCATCATCAACATGACGGACACCATCCCGGTCATCACCGGCCGCTGGAACGTGACGAGCCGGTTCGATCTGTCCCAGGCGGTGCCTGACAGCGTGGCGGTCTATCTGAATCCGATCCTCGACTTCTTCACCGATCCGGCCGGCACGATCGTGACGGTGGCCTCGGACTACATCCAGGAGCAGTTCGGGCTCGACCTCGGTCAGTTCCAGGGCATCGTCGAGGCGATCGTGGACGACCTGCTCACCGCGGCGTTGAACTCCAACGAGACCGTCAGCGACGTCTTCGTCGGGGCGGGCGATGTGGTGGAGATCCTCCGCAACTTCCAGCTCCAGGGACAGATCACGATTACGGACGCCAACGTCGATGATCTTGGCGTGATCACCCAGGCGGCCATCCAGTACTACACCTTCGGCTACCGCTGGCGGCTGCAGTGCGACCCCGGCGAGTTCGAGATGGACCCGACCTGCGGCGACAACTACATCTCGTTCCAGAACGCCAACATCAACCCGATCGTCGGCACCTTCGACGGTGGCGTGGTCGCCAATCCGGACTACGCACCGGCCCAGGGCCGCAACTGGTTCCACGAGCTGACGGTCTCCGACCACCCGGTCCAGTTCAACTATGGCCAGATCATCCTCTACCTGATCGAGCGCCTCGCCCTGCCGACCATCTTCGGCGACTCGTCGATCGACTCGATTCACGCGCTGCTGCAGCGCTTCATCGGCGACAACTGCGCGTCCCTGTTCGACTCCCAGCTGTTCGAGACGGTCTGCAACACGGTCGTGGACGAGGTCAGCTCCATCGCGACGGACTTCCTGACCGAGCAGAGCTTCGAGTATGAGCGCTTCACGTTTGGCACGCCCCCCGGCTCCGGCTGCG
>Ga0100377_1002011_pt1 | contig 17244 bp, 12 predicted proteins | sample CryGeymeta201501_FD_83664 | JGI IMG/M metagenome (GOLD analysis project Ga0100377, IMG submission 83664) | Groundwater microbial communities from Crystal Geyser aquifers in Utah, USA - Crystal Geyser metaG 2015-01 | ecosystem: Environmental > Aquatic > Deep subsurface > Groundwater | place: USA... | reverse complement strand
CCCGCGACGCAGGGAGTCCTGTGAGCGATAGCTCGCAGGAGGCCCTGCGTCGCGGGCTCAACACGCCCCAGACGAGCGAACTGTAATAGCTCGCAGAAGACCCTGCATCGCGGACTCAACCGAGATGCACGACGGTCTAGAAGATACGAGGAAACAAGGCATGTATTTTTCGAACGGCTTCTCAGGGCGCAGAGCCCGTGGACGCCTCGGTGGCGGGCTTGAGCCCGCGACGCCAGGCGATCACCGCAGGCGGCCCGAAGGCGGCGAGCACGAGCAGAACGAACGGGAGGACAGGCTGCACGGCGAGACCGAGCAGGGCGCCCAGGGCGAGCAGGGCGGCCATGCCCAGCCGCACCTTCAGCCAGGTCAGCGTGCTCTGGCGGCTGAAGCCTACCAGGGCGAAGTCCAGCGGGGTCAGCAGCACCAGCAGCTCGTTGAAGCGAAGCTCCGGCGAAGGCGAGAGGCTGGCCAGCAGCCAGACCGGGACCGCGAGCAGGCCCAGGATGACGCCCGCGATCGCCACAGGCCACCGATGACCCCGGCTCGCCCCGAGCGCTCCGGCCGCCCCGAGCAGCACGCCGAGGCCGATCAGGACCGCCATCATCTGGTGCCTGGGCCCGTCGTGCTCCTGGGTGGGCTCGCCCTTGCGCCGGAGGTAGACCACCTCGGGAGCGACGCCGTAGCGCGCCTCGACCTGCCGCCGGAACACGTCGGGCAAGAACATCGCGTCCCAGACGGTCGCCTCCCGGTCGAGCACCCGCCCCAGCGTCAGCTCCGAGAGGTCCAGGACCTCCGGCGAGGAGGCGAAGCCCTTCCTGACGAGCTCCCGAAACGTCGTGCCTGACGGGGCGCTCGCGCCCTCGGACAGCCTGCCGTTCGTGGCGAGGTCGAGCCGATCGCGCAGGCGGGTGGTGCAGTTGTCGAAGAAGTGGTCGTAGATGTAGTTCCGATTCTCCGGCAGCGCGTCGTGGTCGAGGGCCGCGGCGAGCGCCTCGGCCTGCGCGGCGGGGAGGTCGAGCCGCTGGCGGTAGATGGTCCGGTCCTGCCGACGGTAGGACCGCAGCACGCGCTCGTACGACACGCGCTCGACCCAGAAGGTCGCCTCGCTGCGCATCACCTCCCAGCCGAGCTCCGAGCGGCGAAAGTCCGCGGTGCCGTAGTTGTAGCAGACGCCTTGCGGGTGGGCGTCGCTGGTGACGCACAGGGCAGCGTGGCCGAACAGCTCGAACACATCCTCGCTCGCCCCCATGGTGAGCACGTCGATGACCGGCGCGGCGCTGGCCTCCGCCGACGCGCCGAGGAGCAGGGCGAGCAGCGCGGCCAGCCCGAGGCCGAACGCGCGACCGGGGCTTGCCGTGCCGCGCGTGATTCGAGGGGAAGAGGTGTGCCTCATGCGTTGCGCTCCAGACGGGCCGGGCGTGCGCCCGTCGCGCCAGCTCGCACGACGGGGTCGCCAGATTGGGGTGTCGCGACTCGCCGAACCGCGCCGCGGCATCGATGGTCTCATGCGCGGTGGAACCGAGCCGCGCGCCCAACTATTCGGCGCCGCCCGCGGTCCATCACCGGCTCAACCCTCCTTGAGGTCGAGCCACACCTGCTCCATCTCGGGGGACAGGACGAACGGATCTTCGGGATAGCTGCCGGCAGGGCGCGCAGGGCCCTGGGCGTGGAAGACCCGGACCTGACGGACGGCGTTGCCCTGCAGGATGACCTCACCCCAGGACTTCGGCAGGTGATGGAGCTCGTCAGTGTAGGGGTCCACGAGGTACTCGTCGCGCATGCAGCCGGTCCGGACGATGTGCTGCTGCTCGATCATGCGCCAGGCCGGAACGTGGAGGTGGCCGAAGCAGACGGCCTGAAGCTCGGGCTCGCGGCTGAGCATGGCGATGATGGGCTCATCCTCCATCGAGACGTCGGTGTTCGAGGACACCAGGCGATAGACGATGTCCTTGATCATGTCCCAGCTGATGTTGCGGGTCGGATCGTCGAACTGGGTCAGCGCGTCCCAGATGTATTCGCGCATCCAGTAGCGCTTGAAGGCCCCGAGCAGCAGCTCCTCGAGCTGAGGGAGGCGCTCCAGGACGCGCGTCTTCGGCCGCAGGCGGTCGTAGTGGTAGAAGAGGTGCTTGAGCGGCATCACCACGTCGAGCAGCGCGCAGCTCCCCCACGGCAGCAGGAGGATGCTGTCGCCGCGGTAGGGCACGAAGTACTGGTTGGGATCCATCCGGAACATCCGGTCGTACTGATGACCGTGCTCGATGTGGACGGGCCCGATCCTGCATGTCAGGCCGTGGACGCGGACGTTGGCGCAGCCCTTGAGCAGCTCCTTGAGGCGCTGAGCGACCTCCGGGAACAGCATCTCCGGGTCGTGGTTGCCAGGCAGAAAATGGATGTGCTTAGTGCCAGATTCGTGGGTTCCAAACGCGCGCAACCCCTCGATGAACGCGGGGTGCCCGTCCAGGATCACGTCGAGCTTCTCCAGCGCCATATCCGCCGTAACGTGGCGGCTGTAGCCCGTGCTCGTCGGCGTCTTGAGGAAGTCCAGGATGTCCCCGTTCAGCACCAGATCGACGTGCAGTCCGTCGTACGGAGGGCGCGTGTAGGCTTCGAAGAGCTCGGCCAGGTAGGCGTCGTGCGGGAAGTCGTCCTCCGGGCCCGGCGGCCCCATCTCGACGTCGCTGACCAGGACGATGACGCGGGTGTCAGGCGAGGCGGTGTGGAGGGCGCGGGGGAAGTAGGTCGACATGGACACCACGGAGGGAGGATGTTGGCGCGGAGGTGGGCGACGTGCCCATGCTCACAGATCGAGGCAGCGGCCCGGCGGCTCCCAGGCGCCCTCGTCGTTCTGCACCGTCAGGATCGAGACGCCGTTGCCCGTCACCGCGATGGTGTGCTCGTACTGGGCCGAGCGCATCCCATCCGTGGTGACCGCCGTCCAGCCGTCTTCCAGGACCTTCGCCCGCCACGTCCCCTCGTTGATCATCGGCTCGATCGTGAAGGTCATCCCTTCACGAAGCCGCTGACCCATGCCCGACTGACCGAAGTGCTGCACGTGCGGAGGCTCGTGGAACGCCTTGCCGACCCCGTGGCCAACGAAGTCGCGCACCACGCTGAACCCCTCGGGCTCGACGCAGGACTGAATCGCATGGCCGATGTCTCCCAGCCGGGCGGTCGGGCTCACCGTCTCGATCGCCCGCCGCAGCGACTCCAACGTCACCTCCATCAACCGCTGGCCGATCGGATCGACCTCGCCGACCCCGATCGTCGCCGCGTTGTCGGCGTGGAAGCCGTCCACGATCAGCGTGACGTCCACACAGATGATGTCCCCTTGCCGCAGCACCTCCTTCGCGGAGGGGATGCCGTGGCAGATGACCTCGTTGATGGACGTGCAGATGGACTTCGGGTACCCCTTGTAGCCCAAAGGCGCCGGGATCACGTTGTGCTTTCGCGCGAACGCCATCTGGAGGTCGTCGAGATCCTGGGTGGTGACGCCAGGCTTGACGGCGGCCAGCAACTCGTGCAGGCACTGGCTGGCCAGTGTCCCTGCGTGCCGCATGGCAGCGATCTCGGCCTTGGACTTCAGGTTGAGGCGACTGGGTTTGAGACGTCCGATGATCATGTCTACCGTTCCGGAGGGCCGTGCGCGAGAGCCCTCGGCTCCAGCGTTGTTTGATTGTTTTCTATAGCATGGCGGGAGTCGGTGCAAATCGGTCCCGCAAACAGTGCGCACGGCCACATGGCAGGCAGCCCCAATGCTGTCGCAAGCCGAAGCTCACGTCCCCTGGAGGTGCAGATGAGCGATGAGGATCCGAACGCTGCGTTGACCGAACGCTTCATCAAGATGAGCCCCGAGCACGTATTCGATGCCGTCGAGATCGGCGGCGTGCGATGCACCGGGCGCTACATGGTCCTGAACAGCTACGAGAACCGCGTGTTCTCCTTCGAACTGGAGGATGAGACCTGGATCGTCGCCAAGTTCTACCGTCCGGGCCGGTGGAGCCGCGAGACCATCCTCGATGAGCACCGCTTCATCGCCGATCTGGCCGAGGCGGAGATCCCCGTGGCCCGACCGTTGCCGCACGCCGACGGCACCACGCTCGGCACGTGGGAGGGCATCCTGTTCGCCGTCTTCCCGCGCGTGCGCGGCCGGCAGCCCCAGGAGTTCAACACCGAGGAGGTGGAGGTGATGGGCCGCTTCCTCGCCCGCCTTCACAACGTCGGCGCCGCCGGCGAGGCGCCGCACCGGCTCCGGCTCACCCCCGCGAGCTATGGATGGGACAACGTGCGCTACCTGGCCGAGACGGGCCTCATCCCGCCCGAGGCAAAGGCCAACTACGTCCAGACCGCCGAGATCCTGCTCAAGCGCATCGAGCCTCTGTTCGTCAATGTGCCCATGCAGCGCATCCACGGCGACTGCCACCTCGGCAACCTGATCTGGGTGGCCCAGGGGCCGGCCTTCCTCGACTTCGACGACATGCTCATCGGCCCCGTGGTGCAGGACGTGTGGATGCTGCTGCCGAGCTTCGACGAGTTCGGGGTCCGCGACCGCGAGCGGTTCATCGACGCCTACGAGCAGTTCCGCGAGTTCGATCACGCCCAGCTGCGCTTGATCGAGCCGCTGCGCGCGCTGCGCTATCTGCACTACACCGCCTGGATCGCCCGGCGCTGGGAAGATCCGCTGTTCAAACGGGTTTTTGCCCACTTCGGCACGCTGCGCTATTGGCAGCAGGAGACGAACGACCTGCGGGAGCAGATCGCCCGGATCGACTACCAACCCACCTGGTAGCCCGCGCCGCGCAGGTCATCCCGGCAGCGCGCGTCGCCGGGCGAACCGGGCCTGCGCGGCCCAGGCCGCGAGCTCCTCCCGGGTCAGCGAGGGGTGGGGACCGATCGCCGCCTCCATCGTCGCGTGCAGCGACTGCGCGTGGTGAAAGTGTCCCATCTGCGCCAGAGCGATCACCGCCAGCCTCGCCGATTGCGGCCGCGCCGCCGGGTCGCCGTCCATCGCCCTCAGAAACTCACGCGCCGCCGCGTGGCTCCGGCCGAGGTTGAAGAACGCCAGCCCCAGGTTCTCGTGCACGGCCGGCGCGAGCTCGTCGTCGTGGGGATCGACCATGCGGAGGGTCGCCGACCACGCCGCCAGCGCGCCCTCGAAGTCCGCTCGCTCGAAGGCCTCAATGCCCCGCTGATTGGACGCGGCGATGCGGTCGCGAAGGGAAGGGGCCACGCTCATCCCTCCCGCACCGCGCCGTCCGGGCCGCGCTGGCCCAGGCGCTGGGTGGACTCCAGGTCGAAGTGCGCCACCGCGCGGCCATCGCGCTCGATCCAGCCCGCCCACCGCCACACGTCGTCCTGCTCGCCCTCATCGAGGTAGAGCCGGAGCTGGAGCCGATCGCCGCGGAGCACCTGGGTGGGTGGCAGCGGGAACAGGTACTGCCCCCAGTGCGTGTCGCTGGCTGGCGCCGTCGACAGCGTGACCCCCTCGGCCAGCTGGGCATCGAACCAGCCGGCGACCGCCTGCAGACGGCCGGGACGCTCCAGCTCAAAGGTCAACACCGCGTCCAGCGCCGGCAGCGCCGCCAGCGTCTCGATCCGACCCCAAAGCCGTGCCCGGGCCATCCGCGCATCTTCGCCGAGGTTGGCCACGTAGCAGTAGTTCAGCGCGGTCTGCACGGCCGCGGTGAGGTCGAGGCCGTAGAGCGGCTCCTCGAACAGGTCCACGGCGCGCAGGTGGAAGTCCCCCACGGGCGCCACCCATAGGTCCAGCGTCGCGGGACAGGCCCGGCCGCCCGGCCGCACCCATCGGCGCGCCTGCTCCACGACCGGCAGCATCCCGTCGTCGACCACCCAGCGCCCCATGTAGTCGCTCACCAGCAGATCCACCGGCTCGATGACGTCGAGGTCGAGGAAGTCCGCCTGATGGAGCTGAACGATGTCCGCGAGCCCGTTGGCCGCGATCAGCTGCCGGGCCAGCCCGGCGATCGGCATCGACTCGACCGCGTGGACCCGCGCCGCGCCAAGCCGCGCGGCGATCATCGCCAGGATGCCCGAGCCCGCCCCGAGGTCCAGCACCACGTCTCCCGGCCGCACCAGGCGCCGCAGCGCACGCTCGTAGGCATCCAGGCGCACGGGATCGTCGAGCAGCCGTCGATGGTACTCGAGGTCGGTTGGGTGGCCGTGGGCGAGGCGGGTGCGGCGTCGGGTGGTCATGCAGGGCCAAAGGGGGCAAGAAGGGGTGGGCGGACCCGAGGTGGGGAGGATGCGTGCATCTCCGCAGGTTTGGCAAGGGGATGGGCGGCGGGTTCAGCCTGTTGTAGCATCCACCGGGGTCGCTCGGTTCGAGAAGCCGAGACGAGGGCAGGGCGCAGCGGACAGCAGGAGCGCGCAGGATGGAGCACGACAACGTCGCGGACGGGGTAGAGGGCACCGACGACCTGCTCGCCGTCCTGCGCCGCGTCGAGCCCTCCGCGCGCCTCGTCGAGCCGCGGGTGCTGCGCCGCGTCGTTCGCCGCAGCGCGGGGCTGACCGGTCTTGGCCTCGACGGGCCGCACGCCGACGTCTTCGTGGCGCCCGTGGCCCACCTCCGACGCTGGACCGACCCGGACGAGGTCCACACCGCCGACCTCGACGGCGACGCCCTGCTCATCCTCGTGGCCGAGCCAGAGAGCGCTGACCGCGGCAGCGAAGCGTGGCTCCGAGCCGTCTGGCGGAGGCTGTACCACGGTCGGATCGACCTGGCGATGCGACGGCTTCGAGAGCGCGGGGTGCTCGACCGCTACACGGTGCGTCGCCGGGTCCACGTGCTCGGCCACGCCGAGTTCGACGAGATCCACTACGTGCTCTGGCAGGAGGGCCGGCTGCTGCCACCGCGCGACGACGTCGCCGTGTTCTGTGAGTTCGTCGCCGTCTTCCACGAGGTGCGCGCGTTCGAACCCGACGCGCTCGCGCGGCTGTTCCCGTCTCTCGACGGCGCCGACGCCGCCATCGCCATGATCGGCGACCTCATCGATGCCGACGCCCTGCTCGCCCGCACGCGGCTCGCCGACATAGCGATGGTGCCGCCCCAGCCGCCGACCGCCTCGATGCCTCCGCCGGAGCCGCCCGCCCCCATCGCGCCATGCTCGCCCGAGGACGGCAACCAGCGCCTGGCCGCCGCCAGGACGGCCGCACGCCACGGCAATCACGTCCGTTCAGCCATCCTCGCCACCCGCGTCCGCTGCTGCGCCGACGCGGACCTCGTCGAGGCCGGCCGCGTGCAGGCTCACGACGCCATCGGCGTGCTCTCCCGGCGCATCGCCGCCGCGGTGGACGGCGAAGCGGCGCTCGGCCGGCTCGGACCGGCGCTGGAGCGCCTGGTGCCGTGGGCCTCGCGCGGGGTGTTCTCGGTGGAGGGGCGCCTGCTCTACGACCTTCAGCGCGCCTGCGTCGAGGCCGAGCGCGAGGTCTACCGCGTCGATCTGTGGTGGTGGATGTCGGCGCTCGGCACCATCCCACTGCTTCGGCCGCTGCCGGGCAAGCGGGTGGTCAACGTGCGCCGCAACCTCGAGCGAGCGCGCCGCCGCATCGATCGGTGCCGCCTCCCCGCCACCGGCCGCGCCGAGCTCCACGCCGTGCTGGACGAGGTCGTCGAGCGGGCGACCGGCCGGCTCCGCGGCTACTTCGCGCCTCGCCTCCATGCGACGTTCGAGGGGGTGGGGCTGACGGCGACGCACAACATCGAGGCCGTGGCCCTGGACAAGCTGGTGGGCGAGCTGTGTGACCGGATCGCCGCGCGAGGCTTCATCAGCATCGGTGACCTGCGGGACGGGATCGCGCGCAGCCACGTCAAGCTGCAGGACGTCTCCACGGTGCGCGAGGCGTGGGTGGGCGATGCCCTGATCCGGGCGAACAAGGCGCTGGGCCTCACCCTGGACGACGTCTACCGGCGCGCGGAGATCTACCTCCGCCTGCTGCAACGCTCCACGACCCTGGCGTTCGGGACGCCGGTCGGGCGCTGGCTGGTGCTGTTCGCGGCGCTGCCGTTCGGGGGCGCCTACCTGATCCTGGAGGGGATCTACCACATCCTTCACCCGATCCTGGGGTGGGTCGGCGTGGACTTCCCGCGGGCGATCACGGGGCCTGGCCCGCTGCTCGGGGTCGGGTTGTTCCTGCTGGCGCTCCTGCACGTCCCGGCGGTCCGCAGCGGCGTGTGGGAAGGGCTCGGCTTCCTGGGGCGGGGGCTCCGAGCGGTCGGGCAAGTGCCCGGGTGGGTCCTGCGGAGACCGTGGGTGCAGGCGGTCCTGCACAGCCGGGCGGCGCGCCTCGTCGGTCGTCTGCTGGTCAAGCCGATCGTGTACGGAGGAGCGTCGGTCGGCGTCGCGAAGCTGGTGGGGGACTCGGTGCCGGTGGCCCTCTGGGTGGGGCTGGCGACGTTCCTGATCGTGAACCTGCTGCTGAACTCGCGGGTCGGGCGGCGGTTCGAGGAGCTGGCGCTGGACGCGGTGGGGCGCAGCTGGCGTCGGGTGTGGGGGAGCATCTTGCCAGGCGTGGTCCGCGCGATCGTGGACGCGTCCCGCTGGACGGTCGAGTCCCTCGAGCGCGGCCTGTACGCGGTGGACGAGTGGCTGAGGTTCCGCAGCACCGACAGCCGCGCGGCGCGGTGGGGCAAGGCGCTCGGCTCGGTGCTCTGGGCCGTGGTGACCTATCTGGCGCGCATCTACGTCACGCTGCTGATCGAGCCACAGGTCAACCCGCTCAAGCACTTCCCCGTCGTGACGGTGTCGCACAAGCTGATGCTGCCGGTCGCCGTGCCGACCACGCGGGCCATCGCGTCGGTCCTCTCACCGCTCGGCCCGTTCCTGTCGAACACGTTCGCCGCGACCACTGTTACCCTGATTCCCGGTGTGTTCGGATTCCTTGCCTGGGAGCTCAAGGAGAACTGGAGGCTCTTCTCGGCGAACCAATCGCCCACCCTGGATCCGGTGATCGTCGGCGCGCATGGTGAGTCGATGCGCCAGCTCCTGCGACCGGGGCTGCACTCGGGCACGGTGCCCAAGCTGTTTCGCAAGCTCCGACGTGCCGAGAGGCGCGGCGCCATCGGCCGCCTGACCGGGCGCGCAGCGAGGCTGCGAGCGCAGCTCGCCGAGGCGGAGGAGGGCGTGAAGCGGTTTGTGGAGCGGGAGCTCGTCGCCCTGCTGCGGCGCTCCGGGATGTGGACGGGGCCTCCGCTGGAGGTCGAGGTCCACGCGGGCGCCAATCGCATCGCCGTCAGCCTCAAGGCGCCCGACGCCGCGTCGTTCGACCTCGCGTTCGAGGAGCACGACGGGATGCTGATGTTCGTCCTCGACGCGCTCGGCTGGGCCGAGACCCTTGAGACGAACCCCCGTGAGGTCCTCCGCGCGGCGCTCTTGGGGCTGTGCGCCATGGCCGGCGTCGAGATGGTCCGAGAGCACGTCCGCCAGCAGCTGCCTCCCGACGTGATCTTCGACATCACCCACGGCCGCCTCGTCGTCTGGTCGACCACGGGACCGCTGGAGGCGAGCTATGTGCTGGACGCCCCGATCATGGAGCCAGCCCCCTCAGGATCGGGCTTGCCTACCTTGCAGGCAGACGTGCTGCACGCCCGGCAGAGGCTCCGCTACGAAGACTGGGTGACGTTCTGGTCGGGCACCTCGCCCGCCGCCGCGCGCAGGACGCTCCTGCCCGGCGTCGAGGTACTGCCGCCCCCCGGCGGGCAGCTCCAGCCGGGCGGCCGCGGCCGCTGACTCAACCCGCGCCGGGTGAGTCGGCGTCGCCACCGGCGGCCGTGGGCACCAGCTCGACGAGGAACGCCTTGCCCCGCACGTCCCGAGCGCGGATCCCCTCGGGCGCTGGCTCCCCTGCGACGATACGCTTCACGGTCGCGCGCAGCGCCTGCCCCGTCTCCGACCGGAGCGCGTTCTCCCCGGCGATATTGCTGGCGGCGACCACGCCCGACCGATGGACCAGCAGCGCCGGGTGGGTCAGGGTGTCGAGGAAGAACAGCGTCGCGGCGCGATCGGCCACCTCGGCCTCACACGGCTCGGTGGTCGTCCCCGCCTTGTCGAGCAGCAGGGCATTGATCGTCTCCCCGATCCGTTGGAGCTCGATGGGGGCGTCCCGCGTGCCAAACCGGCGATGGACGTCTCCCTCACGATACGCCTCGACCGTCAACGCGAGCTCGTTGAGCGGCTCCAGAAAGCGCCGCGTCACCCGCCGGACCGCCATCACCGACAGCATGAACCCGAGCGCGCCGAGGAACGCCGAGATCCACGCCCCTGCCGCGCCGAGCTGCTGAGCCTTCCGGTCCGCCCTGCGCACCGACTCGACGTTGATCCGCCCCAGATGCACCAGCGCGTCCACCGTCGCCCGCCGCGCCTCCGCGTCGCCGTCAAGCGCCTCCTTCGAGCGCGCGTTCAGCACGGCGATCTGTGGGGTCTCGCTCGGCTCGGTCACGTTCGACTCGGCCTGGCGCAGCCCGGCAGCGAAGCTCTCCCGGACGCCGTCGTCCACCGTCGGGGCTGCCAGCCCGGCGAACATCTGCTCGACCGCTTCGATCGACACCACGTTCTCGTTGATGATCCCCTCCACTGCAGGCGTGATCCGGGTCAACAACCCGATCGAGGCGAAGGCGAGCACCACCTGGTTCACGAACAGCGCGGCGATGATGAGTCGGATCTCGGCCCGAGCATGCATCTCAGCCACCTCCTTCGAGCAACACCTGAATGGCGCCTGGCCGCGAGACCACGATCAGCACATCCTCGGCCTGCACAGGATCCCGCGGCGACGGCACCGCCACCGTGCCCTCGCCGTTGACCACGCGACGAATGGCCACGAGCGTGATCCCGAACCGCCGCGGAAGCTCCAGCTCGATCAGCGTCCGCCCGATCATGTCCCGGGGCGCGCGCAGCTCCGTGATCATCAGGTCGCGTCCAAGAGGCAGCTCGTCGAGGATGCCGCTGAGGATCAGGCGGCTCGCCAGCCGCTCCCCGAACGCCCGCTCCGGGTTGACCACGTCGTGCGCCCCGACCAGCCGCAGGATGCGCTCCATCAGATCGTCCGTCGCCCTCGACACCACGTGCCGCGCCCCCATCTGCCGCAGCAGCGCCGTCACGAGGATGGCGGCCTCCCGTGACTCGTCCCCAAGCGCGCAGACACAGATGTCCCGACTCGCTGGCGCCGTCCTCAGCAGCGCCGCCTCGTCGCTCGCGTCGAAGCACGCCGCCTCGCTCACCACCGCGCTCACGAGCTGGACCCGCTCGGGCACCACGTCGACGGCCATCACCTCGACCCCGCGCGCCGCAAGCGCCCGAGCGAGGGTCATGCCGAACTGGCCCAGACCAATGACCAATGCCTGCTTCTGGATCACGCCCGACTCCCAGCTCGCATCAGATTGATGTGTCTGATTGAAAGTGATTCTAAATAGTTGATTTCATTCATGAAACTTCAAGTCAACGGTGAGGACAAGAGCACATCCCCGCTCATCCCACCGCGATCTCCTGCTCTGGCAGCCGCCACTCCGTCCGATCGTCCGGCGTCGTCAGCAGCAGGAACAACGTCAGCGGACCCACGCGCCCCATGAACATGCAGACGATGATGATGACCTTGCCCACACCGTCGAGGTGGCCCGTCGCCCCGACCGAGAGCCCCACCGTCGCCAGCGCTGACACCGTCTCGAAGAGCAGCGACTCAAAACCGATGCTCTGGGTCAGCTGCAGCAGCATCAACGCCACCACCACCGACAGCAACCCCATCGTCGTGATGGCGGCCGACTTGTACACCGACCCGTGCGGGATCCGCCACCCCGCGAACGTCACCAGGTTCCGCCCCCGCAGCGCCGCCACCACCGCCAGCAGGAGCACCATCACCGTGGTGGTCTTGACGCCTCCGGCCGTAGAGCCCGGGCTGCCGCCGATGAACATCAACAACAGCATCATCGTGAACGTCGCCGGCTCGAGCGCACCCAGATCGATGCTGTTGAAGCCCGCCGTCCGCAGCGTCACCGACTGGAACCACGCGTTCGCCAGGCGATCGACGATGTGCATCCCCGCCAGCGTATTGTTCCACTCCGCCGCCGCGATGAAGATCGCCGGAAACACCAGCAGCGCCGCCGTCACATACGCCACCATGGTCGCCTGGACCGGGACCTTCTTGCGCGCCACCAGCCTCGGCAGCGCCACGACCACCGGCGGCCCCATCGCGCCGACAATGATCAGCGCCGACACCACCACAAGAATGGCCGGGTCATGCTGGTACGACACCAGGCTGTCAGACTGCAGCGCGAAGCCCGCGTTGCAGAACGCCGAGACCGACGTGAACACCCCCTTCCACAGCGCCGCCCAGAACGGCTCACCCCGTGAGGTGAACAACCCCGTCAAGGTCAGCGCGCCGATCAACTCCGTCACCCCCGTCACCAGCAGCATCGTCCGCATCGCCGCCATCAACGTGCCGCGTCCCGTCGAGCCGATCAGCTCCGCCACCGCCGCCTCGTGGCGCAGGCTCATGCGCTGCCCCAACACGAGAAACGTCGCCGTCGAGAACGTCATGATCCCCAACCCGCCCACCTGAATCAGCACCAGGATGATCGCCTGACCGAGCCCGTTGTAGTCCGTCGGCGTGTCCACCACGGCCAGGCCAGTCACGCAGGTGGCGCTGAAGGCGGTGAACATCGCATCCAGCATCGCCACACCACCCGGACGCGGCGAGCACGCCGGGAACGACAGGGCCACCCCACCCACCAGGCAGGTCAACAGGAAGGTGCCGACCAGGAAGCGCGCCGGGTGCTCCACCGTGGCCGTCCACCACGCCTGCTCGCCCATCTCCACCACCAGCGCGCCGCTACGCGCGATCGCGATCGCGGCCAACGGCAGCAGGATCGAGATCATCGCCAGCGGCCGCCAGTCCCACACCAGCACCGCCCCCACACCCGTGAGCGCCACCGCCGCGCTCGTCGCCACCGTCGACAGCTTCTTCCACCGCTTGCCGTGCGCCCAGCTCCGACGCATGTATGGCGCCACCGCCTGCACCCACCCCGCCGCCACCCCAAGCGCGATGGCCGCCTCCGCCCCCGTCGTCGCCAGTCCGCCGGGCACGATCAGCAACCACCCCAGCGCCGCGACCACCGAGGCCGAGCCGACCACCCGCCGCTCCTCGAGCTGACGCACCGCGCCCTCCTTGGCGCGGGTCACCGGATCAGGGTTCGACACCCAAACGAACGTTCCAGCGATGGTCAGGAACAACAACAACGCCATGCCCGGAGAGCCTGTCAGCGTCGGCGCGATCGCCCCGCCGCCGAGCACCAGCCCCGTCAGCACCGCTCGCCGTGACCGCTGGTCGTGGACCCGGTGCCCTCCAACGCTCACCAGCAGCGCCGCCACCGAGGCCAGCCCTGCCGCGACATACATGCTCCAGGCTGGAAGGAACGAAGGTGGGCTCAGCCGCCAGGCGGCCATCGCCACCACGACCAGCATCGGCCCTCCGACCAGGAGCGCCCCGCGCTGATTCGCGACGCTGAGCGCGAGCTTCAGTACGCGGGTCGACGTGGCCAGCAGGGCCGCCTCGCGCCGATCACTCATCCCGTTCTCCGAACGCCATGGTCCAACACCCCTGTCGGCCACCCACCTGCCGTCGAGGGGGACGACACGATAGGTCCATTCCGAGCCGCAAGGCAACCCGGCCGCGGGGAGTCTCGGGTTGTGTGCATGACAGCGCCTCGGTATCGTGGCGGCAGCGGGGCCGACGGTGGCCCGGAACCGATGGAGAGAAGGGATGGGAACACGACAGTTGGCCACGATCGCCCTCCCGATCGGGATCGCGATGCTCGCCGCCTGCGCGACCACCGGACTGGTCACACCGGACACGCACCTCGAGGCGCCCGTCGTGGTCGGGAACGGCGGCGACGACCCGGCCACCGATCCCTGCGCCGAGGCCACCCGCGACTGCGGCGCCCTCGCCACGGCAGACGCCGACCCGGTCGCAGACCCCGGCGCCGCCGCCACACGCTTCGAGGCCGCGTGCAAGACCGACGACGCGCAGGCGTGCTCTGATCTCGGCGTGCTGTACGAGACGGGGCAGGGCGTCGCGGCGAACGCTCCCCATGCGGCCGAGCTCTACACGGCCGGGTGCGACGGCGGGGTCGCCGTCGCCTGCTCCAACCTCGGAGGGCTCTACGCCCGCGGACTGGGCGTCGCCCGCGACGATGGGCAGGCCGAGGCGCTCTTCACGCAGGCCTGCGAGGGCGGCTTCGCCGGAGGCTGTCGCAACCTGGGCATCTTCATCGAGCATGGCCGTGGCAAGGGCAAGGACCCACTGGCGGCGCGGGCCGCCTATACGCAGGCGTGCACCGGGGGCGACATGGCCTCGTGCAACAACCTCGGCGTCTTCCACGAGCGCGGCGCACGACCCGACCTCCCCAAGGCCGCAGCCTTCTACTCCCGCGCCTGCGACGGGGGCTACGCGGGCGGCTGCGTCAACCTCGCTGTGCTGGCCGAGGCGAACAGGGGGATGGAGCGGAATGTGGAGCTGGCCGTCAAGCTGTACACACAGGCCTGCGATGGGGGCCACGCGCTCGGCTGCAACAACCTCGCCGTGCTCTACCAGCGGGGTGATGGGGTCTCGAGAAACTTCAAGAAAGCCGGGAGGTTGTACGAGGACGCGTGCAAGGCGCGGTACGGCGGCGCCTGCGTCAACCTCGGCGTGCTCTATGAGCGCGGCGATGGCTTCACGAAGGATAACGGCGCGGCGGCCCGGCTGTATACGCTCGGGTGCGAGGCCGGCACCGGCAGGGGGTGCACCAACGTCGGCATCCTCCACAAGTCCGGCGCCCTCGGCGACGCCGATCTCACCGCCGCCGCGGACGCCTTCCGCAAGGGCTGCGAGCTCGGCGATGGGGTCGGGTGCCGCAACCTCGGCGTGGCGCGGCAGTTCGGCGAGGGCGTCGACATCAGCGAGGAGGACGCCGCGAGGCTGTATGAGCTGGGGTGTGTGGACAAGGACCGGATCGCGTGCACGAACCTCGGCGTGCTGCTCCAGTACGGCAAGGGACGCCCCAAGGACGTGGGCCGGGCCGCCGAGCTCTACCGGACCTCGTGCGAGCTGGACGATCAGCGCGCGTGCAGCAACCTCGGCGTGCTGCACAAGACCGGCGAGGGCGTCAAGAAGGACCTGGGGCGCTCGGTGAGCCTGTTCGAGGGGGCCTGCGACAAGGGCGACTCCAGCGGGTGCCTCAACCTCGCCTGGATGGTCGCCGCAGGTGTGGGTGTCTCCACCGACGCGACCCAGGCGCTCAGCCTGTTCAAGAAGGCCTGCGAGGGCGGCGACACCATCGGATGTCGCGAGTACGGCTCGCGGCTGGCAACCGGGGAGGGCGGCACCCACGACCCTGCCCGCGCCGCCCAGCTCTACGAGGCCGCCTGCCGCAAGGGTGAACCGGGCGCATGCACCAACCTCGGCGTGCTGCACGAGCAGGGGGAGGGCGTCGCCCAGAGCGACCAGCACGCCTGGGAGCACTACCGGCTCGGCTGCGACGGCGGTGACCCGCGAGGCTGCCGCAACCTCGGCGTCCTGACCGAGCAGGGGCGCGGCACCCGCAAGGATGCCGCCCTGGCCCGAACCCTCTTTGACAAGGCCTGCAAGGCCGGCGATCCGCTCGCTTGCACCAGCCTCGCGGCGTCCGGCGGCGACGGCGGTGGGGCCGGCGGGAAAGGGAGCGTGAAGCTCTACGACAAGGCCTGCACCGGCGGCGATCCCGCCGCCTGCCAACAGCTCGGCCTGATGTACGACGACGGGGAGGGCGTCAAGGCCGACGACCGCAAGGCCGCGACCTACTACGGCAAGGCGTGCAGGGGCGGTGTGGCCAGCGGCTGCCTCAACCTCGGCATCCTCCACTTCCAGGGCGAGGGCGTGAAGAAGGACCCCGCCAAAGCCGTGGCCTTGCTCACCCAGGCCTGCGACGGCAAGAGCGCCCGCGGCTGTGCGTATATGGCCACCCTCCACGACGCCGGTCAGGGCGTCGAGGTCGACCCGGCGCTCGCCGCTAGCTTCCGTGGCCGGGCGTGCCGCCTCGGCGACCTCGATGGCTGCGAGCCCGCCGCCGAACACCTGCTCGCCCCCGACGGCGCCGCGCCTGACCCCACGGCCGCGCGCGAGCTGCTCAAGCTCGCCTGCGACGGCGGCCGCAAGCCGGCCTGCGCCCGCCTCAAGACGCTCGGCCGCCCGTAGCGCGCGCCGTCACAGTGGAGGTTCCCATGCCCGCCATCCGCACGGAGACAGCAGACGGTGTCCGGTCGATCATCCTCGCCCGACCCGAGGCCTACAACACCATCACCCCGGAGCTCCGCGACGAGCTCGCCGCCGCCATCGACGCCGCAGACGACGACCCCGACGTCCGCGTCATGCTCCTGCGCGCCGAGGGCAGGGCGTTCTGCGCCGGCTACGCGCTCGATCTCGAAGCCTACGCCGCCGAAGACCCCGACGCCCTCGCGACGCTCACCACGATGCAGCGGGCCGATGGCCGCCTGTGGGACTCCGTCGCGGATTATCGCCAGATGAAGCGGTACGTCGACACCTATATGAAGCTCTGGTACGCCCACAAGCCGACGATCGCGGCGGTGTCGGGCTGGGCCGTCGGCGGTGGCACGGACATGGTGCTGTGCTGTGACCTGATCGTGGCCTCTGAGCGCGCCACGTTCGGCTATCCGCCGTCGCGGGTCTGGGGGACACCGACCACGGCGATGTGGGTCTATCGCCTGGGCCTCGAGAAGGCCAAGCGCTACATGCTGACCGGGGACGCCATCCCGGCCGTCGAAGCAGAGCGCATCGGCCTCATCCTCCAGACCTTCTCGCACGACCGCTTCGAAGAGGACGCGATGGCGCTGGCCCGTCGCATGGCCCGCGTCCCGGTCAACCAGCTCATCATGAACAAGCTGCTGGCCAACCAGACCGCCGAGAACATGGGCCTCGGCTCGAGCCGCATGATGGGCACCCTGTTCGACGGCATCGCCCGGCACACCCAGGAGGGCCTCGCCTTCGCCGCCCGCATGGCAGAGGTCGGCCACCGCCAGGCGGTCCGCGAACGTGACGAGCCCTTCGGCGACTACGGCAGCAAACCGCGCGAGCCGTAGGGGCCGTGCCGCTGACCGCTCTAGGGCTCGTCTAGAAATAAGTGGTCTATTTGGCAGGCGGAAAAAATGGGGTCCAGGGGGCGCTGCCCCCTGGCCGCCGGAGGCACGGTGCCTCCGGCGGCCGGGG
>Ga0100377_1002010_pt1 | contig 17251 bp, 13 predicted proteins | sample CryGeymeta201501_FD_83664 | JGI IMG/M metagenome (GOLD analysis project Ga0100377, IMG submission 83664) | Groundwater microbial communities from Crystal Geyser aquifers in Utah, USA - Crystal Geyser metaG 2015-01 | ecosystem: Environmental > Aquatic > Deep subsurface > Groundwater | place: USA... | reverse complement strand
GCCATTTTCCGGTGGTCATGATGTATTCATCGACAGATGGGTTATGTTTCATTTAGGTTCAATTTTAGGGTAAGTTTATTTACTCATTTACTTCTTCTTAGATCATGTTTTATTCATTTTGGCACCATGACAATATTAAAATGTCTTCACCTCGTTTTACCATTTTCTATTTTATATACTCGGGAAGTGAATCTACATTTCTAATCATTCTGGCTATAAAGGGTTGCAACGCTTCGTTAGGACTTAGTTTGTGTTTCAACCTATTGTTTTGCACATACCTTAGTGTGTTGGTTAATTGTCGCTTAGAGGTGATTTTATTTCGTCCGAACTTCTGTGTCCACAGGTGGGTTTGTGTAACGCCTCGGGTAGTTTCCTCAGGAGATTTCGAGGAGGGCTGTCCGGAGGGGAGAGCCGACAAGGGAGAATGCTCCCTTGTTGTAGGCTCCGTCCGCCCCATAGCGATGTTGCATGCCCTTGCACTCATGCTTTTTAGTTTCTGGATTATTTTAGGGAGTTGTTCTTCTGTACATAACAGTACCATGTGCAAATGATCGCCACAGATATTGTAGGCCAGGATAGATAGATCATCTTTCTTTGTGATCTCTGCAATTGTCTCAGTAATTACCTGTTCTTCTTTTTCGGACAACCAGACAGGTTCTCCTAATTTTACATGGTTATCGAACATGCGGTCTGAATACCTGGAATTGTGGGTGGCACAAGTGATATGCCATGCCTTTATTTTATTATTACTCAGGAGATTCATTTTGGAGTTATATTTATGATAATCAGATCATAATGAATTTTATTCTATTCTATCTTTTCTAATCAGTTCCATTAACCTACTAAAATAAGATTCAAATGTTTCATCATCATTCATCGGATAATCTTCTATGGCAAATGCAACTTGATTTAATAATCCGGTATAAATTGTAAAATTTTTCTGCAACAATGCTTCATCCCCGGTTTCCCAATATTGACCTTCATCGTGTACTTCAAAATCCCGGAAATACTTTTTATCCAAGTACCGAAAGAGGTGTATGATCAGTTGATGTATTCCAATTCCGGCAAACTGGGTTTTAACCGAAAGCATATATAAATACTTCTGTTCGTCGGAATCCATCGACTTCCCATAAAAAATTAAATTCGGAAAGCTGGTCATCCTCAGGTTTGAGAGAAAGGCCAGGAAAACAGTTTCACAATTGGGCGGAGTAAAACTGATACCATACAGCGATATTTCATCTGAATCTGTAACAATTTTGTCGTCAAGATATTGATCGTTATAAACACGGTATTCCCACCTAAAGCTCTCACATACATCTTTTACTTCAACAATCATATCATAAAGACAAGCCTTGTCGCGTAAATAACCGCTGTAATGAATACTTAACCCCATTAATTACTAAGTTTTTTTTTTGGTAATTACATTTCAATTAACTTCAGGTCAGCCTTTTTCGCCATACTCACCATTAACGGACGGATTACATGGATCGAACCAGGTGGTTGATGTTTTTTGGTTATCCGGTACTGTACTGTGAACGATGATTCTACAAGTCTGACCTTTTTATTTGCTAAGATATAGAAAATAGCCGTAAAAGGAATATTCTTACCGGACGAATTAAACCACCTGCTTGTTTTGCTATTTTTCTACATTAATGTTCATTGTAGGCTAACCTCCACCTGTGCTTCCCGCTGGTTGGCTTTTAAATTTGGATAAACGTAATAGGTGCCTGGCTTTAACCTGATCCCGATGGGTTCCTTCATGTCTTTAAATTTGTAAATGGTCTCGCTATCCTTTTGTATCCAGAATCCATCATTATTCCCCGTCACCTTGTCTATTTGCATGGTTTTGGTAATTTTTACAGGGATGCACTTCAGTTCTACTTTGTCAGAATCTGATATCCTAATCTGCTCCCCAACCAATTTGGTTACCTGTGAATATCCAGATAAAGTTAATACCAGCAGGCTTATCATTAGAATGTTATATTTTAAAACCAGGTTTATCATATTACTTTTCTGGCAAGATCCAATAGTTCATATTCCGGGTAAAAATACACATCCGGGCTTGAAGATCAAACCCGGATGAATATGCGTTGCCATCAATCGAACAGTTGTATCAGGCAACTGATTATACGAAATTTCGTTACATCAAAAATGCAGGGTGAGGCCGGCCATAAAATTGAATTTTGCCTGTGGAAAATAGCCGTTCATTTCCTCCGGACGATCACCGCCCGCATAATATGTATAAACCCAGGCGTTGCTGCTGTATTCTTCACTAAAAATGTTATTCAAACTGACCATAAAATCAAGCTGTTTCACCCATTTTGGCTTCACCGAATAGTTAATCAGGAGGTTGTTTACAAAATAAGGATCAAGGCTGCGGCTTTTTGTTTGGGTATTGTCGATGTACTGACGACCTACATAATTGGATATGAGACTGATTTTAAGATCTTTCACTGGCAAAACTGACAGATTGCTTCCGGCAACAACAGAGGGTGAAAACGAACTATTGGTTGTTCCCATTGAATCGATTACCTGTTCGGGCCAGGCATACCAGTCATCGGTGTAACTGATAAAATCGAGTATCTTATTTTGGCTGTAAGCTCCATGAAGATTCCATTCCATCATTTTTAAAAACTTAACTCCGGCAACTAATTCTATACCTGCACGATAGCTTTTAGCAACATTGGTTTTTATGGCTTCGCCCACGTTGTTGATTTGTCCGGTGAGTACCAACTGATCTTTGTAATCCATGTAGTAAAGGTTGGTTTCAATCTTGATATTCTTTCCTCCAACACGATATCCCACTTCAAGATCAGTCAATCTTTCAGGCAATACCTTTTGGTTGGCATCTGAATCCCTGTATACCGACCTGCCTGGTTCCCTGTTGGCTACGGCAACTGAAAAATAAAGACTCTGGTAGCCGTTAACAGCATATACAACACCGGCTTTGGGATTAAAGAAATTAAAATGGTGCGATTGAGTCAAATCCCTGAAATCATCATGCAATCCACTCATATCATACTGTATACTGCGAAATTGCAAATCACCATACAAGGTAATTCTTTCATTCAAATCGTAGGTTGCTTTGGTAAATACATTGATTTCAGTTTTACTTCCTGTATTGAAATACCAGTTGCGGTCGTATTCGCCTATGCGGGCCACTTGTGCCCAGATGACTTTTCCAAAATGATCGCCTTCGTAGTTGCTCCAGCCTGCCCCCGCATTGAGGTTAAATCTCCCCAAATGTGCATTCAAAGAAAGGTTTGCCCCATAATACTTATTATCGAGCCACTTTTGCTGTATTAAATTGGTGCTGCTAATTGTATCCGATCCAATGATGGTATCACTCAGTCCATATTCTGAAAAAGACCTGTTGTTTTTATAACTTTCATAATAGCCTTTTCCTGTGGTAAGAAAAGCAGCAGAAACCAGATTGACATGTTCATTAAATTCATGTGCATAATGCAACTGAAAGTAATTTTGATTGTAATGATCAATCTGATTGTTGTAATAGCCTACGAATCTGCCATCCTGTGCCTCAATTTCCCCGGAGGGATTATAGGTGCGATTTTTGACCAGGCTATCCTTGGGAACACCGTCCCAGGCCTGATCCGTTTCTTCCTGTCCCAGCATCACCACCGACTTAAAAACATCCCGCTTACCATAATATCCGGTAGAAAAATATCCCGAATACAATGTTGATGAAGCACGATCGATATAACCATCGGAGGTGATGCTTGAAATTCTTCCGTCCATGGTCCAGCGACTGTTAATCAGTCCGGTACCAAAACCCACTGAATTTTTAAAGGTGTTGAACGATCCGGCAGCACTGCTGATTTCGGCATACGGTTCGGAATGAAAAGTCTCCGTTGTAATGTTGATACTTGCTCCAAATGAGGCAGCCCCATTGGTGGAAGTCCCCACGCCACGCTGCACCTGGATGTCGCTGATTGATGCAGCCAGATCGGGCAGATCGACAAAGTAAACATTTTGCGATTCACCATCGTTCACAGGTACGCCATTCAGTGTTACATTGATACCTGAAAGGTCGGTTCCCCGAATGCGAATACCCGTATAACCAACTCCTGCACCGGCATCGGATGACACGACTGTGGAAGGTATTCCGGTAAAAAAATAGGGCAAATCCTTACCCGTGTTTTGCGAGCTGATTTCTGCCTTTCCGATGGTTGAATAGGTTGTAGGCGAATTTTCGGTTGCCCTGATGGCGGAGATGATCACCTCTTCACTCATAAATGAAATGGCCTTTAACATGAGGTTTATCTTCATGTCTTGATCAACATTTACTTGTTTTACCATCGTTTCAAATCCTAAATAAGTTACCCGGATTGATAGGTCTCCTGGTTTAATGCTTAAAAATGAATAGGAGCCGTTTGCATCAGAAACGGTGTGGAGATAGGTTCCATTAACAGAAACATGCGCCCCGGGCAGTGGTTTCCCGTTTTCCTGATTAAAGATTTTGCCCGAGATGGTGAACTGGGCCATAACGCCTCCTGCTATCAAAAAGAGAAGGCAACTAAGTAATAATTTTTTTTTCATCATGCTAATGATTTAACTGATTAATAATTAAATCAATAGTGGATTCCTGATGGGATGTAACTACTCTTTTCCCTAACCGGCATTACCCGGATCAGGTTCAGAGGGTATGATCTCAGCCCGAATTTAATCCGCCTTTGGCGGATAGGCACCCCTATTGGTATTGGTGGCAAAGATATGGTTTTTTCGTTCAGTTTGGAATAGAAAAACAGCTTTGAACCCAAAAAAACAATCCTGTCAAAAAAAAAAAAAACTGGTACCAAACCAAAGAAAAACCCTGTTATTTCGACGACGAAGGAGGAGAAATCCCCAAGGAAGGAGATACTTTAATTCCCGGGGGATTTCTCCCTGCGGTCGAAATGACAGACAAGTGCTCGAGAGCATTCCTGCCTACGGTAGGTAGGTCTCCAAAATCCGTATAACCAATGATTTTACTCAGGCCGGATTGAACTATCTTTGCATTTTGTTCTACCAACCTGAATCCGTTTATAAGTAATAACTCACATGAAAAAAACTGATTTCTTAATGACTAAAATCATTGCCACACTTGGCCCTGCCTCTAATTCTGTTGAAATAATTACACAACTCATTCAGGCAGGAGCAAGGGTTTTCAGGATTAACTTTTCACATGGAAAATTCAGCGAATACGATCAATTGATAGAAAATATCAGGGAAGCCGAGCGGGCAACGAATGAATTTGTGGCCATCCTGGGAGATATTAGTGGGCCAAAAATCAGGGTTGGGAAAATAATGGAGGGAGGCATCTTTTTAAAGCAGGGATCAGAAATTATCTTTAGTAAAAAGGAAGTCCCAAACGGTGAATTCTTTGAAAAACCCCTTTTTTCAACCACCTATCCGGCTTTTATCGATGAGGTAAATCCGGGAGAACGTATTTTGCTGGATGATGGAAACATCGAGCTGACTTGCCTGCGCAGGGAAGGTGCCGGCGAAGAGGCTACTCTGGTCTGCCGGGTGGTGGAAGGAAATAGGCTCACTTCTTCAAAAGGCATCAACCTGCCCGACACACTGCTTTCGCTTCCTTCTCTAACGGATAAAGACTTTCGCTGTGTGGAATATGCTGTTAAAAAAAGCCTGGATTTCCTCGCGCTTAGTTTCGTGCGTTCACGAAAAGATATTCTCGTCCTAAAGGATAAGTTAACAGAACTCGGTGCCCGACCACATGGGCTTGGAATCACGGGCCACGACTTTGGCTTTTCAACAGGATATGAAGACACGCCCTATATCCCCATCATCAGCAAAATAGAAAAACCACAAGCCATACAAAATCTGGAAGAAATTATTGAAGAATCGGATGGTGTAATGGTAGCACGTGGCGACCTGGGTGTGGAAATGGATCTGGCAGAAGTAGCCATTCTTCAAAAACAAATCGTGCACCAGTGCCGCAAAGAGGGCAAACCAGTAATCGTAGCCACCCAGATGCTTCAAAGCATGATTCTACAACCTACACCAACAAGAGCCGAAGTTTCAGATGTGGCCAATGCCATACTTGATGGTGTGGATGCCATCATGCTATCAGGCGAAACTGCTATTGGGAAATTCCCTGTAGCTGCTGTAAAAATGATGGCACGAATAGGTGTTAAAACCCATGGCTTTATCCAGAAATTTGGTCATGTCATGCCCCATTTTGTAAAAAAAGAAGGCGTCCTGAGCAGGAAATCGGCCATGTCGCATGGCGTGGCAGATATGGGTCGGGACATTGATGCCAGATATATCATCACCTGGATTCACTCGGGTGGCAGTACCATGATGATCTCGCAACAACGGATGGAAGTCCCCATCATAGCTTTTGGTGAACGTGTTTCACGACTTAGGCAAATGGCCCTGCTATATGGTGTTATCCCCAGGTATTTGATTCAGCCAATTTCAGGAAGCCGGTTTATTGCGGATTTGAATATTTTTTTACTACAAGAAAACCTCATTGAAATTGGCGATCCCATTGTAATCGTGGCCAGCGACCCCATCACCAAACGTGGGCTTACCAACAGGATTGTGATTCACTATGTTGGCGAAAGTATGGAATAATTATGAGCTTTGCCACCTGATTTCACCCCTACCAAGGGAAGTTGTTTCCTGTAAAAAAACTATTTTTGCAAAAAACCAACATGGACTTAAAACTGACTTCCGCTTTTCAACCAACGGGCGATCAACCTGACGCCATTAACCAATTGACTGAAGGTCTTATCCGTGGCGACAAGGCTCAAACGTTGTTGGGCGTCACTGGTTCAGGAAAAACGTTTACCATCGCCAATGTGCTGGCAAATGTAAACCGTCCGGCGTTGGTGCTGAGCCACAACAAAACGCTGGCTGCCCAGCTCTACGGTGAATTTAAACAGTTTTTCCCGGACAACGCGGTAGAATATTTTGTTTCATACTACGATTATTATCAGCCCGAAGCTTATCTCCCCACCACCAATACCTATATTGAAAAGGATCTGAGTATTAATGATGAGATTGAGAAACTTCGATTGAGCACCACTTCTTCGCTTCTTTCAGGACGCAGGGACGTGATCGTGGTTTCCTCCGTCAGTTGTATCTACGGTATTGGTAACCCGGATGATTTTACAAGCAACGTGATCACCATTAACAAAGGCATGCTGTTGAGTAGGAATAAATTTCTGCGCGATCTGGTTACGGCCTTATATTCAAGGAATAACATTGAATTAAAACGTGGAAACTTCCGCGTGTTGGGCGATACGGTGGATATTTACCCTGCCTACATGGATTATGCGTTCAGGATTTTGTTTTGGGGCGATGAGGTGGAAGCTATCGAAAGTATCGATCCCGTTTCCGGGAAAAGCGTCAGTAACATGGATACTGTCACCATCTATCCCGCCAATATTTTCGTTACCTCTCCCGACAAGCTGAAATCGGCAATTGAAGAAATCAAACTCGACATGATTAAACAGGTTGAGTACTTTCGTGAAATCGGCAAACACCTGGAAGCCAAACGGCTGGAAGACCGTGTAATTTATGATATGGAGATGATGCGTGAATTGGGTTATTGTTCAGGTATCGAAAACTACTCCCGCTACTTTGATGGCCGCGATACCGGTTCCAGGCCATTTTGCCTGCTGGATTATTTTCCTGACGACTACGTCACCATTATTGACGAAAGCCATGTGACTGTTTCTCAGGTAAAAGCCATGTATGGAGGCGATCGTTCACGCAAAGAGAACCTGGTTGAATATGGGTTCCGCCTGCCATCAGCCATGGACAACCGTCCGTTGAAATTTGAGGAATTTGAAGGATTGACACGACAGGCCATCTTTGTGAGCGCCACACCTGCCGACTATGAAATTGAACTTTCTGAAGGTGTCATTGTGGAACAAGTGATCCGACCTACGGGTTTGCTTGATCCTCCCATTGAGGTTAGGCCAAGCCTGAACCAAATTGATGACCTGCTGGATGAAATTGAAAAAACAGTAGCGCAGAATTACCGTGTTTTGGTTACCACGCTCACCAAACGCATGGCCGAAGAGCTGACCAAATACCTGATGAACCTGAACATCAAAGCACGTTATATCCATTCGGATGTAGACACGCTCGACCGGGTGGAGATTCTCAGGGAACTCAGGTTAGGAACATTTAGTGTATTGGTGGGGGTTAACCTCCTGCGTGAAGGGCTCGACTTGCCCGAAGTAGCTCTGGTTGCTATTTTGGATGCTGATAAAGAAGGTTTTCTACGTTCGGCACGATCGCTTACCCAAACCTCGGGCCGGGCGGCGCGCAACCTCGACAGCAAGGTAATCATGTACGCCGATAAAATAACCCGCTCGATGGCGCAGACCATCGAAGAAACCGATAGAAGAAGGGAAAAACAACTGGCATACAACGAAAAAAACGGTATCACGCCGACCGCCATTATCAAATCCGTGGAATCGATCATGGGGCAAACAAATCTTGCCAACAACAAAAGGGAAGCTGCGTATGTTGGAGGATCCAGGGCTACATTGGCCGCCGATCCTGTGGTTCAGTATATGAGCCGAAAAGAGGTTGAAATGGCTATCGACAAGAACAAAAAAGACATGCAATTTGCCGTGAAAGAATTGGATTTTATTGAGGCCGCCCGTTTGCGGGACGAAAACCGGGAACTTGAAAAGTTGATTAATGACAAAAACAATTAATGAAACACACCCTGATACCTACCAACCGCAAAGCCCTTATTATCAATATTGACACCAACATGTATGGTACTTTTGCAGAGATTGGCGGAGGTCAGGAGGTAGCCCGTCATTTTTTTATGGCTGGCGGCGCATCTCAAACCGTGGCTAAATCAATCTCTGCCTACGACAAGCGATTTAGCGATGTTTCATACAACAAAAACAAAACCGGCAGGCACGTGTCGGAAGAGCGATTGAATAAAATGCTGGACATTGAATACAAACAATTGACCACCGTTCTTTCGGATAAGAGTGAAGATTTTAGCTTTTTTACCCTGGCCGATACGGTCGAAACACTTAATTATGCCAAGTCCAATTACAGTCATGGCTGGATGGGCATCAAATTTCAGTTAAAACCAAATACGGCCTCTAATACCGTTATCGTCCACATGATATTATTGGAAAATGATGCCGTGTTGCAGCAACAAACCATAGGCACCATTGGTGTTAATTTATTGTACGCGTGTAAGTTCTATTATGATTCACCAAACGACTTCTTACAATCGCTAACAGACAACCTCACCATGGACCGTTTTCGAATTACCATGATGCGCATGAGCGGTCCTGACCTGGATTACGTGGACAACAGGTTGCTGGCCGTGCAACTGGTTAAAAATAAAATGACCCATGCCATTATGTTTGACAAACAGGGCAATGTCCAGCAGCCATCGGAACTGTTGTATAAAAAGAATGTGCTTGCTTTGCGCGGGAGTTTTCGCCCAATTACTTACATCGCCAGCGATATCCTAAGCAAAAGCATGGAGCTGTTTGCCCGCGATGAAGACTATGAACCTGATAACACTTTATCGTTTTGCGAACTTACTTTAAACGATCTCACCATGCAAGGTGATTTTGATGAACAGGATTTTCTGGAACGGGTCGACATGCTTAACGCAATCGGTCAGCATGTGATGGTATCTGACATCAGAGAGTTTTACAAGCTGGTGGAATTTTTCTCTCAGTTTAATATCCGCAACCTGCGCATCGCGATGGGTGTTCCAACCCTGGAAAAGGTCGTCGATAAAAAATATTACACCGAGCTGAAAGCAGGAATTCTGGAAGCAATGGCCAAGCTCTTTCCTGAAAACATGAAACTTTATATCTATCCTACCATTAAAAAAGTCCGGGGGCAACAAATGCTTCTCACCGCTAAAGATGTAAAGATGGATGAGGATGTTCAGTTGCTTTTCGAATATTTAAAAATGAAGCGATCGGTGCTTGATCTGGAAACCTCCATGTCCGATCAACTCCATATCCGCTCGCATGAAGTGCTTAACATGATTCAAAACGGGAAACCTGATTGGGAAAAATACGTTCCCATGAAGGTTGCAAAGTCCATTAAAGAAAAGGGACTTTTTGCAAAAGGGATGAAATCCGTGCGAAGTGCTAAAACCCTTTAAAAATACGGGCCTGAGAAATGCCCGGGGCTTGTAAATCCAAATCGAGGAAATAGCCAAAAGGAGTTTGACTGGTGGTATAATCTGCCTTCTCAAGCCTGACCTCCACCCTGTCAAAGATTTCTTTTGTGAAATGCGCATCGGCTTTTGATTCTGCCAGATGAGCAAATGAATGTAACACAATCTTCTGTGTGTCATTCTTCTTGGCGGCCCATTTCAGGTTCTTCAACAACTTATCCTCCACTCCTTTCGGATCCGCTTCATCCTGTTTTTCCGCGTGAATAAAAGCTACCAGAACCTGTTCAAATTCGGCCCCCTGTGTTTCGTCTGTGAAGTCATCCAGTGTTTTCGACATGGGTTGATAAGCGAAGCGACTGGCGTAGATTATTAATAGTTTCATAAAATTGTATTTCGACAAAGATAATATAAATAGGATTTGTCCAACGATCCTTAAAAGAGGGCAATGGAAATGGGATTATAACAAAAGTCGGGAATACTTCATCATATATCATCAAATTTCATCTAATTGTCGCGGGCAGGCCTGTCAATACCGAGAGCTATCGGCAGCGGGCAGACGTGTTGATTTTGACGTGCCCCATACTGATGTCCGGGTTTGTTTGCAGGTATGTTAAGCATACAACCATGTATTTACATTTTTTTTATAACAAAGGATTCAATATAAGAATGTTGTATCACCTTTCCCTCATGGGGAATCCCGAACCATTTCGGGAGGGGATAGGGGTCTCATCTAAGGAGAATTGGAGCGAAGCGGAAATCATGAACTCCTATAAAATATAACTATCGTGAATAAAAGTAAAAGCCTTCCGGCTTGAGGAAAGAATGGCTTTATTATATTCCTTTTCTTAGGCTAAAACATTAAATCCTTAGATTTTCGTCTTCTTAGAATAATTGAATTTACAAAATCGATATTCAATTGAGTTTATCAATCATATGGTCTAATTTCCTACTTGTAATCCCTACAATCGGTGATATTTTATCGCTCATTCTTGTTATCTTTGCCCCACTTTGAATTTACGATCACGAGGGAAATCGCTTTAGTATGAACCACGCCCCACTTGCTGAACAATTACGGCCACAGTCGCTCGAAGCTTATATCGGACAAGAGCATCTAACAGGACCGAATGCCATCTTAGGACGTAGCATCGCTTCAGGCAACATCCCGTCCATGATCCTCTGGGGACCTCCCGGAGTGGGCAAAACCACGCTGGCACACATCATTTCTAAAACCCTAAAACGTGAATTTTACACCTTAAGTGCGATCAGTTCAGGGGTAAAAGATGTGCGACAGGTGATCAGTCAAGCCGGGATGTTCGCCGGATCGGCCATCCTGTTCATTGATGAAATCCACCGCTTTAGCAAATCGCAGCAGGATTCGCTATTGGGAGCGGTTGAAAAAGGCACCATCACCCTGATTGGCGCCACCACCGAGAACCCATCCTTTGAAGTGATCTCACCCCTCCTCTCCCGTTGTCAGGTGTATATCCTAAAACCACTGGAAAAACAACACCTTGAAATTCTCATCGACAAAGGAATTGCTCAATTGTCGGCACAATTTGGAATTGAAATAAAACTGATTGAGAAAGAAGCACTTATTGGCCTGTCGGGTGGGGACGCACGGAAACTCTTCAACGCACTTGAATTGGTTGTCTATCAGGAAAAAACCAGCAGCAACAAGATTGAGATCACCAATGAACTGGTAAAGCAAGTGATTCAGGAAAACCTGGCTACTTATGATAAACAAGGCGAAATGCACTACGACATCATTTCGGCATTTATCAAGTCGATGAGGGGAAGCGATCCCAATGCGGCTGTTTATTGGCTGGCCAGGATGATTGAAGGTGGTGAAGATCCCAAATTTATCGCCCGCCGCATGTTGATTCTGGCTTCCGAGGACATCGGCAATGCCAACCCAAATGCCTTGTTGTTGGCCAACGCATGCTTCGATGCCATCGCCAAAATAGGCTGGCCCGAAGGTCGGATTATCCTTTCACAGACCGCTGTTTACCTGGCCAATTCTGCCAAAAGCAATTCCACTTACATGGCCATCAAGGAGGCTCAGTCCATTGTTCAAAAAACCGGAAACCTGCCAGTCCCTTTGCATTTACGGAATGCACCTACCAAACTGATGAAGGACATTGGTTATGGAAAAGAATATGAATACGCCCATCAACATCCGGGAAATTTTGTTGAACTGGAATTCCTGCCGAAAGCCATTCAGGGAAACACATTTTATGAGCCGGGTAACAATCCCCGTGAAAACGAGGATAGAAAACGCATGAAAGACCGTTGGAAAACCAAATACCATTATTAAACAACCGCCATGGACATCAACTTAAACCAAATACTAATTGACCATTGTTACGAATATGCCGTTGACCTGCTGGATGACACCGGCGAATTTTATCCGTTTGCCGCGTTTACCGACAAAGCAGGACAAGTGCATCCGCTGGAGTTTGAAGTGGATAAGAATAAAATACCCAACAACAGTCAGGTGCTGGAAGCACTGACCGCTTGGTGTACCGGCGAATTTTCAAGCGGCGGTATCACCGGATACGCACTGGTATTTGAAGCAGCTGTTACATTGGAGGAGGGAAAACCTTCCATCGATACCATTTGCATGGATATCACCACATCTGATCAAACCGATCTTCCCATTTACTATTTCCCTTATGAGTTAAAGTCAGACGGAAAAGTAACTTATGGTGAGGCATTTGCCGTGATACGCGACAAAGCCTGATCGCGGCGATAGGACCAAATCATCAGGAGAATGGCCATGCACACAAAAACAAGTGAAATCACAAAAGTGATGGTGAAGCCGAACATTTCATAGAAAAACACCCCGGCCACCGGAGCCAGGATCGCCCGGGCACCTGTCAAACTCAGATGAATCGATTGATAAGTCCCTGCTTCACCCGGTTCGCAGAAATAGGCAGATCCGATATTCCACAGCAAAACCATGGTGGAAGCAAATATTCCCTGAAAAAGGATATAAAAAATGAGGGTATAATACAGGGTAATATCCCAGAAAACAACGTGACCCTTGAAAAATGTGGTAAGTGCTACGGCTGTGATATATAGTCCTACAGAAGCAAAGGTCATGGCTGCAAATCTTCGGGGATCGATGGAACCCAACAACTTGCCAAAAAAGGGCAAAAGCAAAATGGCCAATATATTATACGAATTGCGGTAAAAAGCCACACTGGTATAGTTCAGGTTGAGTGCTTCATAAAAATAAATGGTAATTACCGCATAGGTGATCATAAAGGCAAATCCATACAACATAAAACCAATTTCAAAATGTCGGTAAGGGACATTGGTTTTCATGATTTGTGTCATCTCCTGCGCCGATTTTTTTACAGAAATGAAAATGCTTTGCCTCGGCAGTAGGATTACGTCTGGTCCTTTAATCAACGAAAGAATAAACACCGAAATTACCGCCAAAATCCCGATAACAGGTATCACATAAGCAAATGCCCATTGGTTCAGGTCGAGTAAATACCCATAAACGAAGGTTACCACCAGCATCAATAGCTTATTCACGGAAGTGGCATAACTATAAAGTTTGCCGAAATTCACATGTGTGTAATTGATTTTTAAAAGGAAATTGATGCTGGGATAGATCACGATGTTCCCTGCAAAATAGATTAAAAACAACATGAGGTAAAGGTGATGGTACACCGGGTTGATGGCTATATTTTCAGGGGCATGTGGAAAAAAGAAGATGAGCAACAAAGGCAAACGGGTAAGCAAAGCGGTAATTCTCAGGAGTTTTTTCCGGTTTTCAATCCGTTTTAGCATCTCGTTGGCCACGATAAGAAATAAAAACACCATCATGCTAAACTGAAACAGCAACCCCATTTGGTAGTTTGACCCTCCCAGGCTCTTAATAAAGACAAACTCATTCAGTGCCAACACTCCCAGTACCACACCTTCGATGATCATGTAAATGAGATGTAGTTTAAAGGTACTTTTTTCGTTATCGTTCAGGGACATGGCTTAATCGTTACAGTATAAAATGAGTTGCAAAAGTACGAATGTGGTGGTTAAGAATTCAAAATCCATTTTATTAAATCAGTTGTTTGGAATAAGATCTGAGATAAAAAAAATGCTGATACATGGCCATCTTTTCGAAAATTTTTACCATTTGATGAGTGAAGGCTCTTCATTATTAAACAAACCAAGCCTTCTTCGATTCGGAGCAATCAGGTTCAACTCAATAGTTATCAGCTTCTCTAATGCAATTACCATTTACTATTTGAAAAATATATAAATAGCGCGGTGTTTTTTTTGCCTTAAATACATTTTACTAAATTTGGCGGTATTTATGTGAACAATTATTTTTTTACAGATATACAGTATGTAATTGCAGTATGTTACTCCAAAGCCGAAAAATGCTCAACGGCTGTAACATTTCATTTTTAAATGAATATAACTCCATTACCATTGTATTATAAACGTTGTGCCAAACCAAAATCAAATGAATATAATTTTACGCTTATCCAAACGTAACAAACAACATATTGGATTAATCAGGCAATTCAAGGGATTTATATTATTCCTGTTTATGTTTACGGGATTTTTTCCAAATCAGGCGATTGGGGAGGGATCGAAGGAGTTGTATAACAATGGTAGTCCTACCTATTTATTGCTGTGCAACGATAGGGAATTTAATTGTTTCAGCACAGGAGGAGACCGAATTAAATTTGCAACTTATGAATGTTCGGAAGAAGAACGTCTCTATTTTGAAGTAGCCGACATAAATGAGGTTGTGTATATGGGATTTAAAGGATCATTTGTAGGATTTCCCGGACCTCCAAGCGGCAGCAAAATTGTTTATCAAATAAAGAATTTGGCTGGTGATATCGTTCAAACGGAACAAGATCTGCCTACTTCGGGAATTGGATATATTTCTAATATAGCACAAGCAGTTGCGGGACCTGGAATACTCTTTTTAGGTGGTTATCCTGAATTAACGTTTCTTCCACCAGAGGCAGGTAAATATTACATAGAATTTAATCTAGTCGAACCAAGTGGACCAAGCTATGTAACTTATGAGGATGTTTTCTCAATCGACCTTATTGATATTAGCATCGCTGACCAGGCAGGTACTTCCGGTGTAATTATACCCGGAAGAGTTTATTCAAAAGCGTGGCAGCTTAGAGAAACCTCAAACTCAGACGCTAAGTTTTACGTATTTTCGGATGATGGTATAGTTACTTCTTTGGAATTAAATAATGTAAACGGAGGGTATTGGGTTACGTATTGTAATCAAAATGGTTTAGGAACAACCTCTTGGGATTATCAATCTAATTTTGGAAATTATTTTGTACCACAGTATAAGGTCTTTTTAAATAATCCTGATGAAAATTTGTATCCATCAGGCGCCCTCGGAAGTATTATTGGTGCAACAGCCGTTGCAAATACCAATTGCGACGGAACTTTTGACTTTTTTGTAGAAGTTGATAAGGCTGGCAAAGTTACGATTGAATTGACTTTTCCGAATGATCCTGTTTATACCCCTGTAACCGATTTAACTGCTGATGTGGAAGCCACTCCCGTAATAAATCAATTGCAATGGGATGGCAAGGATGGTAGTGGTGTTGATGTTCCTCATAATACTGTGGTTGCTATTTCGATAAGCTACATTAATGGACTTACCAATCTTCCCCTGTATGATGTTGAAAGTAATAATAGTGGATTTTCAGTTAACTTAATTCGACCCTCTGGTGGAAGTGAATTAAATGCATACTGGGATGATTCAAAAGTTGGAGGGTCAACAAATACAACTGGTTGGACCGGACCCGGGTGTCACCCTTGGAGTAATGGAAATGAAAGTACAATGAATACATATTGGTACAATGTTTCCACAACTACATCAATACCAAATATTGCGGAACAAAGATTGCCCCAAATACTAAATTTGGATCCAGCCACTCCCACCGAAGTGTGTCCGGGTCAAACAGCTGAATTTACAGTTATTGACGATCCTAATACAGATACCTACACATGGACTTATGATGGTTCAGATGCCACCCTGACCTGGGTGGACAACGTAGCCACCATCGTTTTTGGGTCCAATGCAACAGATGGAAACCTAACGGTATATGGCAACAATAGCTGTGGGAATGGCCCCGTTAGTACTTTCCCTGTGAATGTCCTGCCTTCAGCTACCATTACCGCCGGAACCGATGGAAGTACGTGTACCACTACACCCTATTTTATTTTTGATGCAGATGCCTCAAATTGGAGTGCATTGGAATGGTCAACTTCTGGTGATGGTACTTTTGATGATCAGATTAATGTTGCAAAAACAAATTATAACCCTGGTCCCAATGATGTTGCTTCCGGGACAGTAACACTAACTTTGGCAGCTACACCCAACCTTCCATGTACAGAACAGGTTATAGACCAAATGACACTCAACATCGACCCGGCTCCTACAGCCTTTGCTGGAAATGATGACAACCTGTGTTTGGGGGGGTCGTACAGCTTGAGTGACGCTACCACCAATCACTCCAACAGCAGACTTTGGACTAACAACGGCGGTGATGGAACTTTTGATGATGCCACTACACTTAACCCGAATTATACGCCCGGGCCAAATGAACTTGCCGCCGGGATAGTAACCTTAACCCTTACAGCGAACCCTATTGCGTCATGTGCCGTGTCGGTTTCGGATAATATTGTGCTGGATATTCAGCCTGTGCCTCAGGCCGATGCAGGCGGACCCGCCACCATATGTGATATAGAAACCTATTCGCCACCTGCTTCTGTAAATTATGCTCAATCCCACCTTTGGACTCACAACGGTGATGGAAGTTTTGACGACCCGACGCTGGTTATCCCGGTGTATACCCCCGGACCCACAGATATCACCTCTGGAAGCGTCACCCTGACACTTACATGTACAGCCATTGCGCCATGTACAGACGATGTGAGCTCCAGCATGACTTTGTCCATCCAACAATCAGTTACTGCTTCAACAGGATTCGGTACTGATCCTCAAATTTGTGAAGGTGAAACACTTGCTTTGAATGGAACTGCCAGTCATCAAAATGCCGTTTTGTGGGACAATGGGACAGGGGATGGAACCTTTGG
>Ga0100377_1002002_pt1 | contig 17287 bp, 10 predicted proteins | sample CryGeymeta201501_FD_83664 | JGI IMG/M metagenome (GOLD analysis project Ga0100377, IMG submission 83664) | Groundwater microbial communities from Crystal Geyser aquifers in Utah, USA - Crystal Geyser metaG 2015-01 | ecosystem: Environmental > Aquatic > Deep subsurface > Groundwater | place: USA... | reverse complement strand
TTCTACCCCTCCTCTACCCTCATAGGGGAGAGGGGGTTGGGGGGTGAGGGCCTCCCCCTCTCCCGTCCTACGGGAGAGGGGGTTGGGGGGTGAGGGCGGGGTGGGCGGTGAGGGAGGCGTCCTGGACCCTCTTGAGCTCTTTCTTCAGGGGGCGGGCGTCGTGGACGGCGGCTTTGGCGATGGCGTTCTGGAGGTGTTGGATGGCGTCGTGGAGGCGTTGCTGGTCCTCGGCGTGGTTGGCGAGGAGGCCCTGGGCGTCGACGTAGACGGTGTCATCGGGGGGGATGGCGGTCCAGTGGGCGAGGGCTTTTTCGGGTTGGTCGAGGGCGAGGAGGCAGCGGCCGAGGACGAGTCGGATGGGCATGTCGCGGGGCTGGAGGGTGGCGGCCTTGTCGAGGAGGGGGAGGGCGTCGGCGAAGCGGTCCTGGGCGACGAGGAGGCTGCCGAGGGTGCCGAGGAGGGGGCCGTTGTCGGGGTCGAGGGCGAGGCCTTGCCGGAAGAGGGCTTCGGCGTCGTCGAGCTCTTTGCGGTGGAGGTGTTGGCCGCCGCGGCGGAGGCAGTCGCGGGCGCGGCCGCGGGGGGTGCGGGCGACCAGCACGGTCGCCAGGGCGACGATGGTGACGAGGGCCGGGGGGATGATGAAGAGCCAGGGGATGAGGTTTGCCATGGGCGGGGCGGTCGCGGTGAGGGTCTGACGGCGGTCGCGTGAGGCGACGGGGAGGGTGCAGGATAAGCGAGGGCGAGGTGGGTGCCAAGTGCTGGTGGCGGGGGTGCTCGGTGGCGTGGCGGTGGGTTGGGGCGCTGTGGAGCCTTGACCTTGTGCGCGGGGCTGGGCACTCTGTCGAGAGACGGTCTCGTGGGCCGTGGAGGCGAGTCGAGCTGGCACGGTGCGCGCCGCGGCGTTGAGCGGAGGGCCCGGTGGGCGTCTGGCCTCTGTGTGGCGGTGCTGGCGGGAGCGCGGTGCGCGCCAGCCGAGACATCGCGTCGGTCTGCTCACGATGTGCCTCTCAGCCGTCGGGTGGAATCGAGCAACGCGATCTGGAGTGCAGCGGTGGTGATGGTAACCGAACAACAGCGTCTACACACGGCGGTGAGGAGTCTGACGAGCCACTCGATGATCCAGGTCGCGTTTGCGCTGGACCGGGACGGCGCGCTGGTGGCCTGGGCGGGGCGGTCGGCGGCGTTCTCGCCGATGGGGCAGTTCCCGACCCTGGACAAGGGGCAGGAGCCGGACCAGAACCTCTACCTGACCCTGGTCGGGGGGTACTATCTGGGCGTGCTGTTCGCGGACGGCGTGCCGGTGGACAGCGTGCGGCAGCTCGTGGAGGATCAGGAGGAGGAGCTCGCGGCGGAGTTCGAGGAGGGGCGGGACGCCAAGGGAGGCTGAGGCGAAGGGGCGGAAGCTGGCGACGGCGCGGCGGGCAGGGTGCGGGTGGACGGATCCAGGAGGGTGAAGCATTGAGCGAGACAACGGTGTCGGGGCGCTTCGAGGCGCTTCGGGCGCAGGTCGAGTTGGCGCTGACGGGATATTTGACGGACGTGCAGGGGGATGACGGGCCGATCCCGGGGCGTCTGAGCGAGGCGATGCGGTACGCGGTGCTGGGGGGCGGCAAGCGGATGCGGCCGATCCTGGCGTTGGCGGCGTGCGAGGCGGTCGGGGGTGAGGCGTCTGCGGCGTTGCCGTTTGCGTGCGCGCTGGAGCTGATCCACGCCTATTCGTTGGTGCACGACGATCTGCCGTGCATGGATGATGACGCGGAGCGCCGCGGCAAGCCGACGGTGCACGTGGCGTGGGATGAGGCGACGGCGGTGCTGGTCGGGGACGGGCTGCTGACGCTGGCTTTCGAGCTGGTGTCGAGCGCGTCGGGGCCGGCGGAGGCGCGTCTGGCGATGGTGCGTCTGCTGGCGAAGGCGGCGGGTGTGTGCGGGATGGTGGGGGGGCAGCAGTACGACATCGAGGCGGCGGCAGCGCGTCCGACGGTGGACGAGGTGCGTCGGCTTCACGCGATGAAGACGGGGGCTTTGTTCCGCGCGGCGGTGGTGGGCGGCGGGATCGCCGGGGGCGCCGACGCGGGGTGTCTGGAGGCGCTGCGGCGGTACGGGGTGGCGGTGGGTCGTGCGTTCCAGGTGACCGACGACCTGCTGGAGCTGGAGGCGGGGGCGCTGAGCTCGGGGAGCACGCACGAGGACAACGTGAGCCTGGCGGTGCGGCTGGGCCTGGAGGCGTCGCGCGCCGAGGCGAAGGCGCTGACGGGGGAGGCCCTGGCGGTGGCGGAGGGGCTCGGCGGTGCGGGCGTTCTGTTGGCGGCGATCGCTGCGCAGATCGAGGCGCGCAAGAGCTGATGGCGCGCAAGATCCGGTTGGACGTGCTGCTGGTCGAGCGTGGGCTCGTGCCGACGCGTGCTCGGGCGCAGGCGCGGATCCTGGCGGGGGATGCGTTCGTCGGGGGCGAGCGGCTGGACAAGGCGGGTGACAAGGTGGCCGAGGACGCGGAGGTGGTGCTCCGCGGGGACGACAACCCGTTCGTGTCGCGGGGCGGTCTGAAGCTGGAGGGGGCGCTGTCGAGGTTCGGGCTGGAGGTGGCGGGGGCGGTGGCGATGGACATCGGGGCCTCGACGGGGGGCTTCACGGACTGTCTGCTGCAGCGGGGGGCGAGCCGGGTCTACGCGGTGGACGTGGGGTACGGTCAGCTGGCGTGGCGGCTTCGGCAGGACGCGCGGGTGATCAACCTGGAGCGGACGAACATCCGGCACCTGGCGGTGGAGGCGGTGGCCGAGCGGGTGGACCTGATCGTGGCGGACTGCTCGTTCATCTCGTTGCGGCAGGTGCTGCCGCCGGCGCTGGGGCACCTGCGGGCGGGCGGTCAGCTCGTGGTGCTGGTGAAGCCGCAGTTCGAGGTGGGGCGCGGTCGGGTGGGCAAGGGGGGCGTGGTGCGGGACGCTGCGCTGCGTCAGGAGACCATCGACGGCCTGCGGACGTTCTGCGAGGGCCTGGGGCTGGAGGTGCGCGGCGGGGTAGACGCCACGATCGCCGGGCCGAAGGGCAACCAGGAGCACCTGCTGTGGCTGTACAAGCCAGCGAGCGAGGCGGCCTCTGCGGGAGCGGGAGGCTCAGGCGGGCTCGGCGGCGAGGATGGGGTGTCCGCTGTCGGCGTCGACGAGTCGGGCGGCTTCGTCGAGGATGCGGCGGATGCCGCGCTCGGCGTGCTCAAGGCCGGTGTAGCGGACGCAGGACCTGCCGATGGCGGTCAGCCTGAAGAATGACGACGGGCCGGGCAGGTCGATGACGCGGGAGGCGACCTCGTAGTCGCGGAAGCGGGGATAGCGGCGCTGGAGCTCTTCGCGGGTGGCGGTGTCGATCATCGGGCCGTGGCGGTCGGTCCACATGGCGGAGTCGGCGAGCAGCTCGGCGAGGTCTTCGTTGCCGGCCTTGGCGACCGGGAGGCCGAGGTCGTCGGCGAGCACGATCGCTTCGAGCTCGAGGACCTCGAGGACGTGCTGGAGTTGGAACATGACGGCGTGGGGGACGTAGGCGCTGCGGCGCTGACGACGGGCGTGGGGAGCATCCGTGCTCATGAGAACCTCCGGGGTGGTCCGTGGGTGAGTCGTAACCTACATGTAGGATAGCCCCGCGAGGTGAGCGCGCAAGAAAACGCTGGCCAACTCTGCCGGCCGCTCAGCGAAGCGAAAGGGGCAACGGGGCGAACGGGACTGCCGTCGCCTGAGGGCTTGTGGAAAAATAAATGGGGGTCCGGGGGCGGCTCGCCCCCGGCCGCCGGAGGCACCGTGCCTCCGGCGGCCAGGGGGCAGCGCCCCCTGGACCCCATTTTTTCCGCCTGCCAAATAGACCACTTATTTCTAGACGAGCCCTGAGCGCCAGGGAGAGGCGAAGGGAGCCGAACGGAGTGAGGCGAGACGGCAGATGTGGTGAACAGTGAGGCGCGTCGGCAGACGCCCGTCGTCCATCAAGCTACTTGATCGGCGTGGCCTTCAGGGCGGCCTTGCCCTGCTTGACGTAGACCTGGAACTTGACGTCTTTGCAGTTGTACTGCTCGACGAGCTTCTCTTTGTTGCGCTGCAGCCGCTTGATGAATCGGTCAAGCGTGAGCCCGTCGAGTGGCTCGCCGCACTGATTCTTGGTGGCGATGAAGTCGTCGAAGAGCTGCTGGAAGTCGGGCTCGTCGATGGCGTCCTCGACGGGGGGGGGCGGTGCGGGGGCGTCGAAGGAGCGGCGGAGCAGGGAGGGGTTGACCCCCTTGACCATGGTCTCTTCGTTGCTGGCCATGGGGGTAGCGCCGCGTCGGGGGGCGACGGCGGCGCGTTTCTTGAGGGCGCCGAGGAGGGACTGGGGGGTGAGGGGCTGGTCGGTCCTGGCCCAGCGCTCATCATCCACGCGGGCGCTGGCGGCCACGGCGGACTCCTCGCTGTACTCCCCGGCGAGTTCGTCGTCGGTGACGACGCGGGTGGGCTCGTTGGTGTCGGGGTCGGAGGAGGGGAAGGCGGCGGCGGCGGTGTTGATGCCGAGGCTCTCGAGGGCCCCCGGGGACACCTCGCGGGTCTGCTTGAACAGGGGGTTGTCGGGGTTCTCGCCCTGGAGGGTCTCCATGATGGCGGCGACCTGCTCGGCGGGCATGTCCATGGTGGAGTCGACGCCGGGGGTCTGGCGCTGCATCAGGGAGGCGGGATCGACGTTGGGGGGCAGCGCGCTCAGGAGGCTGGCGATGGAGGAGGCGCCGCCGCGGGGCATCGAGAGCATGGAGGACTCGATGGTGCGGTCGTCGAGGGCGTCATCGTCGGGTTCGTTGGCGATGTTGTCGGGGAGCGACGGCAGGGCCTCGTGGCGCTGGGGCGAGGTGTGGCTGACCATCGCGGCGTAGTCGACGCCGGCGACGTTCATCGTGGCCTCGGCGTCCTGGAACTCGTCTTTGGGATCAGGCGGCGCGATGGAGGGTGGCAGGGCGGCCGGGGTGGGGTGGAGGGGCTTGAGGCCGAGCGGGGGGATGGAAGCGGCTTCGACGGGTTGGCCTCCGGCCAGGGCGCGCTCGCGCTCGAGGCGCTTTCGCAAGCCGAGCAGCACGGTGGACAGGGAGCGGGCGGCGTCGCGGTAGACGCCGGAGAAGGGCTTGAGGTCGATCTCCTGGCTCTCGATGTTCTCCTCGAGCTTCTGGAGCTGGGTGAGGAGGCGTCGGCCGGGGCCGGCGTGTTCGAGGCCGATGAGGATGCGGGCGAACAGCATCAGGACGATGCCGACGATGAAGATGATGCCGATCCGGGTGACGACGTCTTCGGGCAGGTCGACCGAGGCGGCCTGGGCAGCGAGCCGGATGGGATCGGTGGTCAGGACCGGTCGCATGGCGACGAGGACGACGCCGAGGCGGGCGGTCTCGGGGCCGTCGCCGTAGCTGGAGACGACCGCGCCGAGGCGCTGGTTGGAGGAGGGGGTCTGGTCCTGTCCCTGGTAGCGCGGGACGCTGGAGAAGGAGGGCTCGGTCTCCTGGTCGACGACGGCGTTGACGAGCGCGGCGGCTTCGGGGGCTGTGGCGGAGGTGGCCAGGACCTTGCCGCCCCAGGCGAAGGCGACCTCGACGTCGTAGCCCTTGCGCTGCTCGGGCTGGAGGAGCTCGGCGAGGTGCTCGGCGTAGGCGGCGTCGACATGGACACCGCTGAGGACGACGCCGCCGACCTTCTCGTGCTGGCCGTCGATGTGGACGATGGGACAGGCGCCGAGGATGAAGACGGCGCTGCCGCCCTGGTGGGCCCAGAGTCCGTCGCGGACCTTGCCCGCGAGGGCGTCCTTGACGATGGGGACGCCGCTGATGTCCTCTCCGACGGCGGGGCCGGCCTTATCGGTGCCGACATTGGCCAGGACGAGCCCCTTGCTGTCGAGGACGACGAGGAAGTCGGGGCGCCTTGGCAGGGGCAGCTTGTCGAGGGCGGTATCGAGGGAGGCCGCGGGGCGCGGCGCGGGTGCCGCGTCGGGGTTGTCGGGGTCGAGGGGATCGGCCTCGGGGGGCGGTGGTGCGACGGCCTCGGCGATGGGTGTGTAGCGCGCGAGGGTCTGGGCCTCGGCGAGGCGCTCCCAGGCGTTCACCCTGTGCTGCAGGACGGCCGTGCGGTGGGCGCTGAAGAGGTCGTCCTGGAGGTCGGCTTTGTGTTCGTCGGCCGAGACCCAGGGGATGGCGACAGCGGCGGCGCTGACGAGGGTGGCGGCGGCGATGACGAGGAGGATGTAGGCACTGGTCTTGAGCATGGTCCAATGCATCTCGCGCGGGGTCACGTCCAGACGGCGACGCGCTCACCCTCGTTTCTTGAAGTCGTCGACGCCGAGCAGGAAGGACGCATCGATGTCGTCGTCACCGACAACGATCTCACGCTCGTGGATGACGCTGGAGCGAAAGTAGACGCGGAGTGTGTAGGTCCCGGGCGTCACGACGCCGAGGTCGAACTGTCCGCGCAGGTCGTCGACGCGGGTGACGGGCGCATCGGCGACGCCGGGGCTGACGATAACATAGGCCTGGACCGAGGTGTAGCTCGGGTCCTCGAAGAAGTACCGTCCTGGCTTGTCGAGCTTGATCGGGGGGCTCTCGGCCGCGGAGGCGATCTCGACGGAGCCGATATCGGCGCGGCCTCGGCAGATGAGGGTGTGGGCGGGCCGGTCGCGGTTGCGGAAGACCACGGAGGAGCCGGCGGGGATCACCCGGGTGTGTGGGGAGGTGCCGTAGCCGATCAGTTCGATGGTGACATCGCGGGGCGGCGCGTTGGCGGCGATGAGGGCGACGCGCAGGTCCTCGGTGGGGGCGGGTTCAGCGCCCGACCAGCGCAGGGCGGGCAGGGACCAGGTGTAGTCGTTGGGCACATCGCGCTGGAGGGTGGCGAAGTCGCCGTTGAAGCGGATATTGCCGTTGATGTGAGCCTGGGCCTCGGCGTTCGCGGGAAAGGCGGCCAGTCCGATCGCCAGGAGTGTTCCAGCGAGTATGCAGAGGCGGCGCTCGTGTGGGGATGCCATCGAGACCTCGTCTTGGGACATTGTCGGTGTGTGGCACGAACTTCCACCCCGACTGTACCAGCGCTCGTGCCGGATGCCAAGCGGTCGCGCGCTGAAGCGTGGCCGTGGAGACTACCTTTTTTCGCAGTAGTTGCCGACCGGGTTGTTTTTGCCGGCCTTGACCTCCACCGTCTTAGTGGTCGAGAAGCCCTTGGCGGGGTTGCTCCAGGTGATGGTGTAGGTGCCCGGGCTCAGGCTCTTGCGGCACTGGTTGGAGCAGACCTTCTTGCCGTTGATGAGGATGTCGCACTCGTAGGGGATGGAGTTGATCTGGAGGTCGACGCTGCGGGGCAGGGCCGGCTCGACCTGACGCAGCTTGAGCTCAACCTGCTTGCAGATGCCCTCTCCGGTGAAGTCCTGGCAGGGCTCGAGGTCGTCAGGGTTGACGGTGAAGGTTCCGCCCTCCCAGCCGGAGCGGCGGAGCTCGATGGCGTAGCTGCGTCCGGTCTCGAGGCTGATCTCCAGGGGGTCGTCCTTGCCGCTGGTGCGGACGTCGATGCGCTCGGTGTTGACGTAGACGGCGGCGTTGCGGACGTTGGTGACGATGCGGAGGGTGACGGTCTTGACGACGACCTCGTCCGGGGCGTCGGCGTCGGGGCCGGCGTCGGGCTCGGGTGCGGGTGTCGCAGCTCCATCCGGCGGCGCATCGTTCGGTGAGCGCAGGATCCCGTGCACCGCCACCTCCTCGCCGGGCGCCACGATCACGCGGGTCTCGAAGGACTCGCCCTCGTAGGTGAGCAGGACGGTGTGCTTGCCGGGCGTGACCTGCTCGACGAGGGCGGGGGTGCGGGAGGGCAGGGGTTGATCGTCGAGGCGGATGGTGGCGCGTGGGGGATCGGAGGTGATCTTGAGGCTGCCGGTCTCGGGGGTGCTCATCAAGATGCTGAGGATCGCCACGGCGAGGCCGACGACGACGACCACGGCGACCGCGGCGACGACGAGGAGGACGGGGGAGACGGCGTTGGGTCGGCCAGCCAGGGCGAGGGCCGGGTCGGTGGAGTCGCTCGGCGGTGCGGTCTGCGGGTTGGGCGGGGGCGTCGTCCGGCGCTGGCCGGAGTTGCCGCGGTCAGGCGTCAGGTGGCGGCTGTGGGAGGGTGTGTGGGGGTCGGGCAGGGGGGTGTTCTGGGTGATGATGTCGGGGCGGTCGGCGTTGTCGCGGAGGCCGGTGGCCGTAGGGCGGCCGCTGAGGCGCGGCTGGGCGCCGCCGCTGGAGAAGCCGGGCTGGGAGATGGCGCCGCCGAAGCCGCCGCCGGGCAGGGAGTCGGAGTGGCCGTTGGGCGTCTGGTCGGCGCTGGAGGTCGGGGTCGCCCAGGCGGGCTCGCCGACATCGGCCTTGCCGTCGGCGACCTCGCAGACGAACTGGCCCAGGGGGACGGCGGAGAAGCCGGGGTTGATGCGCGCCATGAGCTTGGCGAGCTCGACGCGGAAGGTCTCGGCGTCGCGGAAGCGCTCGTCGGCGTTGTAGGCCATCGCGCGGTCGATGATGGCCTGGAGCTCCTGCACGGTGGTGGCGTCGAGGTCGGGGCGGAGCTCGCGGACGGACGGCGGGGCCCAGCGGCGGATGGCGACGAGGACCTCGACCTCGTCGAGTCCGCGCCAGATGTGGCGTCCGTTGAGGAAGGTGAGCAGCATCATGCCGGCGGAGAAGACGTCCGAGCGCGGGTCGAGCTCCTGGCTGGCGGCCTGCTCGGGGGACATGTAGAGCAGCTTGCCGCGGACGGTGCCGGCGACGGTCTGGACGAGGCGGTCGCGGGCCTTGGCGATGCCGAAGTCGATGAGCTTGACGTCACCCCGGCGCGAGACCATCACGTTGTGCGGCGAGACGTCGCGGTGGATGATGGCGAGCTCGCGGCCATCGGCGTCGCGCTGGGTGTGGGCGGCGAACAGGCCCTCGCAGACCTTCATCATGACGTAGATCGTGAAGTCGAGCGGGAGGCGTCGGTTGGACTTCTGGAGGCGCTTGATGATGGTGGAGAGGTTGGGTCCGTCGATGAACTCGAGGGCGATGTAGTACTGGCCGTCGACCTGGTTGAGCTCGTAGACCTGGCCGATGGAGGGGTGGTGGAGGGCGAGGGTGATCTTGGCCTCGTCCAGGAACATGTTGATGAAGGAGGAGTCTTCGCAGTGGTAGGGCAGGATGCGCTTGATGGCGACGATGCGCTCGAGGCCATGGAGCGAAGGCAGACGAGCACGATACACCTCGGCCATCCCACCGGAGCCGATGCGTTCGAGGAGCTCGTACTTTCCGAAGAAGACGCCCATGCCGAAGACCGAGAACGGCCGACCCACGCCGGCCTCGTAGCGGAGGAGGTGCGCAGGTGTGGTGGAGGAGATTGCCGCGTGTGACCAACGGATGTCGACGCTACCGACCGTACCGGCTGGACTATACCACGGCGAGGGGCCGATGGATACCACCAGCACAAAAACCGCAGGAGTGGGTAGGGTATGGTGGGGCGGCGGCATGGGTGGCCGGACCGGGGTTGGCGTGGCCGTTCGGGTCGACTAGAATGCGGCGAGGTCGGAGGGACGGCGAGGCGTGCTGCCGGTGTTGACGGGCAACGTCTTGGGCCGGGGTGCGCACGGCGGGCGGCGCGTCGGTCCTGTGGAGGCCCGCAGAGACGGGCAGTGGGCGCAACGGGGGACGACGTGATCGAGGCTCCATGGAGTCGGGCAGCAGGCGGTCGGGGCGGGGTGATCCGGGGGCTCGGGCGGTGGGCCTGGGCGCTGGCTCTGGCGCTGTGGCTGCCCGGGTGGGGGCCGGTCGTGGCGGAGGCGGGCGATCCGACGCTGGTCTGGCACACGATCGAGACGGAGCACTTCCTGATCCACTACCACGACGGTCAGGGGGACATGCCGGAGCGCGCGGCGCTGTACTGTGAGCAGTCGCACGCGATCCTGGCGCCGCAGCTCGAGCACACGCCCTCGGTCAAGACGCACGTGGTGATCGACGACACGGTGGACACGGCCAACGGGTTCGCGAACGTGGTGCCGCGCAACGAGATCCGTATCTTCGCGTACGGGCCGGAGGCGCGGAGCACGCTGGGGGACTACGACGACTGGCTGCGCGGGCTGATCCTGCACGAGTACGTTCACATCCTTCACATCGACACGATCGGGGGGCTGCCGGGGGTGGTGAACTCGGTGTTCGGCAAGTTGGTGGCGCCGAACCAGCTGTTGCCACGGTGGTATGTGGAGGGGTTGGCGACCTATCACGAGTCGAAGCAGACGGGGGGCGGTCGGGTGCGCTCGTCGTTGTTCCACATGTACCTGCGGTCGGCGTACCTGGACGGGACGTTGTTCAGCCTGGATCGGCTGAGCGCGACGCCGGTGGATTGGCCGCGGGGCAGCGCGTGGTATCTGTACGGCTCGCACTTTCTGCAGTACATCACCGAGACGCGCGGCTCGGACTGGATGGCGGGCTATCACGCGGCGATCGGCGACCAGATCATCCCGTGGGCGGTGAACACGACGCTGCGGGAGGTGTTGGGCGAGGATTTTGTGGGGCTGTACCAGGAGTGGACGGCGTACCTTGCCGGCCGCTACGAGGCGCAGCGCCTGAAGCTGCAGCTCGAGGGCCTGACGCCGGTGGAGGCGCTGACGCACGAGGGCAACCTGCTGGACGGGATCGAGCGTCGGCCGGGGGGCACGCAGCTGAGCTTCTACAACAGCGATGGGAGCCATGATCCGGGGCTGTACACCTACGACGTGTCGACGGGTGCCATCGCGCAGGTGGTGCCGGTGGACGCGGGGGCGGGGGCGCACAGCTGGGATCCGACGGGGCGGTTCGTGGCGTTCCACTCGACGCGGATCTTCAAGCGCAACTACATCTACAACGAGCTGATGCTGCACGACACGCAGACGGGGCGGACGCGTCAGCTGACCAACGGTGGCCGGGCGCGGGAGCCCTCGTTCGATCCGACGGGGCGCAAGCTGATCTTCGTGGAGGTGTCGGCGGGTCGGACCCACCTGTCTTCGTACGACCTGGACACCGGGGCGACGACGATGCGGGTGCTGAGCGACGGCCTGGGCCAGATCGACTATCCGACGTGGAGCCCGGACGGTCGGTTCGTGGCGTTCTCGTGGTGGCGTCCGGACCAGGGACGGGACATCTACCTGCTGGAGATGGCGACGGGGCGGATCCTTCAGCTCACCCACGACGACGCGCTGGACATCGAGCCGTCGTTCACGGCGGATGGGCGGGCGGTCACGTTCTCGAGCGATCGGACGGGGATCTACGACATCTACACGGCGGAGCTGACCGGTCTGCCTCCGGTGGCGGCGATGGCGGACCCGGTGGCGTGGCCGTCGGGTGCGGCGAGGGTGGAGCAGGCGGCGGTGCCGGTGCATCGGCTGACGCGGGTGTTGCGGGGGGTGTTCAACCCGGTGGTGGTGGAGCATGGCGGGGCGCGGTGGCTGTACGTCAACCGGTTCGACGGCAAGGGGTTCAACCTGGGGCGGATGCGGTACGACGCCGGCGGCCTGGGGAGCGAGCCGGCGCCGGCCTCGCGGGAGCGGGAGGTGGTGAGCTACCCGGAGGTGAGCTCACCGATCCTGGCGATGCACGACTATGAGCCGTGGCGGTATCTGCAGCCGCTGAGCGTGTTCCCGCTGCTGGCGTTCACGAACTCGGGTCGGAACAGCTATGGGGTGGAGCTCGCGGGCTTCGATCCGGTGGGGTTCCACGGCTATCAGGTGCTGGCGGAGTACTTCCCGGAGACGTCGACGGGGTTCGGCTTCGGGTCGTGGAGCTACAGCCGGCTGCCGGTGGGTTTGCAGGTGTCGGGGCAGTACTCGACCGCGGAGCGGACGCGTGGGCTGGTGCAGGGGAGCGCGTTCGTGCCGTACGAGGAGGAGGCGTGGGATGGGCAGGTGTCGCTGAACCTGCCGCTGTCGGACCAGACGCACCTGCACAACCTGAGCATCGGGTACAACGCGCGGTGGACGGGGTACCTGGAGCGGCCGGCGCCGAACCACGACCCGGCGGACATCAGCCCGCGGGAGCCGATGCAGGGGAACTTCTCGTCGCTGGTGCTGGGGTACACCCTGAACCGGGCGGACTCGTACGCGAACTCGGTGTCGGCGTCTGAGGGGTATCGTCTGGGGGTGACGCTGCGGCTGCGGGACAAGCTGACCGGCTCGGAGGTGCGGTCGGTGGAGGTCCGGTACAACGGCGCGTACTTCCTGCAGAACCCGTGGCTGGACAACCATGTGTTGGCGCTGCGGGTGGTGGGCGGGATCGCGCGGTCGGACTTCCTGCGCCGGGAGCAGTTCTTCGTGGGGGGGCTGCCGCCGCAGGAGCCGCTCTCGGCGATCATCAACGACACGTACCTGGGCGGGGCGTTCCTGCGGGGGTTCGAGGCATACGCGTTCGGGGGTGAGCAGTACCACATCGCCTCGGCGGAGTACCGGTTCCCGGTGTGGGACGTGGAGCAGGGCTTCGACACGCTGCCGGTGCACTTCGGCCGGCTGAGCGGGGCGGCGTATGTGGACGCCGGAGGGGCGTTCAACGGGGACTTCGCCGACGCGGACTTCCATCTGGGCGCCGAGCCGGAGTGGCATGTGGGGACGGGCGGCGAGCTGCGGCTGACGACGACGCTGGGGTACACGCTGCCGACGAGCTGGCGGCTGGGCTACGCGCACGGCTTTGGCAAGACGGGCATCGATGACGTGTACTTCTTCGTCGGCTCGACGTTCTGACCGGCGCCGCGTGACCGCGGCGCCGGTGGGATGGGCGCGGCGCCGCGGCGGGCCATCAGCCTATACACGCCCGTAACGGTCTGTCCTGAAAGTGGATTCTTGTCTCGGTCAGCTCGGTCGCTCACGCTTTCGGAACCAGGCGCGGTACTCGAGCATCTTCTTGCGCTGGGCCTCGGGGGCGTGGCGGGTGCACGAGCGGAGCTCGGCGGAGCCCTCCGGAGCGCCCCAGCGGACCTCTGGGCAGTCGTTGGGGTTGTAGGCGACCTCGAAGCTCTGCTGGCGGTCGACGATGTCCTGGAGGGTGAGGGTCTGCTCGGCGCCGTCGGAGCGATGGTAGGCGAAGGTGCGGGCGCGGAGCTCCTTGTCGAGGACCTTGCGCAGCTCGTCGATGCGGGCGGGCAGGTCGGCGTCGCGGGTGAGGCCGTACTGCTCGGGGTTGCGGGCGACGGCGTCGGGGAACTTGACGACGGTGTCGAGGGCGATGAGCAGGCGCATATCGCGCGACGGGGTGGAGTAGTCCTCCCAGGGGCCGGTGGTGAGGAAGATCTCGTCGCCGTCGGGCATCTCGATGAGGCCCTTGTGGTCGCGGACGTAGTTGACGCCGTTGTCGACGGACAGGACGCGACCGACGAGCTGCTCGGCGAAGCCGTCGATGAGCGAGCGCTGGACGGCGACGGGGTCGAGGGGGCGGGGGTTGATGAGCTGGGTCATGCGGTCGTAGAAGTCGTCGGCGGTGCCCTCGTACTGCTGGCTGCTGATGGGGGCGAAGCTCTGGGAGTTGACCAGGAGGTCGTTGGTGAAGGCGATGGCCTCCTTCTTGTCCCGATCCCACCGAACGGGCCGGAAGGCCTTGAAGCCCGCGCCGCCGGCGTCCAGGTCGGGGGTGAACAGGAAGGTGCCGCGCCAGAACCGGCGGCGGCTGATGGTGCTGTCGGGTTGGGCGTCGGCGGCCAGGAGGATGCCGTAGTCCTCGGTGGTCTGGGGGATCCAGCGGATGATGATCATCACGTGGCCGTAGGGGTCGGCGAAGATGGTGCCGGGCCGGAGGTGCTCGCGGGTGAGCGGGACGGGGTAGTAGTCGGTGTAGTCGTAGTCGGGGGCGGTGCGGCCGTGGCCGGAGTGGACGCCGCCGCCGACGTGCCGCCGCACGAACTCCGAGAAGGCCTCGACGTAGGAGTTGCCCTCGCAGGCCATGCCGTTGGACATGAGCTCGCTGCACCTGGGCGGCTCGCCAGCGATGCCCCGGTTGCAGTGGCGGAAGCCGAAGGGCAGGCCCATCTTCCAGGCGAAGTAGGCTCGCAAGAAGTAGGGGAGGTCGGCGCAGTCGGGTTGCAGACGGATTCGCTTCTCCTCGTCGCGGGAGAAGTGGTCGTGGAGGATGTTGCGGTCAGGATCGGTCAGGAGCTGGCTGAGGTTGGTCCAGGTGAGCTCCTGGTCGGTGGGGTAGTCGAACAGGCGCTCGATGAAGGTCGCGTAGAGTGACTCGGTGCGCGGTCCCCAGGACTGGCTGGGCGTCCAGACCGGGTCGACGTCGTCGCCGGTGGCCTCGTCCTTGTTGCAGCGGCCGAACCTGGTGCCGTGGGCGACGACCTTGAACTTCTTGCAGGCGCGCACGTCGTCGCCGTCGCCGAAGGCGGCCATCCAGGTGCCGGTCTTCGGGGGCGGCAGCGTGGCGATCCAGCCGTAGGGCGGGCCGCCGGTGCGGACGAGCTCCGGCACGATCTTCTTGCCCGAGGGGTCGAAGAGGACGAGCTGGCCGGGCCCCCTCGGCTGATAGGCGGTGACGATGACGCGGAGCGGCTGGTCAGCGTTGGGCGAGCGGGGCGAGATGACGACGGTGGTCTTGTCCTCCCCCCAGCCGTTGCTGGAGCAGTCGGCGGGCGGGTCGATGGGGGCGGCCGGTCGCAGCTCGGCGATGCCGTCCAGCTCGACGCCCGGGGCCTGGCCGAGGACGGCGATGTGGGTGATGCGCTCGATGAACGCCGTCCGGGATGAGCCGCGGCCGAGCTCGAGGGTGGTGACGGTGACGTCCTTGTTGGTGAGGAGCGTCTCGCGGGGCTCGTCGCCGGCGGGCGCCTTGCCGTCGCAGGGGACGAGGTACTCGGCGAAGGCGTGCAGGGCCATGGGGGTGCCGTCGGCGTCTCGGCCGAGGTAGAGCATGATGTGGCCGGGGAAGTAGAGCAGGACCATGCCCTTCCTGGCGGCGGCGTCGATGATGCTCATGCGCTCGCGGTCGGTGGGCACCTTGCTGATGTCGACGGAGAACGTGCCGGTGGCGGCCTGGTGGCCAGAGAACCGGGGCAGGTCGAGGCCGAAGCCGCCGAAGATGTCCATGAGCAGCCGCGAGCAGTCCCGGCCGCCGTCCTGGCCGCCCCAGCCGTAGGGCTGCCCGAGCAGCGCGAAGGCCTCCTCGAGCACGGCGCGGCGAGTCATGGGGCGGCGGGTGGTGCAGGCGGCGTCGCCGGCGGTGGCGCCCACGGCCGGGAGCTTCGCCTTGCCGATGGTCTTCGAGGTGGCCACGAAGACGCCGTCGGGCTGACCGGGGACGGCGGCGAGCACGGCTCCGGCGGGCACCTCGACCCGCTCGGCGCCGACCGACAGCGAGAGCGGGGTGTGGGCGGTGAAGCCGTCGCCGTGCACGAGGGCGGCGCGCAGGCCGGCCGGCGCGACGGGGGAGAGCGGGGCGTCGTCGGGGATCCAGCCGATGGAGTAGCGGGTGCGGACGAGCTGCATGGGGCCGGGCCAGTCGGCGACGACCTGGAGCGGCTCCTGAGCGCGCACGGTGGAGCAGTTGTTCCGATCGAAGGCGAGGTTCAGGTCGGGCTTGTAGAAGCCTTCCTGGCGGGGCCCGCACCGGATGGGGATGGCCCCGGTGGCCAGCCGGAGCTCGTTGCGCAGCGCAGGCAGGGTGGGGGGCGGCTCGAAGGCGGCGAGCGACTCGCCGGTGACGGCGGCGCCGGTCTTGTCGACGTAGCTCTGGTCGGCCAGCTTGTCGTGCAGCCAGCTCAGCCGGCTGTTGACCTGCTCGCGCACCTCGGCCTGGCCCATGGGCTCGGCGATGTCGACGTAGCCGAGGTCTGCCTGGGCGATGCCCCGGTTGTGGTTGGCGATCTGCTCTGGCGTGAGCAGCACCTCGTCCAGGTCGGCGGCCTTGCCGAGCTGCTGGGTCCAGTAATCGAGCCGGAGGTGCTCGGGCCGGGTGCCGGGGATGGTGGCCACGGTGGCGGTGGCGGGGCACTGGTCGGCTGTCGGCCCCATGGGCGCCGAGGCCGGGGTCGGCTCGCTGCGCTGCTCGTTGGACTGGGGCGTGCCGCAGCCGGAGAGGCCGGCTGCGAGCGCGAAGAGGGCGGCGCCGACACACGCGAGCTGCTGGAGCAGGCGAGCGCGGCGGCGATGGGCTTCGGTGGGCGGGCTCATGGCGATCTTGGTTCGGTGCAGGGGTGGAGGCTCACAGCCCGTCTTGCGCCGGTGGGCCCGCTGCGCCCGAGGCGGGCGAGCGGCGGCGCGAGGACAACGCGGCGAGCGGTCCACCTATTCGTTGGCGGTCACTCACGCCCCGAAGAGCCCTGTGCGCCGCAATGCGCGCAGGGGCGAGGCCAGCGGCCGCCCCGCCGCGCATAGTGTGGGGTGGAGGTGGATGGACGCAAGAAAAGGGTGGGGCGCCGCCCGGCGCACCGGCCCGGTCGCGCTACCGTCGCCGCCGGAGCGCGAAGGCCACGAGGGCGACCACGAGCAGCGCGGGCCCGCGCGCGCCGTCGGGCGCGGTGGGCACGGCGCAGCCACAGCCGTCGTCCTCGGCGCCGCCGCCAGCGGCGGGCGGGTTGTTGGTGCCGTTGTTGAAGACGTCACCATTGTTGGTGCCGTTGTTGGTGCTGTTGTTCCCGTTGTTCACGGCGTTGTTGGTTCCACCGTTATTGGTTCCACCGTTGTTGGTGCCGTTGTTGGCGAGCTGCTCCTCCTCGCAGACGCGGGTGTCGAGGTTGCAGACGAAACCTGCGCCGAGGGCGTCGACGCACTGGAAGTCGAAGTCGCAGCGGACGAGATCGGGGTCGCGGGGGTCCAGCGGGTCGGTCTCGTTGGCGTCGAGGCGCCCATTGGCGTTGCCGTCCTCCTCGCCGTCGAGGAAGCCGTCGCCGTCGGTGTCGATGAGGAGGATGGCGGTGCGGGTGGACGGATCGGCGTCGGGGGTGAAGTGGCCGGCGGCTCGGTCGGTGTCCAGATCGGGCACGGAGAGGCCGTGCTCGGTGCCGTCGAGGATGCTGTCGCCGTCGGCGTCGGGGTCGGCGGCGTTGGAGGCGCCGTCGCTGTCGTGGTCGTCCCAGAAGTTGGGCTCGTCGCCGTCGCGGACGCCGTCGTCGTCGGAGTCGGCGTCGGTGTCGGAGGTGCCGGCGATGGCCTCTTCGATGGCGGAGAGGCCGTCGTTGTCGGTGTCGGTGAAGGTGACCTGGTCGGCGGCGCTGCGGGGGTCGCCCTCGTCGCCGTCGACGCGGCCGTTGCGGTCGGTGTCCTCGAGGCCGTCGCGCTGGCCGTCGCGGTCGGAGTCGGT
>Ga0100377_1002000_pt1 | contig 17293 bp, 5 predicted proteins | sample CryGeymeta201501_FD_83664 | JGI IMG/M metagenome (GOLD analysis project Ga0100377, IMG submission 83664) | Groundwater microbial communities from Crystal Geyser aquifers in Utah, USA - Crystal Geyser metaG 2015-01 | ecosystem: Environmental > Aquatic > Deep subsurface > Groundwater | place: USA... | reverse complement strand
GTAGGTGTAGGTCAGGTCTTGCAGGTCGGTGGAGTCCGACGAGCGGGTGGTCACCAGGGTGGCCAGTCGGAAGGTGTTCGTGTCGTAGGCATAGGCGGTGGTGACGCCGTTGCCGTACTCGATGAACGTCCGCTGCCCCCGCGCGTTGTACTTGATGTCCTCGACGAGCGTGTCGCTGTCCACATCCACGTCGAGAAGCCGCCCGCCGTCGTCGTAGCCGTACGTGGTCACTGCGTCGTCAGGTGCGGTGCGCGTGACGGGCCGGTTCATGGCGTCGAAGGTGTCCGTGATGGTGAACTCCTCCGTCTCCAGCAGGCTCGCGGCACCGGGGTTGCTGCCGCCGTCCCCGTCGTGCAGCTCGGCGACCGTGTCCTTGTCATCGCCCGCGTAGGGGTAGGCCACCGGATCGAAGGGCTGCCAGTCGACATCCTCCTCGTCGTCGTCGAAGAACCGGCGGGTGGTCGAGAGCAGGTTTCCCTTGAAGTCGTAGGTCAGCTCGACGAATCCCGCGGTGTCGTAGACGCGGTACAGCCGCCCGCGGAGGTGGTCATCCTTGGGGTCGTAGGTGCCCGGGTCGTCGAGCGCCTCGCCGTAGACGAAGCGTTCGCGTAGCACCTTCGTAGAGGCGGACGTGTCCCACTGCCAGGTGCGGACTTTGCGCCTCAGCGCGTCGACCTCGGTCTCGATGCCGAGGTCGCCCGACTTCCAGAGGAACAGCGGCTGTCCAGCGACGTCGATCAGCGCGGTGACGTCGCCGCCGTCCGGGGACTCGGTGGTGAGGGGGCGCCCCAGCAGGTCGAAGGACTGTGTCTGTACGTCCACGCCGCGAGGGTCGGTGACGAGGGTGGGGTTGCCGGCCACGTCCAGGGTCACCGTGGTCGTGAGCGTGGTGCTGGAGTTCAGCCGCTCGACCGTCTCGTAGGGCCGCCCCTGGGCGTCGAGGCTGACCGTCGTGGGCGTGTCCTCGTGGTCGCCGCCGACCTCGTTGTCGTTCTCGTCCCAGGTGGTCTGCTCCCACGGACTGAAGGCGACGCGGCGCACGTTGCCGTCCGGTAGGTCTACGCGCACGGGGCGGCCGAGGGGGTCGTAGGTGATGACCGGTGTGACGCCGGAGAAGCCCTCCTCGGCCTCGAAGCTGTCGCTCGTGGCGTAGAAGGGCTCGTACTGTTTGATGGGCAGGCCCTTGTTGATGAGCACCACCCGGCCGGTGCCCACCCAGCGCGGCGTGGTGCCGTCCGGCGCGGCGGTCGCCTTCTGCATGACGACGTTGCCGGCACCGTCGCTGTAGCTCGTCGTCTCGATCCAGCGGGTGCTGGTCTCGGCGACACCGTGGGTCTCGCGGACCCGGCCCCAGGCCGAGGCAGGGATGCTGCTCGTGTCGTAGGTGAACTCGGCAGTCGGGGAGGACAGGGTGTCCCCCTCCGAGGCGTTCCCAACGACGGCCACCGCCGTCACGCGCCCCAAGGCGTCGAACCCGGCCTGGGTCTCGTCACCGTTCGGGTCGCTGACCTCCGAGGGCTGAAGGGCGCGAAGGTCCCAGGTTCCGGCGACCACGTTGCCCAGCGCGTCGGTGACGCTCGACGGGAACAGATACGAGCCGTGCCAGGCGACCGTCGTGTCGTTGCCGAAGGGATCGGTGACCTTGGTCGGCACGTAGAAGTGGGTAGCGTCGCGCTCCTGGGTGCCGGAGCGGGCCCACCAACCGGTGACGTCGGTGAGCGACGAGAACGGCGTGGTGGTCAGCTCGATGTAGCCGGCGCCGGTGAGGTCGGCGGGGGCGCCCGTGAGCGCGAGCAGCGTGTCGGCCTGGTCTTCGGTGTATGCGAGCTGGTAAGTCTGGTGGACGAGCGCCCGCGCGCCCATGGTGCCGGCGGTCTGTTCAGTGCCGGCGTCGTCGTAGGTGGTGATCCGGTCGGAGATCCGCCGACGCCAGTCGCCGGACGCCGGCTCGGCGTCGTCCCAGTCCAGCGTAGCCGTGCCGCTGTCGTCGAAGACGGCCGCAAGCTCGCCGCCGGTCGGCGCGTCCGCGAAGCCCTCGCTGTCGTCATGCAGGTGCCAGGTCGTGGTGCGCCAGGGCACGCCGATGTGCCAGCGTTCGTCCGCGGGCGTGGCGTCGTGGATGAACGCCGCCTCGGTGAAGAGCACGACCCCGGTGGCCTGCTCGTCCGGATGGCCGGTTCCGCGGCGCGGAAAGGCGATCTTCGCAGACCGGGTGACGTTGCCGTAGTCGTCGACCTCGACGGCCAGCTCCTGGGTGACGCGCGGGTCGCTGGTGTCGCGCTCGTAGTGGTGGGTGACGGTGGAGAGCGGCGAGACGAGGAAGATGCCGGGCACCTCGTCGCCGGCGGCCTGGAGCAGCCGCAGCGTGTAGGTGCTCTCCGTGACGACGTAGGGGACGGCCTCCTCGGCGCTGCCGTCCTCGGCGTAGACCTCCTGGCGCAGCAGCCGCCCTTTGAGCGCCCGGAACGCCTGTCGCTTGTCTCGCCCTCGCCAGATGCCGGCGCTGTTCTCGAAGGCGTGGCTCCCGGGGGAGATGGCGTCCGGGTCCTCGAAGTACTCGGCGCTGTAGGTGGCCTCGAGGTTTCCTTGCTCGCGCCAGGCGCCGGTGTGGAACCAGGTGGCGGTGCGGACCGGTGCCAGGTCGCCGTCGGTCGTGGCCTCGGTGTCCCACTGCTCGACCTTGCCGAAGCCGCGGAACTCGCGCTCCTTGCCGTCGAAAAAGCCGTGGTGGTAGGCGTAGCGGGTGGTATTCGACCATCCGGTGACCGCGTCCGCGACCGTCACGCGCGAGAGGCACTGGACCGGGAAGGGCAGGCGCGTCGCCCACGGCGTGCCGGCCCGGCGGTCGGCCAGGTAGTACGTCGTGCTCGGGGTGTACTCGAAGGTGGTGGTGCGGCCAAGGTTGTTGTCGAGCGACGACAGCAGGTAGGGCTTGCCCGCCGCCATGAGCTTGACGTAGCGGATGGGCGCGTAGCGGTCGCGCAGCAGGGGCGAGGCCCACACCAGGCAGGCCGTGCCGTCCCCGAGCAGGTCCGCGACGGACACCGCCAGCGGGTCTTCCACGCCCGGCACGCCGCGGATCACCTGCTCGTCGCCGAAGCCGTTGCCCGACTGGTTGGACCACCAGCGCACCCGGTCGGGCCCGACGTAGACGAGGTCGGAAGGTCCGGCGCCGTCCACGTCGGCGAGGCGCACCCGCCGGGCGTCGAAGCGGTCCAGGCGGTCAAGCAGGGGTGCGTTCGCCATCTGCACCTGCCGCCCGAAGCGACCATAGCCAAGGTTCGGCCAGTAGCAGACGCTGTGGTGGCGCACGCGCACCAGGTCGACCAGCCCGTCCCCCGTCATGTCCGCCAGGAGCAGCGATTCGCTCGCGTTGGCGAACAGGAGCGTCGGCCCGTCTGCCTCGCGGGCGGCGTGCGCGACGATCTCGGCGTTGTGCCAGCCCTCCAGGCCCATGGAGCGGAAGACCAACAACCCGATGGCCGAGTTCACGACCAGATCGGCCCGCCCATCGCCGTCCACATCGATCAGGCGGGAGTTGAGCGCGTTTTGCCCCGCCTGGGGCACCCGCTGGAAGGAGCGGAAGGGCTCCCAGCCCCCCGCGGCCGTGCGCGTCCAGGTCCCCGCGAATCCAAGGCCGCGGGCGCTCACCTCCAGGCGACCGTCGCCGTCCACGTCGCCGAGCTGCACGTCGCCCAGTGCCACGCCGGGGCGACTCGGGAGCTGTCTCCAGGCGCCGAGCCGGCCGGCACCCTCGTTGCGCTTGTACCACCAGCCGCCGCCCGCCTCGGAGAGCAGGCCGCTCAGTCCCTCGCCGTCGAGATCCACCCACTGCGCTCGCGAGAAGTCGATGCCGTTGGGGATGTCCTCCACCCCCTGCAAGAGCGCGGGGGCCGAGGCCACGCTCGCGGCGACGTAGGTCATCTGGAGCGCGGGGAGCGTGACGCTCGACCCATCCGCCGCCCACCCGCGGAGCTGTGCGGAGGTGAGCGTCGTCGCGACCGGGCTCTCGTCGTAGGACAGATCGAGGCTCTTCACCAGGCTGGCGGAGGCGTCTTGCCCGTCCTCGAAGCGATGGAACACCAGCGCCCGGCGACACAGCCTGTGGCAGCGAATGTCGAAGCCAGCCTTGAAGCGAGAGAACGGATCCGGGCGGACGTCAGGGGTTCCGGTCGGCGACAGCTCGGGCGGCGACGCGACGTGGTCGCCGTAGTCGAAGACCACCTCGAAGAACCAGCCGTCGCCGAAGGTGTCGGGGGAGAGATTCCCGTACTGCACCCGCTTGGGGTGCAGGTAGGCGACGAGGCGACCTCGCTCGGCGAGCCCGGTCCCCGGCGATGCGCCCGACGCCTTGTCGTAGATGTAGCGGATGCCGTTGCCCAGCTCGTCCCACTCCTCATCGAGGTACCAGGCAAAGACCTTCGAAGCGTTCGCGGGGTCGGATACGCGGGAGTCGGTCGTGGTGCCGTACTTTCGGAGCACGTTGGCGCGGTCGCGCGTTCGCCAGTGAACGACACCGGCGGTGTGGGTCCATCGCTCGATGAGCGCGAAGGCCCCCTCGACGCGGGGCTGGTAGCGCTGGATCGTGTAGTTCCCCGAGGGTCGGGTGGCGCCGACCGGCACCAGGTCCTCGACCTCGGAGAGCACGAAGGTGTCGCTGCTCTCGGCGTCCCGGTAGCGCGGGAGCTGCTTTTCGGTCTTGCGCTGCACCATCGGAAGCGAGAGCGACCAGCCCAGGCCAAAGGCGCTGCTGCCGGAGCCGGAGTCATAGGACAGCGACAGAGGCGGCGTCCGGCCGGACCTGCCGGCGGGAAGCGGCAGGGGGATAAAGACCGACGCGGAGCCCGTGGCGGGGTTGGCCTTGAAGGTCTCGCCGATCCCACGGACGGCGCCGCCCCCTTTGGGCGGCTCGATCCGGGGTGCCACCTGGAGCAGGTCGCGGCTACGCGCAGGCGCATCCACCGGGGCCGGCGCCGAGCGCGGCGGTGCGACCGGACGATTGCCGGGTGGGGACGGGGGACGGCGGGGAGTGTCCACGCTCAGCCCTCGTCGAACAGGAGCACGAGGACGGTGTCGTCGAGATCGCCATAGTCCGCTCCGGTGCCGCCCAAAGTCAGCGTCACGTCCCCTGGAACGGTCGGCAGCGTGGTGAGCGCCACGTAGGAGAGACCGCCGAGGGGAGCGAGGGTCACGCCGTTCACCGTGGTCGGCGCGACGCCGACGGACGAGACGACCGGGATTGCCAGCGCGCCGGTCAACGTGTTCGCCATCGTCCCAGTGCCCGCAGGATCAAGCTGGTCCTGTGTCACGGTGAGCGTGAGCGCCGTGTCCTCCGCGTCCTGTGCCTCGGCGAGGTCGTCCGGTGCGTCCCGCCGCGCGCTGATGAGCCGAACGAAGCCGCCATCGCCGATACCCGTGCCCTCGGCGCTGTCGAGCCCGACGCGCAGGTTGTTGAGGTCGGGGGTCCGTGCCGCCGCCGTCCCACCGTCCCGCGCGGTGTACCGCAGGTGGAGGACCACGTCCTCGATGCTCGTCCAGTCGAGCTGCTTGAGCGACGCGGCAGACGTGATCTGGAGGTGCCAGGTACTGACCGCGCCGCGGCGCTCGAAGGGGAGGTACCGCGGGTCCCTGGGATCCGCGGAGAACACGCCGGCATCTTGCGTGGCGACGCTGGTGGCGATGCTCGGGTAGTCGTTGTAGTTCTCGACCGCCGGATCGCCGCTCGTGCCCGCGGCGGTACGCGTCGCGGACGAGTGCAGCGTGAGCTGGAGGTTGACATTTCCCTGCGGGCCCGGCACACAGGCCATAGACACCGCCACGCTCAGGATGCGGCGCAGGTAGTGGCTGGCGTGGTCGAGGTCGAAGAGCGCCTCGGGCAAGACGAAGTAGCACTCGCCGTCCACCTTCAGGCGCTCGACGGCGACGGGGTCGAGCAGCCGGAGCGAGACGTGCTTTGTCAGCTCGTGCTCGCGCGCGTCGTGGTCGAGGTAGGCAGCGTCCATCCGCTCCAGGTCTAGCTGGAGCCGCTCGCCGGCCAGCAACCCCTTCTTCGTGCCATCCCAGTGCACGGCCTGGACGAACGAATCCTCGGTGCGACCAAGCTCGTGCCGGTAGCAGGCTTCGGCCTTCTTCGCCGTGGTGTAGGCGAGCTGCCAGGACTGGAAGTACAGCGTGGCGAGCTGGCCCACCATCCAGTCGTACAGCTCGGCGTTGGTGAACTTGCTCTCCATCCACGCCCGCACCTCCTCGGAGTGGCGGATCTGGAGCTCGTGGTTGCTCAGCTCGCGCTTCGCCACGTCGGCCCGGATCTCGGCGGCGACGATCTGCTTGTCGATGGCGCCGAGCTCCTTCTCGGCGAGGTTTCGCTGGTTCTTCCACTCCTGCGCGCGTCGGACGTAGGAGGCGGTGGTGGTGAGGCGGCCGGACTGCGTCTTGAGCGCGCCGCTGGAGGCCGCGAGCGCGGAGCTGGTAGCGGTCAGCGCTTCGGAGAGGTTCGACCCTCCGAATCGGAGGTGGGCGGCAAGCCCGATTCCAGCATCGGGGATCAATGCGGAGATCGCGTTGATTCCCGAAACCGCGGCAGTGATTCGGTCGAGCGTCAGCGCCGTGTCCGTCAGCTCGGATGCCTGCTCCTCCTTCGGCAGCCAGCCCTTTTCGATCAAGCGCTCGTAGTAGTCCCGCCGCGCCTCGACGACCGTCCGGTTCTTCCGCAGGGCCGCCAGGTTCTCCTTGGCCTCGTCGACCTGCCGCTCGCGCACGGCCTTGACCGCGTCGAAAAGCGCCCCCTCGTGGGTCTGCCGCAGCATCGCGAGCGCCTCGGCGTCGCGCTTCTCCAGGGCGGACAAGAGCGCCTGCCCGAGGGAGCGCACGGAGCCGGCCAGGGCCTGCGCGCGGCCGATCATCACGCTGAAGCGGTAGTGGCCGACGCTCGCGGCGTCCGAGAGCGCGGCGCCGATGTCGATCCCGGCGGCGGCGGCGCGCACGAGCATCGCCGGATCGATGGGCGGCTGGAACAGCGGCAGCGACCGGACCACCCCGGCGATGTTCATGCCGTTGCGGATCTTGAACAGGCGATCGTCGATCGTGTCCCAGTAGGACAACAGCTTCGCGTTGAACGGCACGCAGAAGTAGGTCGTGAACCCGACACCGGCGAGCACCGCCGACCCGCCCCGGCTCCGGCCGAGCCCGCGGGCCGAGAACGCCGCGTTCTCCAGCGCCACCAGGGGGTTGCTGAAGTCGTCGAGGCTGGCCTTGAGGTCGTCCCAGGTCTTCGCCACGGGCTTCTCGGCGTCCCCCAGCAGCTCGGGCCGATCGCCAAGCACCTGCTTCGCGAAGACGTAGAGCTGGGTCGCCTCATTCAGGGTCTCCAGGGTGTCGCGGGTGAACAGCGCGTCGCCCCAGGCGATGAGCGTGTCGATGTACCGCATGACCAGCACGCGCTGGTAGGTGCCGGGCCGCAGCCGCGCGAGCGCGTGCGGATTGAACGGCTCATCCCGCCACGCCGCGACCTGGGCCTCGAAGGACTCCTGAGCGTCCTCGTCGCCGTCGGCTCCTGTGAAGGCGATCCAGTCTGTGACCGCCTGGCTCGCGGGTTCAAGGAAAGGCTTGACCTTCCACCAGTCGGAGTTGTCGACCGCACCGTCGAACCCGGACTCCGCCGCGCTGGTCCGCGTCCGCGGGTCGAACATGGCGTGGAACCAGTCGACGGCCTCCTGGAAGCGCCCGGCATCGGCGAGCCGGTTCGCCACGTAGAAGGGCAGGTGGAAGAACAGCTCCCAGTTGTAGGGGCTGTAGGCCCCTTCCAGCGAGAAGTCGATCTCCTCGACCGGATACGGCAGCACCACGGCCTCGGTGGGCTGGTAGCGCTCCTCGAAGTCGTCCGGATCGCCGGTGAGCGCCTGGCGGAAGAGGTCACCCGCGGTGCCGTCCGGGTCGGGGTCGACCAGGCCGAAGATGCCGTCCCGGCGCACCTCCTTGATGAAGCGACAGACGTAGGGGTGGTAGAAGGGCCAGAACCGGTAGCTGCCGAGCAGGCCCGTCACGGTCGCCGAGGGTGCGGAGGAGAGGAAGGCCGAGTCGACCGCCTTCAACGCGGAGACGGCCGCGTCGGTGGAGCGGACCTTGGATCTGTCCACGTAGACGGTGAGCGCGAGCGCGTCGTCGTCGGACAGCGGGTTGCCGCCCTGTTCCTGGATCGCGGCCCAGGTCCCCCCGCGGAAGGACGACAGCCCGGAGATCGACGGGTTTTCCGTGGTGGTCGAGGTCTCCAGATCCTCGTCGTCGTCCACCTGGGGCTCGACGAAGTACACGCGCTCGCCCACGCTCACGAAGAAGGGCGACTGGCTCACGAAGTCGTTGTATTGCGAAGGCACCACCACGCGGGCGTCCTCGATCTGGTCGAGCACGTCCACCGGGCTTGCCGTGCCGACGAGCGCTCCGTCCTCGTCCACTTCGCCCAGGTAGACGTCGAGATCGTCCATGTACTCCAGATTCGCGTCGTACAAGAGGTTCGAGTAACCGGGGGCCACCCAGCGGGTCGGGTCGAGGGCCACCCGCGAGGCCGCGGTCTCGGTCACGCTCCGGCTGACCAACAGGTCCATCGTGCAGGTGTCGAGGGTGAACTTCCCCAGCTCGTAGAAGAGGCTCTGCAAGGCGATGGCCCCAGCACTCCGGGCGCCGATGCAGCGGATCGTGAGCGTCCCGTCATCCCCGACCTCGCTCACGAAGCCGTAGGCGGTCTTCGCGGCCTTAGAGAGGCCCTTGTCGTCCACCCAGGAGTAGGACAGCACCAGCGCCTCGCTGCCGAGACGCTTGGGAGACCATTTTCCGTCCCTGTACTCCGACATCGCAAGCCGGATCTCCCACCAGCTCTGTGGGTCGGCGTTCTCGCTCTCGGACTGGGTATCGGTGAACTCCGCCCAGAACAGCATGAGCCGGCGGTTGTAGACCACCGGCAAGAGGTGCTCGCCCTCGATTCCGGCCTTGATCTCCTCCCACGGCGTCCAGGTCGAGGCGTCCTCGCGGCGCCGGTACCAGTAGCTCGCGGGTTCACCGCGGGTCCGCGCGAAGACGTGGAAGCGGTCGATGGTGCCGTCGTCGTCGGACTCCTTCTCGTGGTAGCAGGCCAGCACCTTGACGCTGCCGATGGCGAGCAGCCGATCGAGGTAGTCCAGCGTGACCTGCTCGACGCGATCCTCGGTCGCGTCGCCCTGTGCCAGGGACTGCTCCAGGGCCTTGAAGAAGGGCGTCTTGTCGTCGCGCAGCTCAGGCTCGATCCAGTTCTCCGGGTAGAGGAAGACCTTGCGGGCCGCCTCCCACACCCGGTAGGTCCGCATCCACTCCCACTCGGCCCGGTCCTCGTCGTTGAACCACTCGCCGAGGTCGGCGTCCGTGTCGTCCAGCTCCAGGCCGAACAGGGTCCGGTGGACGAACAGTTGGACGGCCAGCGTGGCCTGGACGATGCGGCTGGTGAGCATCTCCGGGTTCATGCTCACGTCGATGAGGTAGTGCTCGTACAGATCGTCGGCGTCTTCGAGGTCGCCGCCGGCGAAGGCGTCCTCCGCGATCAGGTAGGAGACGAGCGCGTCCCGCTGGGCCTTGCGCACGGGGTCGCGAAGCGGCCTGGCGATGCGGGACCAGGCGTTGGCCTCGGGGTGGCGCGAGCGAGCGGCGGCCACGATCTCGCCGGACTCCGCCGTCTTGAAGGCCGTGAGGCTGCCGGCGACGGCCCAGCCCTCCACGACCTCCGGCGCGGCGCCGGCCCGCCGGACGAGGTCCATGCGGTCGAGCAGGCCGTCGAGGTCGGAGACAGAGGTGATGCCGGCGCCGACCAGCGTGTCGAGCGCCCCCTCCTCCCAGCCGGTGCGCTCGGCGAGGTTGGCGGCCGTGGGGGTCTCGATGATCTCGGCGAAGCTCGGCGTGCTGCCGGGCAGGCGGGCGCGCTGGCGGAACAGCTCGATGGTGTTCCGAAGCCAGGCGAATACCGCGGTCGCGCCCGAGGTCGGCAGGCGAAGGGCGGTGGATCGTCCCGTGAAGAAGGCGGGGTCCAACAGTGACCAGTCCGAGGCCCGCGCCACCCAGGCGGCGCGCTCGTCCTCGTCGGCGCCGAGACGGGATTGGAGGAGCACGGCCTTGTGCAGCGCATCCAGCACCGCGTAGTCCTCGCGCCAGTCCGCGGAGGAGCGCAGGATGTCGGACCACGGGTCGCTCTCGTCGGTCGTCGACGCTTGCGTGAAGGTGGTTCCCAGGAAGCGGGACAACAGGGTGGTGCTGACTACATCGTCCGGGTCGGAGAAGGTCAGGGACGCCAGCGCCACCTCTGCCTCGGCGACGAGCGTGCTGGATGCGTCGTCCGACAACGTCCCACTGCTCGACGTTCCCCAGGTGACCACGGTGCCGAACGGCACGACCACGCCCGCGCCCGCGGCGATGGTGGCGTCGACACCGACGACCTCGATCTCACCTTCGGAGGGGATGGTGCATGCGGTTCCTGCCGGGAGCTTGACGGGCCCGTCCACAACGGTCGCGGCGGGTACCGTGATCGTCGTCCCCGACAGGATCGTGCCGGCGCTCGAATCCACGTCGGCTGTCAGCACGACTTGGATCTCGGCTGCCAGCTCGGCGACCCCCGCGCTGTCGACTTCCGTGTCACCAGCGATGAACAGGGAGTCGACACTTCCGTCGTTCGCCGCGCCAAGGAACATGCCCGCGTGCAGCGCGTCCATCGTCGCCCGCGCCACGCCGTACTCCTCGGCGAGCTGCCGCGCGAAGGCGTCCAGCCGGTCGGCGTCGCTCAGGTCCTCGGCGAAGCCGCGCGCGGTGTCCCGAAGCCGGCCGAGCACGCCTCGGAGCCAATCGTCCGTGGGGGCCACGCGCTCGGGTCGCTCGTGCCGGACCAGGTAGTCCAGCTCTTCGACCGTCCAGCCAGCGCCAAGGACCTCGCGCGCGTCCTTGACGAAGTCGACGGCCGTCTCGGGATCGACGAAGGGGCCCGCGTCGGAGCCGCCCGGGGCCAGGTCCATCAGCTCCGCCAGGCGAACCAGGTCCGTGGGCTTGATCCCGACCACGCGTGCGAGCGAGCACCAGCGGTACAACAGCCCGAGGTTTCGGAGGTTCAGCGCCGCGACGGCCCCGGTCCCCGGGTCGTACTGCTCGATGGCCCCGGCCGCCTCCAGGGCGTCGATGAGGTCCTCGACCTCCGCCTCGTCCGCCTGGAGCACCGCGTGCAGCCTGGCGAGCTGGTCGCGGAGCGGGCTCACGGTGTCGACCTCGTCCCGGGTGCCGTTCAGCTTGAACGGGAACGGAGTCGTCGCGTCCTCCTGCTCGGCAAGCGGGAACAGCGACGGATTGAGGTAGGTCCGGTCATAGAGCGACGGCGAGGGGTGCTGGCGCGTGTCGCGGTCCTCGTAGGTGTCGAGCACGCCGTGGGGCATCGACGCGGAGCCGAACCAGCCGGACAGCTCCACGGGGTCGAGCCCGGTCGTCCCGCACAGGCGATGGACGTCCCCCACGGTGGTCAGCGTGCTGTCGTCCCAGGCGGTGGGGTCGCTCTCGCCCAGGGCCGCGCACACCCGGTCGAGGTCCAACAGCGTCCAGCCGGTCGCCATCCAGAGCCGCAGCACTTTGCGCATCGCGGTGAACTGCACCGTGGTGGGCGCGGTGTAGGTCGGCGTCGTCGTGACGATGCGCTGGATGGAGTACGAAGCGATGTCGTAGGGATCGCCGCCTGTCTCCATGAGCACGACCAGCTCGTCCACGCCCGAGGCGGGGTTCGCGAGTCGGGTGTGCAGCAGGTCGAGGATCTGTTCGTAGTCGACCTCCGCCGCCCGGCGGAAGACCTTCACGGTCACGTCGTCCGCGGCGGCGGGCGGGATCGTGAACGACCACCAGTCCTGCTCGGTGCCCGACGCGGTGATCGCGCTGGCGCTCTCCGACGACAGGCCCAGCTCCTCCTTCGCGATGTCCGCCGAGTCCGCGGCGAAGGCACGCATCAGGTCCGTGCGCGCGATCCCGAGGTGGGCGAGGAACGGGCGCGCCACTGCCAGCGGCTGGTGGAACGGCACCGAGAACGACCGCTTGTGGTCCCCGAGCTTCCCCGCCTCGTAGGCGGCGTCGATCGTGTATTGCGGCGCCGCGAGCATATCGGCGCTCTCCGCCTCGCTGCTGTTGGCCGAGCCGATCCCCATTCCGGAGGCCACCCCCTCCAGGATCTCCAGGGCGACGTCGATGGTGGGAAGGACCCGCTCGGCGTTCTCGCAGGTCAGCGGCAGGTCGGCGAGGTCCGGTCGCCGGGCGAGCAGCGCGTCGAGCGCGGAAGTCCACGCGGGCGTGGAAGCGGAGGTGTAGGTCGAGGGCGGCGTGCGCGACGACAGCCAGTGCAAGAGGTCCACGAGGTACGCAGACGGGCCATGGATGGACTGGCACCACGCGCAGCGCGTTCCCGTGGGTGGCGTGAACAGCTCCGACCAGCCTGGAAGGTCGGCGTCCGTGACGGTGACCTCCTTGCTCGGGACGAAGCCGAGCGCCGCGAGGCCCAGCGCGGGGTGGGCGGACAGGAGGAAGGCCCCCGCCATCGCCGCCTGGCTCTGGGCGCGGACGACGATCTCGCGCGCCTCCGCTTGGAGGGCCGGGTCGCCGCCGGAGTAGGTCTCGACGAAACGGGTCTTCCCCCGCTGGGCTACGCCAAGCGCCGAGGTGACTCCGGTGTCCACCAGGCGCTGGAGCGCCGCCTCGGCGTCGAGCGTCGGCGCAATGCGCACCAGCCGCTGGGCGGCGCGCAGTGCGGGCACCTCGGTTGCCTCGTTGCCGTCGAAGTCGATCTCCGCGCTGCCGGAATGGACGCGCACGGTGCGGATGTCGACGGTGGCATTGGCTGGACGCGCGAACAGCGTGGCAACCCCAAGCGCCGACCCGACGCTCCCCGAGAGCGCCGCGTGCAGCGCCTTCGCGGGGAAGGCCAATGCCGCGTGCTCCCGAAGGATCCGCGACAGGTTCGCCCGCTTCTCCCCGTCCGTCGCCCCGTCGAGCCCGTCGGGGAGCGGGCTGACCGAATCCGGCCCTGCGGTCGGCACGCCCGCGATGCCGTCCCAGGTGGTAGCGCTCCAACCGCCGACGACCTCGGCCGGCGCCGTGTTGAGCACCTTGAGCATCGCCAGAACGGTCGGCGCGTGGCCGAGACCGAGCGTCCCGAGCCGGAGGAGCCGCTTCGCCTCGTCTACCTCCGAACTTGTCCAGCCCGACAGGGCCGCAGCCGCGGTCCAGAACGCCTCGGCGGTTCCGTCAAAGCCGGAATACAGCTCGCAGAACTGCGTGATCTCCGTGTCGTTGAGCGCCTGAGGCTGCGTCAGCGTCTGCGAAGTGCGCAGGATCTCGCCCAGCGCGTCGTCGCACCCGTCGTCGAGCGCGCGGCCAATCGCCTCGACGAGCACGTCCAGCACGTCCTGGACCACCACGCCGAGCCCGATGACGTTCGCGGTCTTCGCCCGCCCGAGCGCCGCCGCGACGAGCGAGGGCGGCCGCGCGAGGATCTCCTTCGCCGTCTTGGGGAATCCCTCGCGCAATAGCCCGTAGAGCGGCTCGGCGCCGACGACGGAGCCCGGAGCGCTCAGAGCCTGGTCCAGTCGTTCGGCCAGCACGCGGTCGGCGATTCGATCGAGGCTCCATTTCGTGCGGCCGGCTGTCCACGCCACCTTGCGCACGTCCATGCCGACGAGCGCGCCGGGCAGGCCGGGATCCGGATGCGACGGAGCGCCGGGGAAGATCAACTTCGAGAGGTCGAGGGTCAGCCGCGAGAACTCCGACGGACCCCGCAGCGCATCGTCGCAGACCGAGACGTGGAAGCGCAGGGCGCCACCGGCATAGCCGAAGGTGACCTTCGAGGTGCCGACGAGGCGGGGCGGGCTGCCCGGCTGGAACACCTTCGCGTAGAGGTCTCGGCTGGGAGGCGTCGACACCGTGCCGATGCTGAACCAGCCGTCCATCATCGTCTGGACCGGGCCAACGAGCTGCGACTCGCCGTTGAAGGTGACCTCCCACAAGAACACGTTGAGCCCGACCAGCGGCGTGCCGTCGACGTGGCGGACCACGCCGTGGACGTTGTTGGTGTCGATGTTGACCCCCGCGGGCGGCAACTCGTCCGGTACCGCGCACGTCTCGGGCCAGGTCACGCAGACGACGAGGTCCTTCGCCTCTGTCGCGACCGACCAGCGCACGTCGCCGTGCGCCTCCAGTTCGACGACGCCGTCGAACACCTTCAGCTCGTAGACCCCGGAAGTGTCGCTGGCAGAGAGCCCAGAGACATCGATCGAGAAGCGCCCCGACTTGCCTGTCGTGGCCTCGGCCAGCGCGATGGAGCCGCGGCCCGTGCCCGTGACCAAGCGGACCCGCAGCCCGGCTTGGGGTATGGCGGACCCCTCTTCGACGACAATCCCCGAGACGCAACGACAGATGGCCATGCCCGCTCCAATCTCAGCGCAACGCTATCACGTGCGGATGTGGGTGTGCGTGACAGCAGGGCGGACTCCTGGTGAATTCAGGCCACCACAGCTCCGAGTTGACCGGCGATGCTCATCGCCAGGTGGGCGAGGTCCCCCTCGGGTCGTCGCCCAAGTCCTGGGCTCCGCGCACCCGTCCAGGGACGGCGCGACCCGGAATATTCCACTCCCCACCAGCACATCATTCCTGAATATCCGGCGTATTCTCAAGGAATATTCCGCAGCGTCATGGATCGTGCGCTACCCGGCGCTACCCGTGCGCCCGAAGTGAGCAGGATGCGGAAGCGGTCCACCGCGGGAATGGGGAATGGGCGCTGGCACGCGCATCCCGTTGCTCCCCACGGGGCCGGCGAGCCGTGGCGCACGGGTATTCCATGCCGGAATCGCCTTGGAATAGCGCCGGTATTCCCTTGAAATATTCCGCTTGTGGCTACGCGGCGCTGCGCTCGGCACGGAGCGCGGCGGCCAGCGCGTCTTGCAGCGCCTCGCCCAGCACCGCGCCGCGACGGCCCTCGGCCTTGGACACGGTACCCTGGCGCACGCCCAGGAGGTCGGCGGCGGCCTGCTGGGTGAGTACCCGGCGTTTCCGCCAGTCGGCAAGGTCGGCCCCGGTGAGCACTGCGGGTTCGGTGGCGGCCGGACGCAAGGGGAGCGGCTCGGGCTCGTCCGCGCCGTCGCCCTCGACCTCTCCGTCGGGGGCGACGGGCACCTCGAACGCCTCCCAGTCGGTCTCCGACAGCGCGGCCTCCTCTGCGGCATCGGCCTCGTCGCCGTCGTCCAGGCGCTCCGGCTCGTCGTCGGCGAGCGCCCATCGTGGCGGGTCAGACGTGGGGGGGACGCGCTCCAGGGCGGCCCTGCGGGCTTCCTGGGCTCGCCGCTCGGCTGCCAGTTGCTCGGCCCTGGCGCGAGCGTCCGCCCGCTCCTGGGCCGCCCTGCGCTCGGCCTCGCGGCGCTGGCGCTGGGCCTCCTCCTGCTCCCGGGCCACCCTGCGCTCCTCCTCCCGCTGCCGCCGGACCTGCTCCCGTTCCCATGCTTCCCGGCGCTGGCGGGCAAGCTCGGCGCGTTCCTGCTCCCTCCGCTGCTCCCGCTGGGCCAGCTTGCGGGAGTATGCCTCCTGGCGCTGCCGCTCCTCGCGCCGCTCCTTCATCGCCAGGGCTTCCTCGGCGATGGCGGTCAGGGCCTCCCGCTGGGCCTGGGCCAGATCGTCGTCGCCCTCGACGTCCAGCCACGCCTGGACCGCCGACAGAGCGATCTCGTCCTCGCCGCCCTCGCCGTCCTCGGGCTCCTCGTCGTCCCACTCGTCACGGTCGCGCATGGTGGTCTCCTGTCAGCGCCGCCGCCGCTTCTTCTTCGGCGGCTCGGGTTCGGGCTCGGTGCGGAGGTCCACGAGCCAATCGTCGACGACGCGGGCCACGATCCGGTCCAGGGTCGCCACCTCCACGCTCTCCTGGCCCTCGGGGCGCTCAGACTTGCCCACCACCACCCGCAGCCCCCGCCGCATCGCCTCCTTGACGACGCGGGCGGTAAGCGCCACTAGGTCGCCGTGTTCGGCGAGCAGGCCCCCGGCGACATACACCTCCTCCAGCTCGAAGACGTTGTCGATGGTGGCGGTGTTCCGGCCGGACTCGATGCGGGCCAGCAGGCTGCGATCCCAGGTGAGTCGCCAGGCGAGGGCCGACTGGGACGAGCCGAGTTCCTGGCGCAGCATGGCGATGATCCGGCCGGTGATGGTGGTCAGCTCGACTGCGTTCGGGATGGTCATAGGCTCCTCGCGTTCGGGGTAGAATATACACACATGGGGTTGACGAACACAAGAATGACAGCGTAGATTCTACCCGAGCGGTCGCCTTGCGACAGGGCGTTTCCCCGCTCTCGGAGTCCCGGTTCAAGAAGGCGCTCGCAAAACCATCGGCGTTACGTCAACTTGTCCGGGTCCGCAGGAGACCCCGTGCAGACCACTCCCGTAATCGACCACGAAGCCCGGCCACTCGCCTGCTTCAACCACCTCTACTGGGAGCTACCCCGGCTGTTCGCCAGGGGCGGCACCCAGGCCGAGGTCGACGCCCTGTTCGGGGGCCTTGCGCCCGCGCTCCAAGGCGCGCTGGGCGTCTCCCCCGGCGCGAGCGTCGGCCTGCGGCTGTTCGCCGAGCCCTGGGGCTGGGCTCCCGAGGTCGAGCCGGTGGACGTGGACCGGACGACCCTGGCCCTCGGCGATTCCGCGCCCAGCTTCACCGTCGGCGAGTGCTCGGGCGTCCTACTGGTCCCCGACGCGGACGGCGGCTGGCGGCGCTGGAGCCCCGTGGAAGGCCCCGCGCCCAAGCCCGCCGACGGCCACATGCGCGTGCTCGTCGCGCTGTCCCGAGAAGGTGGCGATCCGCCCACTCTCTGCCGCATCCGCGAGGTCTACGGCCGCGACAAGGCGCTCGACACCCCGCTCTACAAGCCCTCGCTCAGCCTCGTCCCGGCCTCGCCGTCCGAGTCCCAACACCTGATGTTCACCCTGCGGTCGCTGCTAGCGACCGGGAAGGCGGCATGATGAACGCGAACCTGCCCCGCTTTGTCGAGTACGGCCGCGTCAGCTCCGCGGGCCAGGAGCGCCGCCAGACCCAGGAGGGCCAGGTGGTCGCCCTGGAGCGCCTGCGTGTCTCGCGTCCCGGCCTCCCCGTGCTCACCGAGACCGTGTTCGAGTGTAGTGTCCCACCCATCTCCACCGGCGGCGTCCCGCGAGACACCACCGGTGGCCGTCGCGAGACGGCGCCCTGGACTGTGTCCCATTCCCGGGCCCTGGTGCGTCCCTGACG
>Ga0100377_1001993_pt1 | contig 17315 bp, 10 predicted proteins | sample CryGeymeta201501_FD_83664 | JGI IMG/M metagenome (GOLD analysis project Ga0100377, IMG submission 83664) | Groundwater microbial communities from Crystal Geyser aquifers in Utah, USA - Crystal Geyser metaG 2015-01 | ecosystem: Environmental > Aquatic > Deep subsurface > Groundwater | place: USA... | reverse complement strand
TGAATATCGCCGCCGATTTATGTATCTACACCAACCACAACCTAACCATCGAAACCCTACAAAAACCATCAGACTAACCCAAAAACGCCCCAAAACGGCCAGGCCTGGCCGTTTTGGAGCGGGTTCCTAACACCCACTTTTTTGCTAGTTAATAGAAGGTATTATGTTATATTAATTGCTCAATCAGCAACTTAGGGGGGTTGGATGGACAAATTACATCGCCACACAGCATTAATACGATTGCTCAAAGCAACGCATCTTCCCATTGCGCTCACCAGTTTGACTCAACAATTTAATTGTTCCGAAAAAACAATCAGAAGAGACCTCGAACAACTCAAAGCTCAACACAATGCCCCCTGGTTTATCTCTAATAACCAGGTTTATTGTGATAAAAGCTGGCAACATCCCATCGAACTACAAGGCTACTGGTTCGACAAAAAAGAAATCGAATCGCTGTTTGCCCTCAACCAAATCATTCAGCAACTCTCCGCCAGTGGCCTCAAACACCAACTCGAACCTTTCCAACACCGCATTAACGAACTCCTCACCCAAGAAACCAACCCGCACAACAACCCACTCACCCGTAAAGTCAAACTCATCGAAATTGCCGAAAGAGCCGTTCCCGATCTCGTGTTTGAAACCCTGGTGCAAGCACTCGCTGAAAACAAACAAGTCCACATCCATTTTTGGAATCGCCACACCGACCAACATACCCAAAGAACCCTATCGCCACAACAACTCATTCGCTACAAAGACAACTGGATAGTGGACGCCTACTGTCACCTCAGAAATGCGCTCAGAAGCTTCTCACTGGAAGCCATTACCGAGATTCAACTGCATCCATTGCCTGCAAAAGAAATCGACCCGAAAACCCTTAACGAACATTATCAAACGGCCTACGGCATTTATGCCGGTCAAGCCAATAAAACCGCCGTGATTAAATTTTCGCCCTATATCGCCCGTTGGGTTCAAAATGAAAATTGGCACCCACAGCAAATTGGAACATGGCAACCCGACCAAAGCTACCAACTACAAATCCCCTACAACCAAGACAACGAACTGGTTCAAGACATTCTCAAATACGGCGAACACGCCGAAGTACGCCAGCCGCCAGAATTGCGAGAAAAAATACACCAAAAACTGAAAGAAGCATTGAAACACTACAAAAACAATCCCGCATGATTTTCAGGGACAAGATTTGTCTTTGGAGGGTGGTATAGTAAAAAACAGAAATGATAAGCAGTGAATATAGAGAATGAAATTGCATATTGGAAAGTTACCCATTATGTTTCTTTCTAATCAGATTCAAAAATAAACAGCAAAGAGAGTAAGTTCTTGGAACAACTAACTGATCTAAAAGCCATCCTGCATTCCAAACGCGCCAATATCTATTATCTGGAAATGTGCCGCGTTATGCAGAAAGACGGACGCGTTCTTTATCTGACTGAAGCCAAAAACGAAAATCAATACTGGAACATCCCCATTGCCAATACCACCGTCATTCTATTAGGTACCGGTACATCCATTACTCAGGCAGCAATGCGCATGCTAGCCGGCGCAGGCGTATTAGTCGGTTTTAGCGGAGGCGGCGCAACACCTCTATTAGCGGCGACAGAAATCGAATGGCTGACTCCCCAAAGCGAATACCGCCCAACAGAATATATTCAAGGCTGGATGTCATTTTGGTTTGATGAAGATAAGCGACTCCAGGCAGCCAAAATACTTCAACATGCGCGCGTTAAGTACATGAAAACCGTCTGGGCAAAAGATCGCGACTTAATGGCAGAAGGCTTTAATCTACACGATGAAGACATTTTAAACGCTATGAGTAACAGTGACAGAAGAATAGAAGATGCGCCTAAAGTCACCAAATTGTTACAAGTAGAAGCCGAATTTACTAAGCGACTCTACAAAATTGCCGCCAACAGAACCCAGCACGGCGACTTTGTTCGAAGCCGGGAATCCATAGATACCGCCAACGGCTTCCTCAATCACGGCAACTATCTCGCCTATGGCCTTGCAGCAACAACATTATGGGTATTAGGCATACCACATGGCTTTGCCGTCATGCACGGCAAAACCCGCCGAGGCGCACTGGTATTCGACGTAGCCGACCTAATAAAAGACACATTAGTGTTGCCCTGGGCATTCATCTGCGCCAAAGAGAAAACCACCGAACAAGAGTTTCGCCAGCAATGCCTGCAAGCCTTTACCGACCACAAAGCACTGGATTTTATGTTTGATCAGGTCAAGACTATTGCTTTACAGCATCAAGATTTTAAGGGACATGTTTTATGATGGTCACCTTCGTTTCCCAGTGTGAAAAAAAAGCGCTCAACCGCACCCGCCGGGTTTTGGACGCCTTCGCCGACCGAATTGGTGATAACACCTGGCAGACGGTGATTACCCAGGAAGGCTTATTGGCCGTTAAAAAGCTGTTGCGTAAAACGGCCAGTAAGAATACCGCGGTGAGTTGTCATTGGATACGCAGCCGGTCGCGGACGGAGTTGGTTTGGGTGGTGGGGAATAAGAATAAGTTTAATGAGCAAGGTGTGGTGCCGGTGAATATGACTTCTAAATTGTTAAATACTGAGGTGTGTTTTGCTCTTAATACATCTGTCATATCACTTTTATCGCATCTGGCAGGATTGTTTCATGATGTTGGTAAGGCTATGGCTTTGTTTCAAGAAAAGCTAAAATTAGACTTTACTGGCACAGCTTATGAGCCATACCGCCATGAATGGGTTTCACTGCGCATTTTTCAAGCATTTATTGGCGGAAAAGATGATAAGGATTGGCTTGAAGCTCTAGTCAATATTGATAACGCTGCTGAAGATAAAATGCTTGGTCATCTTGCATCACTAAGAGATGGCATTGATGTAAATTCAACTAACCCTTTTAAAACTTTGCCTCCTGTTGCAAAGTTGGTGGCTTGGTTGATTGTCTCCCACCATAAACTACCGCAGTATCCAAAAAATGAAGATAACCCACCAACATTTGAGAATATGGATAAATGGTTAAGTGATAGTTTTGAAGCATGCTGGAATTCACCGCAGTGTTTAAATGATGACTGGCAGAAAAGTGTCATTGAAAATAACTGGTCTTTTGAACCACACGGAACACCTTTAAAAAGTGCTCATTGGCAAACACAAGTCAGCATTGTCGCTAAAAAAATACTGCGTTGCGACCGAATGTTTATGCGGGATTGGTTTGATCAGCATTTTACAGCTCATCTAGCACGTTTATCTTTGATGTTATCTGATCATTATTACTCATCAAAAAAAGAAACAACGCCTGAATGGCAAGATAGAAATTATCATGCTTATGCCAATACAGATAAGGACGAGCATGGAAAAAAATACCGAAAACAAAAACTTGATGAGCACAATATCGCTGTTGGTATTAATGCCTATGATATCGCCATGGCGATTCCAAGATTAAAAGATGAATTACCGTCGCTAAATCGTAATACAGCTTTTACAGATGCAGTTCCTCGCGACTATCAGGAGGATTTTGGCTGGCAGGATAATGCTTACAACTTAGCATTATCAATTAAGGACGATACCAAAAGACATGGTTTTTTCGGCGTTTGCATGGCGTCAACTGGCAAAGGAAAAACCCGTGCCAACACACGTATTATGTACGGCTTAGCCGAAGAAGAAACATGCCGCTTTAGTGTTGCATTAGGGCTCAGAACATTAACGTTACAAACGGGTGACGCACTAAAAGAAAACCTAAAGCTCCGTTCCGATGAGCTAGCGGTGTTGATCGGCTCTCAAGCAGTTAAAGATCTACATCAGCAATCACGCTCGCCAGAAGAAACAGAGCAACAAAGATTGGGCAGTGAATCAGCCGAGTCTTTATTAAAAGATGAAATAACACTGATAGAAGATTTACCAGTTTATACTGGGATTTGTGCCGAATGGTTCAAGCATGACCCAAAAATATTAAAACTGGTACAGGCACCTGTTTTAGTGAGCACTATTGATTATTTAATGCCTGCCAATGAAGGGATTCGTGGCGGTCGCCAAATTGCACCCATGTTACGATTATTAACGTCTGATTTAGTACTTGATGAGCCTGATGACTTTGGGCTTGAAGATTTACCTGCGTTGTGTCGATTAGTTAACTGGGCAGGCATGCTAGGCAGCAGAGTGTTGTTATCAACAGCCACCATTTCTCCAGCCTTAGCGGGCGCGCTATTTTTGGCCTATCAAGCCGGCAGAAAACACTATACGCAAGTCAATGGTGAGCATGGCGAAATAGCGCAAATATGTTGCGCATGGTTTGATGAATTTAAATGCCCACAATCAGCATTAATCTCGGATTCCACTTCATATGAAGATATGCATAATAGCTTTGTAAACAAGCGTATTAAAAACCTGAAAAACAAAACAAGCCCACTTCGAAAAGCAAAGCTTATTTCGATCACGTCAAATCCAGATCATATACCAACCAGCTGGATGGCAACGGTGATCAGGCAATCGATAGAAACACTTCATCAACAACATGCGGTGACAGTGGCTGACAAAAAAGTGACGATAGGCCTGGTACGTATGGCAAACATAGACCCTCTGATACAAGTGGCAAAGTATTTGTTGGCAGACAATGCACCTGAAGATACCTTGATTCATTATTGTGTATATCACAGTCAGTTCCCGCTATTACATCGTTCAAAAATAGAAAAACAATTGGATGATGCATTGTCACGACATAATGAGAAAGAATGGTTAGAACAAAGTGGCATTAAAAACATTGTAGAAAATCATGTTGAAAAAAATCATGTTTTTGTAGTGCTTGCTACAGCTGTTGCGGAAGTTGGACGAGACCATGACTATGATTGGGCCGTTATTGAACCAAGCTCTATGCGATCAATTATTCAATTGGCAGGTCGAGTTCAGCGCCATCGCCAGCAAGTTCCTCCCAGTGAGAACATCCATATTTTATCTAAGAACTTTAAAGGGCTAAAAGGACAAGCCCCTTGTTTTGAAAAACCGGGTTTTGAATCGGTAAAGTTTGGCTATGCCAGCAGAGATTTAAGTGAGTTATTAGAAGCTGATGAATTTGATGTTATTAATGCAATAGCCAGAATTCAAGCACCAAATACCCTTTCTTTAACCAAGGAAAGTCCCCCGCGCTTTAAATCTTTTAATGAGCTGGAACATTGTGCGCAAACCTTGCGTTTAGTTGGTAACGTCAATCAGCCCAACCATGCTGCACAGTGGTGGAATAATGAGGCGACCTGGTGTGGCGAAATTCAACGGCTGCAACCCTTTAGGCAATCTGCCCCCAACGACGATTTTAGGCTCACATTTACTCGAACAGGGAAAGCTGTTTGGCAAAAGAAAATACCTAAAACATCGCCCCCTAAATTTGAAAATACGACAGACATAGCCAGGCAAGCTGAACAGTTGGTTATAGGTTTGCGGAATGTTGTTTGGGGAGAGTTTAAATTAAAGGATGAGGTGGCGAAGCTTGTTAAAGCCATAAGCGATAGTGAAGAGCGAGTGCTGGAAAGATTTACTCATTTATCACTAAGAAAACTTGACGAAAATTCTTTTGAGCAATGGCAATGTCACCCAATGCTTGGCGTATATAGAATATTAAAAAAGGATGAATACAAATGATCAATGAAGAAATATCACTAGCATTGGCCGATGAAATTATCGCGTACGTGAACACGCGTAGAGACAATAAAGAGGAAGAGTTTTTAAAAGCCAAATCTAAAAAGAACAAACAAGGCGTGGTTACTAACGGCGCAATAATTGATCGTATGATAGTTGTTATAAAAAAAATAATCCAAGAGAAGGATGCCATCAAAGATATTGAAAAATCTAAAAAGTCCAAGGGGCAGCCTTCTTTAGAATTTCAGCAAAATAAATATAAAAAATTGATTGCTTTGGTGGATGACGACGTTGTCGATCAGCAGCTATTAGATTTAAAGAAAGAGTATCAAGAGTTTGTCATCACTAATTCTAACGAACATGAAGCGGTGGCTTGGTTAAATCAATGGGCTAGTAAAGCTAGTGATATTAGCTTTGCTACTCATGTTGGAAAGTTAACTCATTCTAGTAGTAAAAGTTCGAGCATTCTTGATACGTCAACTGGACAAGATGACCATTATTTAACTACGAACCGCTTGAATAACTTAGAAGTTGATACTGCATCATCAAATGCCGCATCGTTACCCATTGCTGATATTTTAAAGTTAACGGTAAATAACATCAGTGTGCTTGATTGTTTGAAAATTGGACATTATTCATTATTTAAAAAATTTACAGATGATGATGCTGTTGTTGATAAATGGTGTGATCAATTAAAACAATCTTACGACAGCACACAAAAACAAAGTTACTTCCTTTCAAAACAAACCTATTTTCCAACACAGGATAGGCAGTATCATTTATTGATGCCGCTTACTTCATCATCTTTGGTACATGCGCTGCACCTTGAGCACAAAAGATATTGGGGTGAAGAGCAGGAAGCTGTTCGCTCGCAAAGAAGCAATAAAAAATATTCAGCCACCGTAACCTGTACTTACCCCAATAAAGCTTATTTGCATGTAACGGGCTCAAATCACTCTAATGCATCATCTCTCAATGGTAAACGTGGCGGAAGGATATCGTTACTACCATCAATGCCGCCACAGTGGAAGTCACGCATAGCATCTTATGCTAATAAAGCTTCCATATTTGATAAGACCTTGGCATTTGAATTAAAGGAAGAAATTAATAACCTAAGAAACTACTTGCTCTTGATAAAAAATAAATCGCTCAGCATTAGCGAACCTAAACGCAATGCGGCGGTGATGAATAAGTTGCAAGCCATAAGCAGCCAATTTTTTAATTACATGGAAACGATTAATGCTAATGAGGCAAGAGAAGGCTGGACGGTTAATGGCAAACTGCCACTAGAGCAACAACTTGCTTTTGAACCTTGGCGGGAAGATGAGGCCGTAAAGGCACTAAAGATTAGCAAATTGTGGCAAGAATCATTTAGCCAAACCTATGGACGTTGGCTGAATCAACAACTTTCACAAAAAGGCAAGCTCAAGACCTCAGCGATTCAAGCTGCGCTTTGGGCCGATTGTTTTTTACTTGAACTGCGAGAAATGGTTGCAACACAGGAGGTAACACTATGAGCCAATATTTAGTACTGAGTCACATTGATGTACAGAATGCGAATTCTGTTGCTGGGCTTACATGGGGCTTTCCCGCGATAACACACTTTTTAGGGTTCACTCACGCATTAAATAGAAAGCTCTCAAGTCACTATAGGGGTGAGTATGAAAGCGAGTTAACAGGCTGTGCGGTTATATCACACACCTTCGAAAACAAGGTTTATCAACCCAAAAAGTATGCGGATTTTGAATTTCTGCAAAGTAAAAATCCGCCGGTATTAGCTAAGCATAAAAGTACATCACCACCAATTATTGAAGAAGGAAAAATGAATCTTACAGTTAGCTTAGTGATTGAGTTAAATAAACCACTCGTGCTAGTTACGAAAGAGATTGAAAAATTACAGAAAAAGGTCATGTCTATGTGCTGCCAGATGCGTTTAGCTGGTGGCACTATTTTAAATATTAAGCAGGCTAAATTGTTATCAGCTAGCACCTCAGAACAACATATTGCAATGTTGAGAAAAATTAAGCGATTAACCATGCCTGGATTTGTTTTATTTGATCGAAGTGATTTTTTACAAAATCACTTTCAAGAATTGATTGTGCGTCACAAAGCAGATGAAAGTGTTACAGATGAACCACAATTATTGGATGCATGGTTAGACTTCGCAGCATTGAAATATAAGGCCGTTCCACAACTGGGTGAAGAACAGAACGAACCTGACGAAAACACGCCAGCAGATTGGGAGTATATTGCTAAACCAAATCCGGGCTATTTAGTGCCACTGATGACGGGCTATAAGGCAATTAGCGATCTATATGACCCAGGGTCAGTATTAAATACCCGTGATGAGATAACACCATCTCGCTTTGTAGAGGCCATTCATTCCATTGGTGAATGGAAAGGCATCCATAGCCTTAAAGACCTTCATGATGTTATTTGGCGTTATCAGCATGATGACCAATGGTATTTATGTAAACAAAACTGTAGCTCAGCAACCAATGAAGCCGTTGAGCCTCAAGTTCTAAAAACGCAACAAAATCAAACCCTCAATTTCAACGAAGCACTTAACTTATTTTAAGGAAAAAAACTATGACTAATTTAACTTTACCAAGCGTATTAGCTTTTGATCGTAAACTAGAGCCCTCTGATGCAATAATGCATTCTGGAAAGTGGGTGAATATTGAAGATAGTACGCAATGGCAGGAGATTGAACTATTTGATCGCCGTAACCGTGCAGTTAAAAGCAACTTTAAACAAGAAGTATTAGACAATGAGGAAGAACTGCAAAAACAAATTGCAGAAGCGAATCTTGCATGGGGTGATGACGCAGCGTTAGCACATGATAATGACACGTTAAAAATAAGTTTCAGTTTGCGTATAGTTGGCGGGTTAGATCAACCATCGGTTTGTAACAAGGTTGAGTTCGAAAGATGCTATCGTGAAACTATTTCTGAGTATACAGACTCAAGCCTTGAAGAGCTTGCTAAGCGCTATGCCTATAACATCGCTAATGGGAGGTTTTTATGGCGTAATCGTGTAGGTGCACAAGATGCTAAAGTGTTCGTTACACATTCAAGTTTAAGTTCACCACTAGAATTTAATGCTTATGATTTCCCGTTAAATAAAACCACATCGGATGATACTTCGATTAAAGTACTTGCACAGCTAATTAAAGCAGGCCTCGCTGGAAATGAAAACACGTTATTAACCATTAACGCATATGTGAAACTCGGTGAGGGGCAACGAGTGTGGCCTTCGCAAGAAATGGTTTTGAATTCTCCTAAAGGCGAAAAGAGTCGTCATTTATTCAATCTTAATGGTCAGGCGGCGATACATTGTGAAAAAATTGGTAACGCTTTAAGAACTATTGATGACTGGTATCCTGACGCTATGGCTCCTATTGCGATTGAAGCATATGGATCAGTCACACAACGAGGTGTCGCTTATCGCTCTAGTAAAAATGACTTTAAAACACTTTTACTCAAATGGCTTAATAATGGAAGCGTATCAAACGAAGATAAACATTTTGTTGCTGCGATGGTTATCCGTGGTGGTGTGTTTGGTGAAGGTGAGAGCTAAGGGAGGTGATGTATGAAATATTATCTCGATATAACTTTACTACCAGATGCCGAAGCCAACCTTGGCTTTCTCTGGCAAAAAATCTTTCAACAGGTACACATTGCCTTGGTTGATAACAAAGTCGGTGACAATGAATCAGCTATTGCGCTTTCAATTCCGGGTTATAAATCAGGGAAGTCGAAAGAAAAGGACTTTCCTTTAGGCAATATACTGCGTTTGTTAGCAGACAATGAAGACGCGCTAGTAAAGCTGAACATTCACCAATGGCTAAAACGTTTAAGCGATTATTGTCACATAAAACCAATAAAAGCTGTGCCTGCCGACATCAAGCAGTATGCTCAATTTAAACGTAAACCCGTCAAGTCCATTGAAAAAAAGGCTAAACGCAGAGCTGAGCATTTAAATAAACCTTATGCTGAGGTTCTGGCCTATTTGCTTAAGGAGGGAAAATCTAGCAAAAGTCCATTACCCTATATTAACGTCGAAAGTCAGGATACAAAAAAAAGAGTTGAACAAGGGGGCTCATGTCATTTTTCACTCTTCATAGAGCATATGCTTTTTGATGTACCAGCTTCGGGAAAGTTTGACTGCTACGGTCTTTCAAAAATCGCTACTGTCCCCTGGTTTGACTAACTGGTTTCTAACGGAGATTCCAAGGACACCTCAACAATCTTGATTTTAAAGTCCTCGAATTCGAGGACTTTAAAAAAAGAGGAGAGGGTTCTTTTATGCCTTTTGGCACAGGAGTAAGGATCTGTTATGCAGTGTCACCTTCCAACCAATTCAAAAGCATTGATCTTCCGCTCAAACCAAGGTGTATAGGACAGTGCAATCTTCTTTACCTAGACTTTTCCAAAAAAAATGACTCTTACAAATTAAACTAGCTTGTGGTTGAATAACATTGCTCGTCAATTGATTATGGATTTCTCACTTTACCTTTGTATTTTATTGGCTCAGCGTAGGACTGTTTGAACAAAGACAGAAAATGGAATTCACCATAAATTAAACATATTATGCTGGTTAACTCGCAAAACGGTACTTGAGTTTTGTGACTGCCCATGTATTTAGCAATTTTCTATGGTATCTAACCAATATTTTTTGATCTTTAACAATATGGTTATAAATCAGTAAGTTACATATTTGCATAAAAAGATTGGTTGAATTGACAATATCTTGATATGTAATTGTTGTAACTTATTTTTTGCTTGTATAATTGTAGTTCACTGCCGCACAGGCAGCTTAGAAAAGTCTACAGATATCCCGTAACTATCTTCTATCGTTCACTGCCGCACAGGCAGCTTAGAAATAAAGAAATCGACTTAATCGTCAGATATTACAGTTCACTGCCGCACAGGCAGCTTAGAAATGTTACTAATTCAGCGCCGGGCACTTCTTTTCGTTCACTGCCGCACAGGCAGCTTAGAAAATCGTTGAGCTTGATGGGCCATTGATATCAAGGTTCACTGCCGCACAGGCAGCTTAGAAAGCTTAATCTGCCTTTTAACTTCGCCAGATAGAGTTCACTGCCGCACAGGCAGCTTAGAAAAGATAAAAACCAGCAGGTCAGATAATGAGGAAGTTCACTGCCGCACAGGCAGCTTAGAAATCTAAAACTATCGATCGAGTGGGTTGTGCAACGTTCACTGCCGCACAGGCAGCTTAGAAAAGTTCTTCGTCCAGTTCTGTATTCCCCTCTGAGTTCACTGCCGCACAGGCAGCTTAGAAATAGCTGAACAGGGTAATGAGGAAGAATTAGACGTTCACTGCCGCACAGGCAGCTTAGAAATAATAGAAAGCCAACTCAAGCTAATAGAAGCCGTTCACTGCCGCACAGGCAGCTTAGAAATTGCAGTACGTGAAAGAGCAAACCCCAGAAATGTTCACTGCCGCACAGGCAGCTTAGAAAATTAAATTACCACGGCTTACTGGGATTAAACAGTTCACTGCCGCACAGGCAGCTTAGAAAACGTTCTACCTCGCGCGAAGGTCATTAGGAGAGTTCACTGCCGCACAGGCAGCTTAGAAAACTGCAGGAACAGTTTGTGCCGACGATTTATTGTTCACTGCCGCACAGGCAGCTTAGAAATCCTTACCGATCTCCACGCCCTCGCCGTTAAAGTTCACTGCCGCACAGGCAGCTTAGAAAAGACACTAGAAGAGTTTAGGGAAGCGGTATTAGTTCACTGCCGCACAGGCAGCTTAGAAAATGAACAACTGTACCCGTGGTTGTCTTGGGGAGTTCACTGCCGCACAGGCAGCTTAGAAATAACTGGAAGGTTTATCTATCTCAGCCGATTAGTTCACTGCCGCACAGGCAGCTTAGAAAATCACTTGTAGTTAATTGCGCATCTTCAGCCAGTTCACTGCCGCACAGGCAGCTTAGAAAATCGACGCGCCCAAAGGAAACCTTAACTATGTGTTCACTGCCGCACAGGCAGCTTAGAAATTCTTGGTCGCCTTGTCTGTTGGCTTGCTGTAGTTCACTGCCGCACAGGCAGCTTAGAAATCGGCAGGAAATTCAAAACCAATTGTCGTCAAGTTCACTGCCGCACAGGCAGCTTAGAAAAGTACGAGAACAAAAGGAGATTGGAAACCAAAGTTCACTGCCGCACAGGCAGCTTAGAAAACCTTCCGTGCTCCTTTATATAAACTACATACGTTCACTGCCGCACAGGCAGCTTAGAAATACCACTCAAGATACATTAGAACTGTAAAAAAGTTCACTGCCGCACAGGCAGCTTAGAAAAAATGATGTAAAAATTACCAAGGACGATGTCTGTTCACTGCCGCACAGGCAGCTTAGAAAAGTGCCGCCATTAAATTACCACGGCTTACTGGGTTCACTGCCGCACAGGCAGCTTAGAAATTCCATACTCATATCTCGCTACAGTCTTTCTGGTTCACTGCCGCACAGGCAGCTTAGAAAACGGAACGACTCTATCGTGTGGGTTGTGCTAGGTTCACTGCCGCACAGGCAGCTTAGAAACCATTAAGCGCGCGCATTCTCTAGGTGTTAATGTTCACTGCCGCACAGGCAGCTTAGAAATATTGAAAAGGCGAGAAGAATGCTGGCTGTACGTTCACTGCCGCACAGGCAGCTTAGAAAAACTCAATTCTTGAAGCCTTCCCACAAGAAATGTTCACTGCCGCACAGGCAGCTTAGAAAATAGGCAGTTTGCACCAATGATTTACCGCCTAGTTCACTGCCGCACAGGCAGCTTAGAAATTTATTTGACGCGTGCGCGCGCGTAGCACAATGTTCACTGCCGCACAGGCAGCTTAGAAAAAACCCAACAAACCCACGCGCCCCCTTTGTAAGTTCACTGCCGCACAGGCAGCTTAGAAAAATTAGAGATTCCAGTTCCTCTTGATATGCAAGTTCACTGCCGCACAGGCAGCTTAGAAATTTAACTATGATTGCGGATTATTGTGGCTATAGTTCACTGCCGCACAGGCAGCTTAGAAAGAAACCAAGCAAGTGTGCATAACCTCCTTACCGTTCACTGCCGCACAGGCAGCTTAGAAATTTTTGATGCCAAACCCATCTACGCCTATGATGTTCACTGCCGCACAGGCAGCTTAGAAAACCTAGCGCATATCAAACAATCTCCTCAATCAGTTCACTGCCGCACAGGCAGCTTAGAAAATTTTCCTTTACTTATTGAGAGGAACGGACTCGTTCACTGCCGCACAGGCAGCTTAGAAATATTTATCGCTTGAAGATAGGCTGGGGCAAAAGTTCACTGCCGCACAGGCAGCTTAGAAACGGTTCACAAAATCCCAGGGCATCCTTAACGTGTTCACTGCCGCACAGGCAGCTTAGAAAGTCATGTACTTGCGAATATCCTTACGATCTTCGTTCACTGCCGCACAGGCAGCTTAGAAAAACTACGTATGGGGAGTTTGCTTGCACGTTACGTTCACTGCCGCACAGGCAGCTTAGAAAGTTACGATTGTCTTTACATGATTTTGCTTATTGTTCACTGCCGCACAGGCAGCTTAGAAAACATACACAAAGAAGGAATTGAACGTAAAGATGTTCACTGCCGCACAGGCAGCTTAGAAATCATCAAAGGACAAATCGAAGATTACGTCGCTGTTCACTGCCGCACAGGCAGCTTAGAAATTACCAGGAAAGACCAGTTACCTTTTTAAGTCGTTCACTGCCGCACAGGCAGCTTAGAAAAAATCTAATATATGAACCGATATTAACAGAACGTTCACTGCCGCACAGGCAGCTTAGAAATTAGACTTATAGCATAGACACCATTATCGTTCGTTCACTGCCGCACAGGCAGCTTAGAAAAAATTCCTGAAATCTGCATTAAAGCTGTTGAAGTTCACTGCCGCACAGGCAGCTTAGAAAATTCAATGGTTCTCCAAGAAAGCGTTTAAACCGTTCACTGCCGCACAGGCAGCTTAGAAATGGCCGCCATGTTTGACTGACGGACACTAAAAGTTCACTGCCGCACAGGCAGCTTAGAAATCCCTTTTGTGCGAAAACTCCAATAACGGGGAGTTCACTGCCGCACAGGCAGCTTAGAAAACTTCGGCAATCGGTTCATTTCAATATTAAATGTTCACTGCCGCACAGGCAGCTTAGAAATACTTCTCCCAAGTCAATTGCCACTAAGTTTTGTTCACTGCCGCACAGGCAGCTTAGAAAGTTACGTTTAACAGCATCTAGCGCGTCATCGTGTTCACTGCCGCACAGGCAGCTTAGAAAAACAAATCAGACCTATCTCAATTTGATGGAGAGTTCACTGCCGCACAGGCAGCTTAGAAATTGAGGATTACGCTGGCTTTGTTTGGCTTTGGGTTCACTGCCGCACAGGCAGCTTAGAAATCTCATTGAAATAATTCGTGGTGTCGATAATTGTTCACTGCCGCACAGGCAGCTTAGAAATACTTCTCCAGCTGCAGCTTCTTCCCCTGCGTGTTCACTGCCGCACAGGCAGCTTAGAAATTGTATAAGCTAATAACTCATATCTTGTTATTGTTCACTGCCGCACAGGCAGCTTAGAAAGCTTTTATCTTTTTAATCAAGTCCACAGTCTTGTTCACTGCCGCACAGGCAGCTTAGAAAAAGCTCCGTGCTCTTTTAGATAAACTACGTACGTTCACTGCCGCACAGGCAGCTTAGAAATATTGTTTATGGCAAGGCAAAGGTTGGTCTGAGTTCACTGCCGCACAGGCAGCTTAGAAACTAAATAAAATTAAAGACAAGCTAAAAGGGTTGTTCACTGCCGCACAGGCAGCTTAGAAAACATATTAACTTTATTTCGTCACGTCGTCTTTGTTCACTGCCGCACAGGCAGCTTAGAAATTCCCGTCTCCAGACTCCGTGATACTTAGAATGTTCACTGCCGCACAGGCAGCTTAGAAATTCTTGTTTGTTGCTGGCTTAACTTCTATAAAGTTCACTGCCGCACAGGCAGCTTAGAAATTTAATTTCGATTTGATCCGCGCCTTCTATTCGTTCACTGCCGCACAGGCAGCTTAGAAAGATATAGCAGAAGGAGTGTTAGACGGGTTTAAGTTCACTGCCGCACAGGCAGCTTAGAAAAGCTCTGCAGCTGTTAAGACCAAAGCTGTTATGTTCACTGCCGCACAGGCAGCTTAGAAAAGCTCTAAGGCTGTTATACGTATACGACATATGTTCACTGCCGCACAGGCAGCTTAGAAATGTTCCTGCATCTGCTTCCCCTGCGTCGATTTGTTCACTGCCGCACAGGCAGCTTAGAAAAACGTGAAAGAAATCATCTATACTGTATTTAAGTTCACTGCCGCACAGGCAGCTTAGAAACATCTGTCTAGCAGCAGTGAAAAACAGAATACGTTCACTGCCGCACAGGCAGCTTAGAAAGCTTTAATGCAGATTTCTAGGGTCTGGTCTTTGTTCACTGCCGCACAGGCAGCTTAGAAATGTCATTTTCGCCTCGAATGCTAACGTATCCAGTTCACTGCCGCACAGGCAGCTTAGAAATATCTGTTTAGCAGCAGTGAAAAACAGAATACGTTCACTGCCGCACAGGCAGCTTAGAAAGTCTTGCTTAACTGCAAAAAGACAGATTTCAGGTTCACTGCCGCACAGGCAGCTTAGAAATCTTCTGCAACCAACAAAGTACCAAACGCCTTGTTCACTGCCGCACAGGCAGCTTAGAAAAACACAAACGCTAGGTTATTAACTCCTGAGAAGTTCACTGCCGCACAGGCAGCTTAGAAATTTTCATAAGCAAGTATTGCTGATAAAGTTGGTTCACTGCCGCACAGGCAGCTTAGAAAAGACCCCCCCGTATCTTCTGTGATACTTAGAAGTTCACTGCCGCACAGGCAGCTTAGAAAAGCTCTGCAGCTGTTAAGACCAAGTGCATAGCGTTCACTGCCGCACAGGCAGCTTAGAAATCTTCTCCTGCTTCTGCTTTTGCTCCTGCTTCGTTCACTGCCGCACAGGCAGCTTAGAAAGACGAAATCGACGAGATAAAGACTGTGGACTTGTTCACTGCCGCACAGGCAGCTTAGAAATCTATTCGATCCTCAATAGTCTTAAACCATGAGTTCACTGCCGCACAGGCAGCTTAGAAAACAGTTAATGTTAACCGAGGCCGCGTCATGCAGTTCACTGCCGCACAGGCAGCTTAGAAATAAATCTCGTGGATTCGCTCCGTGGTTTTTTAGTTCACTGCCGCACAGGCAGCTTAGAAATTCCAGATAGACTTGCGACCCTTTGGTTAAATGTTCACTGCCGCACAGGCAGCTTAGAAACAAATTATAGGCCATTATTAACAGTCCTTTAAGTTCACTGCCGCACAGGCAGCTTAGAAACGCCTCGCCGCGTGCAGCTTGTCTAGTGTAATGTTCACTGCCGCACAGGCAGCTTAGAAATTTTTATCGTATGCAACCTTTTTTATACTTTTGTTCACTGCCGCACAGGCAGCTTAGAAATATCTTTATCACCAATCTTCTTATTAAAATTCGTTCACTGCCGCACAGGCAGCTTAGAAAGACAATTGGCACGAAATAACCATTACACCAGACTTCACTGCCGCACAGGCAGCTTAGAAATGTTACTAATTCAGCGCCAGGCACTTCTTTTCGTTCACTGCCGCACAGGCAGCTTAGAAAATTTACAGCAGAAATAAATACTTTAAAAAAAGGTTCACTGCCGCACAGGCAGCTTAGAAATTTTGCCCTGCTTCTATACGCTCTTTTTAAATGTTCACTGCCGCACAGGCAGCTTAGAAATTGCTGCGGTTAAGCAGGACGGTTTCGCTCTAGTTCACTGCCGCACAGGCAGCTTAGAAATATCTAGTGTTATTTTGTAAACATTAGATACTGTTCACTGCCGCACAGGCAGCTTAGAAATTTTTTATACTTTTTATCGACTTTTTTTACTTGTTCACTGCCGCACAGGCAGCTTAGAAAGCCTGTACCGCCTGTTCGCTAACCTTTTTTTCGTTCACTGCCGCACAGGCAGCTTAGAAAGTGATATCAGAATATCAGCATGTCCGCATATAGTTCACTGCCGCACAGGCAGCTTAGAAATGGCGGAGGCCAATACTGACCTGCCTTTTTACGTTCACTGCCGCACAGGCAGCTTAGAAATCTTTGATCTCGTCTGAAAAGTACTTCGTCTAGTTCACTGCCGCACAGGCAGCTTAGAAAATATATGTTTAGCAGCGGTAAAAAACAGAATAGTTCACTGCCGCACAGGCAGCTTAGAAACTTCTTTGTAATTCTGGTCTGGGGAAATATAAGTTCACTGCCGCACAGGCAGCTTAGAAATCACACCTATCGAGAGACCTTACTAATTCAATGTTCACTGCCGCACAGGCAGCTTAGAAAGTTTAAAGTGGTTTGTATGGTGTTAGGCTCAAGTTCACTGCCGCACAGGCAGCTTAGAAATTGCGGCTTGTACGCGAGCAGACCCCAGAAATGTTCACTGCCGCACAGGCAGCTTAGAAACCCAACATAAAGTGCCTGACGACTAGGAGTTATTGTCAAATCTGGTGTATGGACTCATTTCAGAGGTCAAGCGGCACTCCCAATTTGATCTGAATTCTGTTCTACTTTTTCACCGTCTTTAAAGACAACGCCTTGAATGACATCTGC
>Ga0100377_1001990_pt1 | contig 17325 bp, 13 predicted proteins | sample CryGeymeta201501_FD_83664 | JGI IMG/M metagenome (GOLD analysis project Ga0100377, IMG submission 83664) | Groundwater microbial communities from Crystal Geyser aquifers in Utah, USA - Crystal Geyser metaG 2015-01 | ecosystem: Environmental > Aquatic > Deep subsurface > Groundwater | place: USA... | reverse complement strand
CCAGGACACCAACGTGGTCACCGTTACCCTGAATCCGTCCCGGCGCTCCCTGATTGCCGACCTCCTGAATCGGCGCGGATTCATCAGCCAGACCAGCTGCGGTATATGCGGCAGGGAACTGGTGGGTGAGCTTTTCCAGATGATCCGACCGGTCCAAAGGGAGGTGCGCATCCCCCTGGAGGCGGCCCTGTCCCGTCTTTCCAGGCTTTCCGACCTGCAGCCCTTGCGGAAGACCACCCGATCCTCCCACGCGGCGGCTATTTTCCAAACGGAGGAGGCTCCCTTGTCCATTGCGGAAGACGTGGGCCGTCATAATGCGCTGGACAAGGCCATCGGCAAGCTTTTTTTGCAGCAAAAGCTGCACCTGGCCGAAATGGTGATTCTGTCTTCGCGGATCAGCTACGAGTTGGTCCAGAAAACGGCCCGGGCCAAGATTCCGGTTCTCCTGGCGGTGTCTCGGCCCACCTCACTGGCGGTGGAATTGGCCTCACGACTGAACATGACGCTCGGATGTCTCTCAAAAGATGACGGGCTTTATCTATATACCGGGGAACAGCGGATAATCTAAAAAAGTGGATTTAAAAATGGGGCCCCTGGTCGTCGGCAGGGGCCCTCGTGTTTCTAAAAATTCGACCGATTGTTAAGAGGCGACGCCGGCCACTTCCTCCTTGACCGTAACGGCTATCTTGAAGAGCGCGGTCAAAACGAAAAACCCGGTGGCCCAAACTCCCAACGCAATCAGGATCTCCGGAATCGTCGGCACGTACTCGTTGACATGATGAAGGGGTGAGGGTACGAATCCGCCGGAAATCATGCCGAGTCCCTTGTCGATCCAAGTGCCGATAAAGACGGTGACGCACGCAACGGCCAGAATACTTTCATTTTGTCGCGTGGACGGGACCACCAGCAGGATGATGGATATGACCATGAGCGCCAGCGAGCTCCACATCCATGGAACGAGAACGCCGTGTCCCTGCAATCCCACAAAGAGGTACTTGAAATGATCCATGTGCTCCGGGATATTGCTGTAAAAGACGACGAAAACCTCACAGAGGAAGAAAAAAACGTTGATGGAGATGGCATAAGCCACGATCTTCGCCAGGGATTGGATTTGTTCTTTTCCCGGATCAAATTTGGTCAGTTTGCGCACGATAAGGCAGAGCAGGATCAATAAGGACGGCCCGGCCGCAAAGGCGGAAGAAAGGAACCGGGGAGCCAGAATAGCGGTGAGCCAGAACCCTCTTCCGGGAAGGCCGCAGTACAAAAATGCGGTGACCGTGTGAATACTCACCGCCCAGGGGATGGAAAGGTAGATCAGGGGTTTGATCCAGGAGGGCGGAGCAACGGCATTGCGTTCAGCCTCTAAAATTTTCCAGCCGATGACGATATTCAGCAAAAGGTAGCCGTTGAGGACGACCATGTCCCAAAATAGGACGGAATTGGGTGTAGGATAAAGGAGCACATTGAGTACCCTCATCGGCTGCCCGAGATCCACAAAAATAAACAGGATGCACATGGTCACCGAAGCCACGGCAAGAAACTCCCCGAGGATCGTGATCTTCCCGAAGGCTTTATAATGGTGAAGATAATAAGGCAGAACGAGCATCACCGCCGAAGCGGCCACTCCGACCAGGAACGTGAACTGGGCGATATAAAATCCCCAGGTTACGTCCCGACTCATGCCCGTGATTCCCAAACCGAATCTCAGCTGCCATATATAAAAGCCGAATCCGATTCCGATGATGGCAAGAAGCGCCGTCATCCACCCATAATACCGTTTGCTTCCTTTAAAGGCATTTTCAAGCATAACCACCTCATACGATATAGTAGATGGCCGGGCCGGTGCCCAGGGCCTGTTTTCGCCGAATGGTGAAGTTTTCGCGCAAAAGTTTTCTGACGTCGGACTCGGGGTCCTCCAGATCGCCGAAGACGAGCGCACCGTTGGAAGCCTCCACGCATGCCGGTATCTGGCCCACCGCCAGCCGCTCCTCGCAGAAATTGCACTTCTCGACTACCCCTTTCATACGGGTGGGAAACTTCGGATTGGTCTCTTTAATGAAGGGGCGGGGATCCCTGAAATTGAAGCTTCGCGATCCATAGGGACAGGCGGCCATGCAAAACCGGCAGCCGATGCACCGATGAAAATCCATCAAAACGATGCCGTCATCCCGTTTGAAAGTCGCCTTGGTGGGACATGCGCGCACGCAGGGCGGATTTTCGCATTGGTTACAAAATACCAAAAACGGCAAATGTTCGATGCGTTCCGGAAGAAACCGAAGCTCCTGGTCCGGAAAGGCGTGCTTGAATTCTTCTTCCCAGATCCATTTGATCTCGTGGCGCTTATTGTCGATGGAAGGGACGTTGTGAATTTTATGGCATGCCTCGATGATCGGACGGAGATCTTTTTCAGACCCAAACTTACGGGTATCGATGACCATGGCCCATTGTTTGGCCTTCAGCGCCTTCTCGTTCTTATAGACCTTTTCGGCGGGCGCTTCACCGTGTCCCCCGGAAGCGGCGAGAAGGTCGGCGACCGGCTTGAGCAGTCCTGTCCCAAGCGCAGAAACTCCGGCGACTTTTAAAAAGCTTCTTCTGCTGCTTTTCATTCCTTTGTCTCCTTCGGTTTTTCAATATGGCATTGCCAGCAATAGGGGGCCACCGCAACATAATTGTGGCACCGATCGCAAAACTCCGCTTTGTTGGAATGGCAATCGAGGCAGGTGTTGGAAAGGCTCATATCGAAGCGCTTCCCATCGGCGGTTTCATAGATCCGGTTGGTGTTGCGGACCACGGTGTTTCGCCAATTGTTGAGGATCTGCATATGCTCGGATTTCATGACATCTTTGGGACGGATGCATGCCTTTTCCGCCTTTGCTTTTTCGGTGAGTTGGGGCTCCGGCGTGGGTGCGGCCTTCCCGTGGTTGTACCAAAACGGGAGGGTTACCAGGATGACGAAAATGATGAGCCCGATAAAAACCTTGCCTCCGTTGTAAAATGTCTGGGTGTTATTCATTTTCCCCCTCCATTCCAGGCAGCGGTTCTTTGCGCAGGTTGGTGGTCCTCTCATGCTGGCCGGGAATGTTCAGGGCATTGGCCACCAGTTCATGGACCCCGGTGACGTTGACCTCGGGGACCCAATACCCCATCGACGCCGGCAATACAGCCCGGTCGATGGCGCAGATACAGGCCAGCATATTGACACCATGCTTCTCACGGACGTATTTAACGGCATTGGCGCGAGGAAAACCACCGATCATGCGAAGCTCCATGTTCTCTCCGGCATTGAGGCCTGCGCCGCTCCCGCAGCAGAATGTCTGCTCGCGGATGGTGTTGGACGGCATTTCAAAGAAATGATTACAGACATTCTTAATGATGTATCGGGGTTCTTCCAAAATCCCCATGCCCCGAGCAGGGTTGCAGGAATCATGGTAGGTGACGATCAGATTGTCGTTCCGGCTGGGATCCAGATCCAGCTTGCCGTGTTGGATCAGATCGGCAGTAAACTCGGCGATGTGGACCATTTTCGTCGATTTGGCGTTTTGAAATTTAGTTCCCGTGATGGGCGACACCGGCTCTTCCAGAAAATCGGCAGGCCCGTTCAAGGTGCCCATATACTGGTGAATGACCCGCCACATGTGGCCGCATTCCCCGCCCAGAATCCATTTGACTCCCAGGCGCTTGGCTTCGGCATACATCTTTGCATTGAGTCGCTTCATGGTTTCATGAGAGGTGAAAAAGCCGAAATTTCCTCCCTCGGACGCGTAAGTACTCCAGGTCACATCCAACCCGTACTTTTCCTTCAAATAATGGAATAGGATGAGGTATCCCATGGCGGTGTAAGTTCCGGGATCGGCGAAGACATCGCCGGAGGGGGTGACGAAGAGAATTTCGGCGCCCTTCTTGTTGAGGTTTGGTTCTACGCGCACGCCAGTGACTTCTTCGATCTCATCTACGAAGAAATCGATCATATCCACAAATGCGTGGGGTTGGATCCCCAGGTGATTTCCGGTGCGGTAGCAATTGGAAACCGGGGTAGCAATCCAATCGATGTTTAAACCCAGAAGATTTAATAGCTCCCGGGCCATGATGGTGATCTCTGCGGTATCGATACCGTAAGGACAGAAGACGGAGCAACGCCGGCATTCGGTGCATTGAAAATAATAATACCACCATTCCTTTAATACATCGAGGGTCATTTCCCGGGCCCCGGCCAGCCGGCCGAAAAGCTTCCCGGCCTTCGTGAAATCCCTCCGATAAACGGACCTTAAAAGTTCAGCCCGCAGCACCGGCATGTTCTTGGGATCCCCGCTGCCGATGAAAAAATGGCATTTGTCGGCGCAGGCGCCGCACCGGACGCAGATGTCCATGAAGATTTTAAAGGTCCTGAACCTTTCAAGCCGCTCCTTCATCCCCTCGAAAAGGATCTCTTTCCAGTTTGGGGGAAGCTTCCAGTCCTGATCCATCGGGTTCCATTGTCGGGCGTAGGGAAACCCGAGGACCTTCAGGCTCTTCGGATTTGCCGCATAACAATACATCCCTTTGCGGATCTGGGCGGGCGTGTCCATCCATCCGGTCTGGGGAGGCCGGGGTTTGATGTTGGCGATCAGTTCATGGGGTTTTAAAAGGTCGTCTGCCATTGCTTACTCCTTTTCCTCTGAAGAACCGGGCGCAGGTTTCTTTTCAACGGGAAGCCCGGCATTGATCATCTTTTCCCTGAATTCTTCTTCGTACTCGTCGTAGGTGTGTATCTTGACCGGGTAATTCCATGGGTTCACATGGCGGACTTCACGGTTGTTGTTGGCCAGATTTCGCGTGGGGCTCATGAAGATCCCGCCCAGATGCATCAATTTGCTGAAGGGGAAATAGGCCAGCAGCACACAAACAAAAAAGAGGTGGCCGTAGAAGATCCCGTCCACCGTCTTTGGGATAACGGGTTTGAAGGTGACCAGTCCCATGGTCAACTCTTTGACGCCCACGATATCGGTTTTGGTGATATATCGCATGAAAATCCCGGAGATGGCGATTCCCATGATCAGGAAAAGCGGGAAGTAATCGGCGGCCAGGGAGATATATCTGACCTGGGGAATAAAAAGGCGGCGCAGAAAAAGGAAGATAACCCCTGCCAAGAGTGCGAAACCGGAGAGCAAGACACCCGGAACGCCCACCTGGAGGAAGCCGTCCAGGGCTTCCAGCCACTTGAGCGGCAACGGCACCGGCTCGAGAAAGAATCGAAAATGTCGGATGATCACGGTTAACAAGGAATAGTGAAATACGATGGCCCCCAGCCAGAGCCATTTTTCCCACTCATAAGAGAGCCGTTCCCCTTCCAGTAGCCGGGTCTTGGTATTTCGGAAAAGGGATCGAAAGAAAAGGATTTCCAATGCCATTCGAATAATCACCCCGCCCGTGGTGGACGGGTTCTCGATGCTTGCGGCTTTAATCCACGGAAGGCTTTTCTGTTGTCCACAGGTGGATGGAATACGGAACGGGACCGGAGATCGGGTCCAGTTCAGCACGCGGTAGATGAATCCCGCCAAAAAAATGAGAAGGGCCAGGTACGGGACCACCACTCCGAAAAGCGCCTGAAGCCCCACTGCCTCCGTGCCGAAATAAGCGATTAGAAAAAGGACAATGACTGTGATGAGGGAAGCAATGTAATTTAAATTCATTTACCAATACCTCGCTTTCAGCCCCTTTCCGGTACCCGATAAGGGATACCTTTCGGTTTAATGATAATTTTCCGGCTCCGTCTTATCTTGAGTAATTTCATGAACCAATCCCGCTCTTTGAAACGCCCTGAAGGTCCGCTCCCGTATGTCGTCGGTCTTGAGCTGGTAAATCTTTTCCCGGCATTGCATATAATTATTGAAAGCGATCAGGCCGAATGCATCAATCCTCTCTTCAAGCTTTACAAACGCATCTTGAAAGCCTGGGCTCTGAAGCGTGTCTCCCAAATCCTGCCTTAGGATTTTTTTAAAGTCAAACATGAAACCGATCGCCTGGGAGGGCAAGAAATTCTGAACGGCACGGATGCGGATCATGGGATCCAGGCAGGTGCCGATCTGAAGGGGATCGTTTTCTCCCGCATCCATGAGCCGATCAAAAAGCTCGCTTAATTCCTTCCTGAAAGTGTTGCCGACCGGGTTCGTGAAGGGATCTCTGCTGCCCGCAAAAAATCTGGAGCCGTCAGCCGGATAGGTCTCGATGACGGAATGAAACCATTTTTCAACCAGGTCTTTTTTTCGTTTCCGGAGCAACTGATTCAGTTCATCCAGTTCCATGATCAGGCATGACCCATAAATTTTTGAGCGCTCATTTAACCCAACTCAGGAAAAAGCATCTTTTTTTACGTCATGTTTCCGACAAAAAAAGTATAAGGTGTTGTCTATAGACAACATGCCTTATCGTGTCAAGAAGAAATGGAGATCGAAAGGGGTTTTCAAAGGTGGCCAAAAAGATCCCAATATCACGATATCTATCAACAAATATTGATGAAATCGTAAAAACTCTAAATTGGGATGGCAAAGTAAAAAACTTCAGATGCAAGGCGCGCAAATCCTGAAAAATGAGGCGTACTTATGGGTACGCCACAATGATTTACCCGGTTGAATCCTGCAAAGCAGAGCCGCAAAGCTGCATTCAACCGGGCAGGGATGCAGCGCAACGCAGCAGATGGACTTTTTACGAAGCCATCAAATATTATTACAGGGGAATCGGTGCAAATAGCTTCTGACGAGGGGGGTTCCCTTTCGTACGGATCTATTCCAGGCGCAGACTCTCAAAGGATAAACGGCCCCTGGAAACCATGGCGTTATAGGAGAATGCCGACTCGACGATATCCCGCAATCGGCGCAGGATCCGTTTCCGAAAAAAAACGCCATTTAATCCGCGTATGCACCGTGGTGATTTTGATCCAGAACAGAACGGACTTGCTGTAGCATTTCCTTGAGTTGGAACGGTTTGCCGATGAAGCCAGCTGCCCCGGCGTCGAGGATGGCCCTCAGCCGTTCATTTAAGGCAAATCCGCTGGCGATGATAACTTTTGCCAGGGGGTTGATTTTGAGCAGTTCCCGAAGACACCGACCGCCGTCGATCCCGGGCATATTATAGTCCAGGATGACCAAATCGATTTGATTTTTTTGGGTTTTATACAATTCAATGGCCTCTTCCCCGCCACCAGCCTTGAGAATTTTATATCCATACTGCCCCAGGACTTCGTTGCCGATATCCAGGATGATGGGTTCATCATCCACCAGAAGTATGGTTTCCGATCCGCGAAAAACCTGTTCGGATTCCCGGATCTCTTCAACAAGATCCAATTGTGCAGGGGATTCGGGAACCGGGAAATATATTTTAAATTGGGTGCCCTGGTTCACCCGGCTGTAACAGCTGATATGAGCCCCGTGGTTCTTCACAATGCCGTAAACCATGGCAAGTCCCAAACCCGTTCCTTTGCCTTTTGCTTTGGTGGTAAAAAAGGGTTCGAAAATATGTTCCTGCACCTCTTTAGGCATGCCGCACCCTGTATCCGAAACGGAGAGAAGCACATATCTGCCTGGTCTCATCTCCGGAAGGTGCCATGGGGTGCCTGCTTCCACCACGAAGTTCTGGGTGGAAAAAACCAGCTTCCCACTATCCGGCATGGCATCTCTGGCGTTGATACCGAGGTTGATGAGTATCTGCTCCAGCTGGATCGAATCGGCATGAATCCGGTAAATGTTCTCGTTTAGATAGAGTTCAATTTTTATCGTTTTCGACAGGGTTCGCTCCAGAAGCCGGGCCGTGTTCCTGATTTCATGATTGAGGTCCACAGGGCCCAGCGTGCTCTCCACTTTCCTGCTGAAAATCATGAGATGCCGGATGAGGCTCCCGGCGCGACCGACTGAACGTTCGATACCTTCCAGGTACTTCCTGTTGGTGTCGTCTTGGTTGTTTTTCATCAAAAGCAACTGGGCATACCCGGAGATCCCTTGTAGCGCATTGTTGAAATCGTGGGCGATCCCGCCCGCCAGTGTCCCGATAGCCTCCATTTTTTGAGAATGGCGGAGCTGTTCTTCCAGCTTCTTCCTCTCTTCCTCGGCCCTGACGCGTTCGGTTATATCCCGAACCACACCGCGAAAGCCCACCGGCTTTCCCTCTTCGTTTTTCATCAATGATGCGGACAGTTCCAAGACAGCCTTTTCCCCGTTGATCCGGATGACCTCATAATTCTCCAAGCGGGCCGGCTGTTGGGTTTGGCAGATGGTATTGAAAAGCTGATTGATTTTCCGGCTTGTTTCAGGGGTCGTGTATTCTTTACTGTTCATCCCAAGGAGGTCATCGCGGCCGTATCCGGTAATCCGACACAGGGAATCATTCGTAAAGGTCAGGTTCCCTGCAAGATCCACCTCAAAATAGCCTTCTTCGATGCTATTCAAAATGACTCGATATCTTTCCTCGCGTTTGCTCAGCGCCTGAAGCGTCATTTCGTATTCGATGGTTTTTTTCTTAAGTTCGATACAGGTATCATCGAGAAGACGCCTCTCCTGTTGGATATATGCTTGGTAATCCTTGACTATGGATTTGAGCTGGACCGTTTCCATGGCCTGCCCGATTTGACTGACCAGAATGGACACCATGTTCACGTCATGGCATGTGAAAGGTTTGTCGTCTTCCTTTTTTGCTAAATTTAGAACTCCCACAACGGCTTTTTTGTCAAAAATGGGAATGATCGCAAAAGAAGGGGATCCGTATCTTGGATTATTGGTTTTCTTAACGCGAGGGTCGGTTTCGATGTTCTTGACCACAAGCGGCTTTTTATCGGATATCACGCGCTGAATGATGGATTGTTCCAAATCGATATAAAAAGGGGTTTTGGATTCTGTTTGAAAACCATGAGATGCCACTACCTGGAGGCGATTTTCCCCTTTTCCGGCAAGGCACAATGATCCGATTCGTGCACCGGTGAGCTTGATGGCTTTTTCTAAAACAAAATCAACCAGTTCCTGAATAGTCAAATTCTTGTTGAGGGTTTCGAGAGATGCGTTGATTTCGTCTATTTCGAAAACCTTCCGGTCCAGCTCGGCGGCTAATTTTTTGAGCTTTTCCTGAATTTGCTTTTCAGAAAGGGCCATGTCCTTGAGTTGGACATCTTTTTCATCCTCCCCCATCCGTTGCTTTGCTATGGAATCCCGGGTTCGGATCTGGGAGGCGGGGGAGATGAAATTATCTTTGAAAGGTCCCATTTTCACCTTTTACCAGAGGCCAAAGCGGTCCCGCAATTATATCGCAGATGCGAGGAGACGCATCGGCCAATATGTGATCAACAGCAAATCTCATGCCATGCATAATCCGTTGAAATTCAATCCAATAATGCTACATCCGGCCATCATGTGCCCCGATGTGGCAAAAAGATGCCTGATTTTTTATGCACGGGAAAAGGGAACTCAATCATAAAAAAGGCATTTTGTAAAGTAATGCTCATTATGATGGCTCTTTGGCATGGGTCTTGGCCAGCAGCGTGTTGCGATGAATGCCGAGTTTTTCGGCTGCCTTGGTTTTATTTCCCCCCACGTCTTCCAGGACTTCGGCAATGTAATGCTTTTCAAAGGCGTCGACGGCGTCTTTGAGCGGAAGATCCTTGATCCCTGTTTTTAGGGAACCTGTAAGGGGAGGCAAGGCCTTGGCATGGATTAACGGATCTTTGGTGATGGTTACCAGGCGCTCCGCCAAGTTCTGAAGTTCCCTGACGTTCCCGGGCCAGTCATAATTCATCAGGGTTTTAACCGCTTCTTCGGAAAATCGTATTTTTGATTTTCCGGTTTGTTTGGCATGAAGATCGACGAAATGCTCCAGCAGCAGGGGAATGTCCGATTTCCGATCTCTCAAGGGGGGGATGTTTACCGGGAATACGTTGATCCGATAAAACAGGTCGTCGCGAAATTCACCGTTTTCGACCAATTCCGAAAGGTTTTTATTGGAGGCCGCGATGAACCGCACATCCACCTTAATCACCTTGTTGCTCCCCAGGCGTTCAAACTCCCGCTCCTGGATGATCCTGAGAAGCTTGGCTTGCATCTTCAGGTCCAGGGAGTCGATATCGTCTAAAAATGCGGTTCCTTTGTTGGCCATCTCGAGTTTTCCGATGCGGGTGGAGAGCGCGCCGGTAAACGCTCCTTTGTTGTACCCGAAAACCTCGCTCTCCATGAGAGTAAGGGGAATGGCAGCACAATTGACAACTACAAAGGGCCCCCCTTTCCGGAGGCTTCGATTGTGCAACGCCCTGGCAACCAGTTCCTTTCCGGTTCCGCTTTCCCCCTGAATCAAGACCGTGCCGTCGCTTTGGGAGATCGTAGAAATAAAGTCGAATACCTTTTTCATTTTTGGGTCTTCGCCCACCATCATCTCAAAGGGAAGGACACGTTCAAGTTCGGTTTTCAGGTAGGCGATCTCCTGGGTCATGGAGCGTTTTTCCAGGGCTCTCTGAATGACGGCCAGGATATCGTCCACGGTGAAGGGCTTCATGATGTATTCATAAGCGCCCAGCTTGATGGCCTTGACGGCAATGGGAACTTCCTTCACCGCGGTGACCATGATTATCTCGACGGTCGGATCGATCTCTTTGAATTTCTCTAAAAGATCGAGTCCTCCGATATCCGGCAGCAGGATATCGAGAAGGACCAGGTCAACAGCGTGAGACTTGAAACAATCCAAGGCTTCGGATCCTGAAGAGGCAATGACGATATGGTAATCCTCTTTCAAAATCATGTTGAAGGATTGGCGGATGCCGGATTCGTCATCGACCACCAGAATCGTTGCTTTTTTCATTAAATTCATGATACTCCTATACTTATAGGCGAACCGGCCTGGGTAAAACCCTTCGGGCTGTAGATGGATGTTTATATATCACAAATTCTGATGAATGTTATCCCTTTTTTGCTTACATGCCATCCCTCTCCAGGCCGGCCTGATTTTAGGAAGCCTTTTGAATCGGCTAAACCCAATAAGCGCCCAATTTTCAGTGCAATATTGCACAAAAACCAGGGCGTTTTTTTCTTTCATAAAAAAGCTTTTGAACGGTTTTTCTTTGTGCTATGTCTTTGATGCTTTTTTCCGCTCCTAACTGCTTGTCCGGCAGGGTTTTTTTGACCGAAAACGAATATATCTCTTTTTTTATCAGGATATAAAAAGAATCCGCGTTTTTAATAAGTTGGCATGATTATTGAAGGCCTATCTTTGGTTATCAGAGGTTTTTTCAGCAAATATTGGACAGGCGATAATAAAAACGGCATGCAACTCAGTACATTCCTACAATCCAAAACCAATCTTTTTATATGCCGAACACTGGGATGGCGTTTCAGCTACGGTTATATTGCCTTTTTAGGTAAACTTTACTTTTTTTTCAGGCGAAAAGAAAGAAGAACCATCAAACATGCAATTCACGCCGTCTTTTTGGGCCAAAAGAGCAAAGCTGAGATCCGGGAAACCACCCGGGCAGTCTTTCGTGGCATCATCTCCCATTATTTCGAAAAGTTATTCAATGCATACTCCTCTACGGAATTGTTAAAGGCCTTTTTTGAAAGCCACGTCCGATGTGACAACATCAACGTCATGAAGGAATCGCTTACCGACGGGAAAGGCGCGCTTTTGATCACCGGACATTTCGGGGGCGTGGAGCTCATCCCGGGCTACCTCGGCGTCAACCAGATCCCTGTTTCCATCATCGCCAAATTCAAGACCGACCATCTCCGGCAGACGCTGTTCGATAAGTGCTCCGCCTTTTCCACCCGCATCATCGATCCCAACCTGACTCCCAATGTGATTAAAGAGATCTGTTCGAACCTAAAGGAAAACCGAATCGTCGTCACCCAGTGCGACGAAATCGAAGAGTGGCGCCCTTCAAAGAAAGATAAAATCTTTTTTCTTGGAAAGCTCGTTTGGCTGGACAAGACCATGAACATATTGACCAAGCGAACCCAGGCCGCCATCCTGTTCGGACTGATGCACCGATCCAAGAGCAGCGGGTATGAATTCATCGTGACCCCCCTGAATGATATGGCAAAGCAGCTCAAACATCACGCCGAAGCGTCTTTAGGAGAAATCCTTTTGAAGGGTCTGGAAAGCTTTATTTATCAGTATCCGGAGGATTGGTACGAGTGGAAAAAATACTTCCGCATGGAAACCGTTCCTTCCGAACAGATTCTTCAAGAGCCTCTCGTGCCGGAACCGGTGCTTAGCACCACCGTGTTGAAACCGACACGAAAAACGATTCTTTCACCAAACCCCTTATGATCACCTTCAGTCGAACCCGTTGATATGGAAAAAGAGGTCAATTGCACCAACTCGGGCGTTATCGTAAGTTACATCAAAACACACGCCAAAGAGCGTCTTCCGGAGCTTCTTGAGGACCTGCACCCGGAAATTGACGCCCTTCCCGATCCTGAAGCATTTCTCAGCGATCCCAACAACTGGATATCCAGCGATATCATTACAAAACTTTACGACCGCACCAAAAAAATACTTAATGATTACTTGGCGCCTTTCTATATCGCCAAATTCGCCATTGAAAAAACCAATCTTGGATTTAAAGGTATTATTGTTAAGATATTCAGTTCATTTGATATGGCTTTAAAAAATGCCCAGCGAATCAATGCCAAATGGAACAAAACGAAGGTTGTGGATTTAGTTAAAAAAGATTACGACTCGGCGATCATCCGACTGCGTTGGCATCCTGAAATGTCGATTAATAAAGATCTTTGTCTGTACAACAAAGGGATTTACACCTTTATGCCTACCCTCTGGGGACAGGGTCCTCTTAAACTGACCGAGGATGCATGCTACTTTGAAGGGGCTCCATATTGTGAATACCACCTGCAGTGGGCTGAAAGGAAAAAGCTTCTCAGTTTCGTAGGAGATTTTTTCCGATCCAAGTCGGTTCTTCTGGAAACCATCAAGGAAATCGAAAAAGACAAAGAGATTATTGAACAAAAATACGAAGAAGTCAATCGCCTCAACATCGAATTGAACCGCAAAATCAAACAGCTCACCGCCATCCAGGAGACCGGAAAAGCCATTCTTTCCATACTGGATTTGGAGCAACTGCTCACGGTGATCATGAATCTTTTGGCCACCGTCTGCCGGATTCGGCGGGCCACCATTATGCTGGTCAATGAAGAAGAGAGTTGCCTCGAGTACATCTATGGCACAGGATTCGGCGAAGAAGTTCCTGAGGAAATTAAAAATTATCGAGTCCCCATGGACCGGCTCAGCAACATCCTGGCACGCGTGGCCAGTACCGGACAGTCCGAATATGTCCCGGAAGTCAAGCGCTCCAGCCTCCGGAAGGGAAATGTCCTTTTAGCGCGGGCGAACCCGACTTCGGTATATGTGGTGCCGCTGATAACCCGATCCAAGGTGATCGGGATCATCGCCACCGATGCTGTGGAAGATCACGGGATCCCCGAAGGAACCCGTCAGACCCTAAATGTCTTCGCCCCACAGATTGCCATCGCCATTCAAAACGCGCGGTTATATCAGAACCTTCAACAGAAGATGAAGGAGCTGAACCAATCCAGGGCACTGCTGAGCCGAGCGGAAAAACTCTCTTTTTTAGGAAACATGGCAGCCAGGCTTGCCCACGAAATCAAGAATCCCCTCACCGCCATCGGCACCTTTATACAGATGCTCCCGAAAAAATTCGACGATCCCGAATTTCGAAACGAGTTTTATCATATTGCCCTGGAGGAAACCAATCGCGTAAACAATCTGATCACTGAATTGCTGGATCTTACAAAGACCAAGGAATCCAATTTCGAGCTGGACGACCTGCACGGACTCATCAAAAAGATGGTGATGCTGGTCACGCCCCAGAGCAAAGGAAAAAAGATTACAATTACTACTCATCTGGATCCATCCATCGAAAAAGTGTGGATGGATTCTGAAAAAATAAAGCAGGTCATCCTGAACCTGCTTTCCAATGCCATCGAATTTACGCCTGAAAAGGGAAAAATCAATATTGAGACCCGGCGACGTCAGTTAAAAGGGAAACCGGAGGCGATCCAGATTAAAATCCGGGATACCGGCATCGGTATCCCCAAATCGAACATGGACCTGATCTTCGACCCCTATTTTACCACCAAATATAAGAGCTCCATGCACAATGGTACCGGCCTGGGTCTTTTTATCACACACCAGAACATGCAGGACCACGGCGGCAACATCGAAGTAGAAAGCATTATCAACAAGGGGACCACGTTCACGCTGACCCTTCCTGCGATAAGCAAAGAGCAATCCACTCCCTCCAAGACCCATGGAAAGGACGGCTGAAAGCCCTCGATGCACATCGAAAAAGTGAATATTTATCAGATCGCACTTCCCTTTGCTAGTCATTTCCCTCATGCATTGAATAAAGGCGGGTACGCTCAAAATGTCGTCTGTGAAATCATTGCTGAAGGTGGCAGGATTCGAGGGTATGGGGAGGGCGCTCCAAGGACCTATGTTACAGGGGAAACACCGAATAGCGCGGTACAGGACATCACCCGGTTTGTCAAACTAGACAAATTCCCCAGGGACATGGAACACATTTCCCAGATTTGGGATTTCATCGACAGTCTCCCCAAAGATAACGGGCATCACGCTGCCATATGCGCTTTAGAATGCGCCTTGTTGGATACTTTCGGAAAAAAAGAAAGCCGTTACCTAACAATGTACTTTTCGGGTGCTTTCGCCACGGAGACGGTCCACTACGGTACTACTATCCCCCTTTTGGATACGAAGGCTACCGAACTATTATGCCGTCGGATTAAAGATTACAAAATCAACAGGGTAAGGCTCAAAGTCGGAAATAATTTCTATCAAAACCAAGCCAACTTCGAATCTATAAAAAACGTTTTTTGCGATGGCTACGATTTGAAAATCGATGCTAACGGTTCTTGGAGCAAATCAGATGCGTTCGATCATATCCCATTGATCGAGAAATACCACGTTAAGGTAATCGAACAACCCTTGAACCCAAAAGATCCCGCACTCAGCGATTTTGCAAGGCAAATGAATCGGTCAAAAGTCTTCGTGATGGCCGATGAATCGGTCTGTTGCTTCGAAAATATCCAGCAAAGTCTTGATCAGGGATTTACCATGGTCAATATTCGGTTGTCCAAGTGCGGAGGATTCAGAAGATCGCTTCAGATGATCGAACTTGCCAGAAAGAAAAACCTTCGATTCCAAATCGGATGTCATCTCGGGGAGTCCGGAATCCTTTCCGCCGCAGGACGAGTCTTGGCGCTATTATGCAAAGATGCCATCTATTATGATGGATCCTATGATGCCTATCTGCTTAAACAAAATATCACCACCCATCCGGTTTCATTCGGATTAGGTGGAAAGGCGAGAGCGCTTCAAGGATTCGGACTGGGTGTAGAAGTAGATCTTCAAAGTCTCAGAAGTCTCTGCGATGCCTTTTACGCCGTTAATTCCCTCTAAAACCATTTTTCGTTCGAACTCAGCCCAACGGTGAAGTCTGACTTCAAGTGACTTCTATTGAAACTCGACAAGGTTTAACATATGTGAACTTGAAATTAATGGCAGTTAAAAAATGTAATCGCTTTGGAGAAAACTGAATATGAGTATAAGTTATAAGGAATGGAGCAAAGAATACCGGGAAATACTACAAGTTTTTTCCGGGAAAAAAGTGTATATTTTATACTCTGGAGGAAAAGATTCCTCCTTGTGTTTGGATATGATGTTGGAAGCCTCGTCCGAATTCGGATTTTTAATTGAAGCGCACGGGGGGGCTTTTCCGCTCCATCGCTATTTGGAAGAGGAAAAGTCGCGCTTGGCAATCTATTGGAAAGATAGGGGGATCCACGTACAATGGCATGATGTGGATAGTATGGACTCGGATCTGGAGTCCGCTCAAAATCCTTGTTTAGTGTGCCAGAAAGTGAGAAAGAAATTAATGCATCATCTGCTCCTGTCGTGGGAGCATGACTGGTCTCAGGTCGTTCTTGTCGCTAGCTATACGCTTTGGGATCTCGTTGGATATGCTGTGGAGCATCTCTTATCCAATCTTTTTTCTTCGCCAACACCCCCTGATAAGGGACTACAGCGATTTATCGAGACCGGACAGCGATTTTACCCCCTCCTTCATATGAAGGAAGGATATATGGTTTTCAGACCTTTGCTCCAGTATAATACGCCTGAAATAATCGAATATCTTCAGGATCGATCTATCCCCATTCTTTCGGTGCCCTGTAAATATAAAGATTTCAGACCTAAAAGAATTCTTGAAAATTATTATAATAAATTGGGGTTACTGTTTGAATATAATCTTGTCATGGATTTTGCGAGAAAGTCTCTCGGTCTTCCGGAACCACTCCGATATACTTCCACTGATAAGGACGAATATCTGAAAAAGCTATTTTAACCTGTCGAAGCTCTTGGATTTTTACCCTCAAGGCGCCAAAGCCCCACAGAAGGGGCAGTACTTGAATTCGGGCTCAAGACCTTTACCGCACATTTTACAGCGACGCAGCACCCGGCTTGACTCCGACCGATAGTCGGCCTTCATTTCGGAAACGGTCTTTTCACATGTTTCGCAAAGGAGGAAGGGCTCGCCGGTCTTGACCCTTAAAATGGGGATGAAAAAAAGGCTCAGGTAGTGGTCCACCCGACGGTAATATGCCCTGGCAAGCCCGCAAACCGGGCAAAGCTGGGGATTTTGATCCAACACTTTGGTTCTCGGTGAAATCCCGGCTAATAAAAACATCATCAGGCCTTAGGAATTAAAAATCCCTGGGCTTGCAGACGATCTCCCGGATCCTCATGTTGAACAGGTCCGATTGGTTGACCGGCTTAAGGATCAGGGCCGTGTCGGCCCCCCTCCCGGTCCCTCCGATGGAAACGATGTCCGCGCCGGTGAGTTTGCCTGCATCGGCCGCCATGATGGACACCTCCACAGCGACCTTGGTCCCTTGGCCGAAGAGCCGTAGGGTGTCGGCAACAAGCAGGATCGGGTAAATGCCGCTGTGCTTTTTAGCCAGAGAACGCTCCAGGCCGGACAGGGCATGGGTGGCCTGGACGATGTGGACACCCCGCTTTTCCAGGTCTGACCGGACTCCTGGATCCATCACGCTCTCAAAAGGGGCCTTGAACCCGCAGTGATAGGTGACGGCTGTAACCCGGAACCCCGTAAAGACTTTTACGGCCTTGAGTGCCGTATCCCCTTTACTGGAGGCCACGACCACCTCATTCAACCCCAGCGCCTTTCCTCGTTCAAAGGCGCAGTGCAGCACCTTTTCCGTATTTTCCGGACCCGGTTTGTCGAAACAGATACACATGCGCTTTCCTTTT
>Ga0100377_1001987_pt1 | contig 17335 bp, 16 predicted proteins | sample CryGeymeta201501_FD_83664 | JGI IMG/M metagenome (GOLD analysis project Ga0100377, IMG submission 83664) | Groundwater microbial communities from Crystal Geyser aquifers in Utah, USA - Crystal Geyser metaG 2015-01 | ecosystem: Environmental > Aquatic > Deep subsurface > Groundwater | place: USA... | reverse complement strand
GTGTTCACCTGATGAGCAATGCGGGCGATTTCCTCGACCGCTTCCTGGTTGAACACCAGTTCCACCTGCTCCGTCTCGAGCAGTGCCTGGTACTGCAGGATCAATGCGTTATCCGGTTCGGTCAGGATCCGCACGAAGTCTTCCTGGGTGAGCGGTTGCAGTTCCACTCGAATGGGAAACCGGCCTTGCAATTCCGGGATCAGGTCCGACGGCTTGGAAATGTGGAACGCCCCTGACGCGATGAACAGGACGTGGTCGGTTTTCACCATGCCGTACTTGGTATTGACCGTGGAGCCTTCGACGATCGGCAGCAGATCGCGCTGCACCCCTTCGCGTGACACGTCCGGGCCCTTGGTCGAATCGCGGCCGGCGATCTTATCGATTTCATCCAGGAAGATGATCCCCGAGTGCTCCACCCGTTCGATTGCGGCCTTGACCACCTTGTCCATATCAATCAGCCGCTGAGATTCCTCCTGGATCAGGATCTGGCGCGCTTCCGGTACCTTGACCTTGCGGTTCTTGGTGCGCTTCGGGAGCATGGAACCGAGCATCTCGCGGAGCCCCTGATCCATATCTTCCATGCCGCTGCCGGCAAAGATTTCGAGCATCGGGAGCTTGCTGTCCTGCACCGTGACTTCCAGGTAGCGTTCGTCCAGGGATCCCTGACGCAGCAGGCGGCGCAGCTTTTCCCGGGTGCGCTGGTCGGATTCGGTGGTTTCCCCCTGGTCCGCCGCCGCAGCTTCCACTGTGCCCGCCGGGCCCGAAGCGTCGGTTAGTTGGGGTCGGGGCGCGCGCATCGGGCGGCTTGGCAGCAGGATATCCAGCAACCGTTCCTCGGCCAGTTCCTCGGCCTGGATTCGAACGGTTGCCAGTTCCTCCGAGCGCACCATGCTGACCCCCAACTCGGTCAAATCGCGCACCATGGATTCCACGTCGCGGCCGACGTAGCCCACTTCGGTGAATTTGCTGGCTTCGATCTTGAGAAACGGGGACTGAGCCAGGCGCGCCAGGCGGCGGGCGATTTCAGTTTTACCCACCCCGGTGGGACCGATCATGATGATGTTCTTGGGCGCGATCTCGTCGCGCAGATGCTCCGGCACCATCTGACGCCGCCAGCGGTTGCGCAGTGCGATGGCCACCATCCGTTTGGCGTCATGCTGACCGATGATGTATTTGTCCAACTCGGCGACGATCTGGGCCGGAGTCAAAGGCTGTTGCATGGTCGCTACAACTCCTCGATGGTGAAAACCTCGTTGGTGTAGATGCAGATCGAAGCGGCGATCTTCATCGCTGCTTCGGCGATCTCCCGGGCCGACAGCTGGGTGTGGGTGGCCAGCGCTCGGGCCGCGGCGAGCGCGTAAGGGGCGCCGGAACCGACCGCGCAAATGCCGTCGTCGGGTTCGATGACATCACCACTACCGCTGAGGATCAGGCATTGATCACGATCGGCGGCGATCAGCAGGGCTTCGAGCCGGCGCAGCGCCCGGTCCAGCCGCCAGTCCTTGGCCAGTTCCACCGCCGCCCGCTGCAGATTGCCGTTGTACTGTTCCAGTTTGGCTTCCAGCCTTTCGAACAGGGTGAAGGCATCGGCGGTGGCGCCGGCGAACCCGGTGAGGATCCGATCATGGTACATCTTCCGGACCTTACGCGCCTGGTGTTTCATAACGGTCTGCCCCATGGTCACCTGGCCGTCGCCGGCCACCACCACCTGCCCGTTCATGTGGATGGCCAAAATGGTGGTGCCGCGCATGGTTTCGCCGTTCATCGGTTCCTCCACTACTCTCGAAGGTCGGTCCGGGTTCCTGCCGCCTTCACTTGCGCCCTCTGGGGTGGGTTCGATCATAGACTTCCATCAGGTGATCCAGATGCACATGGGTGTAACGCTGGGTGGTGGAAAGACTGGCATGGCCCAGGAGTTCCTGAATACTTCTCAGATCCGCGCCGGCGTTCAGCAGATGGGTGGCGAAACTGTGGCGCAGACCGTGCGGACTGAGGTGCTGCCAAAGCCCGCAGCGACGCATTTCCTGTTCCAGGATCCGGCTCACCGACCGGGGGCTGAGGCGCCCCCCGCGGGCGTTGCGAAACAAAGCCTTGCTGCCCTCGAGATCGGCGGGCGCCAGTTCCTTGGTGACCGCCTCCAGATAAAGGGCAATGGCTTCGAGTGCCGGCGCCCCGATCGGCACGATGCGCTGTTTGTTCCCTTTGCCGCGGACCCGCACCAGCGCCTCCTCGGATTCCAGGTCCGGGCGATCCATCCCGGTCAGCTCACTCACCCGAATGCCGGTCGAATAGAGGCATTCGAACAGCGCCCAGTTGCGTTTGCGCCGCCACCGACTGGCGGCCGCGTGGGCGTTCTGTTTGAGCGCGTTGAGGAAATGGAACAAATCGTCGATGTTCAAGAACGCCGGGACCTTGCGTACCGTTTTCGGACTCATGGCGGTCACGGTGGGGTCGTTCGTTATCACTTCCATTTCGCGCAGGTAGCGATAGAACGAACGCAAGGTCGAGAGCTTACGGCCGACACTGGATTTCTGGACCGAACCCAGGAGTTGGGCCAGAAAGCCGCTGACGTCGGCGTCTTCGATCTGGTCCAGGCGGGGGTCCCGGTTCCCCTTGCGCACCGCCAGGAAGTCCCGAAACTGGCGGAGGTCCGAACGGTAGGCGCGCAGCGTCTCGGGGCTCACCCCGCGCTCCTTGGTTAGGTAGGCGGCAAAGCCGGCAATGGCCGCGGCCAGCGCCGGTGGCTGCCGGCTGTTCTGGTTCTCGACTTCAACCATGTTCACTCTACCGAGCACCCTGAAAAACCGCTGGATGTGGCGCCCGCATGGAGCAGCGCCGGCAACTTCCGATCCGGAACCGTTCCGATCAACGTTTCCTTCCGAGGCCGCGCTGCCTGGCCTGCAAATCCTCGTGCAGCTTCGCAAGCGAGGCAGACCGGGAAAAACATTCATTTACCATGATAAGGCGGTGTCATCAACGGCAAATCGCGGCGGGGTCTCGGACCCAGATCCGGATTCCGGCGGACTGTGGGCGTCTGGGGCCGGACCGGCCAGGAATTCCCTTGACTTTTTGTGATCTTTTCTACTATCTTCCACCTCTGTGTTTTTCTTGGGATTTCATGACATTGCCGCGGCATGGATGGACTCGCCGACGAGTTTACCGGATCCACCCGGCTGACTCAGTCCAACGGGTCCACTCCAACCCCCCCCCGGTTTACCGGGCGCCGCTTTGGGTGCCGTTGTTACCACCGGTTCCAGCCGGGTTTCGCGGCGCCGCACCAAATGGCAAGAGGGGGGCGAGCGGTCGCCGTGCCGGTCGTCCGAGGCGGGATCGGTTCGAAATCAGCCCAACAACACCTGCCGCTTGAGTCGCTACCAGTCGTCCATCACGTCCAGAGAAAGGGAGAGACAATGAAAGACAGGGTCGCAATGATCCGGACTTTGGTTCTGATTGGCCACGGAGGCGCCGGTAAGACCTCCCTGGCGGAGGCGATGTTGTTCGATGCAGGTGAAACGACCCGCCTGGGCAAGGTGGAAGACGGCACGTCGGTGATGGACTACGAACCGGAGGAAGTCAATCGCAAGGTCACCATCAGTTCGGCCTTCAACACGCTGGAATGGCAAAAGTACCAGATTAACCTGATCGATACCCCTGGAGATTTCAATTTCATTGCCGATACCAAGGCTTCCCTCGAGGGCGCGGACGCCGCCCTGGTGCTGGTCGATGCCATCGACGGCGTGCGGGTGCAGACCGAGAAGGTGTGGGAATTTGCCGACGAACGCGAGTTGCCGCGCATGATCTTCGTCAGCAAAATGGACCGGGAGCGGTCCGACTTTTTCGCGGTGGTGGATAATATTCGCAACAGTTTCGGCAGCAAGTGCGTGCCGGTGCAGGTTCCCATGGGTGCCGCCGAGGCCTTCAAAGGGGTGGTGGATGTGATGAGCGGCAAGGCCTATTTTTACACCCAGGGGGACAGCGGCAAGTTCGAAGCGAAGGAAGTACCGGCCGATATGGCGGAGCGGGTGAAGGGCTATCGCGACGAGATCATCGAACATGTGGCGGAGTCGTCGGACGAATTGCTGGAAAAATTCCTCGAAGGCGGGGAATTGAGCGGGGACGAAATCCGGGCCGGACTTCGGGCCGCGGTGCTCAAGGGCCAACTGGTGCCGATCGGGTGCGGTTCCGGGACCGCCAATGTGGGGATGCAGTTGCTGCTGGATGAAATCGTCAACCATTTCCCCTCACCGCTCGATCGCGGTTCCAAGGCCGCGGCAGCGGCTGACGATGGTGCCATCGAAGTGGCGCCGGATCCGGAAGGGCCGCAGGCGGCATTCGTGATCAAGACGGTGAGCGACCCTTACGCCGGTCGGCTCACCATCATGCGGATTTTTTCCGGAGCGCTGCGGCCGGATTCCACCATATTCAACAGCACCAAACGGAGCAAGGAACGCTTCGGCAGCTTGCTCCGGCTCAAGGGCAAGACCCAGCAGAGCATCGAACTGGCCTTGCCCGGTGATATCGTGGCGGTAGCCAAACTCAAGGAAACCACCACCGGCGACACCCTCTGCGAGGAAAAAAAGTTCATCAAATTTGCCGGACTGGAACATCTGCCGGCGATCTATTCCCTGGCCATCGAACCCAAAAGCCGCGGCGATGAAGAAAAGATATTTTCCTCGCTGAGTCGACTGATGGAAGAAGACCTGGCCCTGAAGCTGGATCGCAACGAAGAGACCAAACAGGTGATCTTGTCGGGCATGGGCGAGATCCATGTGGAAGCCACCATTGAGAAGTTGAAAAGGAAATTCGGGGTTGAAGTCAATCTGACCATTCCCAAGGTGCCCTACAAGGAAACCATCAAGGGCAAGGCGCGGGTCCAGGGCCGATACAAGAAGCAGACCGGAGGCCGCGGCCAGTATGGCGACTGCTGGATCGAAATGGATCCGCTGCCGCGGGGTTCCGGCTTTCAGTTCGTGGACAAGATCGTGGGCGGGGTGATCCCGCGCCAATACATTCCGGCAGTGGAAAAGGGCATCGCCGAAGCTTGTTTGGAAGGCGTGTTGGCCGGTTACCCGGTGATCGATTTTCAGGTGGGCCTGGTGGATGGTTCGTTCCACCCGGTGGATTCTTCTGAAATGGCCTTCAAAATCGCCGGTTCCATGGCCTTCAAGAAGGCGGTGATCGAAGCCAGGCCGACGTTGCTGGAACCGATCATGAACGTGGAGGTCACTATCCCCGATGATTGCATGGGGGACGTGATCGGCGACCTCAACTCGCGCCGCGGCAAAGTGCTGGGTATGGACAGCAAGGGCAAGAAACAGGTGGTCAAGGCCCTGGTGCCCATGAGCGAAGTGCTCAAATACGCGCCGGACCTGCGTTCCATGACCGCCGGTCGCGGCATGTTCACCATGGAATTTTCCCACTACGAAGAAGTGCCGGCCCAGTTTCAGGAAAAAGTCATCGAGGCGGCGAAAAAGGAAGACTGAGCCTTCCGTCCGTAAGTCGGCGGGAAAGCTCGATAGCCTTTGGGAAAATCGATGGCCCGGAGTGGAACGGTAGGTTTCGCTCCGGGTTTTTTCTCTCCGGACTCCGGCCGGGCACCGAGCGCCCGGATCCCGGCTGGCCGGCCCCCAGCGGTTCGAGGAAACCGGTTGCCGCGGCGCAGTCGGGCGGTTTATACCGGTTAAGGGTAAAAGGTTTCGTTTCGTGTGCGCTCTTTGCCGGGAGCGCGGGCATCTTGCCCGCTTTTGGTAATGAAACATCCGATCCTAAACCGGTATATCATTGGAGACGCGGCGGTTGTGAGGCAACCTGGTGGTTGAAAGAATGGCCGATGATGGAAAAAACGCTGGACGAAAAGCGACCCTTATTCGTCCAGATCCAAAACATGACCACGCCGGAAAAGATCCAGCTGGCTGCCTTCGGCGATAAGGAAGCCAGAAGCCTCCTGGTGCGGGAACCGGTGAAGCAGATCCAGCTCGCCGTGATCAACAACCCGCGGATCCAGGACGGCGAGATTGCCGGCGTCTGCAAATCGCGTCAGGTCTCCGAGGAGGTGCTGCGCCGAATCGCCCTCAATCGAGACTGGATGAAACTTTACCCGGTGCGCCTGGCCCTGGTGCGGAATCCGAAAACCCCGCTCACTCTGGCCATGAAACTGATCCCGACCCTGTTGCGGCAGGACCTGAAACTGCTGGCGGTGAGCAAGACGGTGCCCCAGGTGATAGCTCATGCGGCGCGCCGCCGGATCCTACAGGAGCAAACTTGACATGAGCGAAGCCACAACCTCGATTCGGCCGGCTGCGGCCCCTTGTGATCGCGGCGTGGTCATCATTACGGTGAGCGATCGGGGCGCTCAAGGCCTGCGCGAAGACCGGTCCGGGGCCGAATTGGAAGCCTATCTGAAGGATCACGGATACCCGGTGCGCCGGCGCGCCCTGGTCCCCGACGAAATCGAACTGATCGCAGGCGAACTGCGCACCGCGGCCGACCAGATCGGTGCGGGGCTCATCCTCACCACCGGCGGCACCGGGGTGGCCCCTCGGGATGTGACTCCGGAAGCCACCCTCGGGGTGATCGATCGAAGCGTGCCGGGCATGGCGGAAGCCATGCGCGCCGCCAGCCTGGCCAAGACCCCGCACGCCATGTTGTCGCGGGCGGTGGTCGGGATCCGCGGCCGTAGCCTCATCGTCAACCTGCCGGGAAGCCCGAAAGGGGCGCTGGAAAATCTGGCCGCGCTGCTCCCGGCACTGCCCCACGCCCTGGCCAAGATCCAGGGGGATCCCAGCGACTGCGCTGCGGTGGAAGGGGAAAAGGTATAATTATACTTTACGCGGCCGTAACTTGCGCTGTTATGGGAGAGCCTTTCTTGACAGGATTGACGGGATTGACGGGATTGATGAGTATCGGGTCGAGCGTGTTGGTCCTATCAAAAGGATCAGTTTGTGACCGCGCAAAGTATTGTGCTCCCAGGCAGTTGGGAGCCGCCTGCCGGTGGAAAAGAGGGGAGGGGCCAAACCCCTCCCCGGTATGGACTACACGCAGGGTTTCCGCCTCACGCCACCGCCGCGGCGCCGGCGTATTCGGCTCCCTGATCGGCTAGGCGGTTTCGTCGCCCGGCTCGGGTGCTGGTGCCGTGGCGCTGTACTTTTTCTTGAGTTCCTCGCGCTTTTGCTTATAGGCCTGATCCAGCTGGTCGATCAGTTCATCCACTCCAAAGACCTTGGCTTCGGCCTGTTCGATCTTGCTGACATGATTGGCCAGCACCGGGTTGTCCCGCCAGCTGGCGTGACCATCCTTCATCAGGGCGAACACCTCGGCGCCCAAGCCGCTATAGGCCTTTTCCAGATGCTTCAATTCCCTGGCGCGTTTTATTTTGTGTAGCTGGACCTTCACCAGTTTGAGCTTCCACTGGATCAGAACAAAGAAGTATTCGAGCGCCAGGTTCTTTAGTTTCATCACCAATGCCAGCAGCTTCTCCATGATTCCTTGCATCCTGTTTCTCCTTTCAGTTGCTTTCTTGGATAGGGTCGGTCCAAAACCGATTCAGTCGATTCAGGATCCGCTGCGAATGGGTTCCGGGCCAGTAAATCCTGCCGCAATTAGGACAATGGCGAAAAAGGTAGCCGCGGGTCAAGACCGCATCCGGGACCCGGGTTTCCACCTCGGGCCGGGAAATCGGCTGCAGCGCGGTGTTGCAGCGGGGGCATCGGGTCAGTACCCGGCTCCGATCGAACTTCAGGTCCAAGTGCGCGATCAGTTGCCGCATTTGAACTTCCAGCCGATCGGCGGTCAGCAGGATGACCCGTTCACCGGGCTGCCATCTACGGCCGCGGGTCACGATAAGGCGCCCCTGGCCGGTCCAGCGGGCCAGTTGCGATGGTGCCGTGAGCCTGGTGAATACTGTATCATAGCCCAATATGCGGAGCCATTTTGCCACTTTTCCCAACATGCTATCAACCACAAAAGTGAGATCGGACGGGTTTTGCACCATCATGGTCGGGCGCGAATGAGAGTGGTTTCGGCGCCGGCGGGAGGCGCCAGTTGGAACAGGTTCGGATCGATTTCATCCAGGTGCCGCGCCGTCAGCACTTCCGCCTGCAGTCGCCAGTCCCGGGTTTCCAGTCGAATCCGCCGAGGGGCCCCGGTATCGCTCAACGACAGGGCCGGCTCGTAGCTCACCAGATACCGTTCGCCTCGATATTCGGCGCTGATTCCGACCAGCGCTCCGGCCTCCACCTGGGGCTGCCAGTGTCCCGGCACGGCGGCGGCGCCGGGCAAGACCGGCGGCGCACTCGCGAGACCGGTATCGGCACAGGCCAGGAGCAGTTGAATCAGGGCTTCGGCCGGGATCGGAATGCCCAGCAGTCGTTCGAGCATCAATTCGCTGTCTTCGGCCAGATAGAACTTGTTTTCCGCTCCCAGCCAGAGCCTGGCCTGACCTGGCTCGCGGGTCAACACGCCGTAGGTTTGACCCCAGATGCTGCCGGCTTCGATCCGTACCCGGTCGGGCAACTGGGCGGTGACCAGCGCTCTGGCCGAAGCCTTGCCGCTTGGGCTGGTGATGCTGACTCGATAAAGCACCTGGGATCGCTGCCATTCCAGGGCGCGGTCTTGAAGGCGTTGGCCCCAAAGCGAATCCGGGCCCGGGGGGCTGACCACGGGTGGGGGCGGAGGCAAGGATTGACAGTTGCTCAGAACCAGGACCAAGATCGCCAGGACCAGACCGAGCGCGACTGGGTGCAGGCGCCCGATGTGCTTCCGGGGCTCTCCAGAAACGGTCACGAAGCCCCTTTCATTGCAAATCGTTGATCTTCTTTTCCAGGGTCTTGGGCTGTTCGTGTTTGGCTTCGATGGCCTGTTGATAGGCCTGGATCGCCTGTTTGCGGTCGCCCAGGGCGGCCTGGATATCGCCCAGATGTTCCAGGATCACCGGATCGTTGGGCACCTGTTTGAGCGCTTCCTTGATGGTGGCCAGCGCTTTCCGCGGCTGACCCATTTTCAAATAGACCCAGGCCAGGCTGTCGGTGATGTAACCGTCGTTCGGTTCCACTTCGAGAGCGCGTTCGATCAGGCGCTTCGCTTCTTCCAGCCGGATGCCTTGTTCCGCGTAGGTATAGCCGATGTAATTCAGCGCTCCGGGGTTGTCGGGTTCGACCAGCAGGATCTGCTGCATGATCTGCATGGCCTGGTCTTTGCGCGCCAGCTTGTCCAGCATGATGCCCTTGCGAAACAGCAGGTCCACGTTCTGGGCCTTCTTTTCCAGTCCCCGGTCGATCACGTCGAGCGCTTCCTGGTACTGCCCCAGGTCTTCGTGCAGGTAGGCCAGGTAGTAGTAAAATTCCGGCACTTCGGGCTTTGTGGCCAGCGCTTTCTGGAGCAAGTCGATGCCGGAAACGCTGTCGTTCATTTTCGAAAACAGGACGGCCAGGCGAATCTGAGCGTTGTCCCAGAGTGCACTGCCGGGTGAAATCAACCTCAGGTTGACGATGGCCTGGGCCGTGTTGTCCTGTTCTTCATATGTGGAAGCCAGATAATACAGGGCCTGGTCGTATTCCGGTTGCTGCTTCAGCAGGTTGGTGAAATCGGCGATGGCGTCCTGGTAGTTGCGCAGTTGCAGATGAATGATGCCGATTTTCAAACGGCTTTCAACGTCCTCGCGATTGCTGCTGGAGATCTGCTGAAACTGCTCCAAAGCCTTATCGTATTGTTTGGTGCGCATGTAGAGATTGCCCAGCCGGTTGCGGGCTTCGATGCTCGAGGGCTTGAAGGAAATAACGGCGGAGTAAGCCCGTTCGGCGTCATCGTAACGTTCCTTGATCTCGTAAATGTAACCGAGATCCAGCCAGGCGCGTTCGAAATTCGGATGGATCGAAAGCAGTTCCTGATAGGTCATTGCGGCCTGTTCATAAAATTTCATGTCCATCAATACCCGGGCCTTGTAATAGATGGCCAGGGGATTGCCGGGCAGCAGTTCCTGCAGGCGCTCGAGCATGTTCAGTGCCTGTTCGTACTGGCCCTGTTGGGCGTAGAGCGTTCCGAGCAGCAGATAGACGTCCTCATTGCCCGGGTCTTGGGCCAGGATTTTCTGATAGGTTTCGACCGCCAGTTGATTCTCCCCGGTACCGGCATAGAGGCGGGCCAGCAGCATCTGCGCCGGAAGGTAGTCGGGGGCAAGGTCGGTGGCTTTGCGCACCAATTCCAGGGATTGGGAAATACTGCCCTGGCGGACCTTGAGCGCGCCCAGTTCGGTCAGCAAGAGGGGCGAATTCGGGTCTTGATCGAGCGCCGTCGAGTAGGCCTTGGCGGCACCCTCCAGGTCATTGGCCCGCAGGAGTTGCTGGGCGACGAGATAGGATGAATATCCAGCGGTCTTGGGTAGGTCGATCGGCGGCGACGATCCGGAGAGCGAACCCGGGCCCCCCTGAAGCGCGGCACAGCCGGCTCCCGTCAGCATCAGCAACAGCGACAATATCCGCCGGATCATGCGTGCCATCGGCCATCCTCGAAGCGATCGATTGGGGTGCAAGCCATGAAAAAAATTCGAAACCAAAATCATTATGATCTATTCAACCTATAATGTTTAGCGCAGCACACCCCAAAAGTCAAAAAGCGAAATGGCCGCGGGCGTATTTCTCCATTCTTTGGTAGCGGTCCGGGAGTTCCCGACGGTTCACCGCAATTGTCGTGGATTGCGGAAGCCTTAGCGCCTTCGGGCCGGCCGTTCCCCAGAGAGCGCTGGGGCCTTGCCGCGCTTGATCGTCGCCGCGCTCGGTCGCCGGCCCTGCCGGGTGTTAAGCATTGGGTTGCGGCCTCCGGTCGCGCTGCACTATAATCGTTCGGCCGGTCCGGAGCGGCGCTGTCGCGGCGGGTCGGCGCACCCATGTTGCCTGAATGCTTAAACCGGACCCGGGGGTGAACTCGCCGATGGATCATCCAAAACTGCGCCATGGCCTCGAACTGCTGCCCATTCAGCGCTCCGGACAGGACCTGATCCTGCTTCGCGACCGCCTGGGCTACGGCGACAAATCCCTGATTCTGAGTCCGGATCTGGCGCGGGTGCTGATCGCCATGGACGGCGGCAACAGCCTCCGCGACCTGCAGGGTCGGTATACCCGCGAGACCGGTCGGCTGCTCTTTTCGGAGCAGTTGCGGCAGATCCTGCACGCCCTGGACGAAGGGCTGTTTTTGGAAAACGATCGGTTCAACCAGCGGGTGCTGGAGCTGGTGACGGCGTTTCGGCAGGACCCGGTGCGCCGAATGCAGCATGCCGGTAACAGTTATGCCGAAGATCCGGAGCAGCTCCGCCGGGAACTCATGAGCTATTTTGCCCCCGCCAATGGTGGGCCCGGAGCGCTCGAACGCGCCGCCGATCCCCGGCCCGTGGTCGGCCTGGTGGCACCCCACATCGATCCGCGGGCCGGCGGGCCGTGTTTCGCTCATGCCTATCGGGCCGCGCTCGAGGCCCGTCCTCCCGCCACCTGGATCGTTCTAGGAACCGGCCACGAACCGGTGGTCAACCACTTCGCGCTGACCTTGAAGGACTTCGAAACCCCCTTTGGGATGGTCGCCTGCGATCGCGATCTGGGCCGCAAGCTGGTTGCGCAAAGCCCGCGCGACCTGCTGGCTTCGGAAATCAACCATCAGCGGGAACACACGGTGGAATTCCAGGCGGTGTTTCTGGCCATGCTGCAGCCGCAGGCCAGGATCGTGCCGGTGCTGTGTTCTTTCGGTCACCAAGAGCAACCGACCGAAACCGAGTTTATCGACGCTTTCTGTGCGCTGCTCGGCCGGCTGATCGCGGCCGCGGACTATCCGGTGGGGGTCCTGGCCAGCGTCGATCTGGCCCATGTGGGCCCGCGCTACGGGGCCGCGAGCGCGCCCGGCGAAGCCGAACCGGCGCGGCACCTGAGCGCCGACCGGAGACTCCTGGAGGCGCTTGGGCGCTCGGATGCCGCCGCTTTCATCGAGCAAATCCGAGCCGAAGACAATGCCCGCAATGTCTGCGGGGTAGCGCCCCTGTATGTGCTGGCCAGGGTGTTGGAGGGCCGGGCGCGCGGCCAACTGCTCGACCACCGCCATGCGCTGGTGGATCAATACGGGTCCTTCGTCACCTTCGCCGCGATGGTGTTTCACCCGAGCGCTGGGTCGGCCTGAGGGCGGCTGCCGCGGGTCAGCCGGCACCGCGACCCGGCGGGCGCGGTGATGGGCCGTCCGGTGCGCTCGATTGGGGCCCGATCAATCCCGATGGGGAGGAAACGCCACCACCTGATCCAGATCGGAGGCATTGGCGAAGATGGCCACCAGACGATCGACGCCCAGGGCGATACCGGCGGCGCGATCGAGGTGCCGCAAGGCGTCCAGGAAGGCTTCCGGCAGTGGATAGACGGAACACCCGGCCATGCGCCTCCGTTCCAGGGTATCCTGGAAACGTCGGCGCTGCTCCCGGGGATCGGTCAGTTCGGAAAAGCCGTTGGCCAGTTCGATTCCGGCCCAGTAGAGTTCGAAGCGTTCAGCAACGTCGGGAAAGCCCGGTTTCAGGCGCGCCAGGGCCGCCTGGCCGGCCGGGTAGTCGGTGAGAAAACCCGGGGTTGGAAAGCCCAACCGAGGTTCCACGTGGGTCACCAGGTCGAGATCGAACCGCTGCTGATCCGGGTCCGGTCCCGGACACCATCCGGCCCAGCGTTCAAAAGCCTCGGCCACGGTGATCCTCGGCCACCTCCCGGCGACGCTCAGGGTGTGGCCCTGAAACGAAATTAGCGGAAACTGATCGAGCCCAACGCTGATCTCGGTGATGAGTTCGATGCAGTCCTGTTGCAGCGCCTCATGGTCCGCGTCCGCGCGATACCATTCCAACAGGGTGAACTCGCTGTGATGGAGCCGCCCGGTTTCGTTCCAGCGAAACGCCGGGGCGATTTGGAAAATCTTTTGATAGCCGGCCGCCAGCAGGCGCTTCATGTAGAGCTCCGGACTCGGAGCCAGGAACCAGCCGGCGCTCGGGATCGCGTCGATATACGGTTCCGGGGCCGGGGCTCGGGTTCGAACCGGGGTCCGCACTTCAAGAAAATCGCGAGCGTGGAAAAAACGCCGGATCAGTTGAATGATCCGGCAGCGGGCCTGCAAATTGGCTTTCTTGGCCGCGAGTTGGGCGAGCGAAGTCATGACTTGCTGGTCTTGATCCGTTCCACGTAGGCGCCGGAACGGGTATCCAGGCGCAGCACGTCGCCCTGTTCGATGAACAGCGGCACCTGGATCACGTAGCCGGTTGCCATGCTGACCGGCTTGGTGGCGCCCGAAGCGGTGTCGCCCTTGATACCGGGGTCCGCCTGGGTGACTTCCAGTTCGACGAAATTGGGCAGGGTGATGCCGATCGGGCGGCCGGAAAAGAACAACATCTGCACCTTCAGGTTTTCCGTGAGGAAATGGATCGCTTCTCCCACGTGTTCCTCGCTCATCTCGATCTGCTCGAAGCTGCTGGTGTTCATGAAGCAGAACATCTTGCCTTCCCGGTACAAGTACTCCATCTCTTGCTCATCCATGTCGGCCGCGTTAAACTTGTCCACCGAGCGGTAGGTGCGGTCGAACTGAGTGCCGGTGATCATGTTGCGCAGGCGGCACCGATACAGGGCCTGGCCCTTGCCCGGTTTGGAAAATTCAAAATCCACCACGGTATAAGGGTCGCCATCGATCTCGAGCTTGATGCCCTTGCGCAGATCGCTCGCCGTCAGTACGGATCCCATAAGTGCTGTCCTTTCCAAAAAAGTTGAGTTCATGAAACGCCGCTATCATAATGAATCGGGTGGAAACAGGTCAAGCAATGCTTCGGTGCCGGCTCCGCGGCGCCTCGAAGCCGGACGGGAGTTCCCATGAAGATTACGTTCCTGGGGGTGGGAGAAGCCTGTGACGAACGTTATCCGAACACCAGCCTGCTGATCCGCGGAATGGATCCGGGCGGGCCGGGCGGTCTTCTGCTCGATTGCGGTTTTACGGTGCCGCCGCTGGTCTGGCCCTGGCTTTCGAGCCCGGACGAACTGGCCGGGGTGTGGCTGTCGCACTTTCACGGCGATCATTTTTTCGGGCTGCCGGCGCTGCTTCTCAGGCTTTGGGAAACCGGCCGAACTCGCCGTCTCGCCATCGTCGGCCAGCAGGGGATTGGCGACCTGGTGGATCGCACCATGGATCTGGCTTATCCGGGATTTCGGAAACGACTCGGCTTTGCTCTGGAATTTTCGCAGGCGGAACCGGGCGAGTCCCTGAACGTGCTCGGCTATGAGTGGCGGACCGCGGTTTCCGAGCACGGCCAGAGGTGCCTCGCGGTGCGCCTCGATGGGCCCGGGGGGAGTATCTTCTACAGCGGCGACGGCCGCCCCACCGCCGCCACCCTGGAACTGGCGAAGGGCTGCCGGTTGCTGGTGCACGAAGCGTTTGCGCTCAATTCGGAAATGCTCGCCGGCCATGGCACCGTTGCCGGTTGCATCGAATTCGCCCGGGCCGCCGGGGCTGAATTCCTGGCCGTGGTGCATGTACAACGGGAGGTGCGTCGCGACCGGTTCGAGCGGGCGCGGGCCATGCTCGATGCGGCCGCCGAAGTCGACGCCTTCGCCCCGGAACCGGGTGATCAGTTGATCCTCTGACTCGATTTGATACCGCTTCGGCAGCGAATCCGAGGGCCCCGGCCTACTGCTGGTTGCTCCCTTGTTGCAGGGTTTCGATGGCCTGGCGCACTTCGTTCAGGGCGTCGTTGGTGCTGTTGTTGCCTGGGTTGGTTCCGGTGGATTGCAGCGCGGCTCTGGCGCCCTGGGCACGCCAGGATTTGGTGTCGGCTGGATTGCCGCCGCTCCGAGCGGGCACCGGGGCTGGTTCCGGTTGAGCCGGATTGGCCGCCTGGTCGCCGGGCTGGGGCGGTTGCTGCTGGCGTTGCCCTTCCGGCGGCCTTTCAGCGCCGGCTTTGGCATCGGGTCGCCCGGGGGGCGTTCCGGCGGTCGGCGCCGCGGGCAATGCGGCCGCGGGCGGCGACACCTTGCCCTGCTGGAACAGCGGAATGGTGAGGGTTTCGCCATTGCCCTCGAGGGTTACCGATTTCGGTTCGATCCGCGCCACCTGGTAATCGCCTATGGTGTCCTTTTCGCGCACCCGGACGTAGGGCGACGGATTCTTTTGCTTGTCGCTTTTACCAGTTCGCGTATTGATCCTCAGCAGCGCCGATTTCAGATCGCCATAATAAAACACCCCATCCAGTTGAAACGCCTTTTCCATGGATTTGGTTTTGCGCTTGTCGGTCGGGGCGGGTTGCGCGCTTTCGCCGCTGACCGGCTTTCGTTCCTGGCTGAATAGGTTGTCGCGCACCATGATCGGCACCTGAGCCGCCGCCGCGAGTGTCCAGCCCAAAACCAGCACCATGCCGCCGATCCCGGCGATTGCATTGCGTTTCATGGAGTCCTCCTCGGTTTCGGCGGATCGGACGCGATCCAGGTGATGTTCCGGAAACGGTCTGATAAGGCGTCGCCGGCGGGTCCTATTCCCAACCGTTGACGTCGGCGTTTTCGCCCTCGCCGCCTTCCTGCTTATCAGCGCCGAGCGAGTAGAGATCGTAGTCGCCGTGCTCGCCCGGACACTGATAGACATAATCCTGGCCCCAGGGGTCCTTGGGGATTTCCTTGGACATGTAGGGTCCGTCCCAGGCGCCGTGGCCGGGATTGGTACGCAACGCGTTCAAACCCTGGTCGGTGGTCGGATATCGGCCGACGTCCAGCCGGAAGGCATCGAGGGCCGTCGCCAGCATGGAGATCTGGGCCTTGGCGGCTTTTTGCCTGGAACTGCCCACCTTCTGAAACATCTTGGGGGCCACCAGGGCGGCCAGCAATCCCAGAATGATCATAACGATCAGCAGTTCGATCAAGGTGAAACCGGCGCTACGGGGGGATTTGCGGTTGTTGCGATGGTGGGTCATCAACCTTCACATCCTTCATAATTGGTAGCGATTATTCCACCACCAGGACAGCAAAAAGCTGGCGCTGCCCTGGCGGTGAGGTTTGTGATCAAGGTTTTCAACCCTTGGCGACGTATTCTATGCCGCCGTTCCAGACCCGTCAACCGTGGAGCGCCGAACCAGATATTCGACATAGTGGCTTCGTCCCATGGGCGCCGCGCGAGATCACGGCAGCCGTCCCAATGGCCGCCAGATGGAGCATCACAACCGTGGGTCAGGGTGCGCGCGGCGTTCCCTGACTTGTGTGGCGAGGCCACGGTAGCCGGATCGTGTCAGGTAGCTCCCGCTGGTCGCAACCTGACCTACGGTGGCCATTACGCCGCGGGCGTGGCTGTTTTCCTGCCCCGTAACCGGTCCGGTTTTATGTCGAATATACAGCGCCGCATGCGCCGAATGCGAACCCTCGCGCTGGTGGTCGCGGTGGTCCATGGAGGCCGTGGCGACCGGAGCCGGGCAGCGGCGGCGTTTACATCGGTCGGGGACTTTGATAGAAGGAAGCGATCCTGGAAGGGAGGATCTCGCTATGCCGGAACACAACACCCTGTTGGCCACCATCGGAAAGGACCTCAATCTTTCCCCGACGGACCTGGAAGGCTTGCGGGCGGGACTGGCCGCCCATCCGCTGTCCCTGGTGGACACACTTGAAAACCTTGGGTTGGCGGATGAAAATCGGGTGCTCAAGGTGTTCTCCACGCACCTTCAGATCCCCCTGCTGCTCCCTGAGGATTACCCCGATAAACCGGTGATCCTGGAAGGGGTTTCCATGGGTTTTCTGCGCAAGCACGCGATTCTGCCGATCCAGCTGGAAAGCGAGCGGGTGCGGGTGGTGGTCAACGATCCCCTGGACATTGCCTTGCTGAATCAGGTGGAAAACTATTTTCCGGACATGGAATTGGATCTTTGCCTGGGGCAGCGGGAAGAGATTCGGCGCGCCATCGATCGGCTGTACGGCATGGCCGCGCGCGAAGCGGAAGCCCTGTCGATCGAGGGCGACGCCTACGCCGGCAATGCCACCGGTCTCGAGGAAGACCTGGAACGCCTGCGGGGGTTGGCACAGGAAGCACCGATCGTCCGGATGGTCAACATCCTCATTTCCCGGGCACTGGACATGCGCGCTTCCGATATCCACTTCGAACCGCTGGAACATGCCTTCCAGGTGCGCTGCCGGGTGGACGGCGTGCTCTATGACCTGGAAAAGCCCCCCAAGAACATGCAGGCGGCGATCATCAGCCGGTTGAAGCTGATGTCCGGGCTGAACATCGCGGAACGCCGATTGCCCCAGGACGGCCGTATCAAGATCAAGTTCGGCAATCGCGAAGTCGACATTCGAACCTCCACCGCCCCCACCAT
>Ga0100377_1001985_pt1 | contig 17353 bp, 20 predicted proteins | sample CryGeymeta201501_FD_83664 | JGI IMG/M metagenome (GOLD analysis project Ga0100377, IMG submission 83664) | Groundwater microbial communities from Crystal Geyser aquifers in Utah, USA - Crystal Geyser metaG 2015-01 | ecosystem: Environmental > Aquatic > Deep subsurface > Groundwater | place: USA... | reverse complement strand
GCCCGTAATTCCGGGGACAGCTTGCCCTGTGCCTCGATGCTGGCGAGCACCGCCGCGCGCCGTTCTTCCAGTTCGCGTAGATAGCCCAGCCGCTCTTTCAAATACCGCAACTGGGTATCGTCGAGGCCACCCGTCACCTCCTTGCGGTAGCGCGCGACAAACGGCACCGTGGCGCCGTCGTCGAACAGCGCCACGGCGGCGGCGACCTGGTTGGCATGGACGCTGAGTTCCTGGGCGATATGGGTTTCGATGGTCGGCAGCATGGCGTTCCAGGACGGGGAGAAAAGGGGTGCAGGATGGGCAAAAAGAGGGTGTCCGGCAAGACTTGACATGCCTCATCGGCCGCCGCCGATTTAACCTGGAAAGCTCAGTTGGACACGTAGCGGGCTCACCCAAGTGGTGAGGGTGATCGAAGGCGATAACCTTAGCATTCATGCGACTTCACAAGGGCTGAGAAGCGGTCAACTGAGCTTTCCAGGTTTAATCCCCGCCTGCTCTGACCCACATTGGCCCGCATCGCCCGAGGCAAGGAACGTCTCCGTGTTAGAATTTTTTCACCTTGTTTTATGTCGGTTCGGTTGCGATTCCTGTCGCAAATGTCGTAACTAATTGATTTTTAATATCGCGAAAGTGGCGGAATTGGTAGACGCACTGGATTTAGGTTCCAGCGCCGCAAGGCTTGGGGGTTCGAGTCCCCCCTTTCGCACCAGCGATTCTCGATAACTTACTCGTGGACAACATGACTGCAACCCTGGAAACCCTGGACGGCCTCTCCCGTCGCATGACCCTGAACCTGAACCACGCCGAAATCGAGGCTGAAGTCTCCAAGCGTCTGGGCAAGATCGCCAAGAACGCGCGCATGGACGGCTTCCGTCCCGGCAAGGCTCCGCTCAAGCTGGTCGCGGCACGCTATTCCGGCGAGATTCGCGGTGAAGTCCTGGGCGACGCATTGCAGCAGCGTTTCACCCAGGCGGCGCTCGATCACAACCTGCGTGTCGCCGGCTATCCGCAATTCGCTCCGGCGCCGGACGGGGCATTTACGGCGACTTTCGACGTGTTCCCGGAAATCAAGGTGGGCGATCTGTCGGGCATCAAGGTCACCCGCCCGATCGTCGAGGTGAGCGACGCCGATGTCGACCGCACCCTGGATATCCTGCGCAAGCAGCGCGTGCACTACCACGCCGTCGAGCGCGCGGCAGCAGTGGGTGACCGCGTGCACATCGACTACACCGGCACCATCGGGGGCGAGCCCTTCCAGGGTGGCGAGGCCCGCGACTTCCCGGTGATCCTGGGCGAAGGCCGCACCCTGAAGGATTTTGAAGGCAGTCTGGTGGGCATGAAGGCCGGCGAAACCAAGACTTTCGACGTGACCTTTCCCGAGGATTACTTTGCCAAAGAACTGGCCGGCAAGACCGCCACTTTCACGGCCACGCTGAATGCCGTGCATGAAGCGCATCTGCCCGATATTGACGATGCGCTGGCGCTAGGCCTGGGTATTCATGAGGGGGGTGTCGCCCAGCTCAAGGAAGAGATTCGCGCCAATCTGGCGCGCGAAGCCAAGCGTCGTATCCAGGCGCGGGTGAAGGAACAGGTATTCAATGGCCTGCTCGAAGCAACCCCTTTCGAGGTGCCCGTGGGCCTGGTCGCAATGGAACGCCGCGCCCTGCTGGAGAAGGCCGTGACCGACCTGAAGGCGCGCGGCATGCGCGAGCAGGACATCCAGATGCGCGATGAAATCTTCGAACCGCAGGCCCGCCGCCGTGTTGCTCTCGGGCTGTTGATGGACGAACTGGTGCGCGCCAACGGCATCACTGCCGCGAGCGAGCAGGTGCAAGCCCTGGTTGACGAGTTCGCGCAAAGCTACGAAGACCCCTCCGAAGTGGTGGACTGGTATCAACATGACGCTTCCCGTTTGAACGAGGCGCGCGCCCTGGTGCTGGAAGAAAACATCGTCAACTGGGTGCTGGAACGCGCTCAGATCAGCGACGAACTGACCACGCTGGAAAAACTGATGGGGAACAAATGATGTCCTGGAACCAAGAACCCTCCGGCCTGGGGTATATCCCCATGGTCGTCGAGCAGAGCGGGCGCGGCGAACGCGCTTACGACATCTATTCGCGCTTGCTGAAAGAGCGCGTTGTGTTCCTGGTCGGTCCGGTCAACGACATGACCGCCAATCTGGTGGTGGCGCAGTTGCTCTATCTGGAATCGGAAAATCCGGACAAGGACATCTACCTCTACATCAACTCGCCGGGCGGTTCGATCACCGCGGGCATGGGTATTTACGACACCATGCGCTTCGTCAAGCCGGACGTATCCACCCTCTGCGTCGGCCAGGCCGCCAGCATGGGCGCCTTCCTGCTGGCGGCTGGCGCCAAGGGCAAACGCTTCGTGCTGCCGAATTCGCGGGTGATGATTCACCAGCCTTTGGGCGGTTTTCAGGGCCAGGCCACGGACATCGAAATCCATGCCAAGGAAATTCTCTACTTGAAGGCCCGATTGAATGGCCTGTTGGCGGAACATACCGGCCAGCCGCTGGAAACCATCGATCGTGATACCGAACGCGACAACTTCATGAGCGCGGAAACCGCCGTTGCTTACGGCCTGGCCGACAAGGTGATGGTTAGCCGCAATGATCCGATATAAACTTGACTTATATTATCAGGTATTTTTTTCACGGGACTGAACCATGGCTGAAAAACAAGGTGACGATAAACTTCTCTACTGTTCCTTCTGCGGCAAAAGCCAGCAGGAAGTACGCAAGCTCATCGCCGGTCCCTCGGTGTTCATCTGTGACGAATGCGTAGATCTGTGCAATGACATCATCCGTGAGGATGTGCAGAAAGATGGGGACAAGGAAGTCGGCGATAAATTGCCCACGCCGCTGGAAATCCGCGATTCCCTGAATCAGTACGTGATCGGCCAGGATCCGGCCAAGCGGGCGCTGGCGGTGGCGGTGTACAACCACTACAAGCGCCTGCGCCAGCCCGGCGGCAGCAAGGACGACGAAGTCGAGCTGGCCAAGAGCAACATCCTCTTGATCGGCCCCACTGGCTCCGGTAAGACACTGCTGGCGCAGACCCTGGCGCGTCTGCTCAACGTGCCCTTCGTGATCTCCGACGCCACCACCCTGACCGAAGCCGGCTATGTCGGCGAAGACGTCGAGAACATCATCCAGAAGCTGTTGCAGAAGTGCGATTACGACGTCGAGAAGGCGCGCACTGGCATCGTCTACATCGACGAGATCGACAAAATTTCCCGGCGCTCGGAAAACCCCTCCATCACCCGCGATGTCTCCGGCGAGGGGGTACAGCAGGCGCTGTTGAAGCTGATCGAGGGCACGACGGCCTCGGTGCCGCCACAGGGCGGGCGCAAGCATCCCAACCAGGAATACATCCAGGTCGATACCACCAACATTTTGTTTATCGTCGGCGGCGCCTTCAGCGGGTTGGATAAGGTCATTCGCAACCGCACCGAGAAGTCCGGCATCGGTTTTGGCGCGGAAGTTAAAGCCAAGGATGATCGCAAGGACCTCGGCGAGGTATTCCGTATGGTGGAGCCGGAAGACCTGATCAAGTACGGTCTCATCCCTGAATTCGTCGGCCGCCTGCCGGTGATCGCGACGCTGGAAGAACTCGACGCCAAGGCGCTGATGCAGATACTGACCGAGCCCAAAAACGCGCTCACCCGCCAGTTTGAAAAGCTGTTCAAGATGGAAGGCGTGGATCTGGAATTCCGTGCTGAGGCGCTCACCGCCATCGCCAAGCGCGCGATCAAGCGCAAGACCGGGGCGCGGGGGCTTCGCTCGATCATCGAACACAGCCTGATGGACATCATGTTCGAGCTGCCGAGCATGGAGAACGTGAGCAAGGTGGTGGTGGACGAGAAATCCGTCAGTGGTGAAGGCAAGCCCCTCTTGATCTATTCCGAACCCGCGAAGGCGGTCGGCTGATGCCGGTCAGTTGAAATACCTCCCGCGCCGGGTTGAATTCCCGCACGGCGCACTCAATTAGCTCGAACCGCAAAGGCGTTCCACGCCGGAGATACCATGAGCCAAAGCATCCTGTTTACCGCCCCCGTCAAGCTGCCTCTGCTGCCGCTGCGCGACGTGGTGGTGTTCCCACACATGGTCATCCCCCTGTTCGTGGGACGGCCGAAGTCGATCAAGGCGCTGGAACTGGCGATGGAAGCCGGCAAACACATCATGCTGGTGGCGCAGAAATCCGCCGCCAAGGATGAGCCCAGCTTCGACGACCTTTATGAAATCGGCGCCATCGCCAGCATCCTGCAGATGCTCAAGTTGCCGGACGGCACCGTGAAGGTGCTGGTGGAAGGCAATCAGCGCGTGCGGGTGGAGGAATTCATCGACGCCGACACGCATTTTCTGGCGCGCGGCGAACCGATGGCCGAGATCGGCCTGGACGACAGTGAAATCGAGGCCATGCGGCGCGCGCTGCTGGCTCAGTTCGACAACTACGTCAAACTCAACAAGAAAATTCCGCCGGAAATCCTCGCCTCGCTGGCGGGCATTGACGACGCCGGGCGGCTGACCGACACCATCGCCGCGCATTTGCCGCTCAAGCTGGAGCAAAAGCAGGCCATCCTGGAGATGACCGAGATCAAGGGCCGCCTGGATCACCTGATGGGCTTCCTGGAAACCGAGATCGACATTCTCCAGGTGGAAAAGCGCATCCGTGGCCGGGTCAAGCGCCAGATGGAAAAGAGCCAGCGTGAGTACTACCTGAACGAACAGGTCAAGGCGATCCAGAAGGAACTCGGCGACGTCGACGAAAGCAGCGACCTGGACGAACTGGACAAGCGCATCAAGGCCGCGCGCATGTCGAAGGAGGCTTTAAAGAAAGCCGAGGGCGAGTTGAAAAAACTGAAAATGATGTCGCCCATGTCGGCCGAAGCCACCGTGGTGCGGACCTACATCGAGACGCTGGTCAACCTGCCCTGGGTCAAGAAAACCAAGATCAGCAAGGACTTGGCCAGGGCGCAGGAAATCCTCGACGAAGACCACTACGGACTGGAGAAGGTCAAGGAGCGCATCGTCGAATATCTCGCCGTCCAGGAGCGCGTCGGCAAGCTCAAGGCGCCCATCCTCTGCTTGGTCGGGCCACCCGGCGTCGGCAAGACTTCGCTCGGCCAGTCCATTGCCCGCGCCACCAACCGCAAGTACGTGCGCATGGCCCTGGGCGGCGTGCGCGACGAGGCCGAAATCCGCGGCCATCGCCGCACCTACATTGGCTCCATGCCGGGCAAGATTCTGCAAAGCCTGACCAAGGCCACTGTGCGCAACCCCTTCTTCCTTCTGGACGAAGTGGACAAGCTGGGCCAGGATTTTCGCGGCGACCCGTCGTCCGCCCTGCTGGAAGTGCTCGACCCTGAGCAGAACCACACCTTCCAGGACCATTACGTGGAAGTCGATTACGACCTCTCCGACGTCATGTTCGTGGCCACCGCCAACTCGCTCAACATTCCGGCGCCGCTACTCGACCGCATGGAAGTGATTCGCCTGTCTGGCTATACCGAGGACGAAAAAATCAACATCGCCCTGCGCTATCTGTTGCCCAAGCAGTTGAAGAATAACGGCCTCAAGGAAACCGATCTCCACATCACCGAGACCGCCTTGCGCGACATCGTGCGTTACTACACGCGCGAATCCGGTGTACGCAGCCTGGAGCGGGAAATCTCCAAAATCTGCCGCAAGGCGGTTACCGCCCAGACCCTGAAGAAGGTCAAGGGCAAGATCAGCGTCACTCCGCGCAATCTCGACAAATACCTCGGTGTGCAGCGTTACACCTACGGCATGGCGGAGCAGAACAACCAGGTAGGCCAGGTCACCGGCCTGGCCTGGACCGAAGTGGGTGGCGAACTACTTACCATCGAAGCCAGCATCATGCCCGGCAAGGGCGTCATCACCCGCACCGGCCAGTTGGGCGACGTGATGAAGGAATCCATCGAAGCCGCCCGCACCGTGCTGCGCAGCCGGGCTAGCAGCCTGGGCATCAAGGGCGAAGCGTTCGAGAAATACGACCTGCACATCCACCTGCCGGAAGGCGCCACCCCCAAGGACGGCCCGTCCGCGGGTGCCGCCATCACCACGGCGATGGTTTCGGTGTTCACGGGCATTCCGGTGCGCTGCGAAGTGGCCATGACCGGGGAAATTACCTTGCGTGGCGAAGTCCTGCCGATCGGCGGCCTCAAGGAAAAGCTCCTGGCCGCGCATCGTGGCGGCATCAAGAGGGTGTTGATCCCGGAAGGCAACGTGAAAGACCTGGTGGAAATCCCCGACAACATCAAGAACCGGCTGGAAATTCAGCCGGTGAAATGGATCGAGCAAGTCTTGAGCGCGGCCCTCGAACGTGACCCGCAACCCCTGTCCGAGGACGAGATCGTCGCCCCCCCGTTCCCCTCCGTTGCGGAGAAACCCGCCGTAATCAAGCATTGACGCGGGTTTCTCTGCGCAACCTTTATCCACTGGGAAGGGGGGCGTGAACAAGTCTGGCTCTATGTGGTTTTGCGGGGGCTGCGCGGGAATGACGGCATTTACCCACTGAGAATCACATAGAGCCAACAAGGTGGCACGCTATATCGCGCTGAACGAGTTTTGCCGGGGCAAGTTCATCGAAGGCGGCTTGCCAGCCGAACGTGTGCTGGTGAGGCCGAATTTCGTCGATTTTGCCGTACCACAACCTGCGCCCCGTGAGGGCTTGCTGTTTGTCGGGCGGCTGTCGATTGAGAAAGGCGTGGCCACGCTGGCTGAAGCCATGGCGCTGCTGTCCGATGCGCGGTTGCGGGTGGCGGGGGACGGCCCCGAAGCTGGCTTGCTGGACGGCATGGCCAGTGTGGCCAAATTGGGCAGCCTGCCGGGCGAGGCCGTGCGTCAGGAAATGAGCCGCGCGGCTGCGCTGGTGGTGCCGAGCATCTGCTATGAAAACTTTCCACGCACCCTCGTGGAGGCCTTCGCCTGTGGCTTGCCAGTGATCGCCAGCCGCATCGGCGCGCTGGCTGAACTGGTGCGTGATGGCGAAACCGGGCTGCTGTTCGAGCCGGGCAATCCGCGTGATCTGGCCGACAGGATGGCTTGGGCGTTGGCGCACCCGGAACTGATGGCGGCGATGGGGCGCAACGCCCGCGCGCAATACGAAACCGAGTTCTCGGCCGAGGTGAATTACCGGCGCTTGATGGAAATTTACCAAGAGGCGATTGATGAGGTGAAAAGCCATGCCCATTGAGTGCGTCACAGGCCAGGCACTTGGCGTCCAAATTGATGCGTTGATCTGGGCGGCGGCGGTTGATCGTCTTCTGGCCGGGGCGCGTAAGCCGCAATCGCGCTATGTGGCCATCAGCAATGTGCATGTGGTGACGGTTTTGCGATTTGCAGGATGCAGCGAGAACCGCGTGATGATGAGTCGGCGTTAAACTGCCCATCCACCATCAGGACATGAATGGAGGATTCCAAGATGGGTGTCGCCGAACGCATTTATGAGTTGGTTCAGTCTCTGCCCGAAGACCGGGCGGCGGAGGTGCTGGATTTCGCGGAGCATGTGAAGGGGCGGGCAGCCGTTGTTTTCCACGCTTCACGCGCTATTGATTTTTCTTTATTCGATCAAGTGGCGGCGAAGTACGACGGTAAATTTGATCGTGATGCACTCTACGACCGTGCCTGTCTTCGTTGATACGAATATCGCCGTCTATGCCTTTGGGCTGGATGCAGCCAAGAAGGCCAAGGGACGTGATCTGCTTGCCCGGCAGCCCACCATTAGCACTCAGGTGGTCAACGAGTTTCTCAATGTCTGCCGCGTCAAGTTGAAGTTGGAGATCGCTACCCGCCACGCGCTTGCCCGAGAGTTGATCGCAGGGTGTGACGTGGTGGTGGTGGATTCGAACGTTGTCGGTAAAGCCATGACGCTTGAGGCTCAAACAGGACTTTCCTACTGGGATTGCCTGATCGTGGCGTCTGCCCTGCTTTCTGGCTGCGGCACGCTCTATTCGGAGGACATGCAGCACGGCCAGATATTTGAAGGTCGACTGACTGTGCTCAACCCGTTTCTCGGCTGAGCACGCTGCATGAACCGTATTTCTGCAAGGTGCGATCGTTTCGGTGGAGCCAGCACGGCTCCACCTGCGCCTACGCCCGTGCCCTTGATCAGAGTCTTCTAAGTGCGCCCGTCCCTGGTTGTTCAGGCAGTGGGTTGACCTGGTGCCCTTGAACCGCCAAACCGGCCGGGTGCTGGGTGTCCAGATTGATGCCTTGGCTTGGCATGAGGCCATCGATCGCCTGCTCGCCTGGGCGCATGCACGCGAAAGCCGCTACGTGGCGATCTGCAATGTGCATGTGGTAGTGAGCGCGTCGCGCGATGCGGCGTATCGCGAGGTGATCAACGCTTCCGACATGGCGACGCCGGATGGCGCGCCGGTGGCGTGGATGTTGCGCCGCCTGGGGTTCACCGGGCAGCCGCGTATCAGCGGGCCGGACTTGATGTGGGCGCTGTGCAGGCGTTGCGCGGTGGAGAAGTTGCCGGTGTATTTCCATGGCAGTACCGAGGCCACGCTTGCTGCTCTGGAAGTGCGTTTGCGCCAGGCGTTTCCAGACTTGGTAATAGGCGGGTTGGAGTCGCCGCCGTTTCGGCTGCCGACGGCCGAGGAGGATGAGTCGGCGGTGGCTCGTATCAATGCCAGCGGAGTGGGGATCGTGTTTGTCGGCCTGGGCTGTCCCAAGCAGGAAGGCTGGATGGCGGAACATCGCGGCCGAGTGAATGCGGTGATGATCGGTGTGGGTGCGGCGTTCGATTTCCACGCCGGCAAGGTGGCGCGCGCGCCGCGTTGGATGCGGGATAACGGCCTGGAATGGTTGCACCGGCTAGTGTCTGAACCGCGCCGTTTGTGGAAGCGCTATCTGGTGACCAACACGCTGTTCATTCTGGGGGCGGCCAGGCAGTTGTTGTTTGGTAGCAAAGCCGGGTATTGATTGAGTGTCGCGGCCTGGGGTTTATTCTCCCTTGTTTTATCGACTTGCCTTATTTTCGCCTTTGGAATCAAGAAGGTGTTGATCCCGGAAGGCAACGTGAAAGACCTGGTTGAAATCCCCGACAACATCAAGAACCGGCTGGAAATTCAGCCGGTGAAATGGATCGAGCAGGTCTTGAGCGCGGCCCTCGAACGTGACCCGCAACCCCTGTCCGAGGACAAGATCGTCGCCCCCCCAGTTCCCCTCACCACGAGCGAAGAGAATCCAGTTGTAATCAAGCATTGACGCGGCTTTCTGGCCTTTTCTCCTATTGACACTGGGGAGCCTGAACAGCAACATGCGCGGCGCGGGACAACCCGCGCCATTTTCACTTACCACAACGGGGACATTGTGAATAAATCTGAATTAATTGACGCCATCGCCACATCCGCGGACCTCTCCAAGGCGGCTGCGGGTCGCGCGCTGGATGGCGCCATGGAGGCCATCAAAAAATCCTTGAAGAAAGGTGACATTGTCACCCTGGTCGGTTTCGGCTCCTTTTATGCGGGTAAGCGTGCCGCCCGCACCGGCCGCAATCCGCGTACTGGCGAGAACATCAAGATCAAAGCCGCCAAGGTGCCCAAGTTCCGCCCCGGAAAAGCCTTGAAGGATGCGCTCAACTGATTTCTCGGGTGCTTAGCTCAGTTGGTAGAGCGTCGCCCTTACAAGGCGAATGTCGGCGGTTCGAGACCGTCAGCACCCACCAGATAGTGGTTTGAAGAAGTCCAAAGTAGTCCAAGAAACCCGCCTAAGTGCGGGTTTTTTATTGGTTTTTGTCCGGCAAGGGCTAGAGTTGTCCAACAACATCCGCCCCTTTGTGGGGGCATGATCGGGGGCATTCCCCCGACGTGCAAACGGGATGCCCCCATGCCCCTGACCGATACCGCGATCCGCAACGCCAAGCCGGGCGAGAAGCCCATCCGCCTGTTCGACGGCGGCGGGCTTTACCTGGAAGTGTCACCAGCCGGCGGGAAGTTGTGGCGGCTGAAATACCGTGTCGATGGCAAGGGAAAACGCTTGGCCCTGGGCGCCTATCCCGACACAGGATTGAACCTTGATTCCTCGGTTGACCGCTCGATCTCCCTCGCGAGGCCTCATGGGTGCTGAGGTTTGCGCCTTCGATCATGCTCACCGGATGGGTGAGCCCGCTTCGCGCCCGATTGCGGGCCTGCCGGACCGTCTGGCGGCGTCGCTCCTCCTAGCGGGGGGCGGCCCCGCGTCGTCGTCTCTCCTTGCCAGCCGGCCCGGCAGACCCACACTCGGGCGCGATCAACCGAGGAATCAAGGTTGAAAGATGCACGCGCCCGGCGAGACGATGCGCGCAAGTTGCTCGCCGCTGGCGCTGATCCAGGCGAAACCCGCAAGGCCGCGAAGCAGGCTAAGGCCGCTGTGGAAGCCAACACCTTTGAAACCTTGGGGCGGGAATGGATGGCCACGCGCGGCAAGGAATGGACTGAGAGTTACACCAGCAAGACACGTTCGTCCCTGGAACGCCACGCTTTCCCCGCTATCGGCACTCGCCCCATTGCCGAAGTCACGGCGCCCGAACTGCTGGCACTGCTGCGCGCTATCGAGCAACGCGGCACTGTGGATATGGCGCGTCGTGTTTAACAACACTGTGGCGCAATTTTCCGTTTCGCCATTGCGACCGGGCGCGCGGTGAATGACCCCGTGCCCAGCCTGCGAGGTGCGCTGTCCACCGTCAGGCAAGCGCATTTCGCGGCGCTGACAGACCCGCTCGAATTCGCTGGCCTGCCGCGCGCGATTGACGCCTACCGGGGCGAAGTGACCACGAAAGCCGCCATGCAGTTGTTGGCGCTGGCTTTCCAGAGAACCAAGGAAGTCCGCTTTGCTAAGTGGTCACAGTTCGACCTGGACGCGGCGCTTTGGCGCATCCCTGCCGAGGTCATGAAGATGCGCGAGGCCCATATCGTGCCGCTGTCCCGGCAGGCAATCGACGTGCTCAAGATGTTGCAGCCGTTGACCGGACAGGGCCGGCTAGTCTTCCCGTCTTCGACCAGCCGCGAGCGCCTATCAGCGAGAACACGGTGGTCTATGCCCTCGGGCGCATGGGCTACAAGGGCCGCATGACCGGACACGGTTTCCGCTCAGTGTCATCAACCCTGCTCAACGAACAAGGCTTTCGCGCTGACCTGATCGAACGCCAGCTTGCTCATGCCGAGAAGAACGCGGTGCGGGCCGCCTACAACCGCGCCGAATACCTGCCAGAGCGCAAGAAGATGATGCAGGCCTGGGCGGACTACCTGGACAAGCTGAAAGCCGGGGCGGACGTGTTGCAGTTCCAGAGGGCAGCATGATCAAACCGGCAAGACATACAGATATTTATATAATCTCAACATGAAGCCACTTCGATTCGCTGGTGCATCCATTGACGACCTGAGAAAGTTTCCGTTGGATGCCCGGCGCGAAGCGGGTTACCAACTGACCAAGGTTCAACATGGCATAAAGCCTTCCGACTGGAAGCCGATGCAGTCCATCGGCGAGGGCGTGAAAGAGATACGGATTCGGGACGAGTCCGGCGCTTTCCGCGTGATCTACTTGGCGAAGCTGGCCGAAGCCGTCTACGTGCTGCACTGCTTCCAAAAGAAAACGGAACAGACCAACCAGAAAGACATTGAACTGGCGCGCAAGCGCCTCAAGGATTTGATGAGGGAACGGACATGAAGGCCAAGGAATTCACCGACGTATGGGATGCCATCGAGGACACCCCGCAACAGGCCGCCAGCCTGCGCGCCCGTGCCGCCTTGATGATGGAACTGGAAGCGCTGATCAAGGAGCGCGGCATGACCCAGGGCGAGGCCGCCAAGTTGTTTGGTGTCACCCAGCCCCGAATCTCGGACCTGATGCGCGGAAAGATCAATCTCTTCTCGCTCGACACCCTCCTGGATATGGCAACGACCGCCGGCCTGGCGCCGGTCATCAAGCTGGCCAAGCCCAGGAAACGGCAGAAACGAGAGCATGAGGCGTTGGCGGCTTGATGCTATCAAAGATGGCTCATCTACTGAGCCTACAGGCGAGGATACTCAAAGCTGATATGACCCAGCAGCCATCCCGTTACCCACAAACCATGCAACGCCATGAATGACCCATCGTGCCATCAAAAACAGTGACCCCACACACCTGGAGGCATATGTAGAAGTGATGCGCCAGCAGGACCGAGGAACCCCGTAGCGCCACCCTATCGACCTGGGCCATGCTCAAGCACCTCCCACACCCAACCCGGCCGCGTGCCGGGTTGGGTGTGAGGGGGTAGCAAGGCACGTCTGGGGGCATAGTTGGGGGCATGACAATACAGGCGAAACCGTAGATCAAGCACTGGCGCGGCTTGCAGGCTGTAGTTCGAGCCGGTCAGCACCACCAAATTGGCAATATAAACTACGGCTTGTAGAAATACAGGCCGTTTTCATTTGGCCTGTTGGCAAGTGCTTTACCCGCGCGGGTCGCCACAACGACCTCAGGGTATGCAGATCTGGCCCTGCATGTGGGCGGTTTCACCGATGCTGTTGCCCAGGATGGTGAAACCACCGGTCGCGTTCTTGAACAGTCCCTTGCCATCGCTGCCGGTGATGACGCTTTGCTCGGTGACCAGGCCGCTGCCGCTATCGAGGATCACTTCCGCGGCATAGAGGCGGGTGCCGCCCAGGGAGAATGTGCTGCGGGCGGTTAGCAAGGTGCGGCCTCCCTGCGCGATGGCTGGACTGCGCGCCTCGCCACCGCCGGACAACAGGCTGCTGATCATTTCCGAGGTCACGCCGGAATAGCCGTAGGCGGGTACCAGGCCGCCTAGTTTGAGCACATCCTTGTAGCATTCGCCCACGAAGGGCTGGCCCTGCATACCCGGAAAAGTGGCCACGGCGCAGCCTGGATCCTGAGTCAGTTTTACGGTGCCCAGGATGGGCACGCAGCCAGCGCTGGCCAGAGAGCTGGTGGCGGCAAGGGCAAAGCAAAGGGCGAAGTAACGCATGGTCTCTCCTGAATGGGGGGGTTGAAGGTGCCTGAATGGGCCGGCGGATTGTCAGAGATAAGCGGCTGATTGTCGATGCGAGTCGGCCCCTCAAAAGCAGACAATTTCAGGCCCCCACCGCGGCTGGCATGACCGCCAAGCTGCTCGTAGCCATTCCCGACGCGCCGCGCTGGGATGGCCGCCTTGCTGGGTGGAGCGCGCGACGCCCGGCTCGCGCCGCCGCCCGTGCCACTGGCACGGCGGCAGCGGTTGCTTGATGGGGTGGTGCGGGAGCGACGGGCTGCCAGGGCGGGGCGATCCGGAGTCGATTGGCACTTTTTGCCTCACGCCACCTTCAAGGTTTCCAGCAACGTTTTTTCCAGGGCTAGGCGTTTCGCTGATTGTTCTAGTGCTTCCCCTTCCAGCACGAATACGTCTTCGGCGCGTTGGCCGAGGGTGTTGATGCGAGCGGTGAGAACACTGGCGCCGTGCTGGGTGAGGATGCGGGCAACCTCGGCGAGCAGGCCGGGGCGGTCGCCGGCGGTGAAGGTGAGAACATAATCCTTGCGGTTTTCGCTTGCGGCCAGATTGATTTCCGGTTCCAGGGGAAAGGCTTTCAAGCGACGCGAAAGGCGGCCCTTCGCTGGCGGGCCGAGGGGTGGCTTGGTTGCCAGATCGGCTGCCAGTTCGTGCTCGATGTAACTCAGGAAATCGCGGTAGGCCACCTGGGGATGTTCCGGGTCGATGGCGTAGAAGCTGTCGAGGGCGTGGCCGTCGTGGGTGGTGTGGATGCGCGCGGCGAGGATGGTGTAGCCGATGCGCGCGAAAAAGCCACAGATGCGCGCGAACAGGGCTTCCTCATCCGGCGCGAACACCATGACTTCGACCCCTTCGCCGACCGGTGCGAGGCGGGCACGGACGATCAGATTCTGGCGAGCAAGCAGCGGTAGCAGGCGACGCGTCTGCCAGGCGATGTCGCGGGCGTCCTGGCGCAGGAAATAGATGTCGTCGAGGCGCCGCCACAGTGCTTCCTCGGTGCCTGGCGGGTAGCCATAGAGCCGCAGTTGCACGCGCGCCTGTTCCTTTTTTTCTTCCACGCTGTCGATTTGCGGGGCGCCGCCTTCCAGCGCCTGGCGGGTGGCCAGATACAGCTCGCGGGTGAGTTTGTCCTTCCAGGCGTTCCATACCTTGGGGCTGGTACCGCGGATGTCGCAGAGGGTCAAAAGGTAGAGACCGGTAAGGCGTTTGAGGTCGCCGCAACGTTCAGCGAAGGCGCGGATCACCTCGGGGTCGGAGATATCCTGTTTCTGTGCGGTTCGCGACAAGGAGAGGTGCTCCGCCACCAGCCAGGCGACCTGCTCCGCTTCGATCCGCGACAGGCCCTGGGCCAGGCAGAAGCGGCGCGCATCGACCGCGCCGAGCGCGGAATGGTCGCCGCCGCGCCCCTTGGCGATGTCGTGGAACAGGGCCGCGAGATAGAGCAGGTCGGGGCGCTCGCAGGCGCTGATCAGACGGTGCGCGAGCGGGAATTCGTGGGCGAATTCGTTGAGTGAGAGGCGGCGCAGGTTGCGCAGCACCATCAGGGTGTGTTCGTCGACCGGATAGATATGGAACTGGTCGTGCTGCATCTGCCCGGTAATGCGTCCAAACAGGGGAATGTAGCGGCCCAGAATGCCGAGCTGGTGCATCAGCCTGAGCGCCGTGCTGACCCCGCGCGGTTCCCGCAGCAGTTCGAGAAAGCGGGCATGGTTGCCGGGGTCGCGGCGAAAGCCGGCATCGATCATGCGGCCTGAGCGCCAAAGCGCGCGCAGCAGACGCGGGGTGCAACCGACCAGAGTGGGTTCGCGTGCCAGCACCAGAAAGGTTTCCAGCAAGGCGGCGGGGTTACGCGCGAACAGATCTTCGTCGCCATCGAGCAGGTTGCCCACTACGTTGAAATCGCTTTGCTCGGATAGTGGGCGCGGCGCGGGGGGCGCTTGCAGGCGGTTGCGCAGTTCGCCCAGCACCAGATTGTTGATCAGGCTGATGCGGCGGGCGGCCCGGTAGTAGCGCTGCATCAGGCGTTCCGAGGCGCGGCGCGAGCCGCTCGCGGCGAGGGACGGCCCCCTTGCTCGCCTAGGCTCGCTTCCCCCCGAGGGGGAGCAATCGCCCCCCCGGGGCGGCCCGTCGGCGGCGATGCCCATAGCCGCAGCGATGCATTCCTGGAACTCGAACAGCAATCGGTCTTCGCGCCGGTTGGTGGCGAGGTGCAGGCGAATTCTCAGGTGGGCGAGCAGCGCGTGGTCGGTGGCAAGCGCTCTTGCCTCCGACTCGCGGAGCAGACCAGCACGCGCCAGGTCGCGCGGGCTGTGGCGGTGTCCATAGGCGGCTGGGCGGGGCCCTTGCGCCTGGCTGGCGCGGTAGACCCAGAACAGAGTCTGGATGTCGCGCAGGCCACCGGGGCTTTCCTTGAGATTGGGCTCCAGCAGCAAGGCTACGTCGGCATGGCGGCCGTGGCGGGCCTTTTGCTCCAGCGCCTTGGCCTGGTAGAAATCGGCCGGATTCATCTGCGCCGCCAGCCGAGCGCACAGGCGCTGAAACAGCGCCGAATCGCCGGCAAGGTAGCGGGCTTCCAGCAGATTGGTCTGGATGGTGACATCCCCCGCTGATTCGGCCAGACATTCGGACAAGTTGCGCACGCTGTGGCCGATGGGTAGGCCGACATCCCAGAACAGGCCGATCAGGGGTTCGAAGCGGATCAGCTCCGGGTTCGCCAGGCTGTCGTCGAGCAGGATCAACACATCGACGTCGGAGTGCGGATACATCTCGCCGCGCCCATAACCACCCACGGCGACCAGGGCGGCGTGTTCGGGCAGGTCATGCGCCCGCCAGATGTCGCGCAGCACCGAGTCGGTCAGGTAGGTGAGACCGGCGAGCAGCATATGGGCGCGCGGCCGCGCCAGGTACGCCGCGAACAGCGCCGCGCGGCCTTCCTTCAGGGCGTTGCGCCAGGCGGCCGGGTTGGCCGTGGGCATCGGGTTAACGGTCATGGCGGCCAGGAACCACCCCGGTTGATGAAACCCGGTCGCGCATGTAGCGCCGGCGTCTCGCCGGCTCGTTCTTCTGATCAGCCCTACCAGGCAGGCGAGACGCCTGCGCTACAGCGGGGACGTGAGCTTGTTTCACGTTAACGGGCATGGCGGCAAGGCCTGATAAAGCTCCTAAGCGAAGGACTAAGCCGCCCAAAGACGGCGGCCAAGTCACTGCTTATACCCTTCGGTAACCGCGGAGAATGAAACCGGGTGCTCCTATGGCGCCGGCGCCTCGCCGGTGCTCCGGCGCTACAGCGAAGACGCGAGCTTGTTTCATGTTCCAGTGTGCCTATCCTACGGATATTCCGCGTCACCTGCTAATAAACGCTGGTGGCGGCGGGCATTCGGCGGACAGGGTCAGCACTTCGTAGCCGGTTGCCGTTACCAGGAGGGTGTGTTCCCACTGTGCCGAGAGCGAGTGGTCTTTGGTCACCACGGTCCAGCCGTCGCCGAGCACGCGGATATCGCGGCGGCCGGCGTTGATCATGGGCTCGATGGTGAAGGTCATTCCCGGCTCCAGAACCGGCCCTTCCGTGGCCTTACCGTAGTGCAGCACCTGCGGCTCTTCGTGAAAGCCACGGCCGATGCCGTGGCCGCAAAACTCGCGCACCACCGAATAACCGTTGGCCTCGGCATATTTCTGGATGGCCGCGCCGACCACGCCCAAGTGCACGCCGGGGCGCACCTGGGCGATGCCCTTCCACATGCACTGGTAGGTGATTTCGCTCAGCCGGCGTGCCTGAATGCCGGGTTCGCCGACATAGAACATGCGCGAGCTGTCGCCATGCCAGCCATCTTTGATGACGGTGATGTCCAGATTCACCACGTCGCCCTGCTTGAGTTTCCTGTCCCGGCTAGGCACGCCGTGGCAAACCTGATGGTTGATCGAGGAACAGATTGACTTGGGGTAGGGCTGGTGGCCGGGCGGTGCATAGTTGAGCGGCGCCGGAATGCTGTTTTGCACGTTGACCATCAGGTCGTGGCAAAGACGATCCAGTTCTTCGGTGGTTACCCCGGGTTTGACGAAAGCCTTGATGTAGTCCAGCACTTCGGCGGTGAGGCGCCCCGCGATGCGCATTTTTTCGATTTCTTCCGGGGTCTTGATGGTGATGGACATGATTGGTGCAAAGCAAAAAAGGGAGGGCAGGATAGGAGCCGATTCAGGGAAAGTAAAGGCCGAGTCTTTTCCAACATGGTATGAGTCTGAACGGTAGAGCGTATTTCCATCGAGGAATGAGTCTGAACGGTACAAATGGGATCGATCATTGGAGGCATGGTGATCGACATGAACGAAAAGAAGCT
>Ga0100377_1001983_pt1 | contig 17356 bp, 14 predicted proteins | sample CryGeymeta201501_FD_83664 | JGI IMG/M metagenome (GOLD analysis project Ga0100377, IMG submission 83664) | Groundwater microbial communities from Crystal Geyser aquifers in Utah, USA - Crystal Geyser metaG 2015-01 | ecosystem: Environmental > Aquatic > Deep subsurface > Groundwater | place: USA... | reverse complement strand
GACAAGATTGAAAAGATTGAGAAAACAAGATTGAGAAGACAAGATTGAAGAACGTCTTCATCAATCTTATCAATCTTCTTCAATCTACATCAATCTTAAAAATATAAACAGTTGACATACATTGTCATACAGTTGTAAAAAATTATCCAACATTAAAAATTCTCAGTCCAGTTTCTTCTGCGAAGAAGTTTTAAATCCTGTAAAACAGCCGATTTCACATTAATCTGAAAACTATAACTTTTGTAGCTTCCAAACGGAATCCACGAGAAACGCATTTCCCAGCAATGTAAATCTCTATAAATATTAATATTGGTATAAGTAAGTTGCCTGTTTTCAATATCGTAACCCGATTGAACCGAAACTTTCCACTTGCTTGTTAAATTTACATCGGTCGAAAAACTTAAGGTTTTAGTAATAGTGTGTTTAAATTTGTAAGTTTCTTCGTTATATTGGGTTGTGTAGTACAAACTTAAATCTGTCCTGAAATTCCATGGAATTTTAAAATCAACATAATAATTTAAGTAATTATCGGGAAGTCCGGAATTTAATGCAGCTTGTTTCGACACTTCAGTTTGGTTATTGTCTTTTTTCTTAAAACCATCTGAATTTAAGTTAAATCCTGCTGAAAGATTTCCTGATTGCAAACGTCCAATTTTTTGGTTTTGTTTCCATCGCGACATTTTTAATTTTCGTCCTGTTGAGTCGTAGGCATAAGGGTCAATTATTCCACTAAAATTTATGTCAACCATTTTAAAAAGTGTTGTTCGCCCACTAATATTTATTGATGACCATTTCATTGAATCAAGTGCCATGTTATAACTGCTTCCAAAACTTAAACTCTCTAACAAAACAATTTTTTTTGTGCCAGTAATAGTGTCTTTTTTCGCTCTAACTTTCATTTCTAAATTATTCCCCAAGTTTAAACTAATTGCACCATATTTTCCGGAGTTTGGTCCGCCAAACATGCTATTGCTAAAAATCGAATAAGTTTCGGTTTGTCCTGCTGTGTCTTTTTGTACAGTTTTATAATACCCGTATTTTTGTTTAGAGTAATCGGGACGGTAACTGTAGCTTACACTAGGCGTGAGCATGTGGCGTAATGCGATTATTTTAGCATTAGAATTTCGACTTTGGAAAAAACCATAAAGTTTTGTTGTAAATGGAATAGAAACCATATAATCGCCGGCTCTTTTAAAGCCCTTAACGGTATCAGTTTTTAAATAAGCCGGTATTGTATCTTGCACAGGTTGCCATGTTTTGTTTATTGTTTTAAAATACCATCGTTCATTATAATTTAAAGATGGGTTTAACATAAAATATTTTAATACTTTTAACGAAGTAGATACAGGTACACTATGTCTTATACCATTATTAAAATTATGTAAAGTCTGCTCAGTAAATAGTAGAGTTTCTTTTGTTTGAATATTATTTGATAAATTTGAGTTGTAAGAAAACCCAAAGTTTTCGTAAACACTTTTATACCAACGCTGTTTTCCAGTTCCACCTTTTGGCTTAAAGAATGTTTGCCGCGAAAGAGATAAATTAAGTTCGGGTATGCTTAAATTAATAGTGCTATCAGTAAGATTTTGGCTATGCCGGATGTTAGCAGAGAAATTAAAAGGTGAATTTGCCCATCTTTGAACATAAGAAATATTCGACTGAACATTACTTTGTAATCTATTGTTAACACTATAATTATTGTATCTGTTATATGAGCTGGAACCAAAATTTACATTTGCCGAAAATGTGTGATTAGGGTGTGCTTTAGCATCCTGACTATGCATCCACCTTAACCAGTATTGGTTAGAATTAGAGTAATTTGGAAGCTCTTTTTCGCTGATAATAAGTTTCGTATAACTCAAATTAAAATTACCATTATATTTATACCTCTTTTTATAATTAGAATACAAATTACTTCCCCAAGAACCATGCGAATAAACTTCACATTTAATTGTTGCGTCAACATAATCGCTTATAGCAAAATAATATCCGCCGCCTTTTAAAAAGAACCCACGATTAATTTCTTCGCCGTACTCTGGTATAATTATACCCGATTTGTTACCTTTTTTATTTGGGAAGAAACCAAAAGGAATACCTAATGGAATGGGAACATCTTCGATTACAAGATATGCAGGTCCCGAAATAATTTTTTCGTTTGGAATAACTTTGGCTTTTGTTAAATTAACATAAAAATGAGGATGTTCAAGGTCGCAGGTAGTATATAATCCATTCTTTAAACAAACATTTCCGTTCGATAATCTTTTAGTTTTTTCGCTATGCAAAAATCCACCTGATTGTTCTGTAATAACTCCGGTTATTATACCTTTTTTTGTTTTGAAGTTATAGCGAAGAGTATGTGCCGTAAACTCATCGCCTCCATCTTTAAACTGGGGTTTCCCAACTTCTTTACCTGTGCTATCTTTAACTCCCGCAGCAAATGCTTCATCTTTGCCAAAATCAATTTCGATATAATCGGCTTTTAGCTCAATTTCTTTATAATTAATTTGTGCAGCATTATATAAATAAACTTTTTGTTCTTTTATGTTAAACAACATCGAATCGGTTGCTGTGTATTCAACCGGAGCATCAACACGGTTACCTTTTTTTGTTACAGTAACTTTAGTTGTATCTTTACCTAAAGAGTCTATTGCAACTTTTATTCCGTCGCTAAAATTTAATGTGTCAACACTTTTAACAATAGAATCTTTAGGAATAACAACTTGACATTTAGCTGCTCCCAACGAAATAGTTAGAAAAAAAATAATTAGTGTAAGTAAAAAAACGATGTGTTTGATATAAAAAACGTCAAGTTTGAGGCTTGCGAAGCGACAAAAAGCGGAGTTTACTAATGAATACTGAATGAAATCAGAGCTTGTTCCGATTTTTCGGGATTTGCAAAAATATTTTAAATAAACGGAGATGGGACGAACCGGAGGAACGGTGTAAATTAGCCGTTTCACAATTTCGCCCATTCTCCGTTTCAATATTTTTTTCGCAAACTCAATCCGTTTAAGTATAAATAGCTTGTTTTGTCGCAAGCATAACGAAATAATTGGCGTTTTCTTACAAACACTAACTAAAATAATATAAACATAATATTGTACGAAAGTATTATTTTTGTGCAAAATTTCGTTTTGTATTAAAACTTCAAAACTAATCAAAAATTTTGATGCACGATATAGACATATCATACTTAATTAATAGAAAAGCTATAATTTGCAAAGGATTGCTCTTATTGTTAATTATATTTAATTTAAAAATTAATGCTCAAAACGTAGAAAACAATTACAAATTAAAAACTGTAGTTATTGATGCCGGACATGGCGGTAAAGATCCCGGAGCAGTTGCTAATAAAGGAAAAGAGAAAGATATTACTTTGGCAGTATCATTAAAATTAGGAAAATACATCGAAAATAACTGTAAAGATGTTAAAGTGATTTATACCAGAAAAAAAGACGAATTTGTTGAATTATTTAAAAGAGCCCAAATTGCTAATACAAATAATGCCGATTTGTTTATTTGCATTCATGTTAATAGCAGTAAAAAAACTGACCCTTATGGAACCGAAACTTATGTAATGGGTTTACACAAAACACAAGGAAATTTAGATGTAGCTATGACCGAAAACTCTGTAATAACAAAAGAAGATAATTATCAAAATCAATACGATGGCTTCGACCCACATAGTCCCGAAGCATTTATTATTTTTTCACTTTTCCAAAATGCATATTTAGACCAAAGTTTAAATTTTGCAGCTAAAATTCAGGAACAGTTTTCACAAAAAGCAAAACGTTTAGACCGTGGAGTAAAGCAAGCAGGATTTTTGGTTCTATGGAAAACTTCGATGCCAAGTATATTAACTGAAATTGGCTTTTTAAGTAATGCCGAAGAAGCACAATATTTACTCAACGATACTAATCAAAATCATATTGCATTATCGCTATTTAACGCATTTAAAAAATATAAAAAAGAGTTGGAAGGAATAACAGAAAGTATAGAAGTGATTGAAAACACAGAAGTAATCGAAAACGTAAATAATGGTGTTCCTATAAATAAAACTGATACAGCAAGTAATAATTTGACCTTGTTTCCAAATTATGCAACAAATAATACGGATTCTATTTATTTTTATGTTCAAATAATGTCGTCGGTAAAGAAGATAAACGCTAAGTCTGAACAATTTAAAGGAGTAAAAAATATTTGCGAACTTAATATTGATAGTTGTTACAAATATACTTATGGTAAATCAACAGTTTTTAGTGAAATTTTGAAAATTCAAAAAGAAATTAAAACACAATTCCCTGATGCATTTATAATTGCGATAAAAGGAGGAAAAAAAATTCAGGTAAATGAAGCAATTAAACAAACAAAGAATTAATTTTAAATAGTTTAGAGTTATGGTTAAATAGTGTCTGTGTCCATAAAGTCGTTAAACCAGAAACTAAAAACCAGAAACTAAAAACCAAAAACTCTAAACTATAGGATTAAAACATTTTTTACCAACTATTGAGAACTTACAATTTATCCTTATATTTGTACAATAAATTATAACTCATATATAATTATGACTCGAATTGCAGGTATTCAAATTGAAAAAGACAGCAAAGGACGTTTGGCTTATGCACGTTTTAATCTTAAAAAACATCCCGAAGTAATTGAACTTTTGCATAAAGTTGGAGCAATTGAAGAAAGTGAATTTGATAAAGAATTTGAAGAAGGTTGGAAAAATTCAATTCCTGTTGATGAAATGAAAGAAAGAATTTTAATCAGAGTTAAAAAATTATTTGAAAAATGAGAGTGAACATTCCTTCGGACATGGAAGATTATTTATTTGATTTAATTGATTTACTTTACAACAAAGGATATTTTTCTTTTTATGAAAATGCAGAAAAGTATATTGATAATTTCTTTAATGATATTAGAAATGAACTTCCATTAAAATTAAAGCATAAAGCTCCTAAATATTTTAACAGTTATGGTAAAAATTTATTTTATGTGTTTTATAAACCTAATAAGCATACAACCTGGTATATATTTTTTCAGATAAAAGATGGTTGTTATTTAATAAAACACATAACAAATAATCATATTTCAGGAGCTCATATTAGAGGTTTAAAAGGAAGATAATGTATAGAATAATATTTTTTTAATAATTCACTGATGTTACGCAGAATTTATTTTGCCACGAATTGCACGAATTTAATAGAAAAAAGATTCAAGCTCCTTTCGCTTGGAGGAGATGGCGTTCCGAAGTTTCGGAACAAACCCGCCATGACGTGTACCTGAACTTAACTTATTTTTTGTAGTTATTCGTGAACTTAGCGAAGCGATCTCACGAATACCTTTAAAAATAAACATAAATATGAGTAAATTAGTGGCATATTTGTTTTTTGCGTAAGGTGAGTAATTCATTATAATTTTATTAAAGTAAAATATCTAAAAAATATTTAATGGCATTTAAAATTTTAAACGAAGTAAAAGTTGGTGTGTTGGTGTTTATTGCCATTTGCCTTGCTATTTGGGGTTATCATTTTTTACAAGGTAAAAATTATTTCGAAAGCAGAAATATGTACTATGTCGTTTACGATAAAGTTGACGGACTAGTTGAATCGAGCCCGGTTTTAATTAACGGACTTAAAGTTGGATTAGTTACCGAAATTTCGTTTACACACGATACTTTAAACAGAATTTTTGTTAAAATGTTGGTTGACAATGAATATCAAATTCCCGATTCAAGTATAGCCGAAATTTATAGCGTTGATTTAATGGGAAGCAAAGCTATACGCCTTAATCTCACTAAATTAAATAAATTCTACAAATCGGGTGATACTTTGTATTCAAAGATAGAACAAGATTTAAAATCGCAAGTTAGTGCACAAATGTTGCCATTAAAAGTCAAAGCCGAAGAACTTATACTTTCAATAGATTCGGTGATGTCGGTTGTTCAAAATATTTTTAACGAAAACACACGCGAAAATTTATCGAAAACTTTTGCCAGCATTAAAGAAACTATTAAGAACCTCGAAAGCGCTTCAATATCGCTCGATACGCTTATGCGAAACGAAAAATATGTGCTTGCCCGTATCTTTTCGAATATTGAATCAATTACCAACAATTTAAAAAATAACAATGAGCAAATAAATCAGATTCTAAATAACTTCTCAATGATAAGTGATTCCTTGCAAAAATCGAATATTAAAAATACTATTCAAAATGCAAACACAGTACTTTTACAAGCTAATAGTATTTTAGGAAAAATAAACAGAGGCGAAGGCTCGTTCGGACTGTTAATTAATAACGACACTCTTTATAGAAACCTTGAGAACGCATCTAAAAATCTCGACAAACTTATGCAAGATTTACGCGAAAACCCAAAGAGATATGTGCGTTTTAGCTTATTCGATTTTGGCAGAACTGTAATTATAGATGAAAACGGAAATAAAATTAAAAAAAGAGAAAGAAACAACCAAACCGATACTTCAGGTTCGACTTCAGATAATACTATTATATATAAGGTACAAATTCGTTCTGCAAAAAAACAAATTAAACCAAATTCTCAGGAATTTAAAGGTATTAATAACGTAGAAGAAAATTTTATTGATGGAAGATACAAATATACTATTGGGCGATATAGCACTTTAGACGATGCAATTAAAGAACAGCAAGAAATTTTGAATATTTTTCCCGATGCTTTTGTTGTGTCGTTTCAAGGAAAACAACAAGTGCCAATACAGGATGTAAGGAAATAATTTTGTAACTTCTTAGTTGGTGTTAAATGATTGAATTGACCTAAAAAAGCTCAAAGTTCCAAGCCTCAAGAAAAGAAAGTCCCAAACAGAAAACTCGGAATTTAAAATTAAATAATTTTTTATTAAAAAATAATTGATGGATTTATAATAAAAAATATTACTTTTGCTTTAAACTAAAGCGTTTATCAACAAAATATACTAACAAACACTTATGTAGAACATTACAAATATGCGACTTTTTAGATATGTTTTTTTGACAAACGTAAATAAGTTTTTAGCAACCAATTGTAAAAAATAATTAAAAAACAATAGCAATTTAATTTTTTTATAAACTATTTTTTTTACAATATTGCTGATTGAAATTATTGAACCGATAGAATTAAAATATTAAGATATATAATGAGTAAAAATCATGTTGAAATTTGGAATAATTGCTTAAAAGTAATTAAGGACAACGTACCCTCAATTAGTTTTAAAACGTGGTTTGAACCAATTATTCCATTAAAAATGGAAAATAACGTACTAACAATTCAAGTTCCCAGCCCCTTCTTCTACGAATATTTAGAAGAACAATATATTGATATTATTAGCAAAACATTACGTAAAGAAATTGGCGATAACGTAAAATTAGAATATAATGTTGTTATGGATAGCAATTCGCAATCCAAATCTAAACCATATACTGTTAAGCTACCAGCTAGAAATAAACCCGATTTAAAAAATCAACCCATATCAGTTCCATTAGATTCAGATGACGTTTCTATAAAAAACCCATTTATACTTCCCGGAATTAAAAAATTAAACATTGACCCACAACTCGACCCCGATAAATCTTTTGCCAATTTTGTTGAAGGCGAATGTAACCGTTTAGCTCGTTCTGCCGGTTATGCTGTAGCATGCAATCCCGGTGGTACTGCTTTTAATCCGTTATTTATTTATAGTGCAAACGGTTTAGGAAAAACTCATCTTAGTCAGGCAATTGGAATAGAAGTTAAAGAACGCTTTCCCGAAAAAACTGTTTTATACGTGCAAGCTCATAAATTTATTACTCAATTTATGGACTCTATCCGTAACAATAACCGCAACGATTTTGTTCATTTTTACCAAATGATAGATGTTCTTATAATTGATGACGTACACGAATTAGCCGGAAAAGAAAGAACTCAGGATATTTTCTTTCACATTTTTAATCAACTTCATCAATCTAACAAACAGCTTGTTATAACAGCCGATAAACCACCAGTTGAGTTGCAAGGTATTGAGCAACGACTACTGTCACGCTTTAAATGGGGTTTGGCTGCCGATTTGCAACAACCCGATTTCGAAACACGTATAGCAATCCTTAAGAAAAAAATATATAACGACGGTATTGAACTAACCAATGAAATTATTGAATATATCGCGTCACATATTAACAACATGCGTGAAATTGAAGGAGCACTTATTTCAATATTGGCACACCTTACTCTCAATAAAAAAGAAATTACACTCGAACTTGCAAAACAAATTATTGATAAACTTGTAAAAAGTACACGACGCGAAATTTCAATTGATTATATCCAAAAAATTGTTTGCGACTATTTTAATATGCAAGCCGAACAACTTAAATCAAAAACACGTAAACGTGAAATTGTTCAGGCACGACAAGTTGCAATGTATTTTGCAAAAAATTTCACAAAAAATTCGTTAGCTGCAATTGGCTCTGTTATTGGTGATAAAGACCACGCTACTGTTTTACATGCTTGCAAAACCGTTAGCAATTTAATAGATACCGATAAACGTTTTAAATTATATATTAATGAAATTGAAAAGAAACTTAAATTATAAAAGGAAAAGCAGGTTTGATACCTGCTTTTTTTTAATCACATTTTTCAAAAATTATCAAATCTGTTTTACTATTCAGCACCTTAAAAACTAAAAATTTAATTAATAATAAAAAAGTATTTTTGCCACAGATTACACAGATTTTCACAGATTGTATTATGCAAATAAAAAAATGAAAAACCATGTTAATAGTTGAAGAACAGGAAACATTTTATTTGAGAAAAGATAACTTTCCAATGCGAGAAGAAACTTATAAAATTATAGGTCTTGCAATGGAGGTGCATAGAATTTTTGGAAAAGGATTTTTGGAAATTGTATACAAAGATGCTATGGAAATAGAATTCAACGATCACAAAGTTCCTTTTGAAAGAGAAAAACCTTTCATCATTGAATATAAATACAGAATATTAAAAAGAAAATACAATGCGGATTTTGTTGTTTATGAAAAGTTGCTTTTGGAAGTGAAGGCACAATCTGGTATTTACGATGATGATATTAAACAAACGCTGAATTATTTAGCATGTTCAAAGTTAAAACTTGGTTTAATTTTAAATTTTGGTGAAGCTTCGCTTTCATTTAAACGCGTTATATTAACATAAAAAATCTGTGTTGAAAATCTGTGTAAATTTGCGCAATCTGTGGCTTATCAAATTGGGATGGTGAATAGTATCAAATCTGTTTTTAACTTCAGAAATATTATTTTTTAAATGGAGATTGATGAATATTTAACAATAAAAGTACCTTCGCAAGGAGTTTTTAAAGACCGCAAAAGCAGGTTTATCGGATTAACTTTCCCCATATTAACCGAAAATTCATTTAAACAAACCATAAAACAAATTAAAAAAGATTATAACGATGCCTCGCACCATTGTTATGCTTATGTTTTGGGGCTTAACCGCAATACCTTTCATTCAAGCGACGATGGTGAACCTGCAAACACTGCAGGTGTTCAAATTCTTGCTCAAATTAATTCAAAACAATTAACAAATATTTTAGTTGTTGTGGTACGATATTTTGGAGGCATAAAACTTGGCGTACCCGGACTTATTAATTCATACCGGCAAGCAACTTCTGAAGCATTAAATAATGCCGAAATAATTAAAGAATTTGAAAAATCGAATTTTAAAATAAATTTTAAGTACCAACAAATTAGTTATATAATGAATTTGTTAAAAGAATATAAATGCCAAATAAATTCTAAAATTTTTGAATTAGAATGTAATATTGATTTTAAAATAAGAAAAAGTTTTGAACCCGATTTATTAAAAAAAATAAATAGCATAAAAAATATAACAATACAAACAATAAATTAATAAATGAAATTACTAAAACAACTTTGCAGTATTCATGCACCATCGGGCGAAGAATTTAAAATTAAAGAATTTGTTTTATGGTGGGTAAGTACTAATTCACATAACTGGAAAGTTAAGCCATTTGTGTTAAACGACAGTGGATTACAAGATTCAGTAGTTTTAGTTTTTGGAAAACCACGCACAGCAATATTTGCACATATAGATTCAACTGGGTTTACTGCACGTTACAATAATGAATTAGTGAACATTGGAGGTCCAAATTTTAAAAATGGCGATAAACTAATATTTGAAAAACAAAATAACATATTTGAAACAAAACTTGTGTTTGATAAAAAAACCGAAAAAGTGTTTTGCGATTACAAAGAAATTATTTCTCCAGGAACCACTTTAACATACAAGGTAAATTTTAAAACAAATGAAAAAGAAATTTTTGCTCCATATCTCGATAATAGATTAGGAGTATGGGTAGCACTAAATATTTCAAAAAATCTCGAAAACGGGATTATTGTTTTTTCGTGCTACGAAGAACATGGTGGCGGAAGCGCTGAAAAAATTGCAAAAATAATCTACGAAAAATATTCGATTAATCAAGCACTTATTGCCGATATTACATGGGCAACCGAAGGAGTTTTTCTTGATAAAGGAGTTGTAGTTTCGTTACGCGATAAATATATTCCACGTAAATTTTATACCGATAAAATTTGTAACATTCTAAAAAATAATAAAATAAAATTTCAATTGGAAGTAGAATCTTCTGGTTCAAGCGATGGCGGTTATCTTCAAAAATGTGCCCAACCAATTGATTGGTGTTTTATAGGTGTTGCAGAAGAAAATAATCATTCAAGTTTAGAAAAGGTAAATATTTTAGATGTCAATTCTATGTTAAAAACTTATGAAATATTAATGAAAGAAATGTAGTATAAATTTAATAAATAAACAACATGAAGAACAAAAGTTTAATTTCAATCCACGATTATTCAAAAAAAGATTATTTGAGAATTATGGATTTAGCCGAAGAGTTTGAGAAAAATCCAGGAAAATACGGAAGATTGCTATCTGGTAAGGTAATAGCGACTTTATTTTTTGAGCCATCAACACGAACCCGCTTGAGTTTCGAAAGTGCAGTTCAACGATTAGGTGGCAAAATAATTGGTTTTACTGATGCAGGAACGTCAAGCGTTTCGAAAGGAGAAACAGTAAAAGACACAATCAAAACCGTTTCGCAATACTCCGATTTAATTGTTATGCGTCACCCAATTGAGGGAAGTGCACGATGGGCAAGCGAAATTTCTGATGTGCCAATTGTTAACGCAGGTGATGGAGCAAATCAACATCCAACTCAATGTTTATTAGATTTATATACTATTCGTCAAACTCAAGAAAAATTAGACAACTTAACAATTACAATGGTAGGCGATTTAAAATATGGACGTACAGTTCATTCATTAATTCAAGCGATGTCATATTTTTCTCCTACATTTCACTTTGTTTCGCCACAGGAATTAAAAATGCCTGATGAGTACAAAATATTTTTAAAAGAAAAAAACATTATGTTTGAAGAACACAAAGATTTGAATGAAGTAATGAAAAAATCTGATATTGTTTATGTTACACGTGTACAAAAAGAAAGATTTTCGGACCCGATTGAATACGAAAAAGTAAAAAACGCATTTGTGTTAAAAAACATTATGCTTGAAGGTTCAAAAAAGAATTTAAAAATTTTACATCCCCTACCACGTGTAAACGAGATAGACCAGGATGTTGATTCTAATCAAAAGGCATACTATTTTAAACAAGCTCATAACGGAGTATTTACCCGTATGGCAATTATTTCATCAATTTTAGGATTAAAATAAAAAACAATATGGAAACAAAAGACATGAAAGAATTAAAAGTAAGCGCAATTAAACAAGGAACTGTTATTGACCACATCCCTGCACAAAGTTTGTTTAAAGTAATTTCAATACTTGAGTTGCAAAAAATGGATACTCAAATTACAATTGGTTATAATTTTGAAAGTAAAAAATTGGGACAAAAGGGAATAATAAAACTTGCCGACAAATTTCCCAGTCAAAAAGATTTGAATAAAATTGCACTTTTTGCACCCGAAGCAAAAATTAATATAATTCGCAATTACAAAGTTGTTGAAAAAGATTTAGTTCAGGTTCCCGACACAATCGAAGGCATTGTTAAATGTATGAATCCTAAATGTATTACAAATCACGAGAGTGTTAAAACAAAGTTCACAGTTATTGAAAAGAAAAAGGTTACATTAAAATGTAAATACTGCGAAAAAATTACCGACCAGGAACATTTTGAGATGAAATAATTTTAAAACATTTGAAGTTGAGAAATAATTCTCAACTTCTTCTTTTTTATGTATTTTTATTCAATTTTGTATAAAATTAATTTTTATGCCTCTTATTAAATCAATTTCCGGAATACGTGGAACCATCGGCGGTTTGGCTGGCGACAACTTAACTCCACAGGATATTTTAAAATTTACTACCGCTTACAGTCAATGGATTAAAGAACAATCTAAATCTGTAAAATATAAAGTTGTAGTTGGCAGAGATGCTCGAATTTCAGGACCAATGGTTGCAAATATTGTAATTGGAACGCTTACTGGTTGCGGAATTGATGTTATTGATTTGGGATTAGCATCTACTCCTACTGTCGAAATGGCTGTTATACTTGAAAAAGCTAATGGTGGAATAATTATTACTGCTAGTCACAATCCAAAGCACTGGAATGCATTAAAATTATTGAATAACAAAGGTGAATTTTTACCAGATTCCGATGGAAATAAAGTTTTAAAATACTCTGAAAACAAAATATACAATTATTCAGAAGTTGACAAAATTGGAAATGTTATAACAATTAATAATTACAATAAAAAACATATTGATAAAATTTTAAAACTTTCTTTAGTTGATATTAAAGTTATTGAAAAAGCTAATTTTACAATTCTTGTTGATGGAATCAACTCGGTTGGTTCACAAATAGTTAGAGAATTATTAATGGCATTAAAAGTTAAAAAAATAATCGAAATTAACAACATGCCAAATGGTAATTTTGCCCACAATCCCGAACCACTTCCCGAAAATTTAAAAGAAACTATTAAAAAAACTGTTTCATTAAAAGCCGATTTAGGAATTGTAGTTGACCCCGATGTTGACCGCCTTGCATTTATTTGTGAAGATGGTAGCTTTTTTGGCGAAGAATATACTTTAGTTTCTGTTGCTGATTATGTGCTTTCTAAAACTCCCGGGAATACTGTTTCAAATTTAAGCTCATCGGGAGCATTAAGAGATATAACAAATAACCATAAAGGAAGATATACTGCTTCGGCAGTTGGCGAAGTGAACGTTGTTAAAACAATGAAGGATACAAAGGCAATTATTGGTGGTGAGGGCAATGGTGGAGTTATTTATCCAGAATTACACTATGGACGAGATGCTATGGTTGGTATTGCTTTGTTTCTTACTTATTTAGCAAAAAGTAAAATGACCTGCTCAAAATTAAGAAAAACTTTACCCGATTATTTTATATCAAAAAACAAAATAGAATTAAAAGGTGGCATAAATGCCGACAAAGTAATTAGCAAAATGCAAAACAATTATAAAAAATTTGATTGCATTACAATTGATGGACTTCGTATTAATTTTGATAAAGAATGGGTTCACTTACGCAAATCAAATACAGAGCCAATAATTCGCATTTATGCCGAATCCTGCACTTTGCAAAAAGCAGTTCAGCTTGCAAAAAAAATAATGAAAGAAATTGAAGAAGTGGCAAAACAATAAAAAGTTTTATGTTCGTTGTTCTACGTTCAAACAAACTACAAACCCGAAACTACAAACCCGAAACTACAAACTATTAACGCTAAACTTCTTAAACGCTTTTCCTAAATTTTCAATAATATCACTTGCAATTATATATTCCATGCCATTTTCATTAGTTGCAATGTCACCTGCTAATCCATGAATATATACACCGAGTAATGATGCATGAAGCGAACTATATCCTTGTGCTAATAACGATAAAATAATTCCTGTTAACACATCACCGCTGCCGGCTGTTGCCATTCCCGGATTACCTGTAGAATTGAAATAACAATCTCCATCGGGACAAATAATTTGAGTATTTGCACCTTTTAAAACAATATACACGTTATATTGTTGTGCAAATTGTTTTGCTTTTAAATGTCGTTGTTCTGAATTTTCTGAATTTCCTGCAAGTCTATCAAATTCTTTAGGATGAGGTGTAAGTATTGAATTATTAAGTAAAATATTTAGTATTTCAGGTTGTTTAGAAATAATATTTAACCCATCGGCATCTATAACAATTGGTTTCAAACAATTTTCAAATAAGTTTTTTAATAATTCTTTTGTTTCGTTTTTTGTTCCAATACCTGGACCAATTCCAACTGCATTATAATTTTCAAAACTTGTAATATTTGTTACAAAATTTTCATTTTCGTCAATACTTGCCATTGCCTCGGGTATGGCAGTTTGTATAATTTCGTAACCGCATTTTGGAACATGAGTAGTTAAAAGCCCTGCACCTGCTCGTAAACAAGCAAGCGAAGCTAAAATAGCAGCACCCATTTTTCCTTTACTTCCTGCAATAAGTAATGCGTGTCCGTAACTACCTTTATGTGAAAATTTATCGCGTTTGTGAATAATGTTTTTTACAAATTCATTATCAACATAAGAATAATTCGAAGGTTCAGTATTAATAATTTCTTTATGAAGTCCAATTGGTAAAACATACCAATTACCAACAAATATGTTATTTTCTGCAAAAAAGAAAGAAATTTTTGGAAACTGTAAAGTTAAAGTATAATTAGCTTTAACTATGTTCTGTAAATTGTTTTCTGAATTATCTTCACCAAATAATCCTGATGGAATATCAATTGAAATAATTTTACAACCCGAATCATTAATTTTATTAATAATTTCAGAAATAAAACCTTCAACTTTTCGGGTTAATCCGCTACCAAAAATCGCATCAATTATAACCTCATCATTTTTAAATGAAGTGCTATCTGCATTTTTTACAATTGAAAATTCTAAATTTGGTAATAATTTTAATCTTTCAGTGTTAGTTTTACAATCTTCCGAAAACTTTCCTGAAATATCTAATAAAAAAACTTTAACCGAAAATCTTGCTTTATATAATAAACGTGCAACTGCTAAACCATCGCCACCATTATTGCCTGAACCAGAAACGATTACAAACTTTGTGTTTAATGGATAAATCTCAACAATTTTCTTAAAAATTTCATTAGCAGCTCTTTCCATTAAATCAATTGATGAAACAGGTTCATGCTCTATTGTAAATTTGTCAATTTTGGCTATTTGTTTTGTGAAAAAGAGTTTCATTTTTAAAATTATAAATATCAATTATACTGCGAACAGGTTAAATTGTGGCATTTTTTAGTTTAGAGTTTCAAGTTTCAAGTTTGAAGTTTCAAGTTTGAAGTTTCAAGTTTGAAGTTTCAAATCTTCGGAACATGTTTTCTAAACTCTAAACTAAAAACTCTAAACTATTTTATTATTTACAAATTTAGTTGTAATAATTCAAAGTACAATTGTTCATTAAAAATAATTTCTACTTTTGTAAATTCTTAAAATTAATTTTAAAACAAAAAATATGTTTAAAAATCACCCGAAAGGACTATTAGCAGCAGCACTCGCTAATATGGGAGAACGTTTTGGTTTTTACACCATGATGGCTATTTTGGTTTTGTTTCTTCAAGCAAAATTTGGACTTAGCGGAACTAATGCTGGAATAATTTATTCCATTTTTTATTTTTCAATTTATATTCTTGCTTTTGTTGGTGGTTTGATTGCTGATAAAACAAGAAATTATAAAGGAACTATTCTTATGGGTTTAGTTTTAATGGCTGTTGGATATTTTCTTATTGCTATTCCTTCTCCAACTCCTTCTCCAAACAAAGTTCTTTTTTTAACATTAACATGCATTGGATTGTTTGTAATTGCCTTTGGAAATGGTCTTTTTAAAGGTAATCTTCAGGCATTAGTTGGACAAATGTATGATAATCCTACTTATGGTAAAATGAGAGATTCTGGATTCTCGTTATTTTATATGTTTATTAATGTTGGAGCAATTTTCGCTCCTTTAGCCGCTATTGGTGTAAGAAACTGGTGGTTAGGCAGACATGGATTTACTTATAATTCCGATTTGCCATCATTATGTCATGCTCATCTCGATGGAACAATAAATGCAAGTGCAACCGAATCATTTTCTCAAATGGCAACAAGCGTAAGTAAAGCTCCGGTAACAGATATGACTACATTTGCAAACGATTATTTGAACGTATTTACCACAGGGTTTCATTATGCCTTTGCAGTAGCAATTTTTGCTATGGCAATTTCTTTAATAATTTATTTAGTAAATAAGAAAAACTTTCCAAACCCCAAAAAAGTTGTTGCAAAAGGAGAAGCAGTTGACCCTGATGCAATTGTAATGGAAATAAAAGAAGTTAAACAACGCCTATATGCACTATTTGCTGTTTTTGGTGTAGTTATTTTTTTCTGGCTTTCATTTCACCAGAATGGGTTAACATTAACTTTTTTCGCAAAAGAATATACTGATTTATCTAGCATGAAAATTTCGTTAGGTGCTATTTCATTACAAGGTGCTGAAATTTTCCAATCTATAAATCCTTTCTTTGTAGTATTTTTAACTCCTATTATTTTATTTCTTTTTGGTTGGTTGAGAAAACGTGGTAAAGAACCTTCAACCCCAAAGAAAATAGCTATTGGGATGTTTATTGCAGCTTTCGCGTATATTGTTATGGCTATTGTTTCTTATTTCAGTAATCTTCCATTACATTCGGCTATTAATCCCGAAGAAGGCGGAATTCCTTTAGCTGAAAGCTTAAAAGTTACACCATTTTTGCTAATCATAACTTATTTTATTCTTACTATTGCAGAATTGTTTATCAGTCCGCTTGGAATTTCATTTGTTTCTAAAGTTGCACCACCACAATATCAAGGTATAATGCAAGGTGGATGGTTAGGAGCAACAGCTATTGGCAATTCTTTATTGTTTGTAGGTGCAGTATTTTATGATAGTCTTCCCATTTGGATGACATGGACTTTTTTTGTTGTAGCTTGCTCCATCTCAATGTCTATTATGATTTTAATGCTTAAATGGCTTGAAAAAGTTGCAAAATAAATATTAAATATAAGCTAACGGATTCAATTTTAGTGATTTATAAATAAAAAAGTATAAGGGTATAAGGAAGTTCGGATTGTACCCTATACTCAAATGTCATTAAGTTTAGCGATTGTCTTTAATAATGCCGTACCGGAGTTTATCCCGATGAAAGAGGGAACACTTTTAGAACCATATCTGGGTTCAATTTTACGCTAATACCATCCCTCTGGGATTTTATTAAGCTCTATATGAGCGGTATTATGGTAAAAAGACTAAATT
>Ga0100377_1001982_pt1 | contig 17357 bp, 10 predicted proteins | sample CryGeymeta201501_FD_83664 | JGI IMG/M metagenome (GOLD analysis project Ga0100377, IMG submission 83664) | Groundwater microbial communities from Crystal Geyser aquifers in Utah, USA - Crystal Geyser metaG 2015-01 | ecosystem: Environmental > Aquatic > Deep subsurface > Groundwater | place: USA... | reverse complement strand
GTGACTTGGGGCCGGTCGCCGCGCAGCCAGTCCTTCAAGGTGGGCAGGGGGACGCCGGTGGCCTGGGCGAGGGCCTCGGGTCCGAGCTCGCGGTGGGCGTCCCAGAGGTCGAGGACGAACAGTATTCCTGCTCTTCATCGGCACGGCGGCGGCCGCCCTGGTCCTGCGCAGCACCGACCTGGCCGACCGCTACCACATGCTCGTCAAGAGCGCCCGGGACGCCATCCTGGTCCTGCTCCCCGACGGGAGCATCGAAGACGCCAACGAGGCGGCCCACCTGCTCCTGGGCCGCGACCCGCTCGGGCTGCGGCTGGCGGACCTCATCCACGACGGCAGCCCCGAGGCACTGCAAGCCCACCTGTGGCGCGAGGCACGGGGCCCACGACGTGCCGAGCTGCAGGTGACCGCGGCGGCCGGTCGGACCTCCACCGTCGAGAGCGTGGCCACCGACCTGCCCGAGGGCCGCGTGATGCTGGTCATGCGGGACATCACCGCCCGGCGCAAGGTCGAGGAGGGCATGATCCACGCGGCCCGCATGGAGACCGTGGGCATCATCGCGGGCGGCATCGCCCACGACTTCAACAACACCATGACCGCGCTCATGGCCCACATCGGCCTGCTGCGCCTCAAGGTCGTCGACGAGAAGGACCAGGACCGGCTGCAACGCATGGAGGCCGTGATCCGGCGCGCCGCCCACATGACCCGGCGCCTGCTGACCATGGCCCGCGGCGGTGAGAAGGACCACCGACCGCTCAACCCCACCGAGCCCATCCACAGCGCCGTCGAGCTGACGCGCTCCATGCTGCCGCGCAACATCACCATCAAGGAGCGCCTGGAGCCCGACCTGCCCATGGTCATGGGCTCCGCCGACGACCTGGAGCAGGCGGTGCTCAACCTGCTGGTCAACGCCCGGGACGCCCTGAGCCCCACCGGCGGCGTCATCCGGGTGCGCGTCCGCCCCTACCGCCAGGAGGGCCTGCCCGCCGGCGTGCGCATCGTGGTGGAGGACAACGGCCCCGGCGTGCCCGACAGCATCCGCGCCACCATCTGGGAGCCCTTCTTCACCACCAAGGGCGAGGGCCGCGGCACGGGCCTGGGGCTGAGCGTGGTGGCCCGCGTCGTCCGCGAGCACGGCGGCCAGATCGACCTGGAGCGGCTGAACGACGACTCCCAGGCCGAGCGTCCGGGCACCCGCTTCGTCCTGACCCTGCCCACCGTGAGCGCGGCCCAGCCCCGGGTGGTCGACAGCGGGCACACCGATGGACGGCGGATCCTGGTGGTCGACGACGAGGAGGAGATCCGCGACCTGATGCGCGCCGAGCTGCTGAGCCGCGGCTACACGGTCACGGCCGCCGCCAGCGCCGAGGAGGCTCTGGCCATCATCGAGGAGCTGACGCCCGAGGAGCACCCCGAGGTGCTGGTCACCGACGTGGTCATGCCCGGCATGGACGGCCTGTCCCTGGCCCACGCCCTGGGCCGGCGCCTGCCGGGCCTGCGGATCGTCATCGTCAGCGGCTTCATCCCGCAGCAGGCCGAGGAGCTGATGCAGGACTGGCAGCGCCTGGCCAAGCCCTTCTCCCCCGAGCAGCTCGCCGTGGCCGTGCGCCGCGCCCTCCTGAGCGACCCGGGCCTGCTGGGAGCAGGTCGACCTGCCGACCCAGGAGGCATGAGCCGCGCCGAGCGCCCGCTCAGCCGTGGCCGGGCGGCCGCGCCGGAATCACGCGCCAGGCTCGCGCGGCGGGCACCTGGAGGATCCGGTCCTCCTCCAACAGGTAGCCGCTCAGCGCCTTGCCGTAGACGCAGCCGCTGTCCAGACCCAGGCTGTGCGGGCGCCGGTCCACGAGCCCCCGCACGGCGTCGTGCCCGTAGAGCACCAGCGGCGGCCCCTGCCAGCGCTCCCACCAGAAGGGGTTGTCCAGGTCGGAGTCGTCCGGCCAGCGGCGGACCACCAGCGCCTGTTCCCGGGTGGTGGCGGCCAGCCCGCCCACGGGGTCCAGGCCGGCGTGGATCGCCAACCAGGCCCGGCCGTCGGGCGTCACACCCTGCCGGTGCAGGGGCAGCCTTCGCAGCCAGTCGATGGCCGCCGCCGGCAGGTCCAGGGCCCCCGGGCGGCCGACCCGGGCCAGCACATGCGCGTCGTGGTTGCCCAGGATGGCTTCACAGCCGTGCTCCTGGATGAGCTGCCAGACCCCCGGAGCGTCGGGCCCCTTGTTGAACAGGTCCCCCAGCAGCACGACCCGGTCGGCCGCGGCCTGGGCCAGCAGCGCGGCCAGCTCGGCGCTGCAGCCGTGGACGTCGCCGACGAAGAGGGTGCGCATGCCCCGCCCTAGCCCAGCCAGGTGTTGAGTCCACGGGGCACCGGCGGCAGGTCCTGCAGCTTCACCGCCTTCAGCTCACGGGCCCGCAGCGAGCGGATGGCCGCGACCACCGCCTGGGCTGCCCGCACCGTGGTGATGCAGGGCACGCCGAAGCGCAGGCCGGCCAGGCGCATGGCGGCCTCGTCGTAGACGCCCTTCTTGCCCATGGGGGTGTTGATCATGAGCTGGACGGCGCCGTTGCGGACGTGGTCGACGATGTCGGGCCGGCCCTCGCGGACCTTGTAGACCAGCTCGGCGGGGATGCCCGCGGCCTGGAGCGCCCGGTGCGTGCCGGCCGTGGCCAGCAGGTGGAAGCCCATGGCGTACAGGGGGCCGGCGATGTCGGCGATGGCCGGCTTGTCGTCGTCGCGCAGGCTCAAAAAGACGCCGCCCGCCTCGGGCAGCTTCATGCCGGCGGCGATGAGGGCCTTGGCGTAGGCCTCGCCGAAGCTGTGGCCGACACCCATGACCTCGCCGGTGCTCTTCATCTCGGGGCCGAGCACCACGTCCTGGACCGAGAAGCGGTGCCAGGGGAAGACCGGGGCCTTGATCGAGAAGAAGCCGTTCCGGGACAGCAGGGCGTCGCGGATGGGGGCCCCGACGCGGTCGGCGACCAGGCCGAGCTGGTCCAGGGTGGCGCCCAGGCAGATGTACGTGGCGAAGGAGGCCAGGGGCACGCCGGTGGCCTTGCTGATGTAGGGGATCGTACGCGAGGCCCGGGGGTTGACCTCCAGGATGTAGAAGGCCAGCCGGTCGCCCTCGCCGCGCTGGACGGCGAGCTGTACGTTCATCAGGCCGACCACGCCCAGCCGCTGGCCGATGCGCACCGTGGCATCCACCATCTCGCGGGCCAGCTCCGGCTGCAGGTCCACCGGGGGCACGACGCAGGCGCTGTCACCCGAGTGCACGCCGGCCTCCTCGATGTGCTCCATGATGCCGGCCACGTGGACGTTGGTACCGTCACAGATGGCGTCGATGTCGTACTCGACCGCGCCCTCCAGGAAGCGGTCCAGCAGCACCGGGTGGCGGTCGCTGACCTCGAAGGCCTCGGTCAGGGCCGCGTGGAAGTCCGCGTCGTCGTAGCAGATCTTCATGGCCCGACCGCCCAGCACATAGGAGGGGCGGACCAGCAGGGGGTAGCCGATGCGCGCGGAGGCGGCGATGGCCTCCTCCCGCGTGTGGGCCATAGCCCCCTCGGGCTGGCGGATGTCCAGGCTGGACATGAGCTTGTTGAAGCGCTCCCGGTCCTCACACAGGTCGATGGCGTCGGCGCTGGTGCCCAGGATCGGGCCGATCTCGTGGGACAGCTTCAGGGGCGTCTGGCCGCCGAACTGCAGGATCACGCCCCGCGGCTTCTCGCGGGCGATGATGGCCTGGACGTGCTCGGCCGTCACCGGCTCGAAGTACAGCTTGTCGCTGGTGTCGTAGTCGGTGCTCACCGTCTCGGGGTTGCAGTTGACCATGACGCTGCACAAGCCGGCCTGCTGGACCGCGAAGGCCGCGTGGCAGCAGCAGTAGTCGAACTCCAGGCCCTGGCCGATGCGGTTGGGACCGTTGCCCAGGATGATGACCCGCTCCCGCACCTCGTCCCCGGCCTCGTCCTCGTCCTCGTAGGTGCTGTAGAGGTACGGCGTGTGGCTCTCGAACTCGGCGGCGCAGGTGTCGACCCGCTTGTAGACGACCTGGACCCCGTCCTCGCGCCGGCGGGCGGCGACCTGGTCCTGGGTGGTCCCCAGGATGCCGGCCAGCCACACATCGGACAGGCCGGCCCGCTTGGCCCGCCGCAGCTCGCTCTCACTCACCTCGGACAGGAAGCGCCCGTCGAGCTGCTGCTCGACGCCGACCATGTCGCGGATCTGGTGCAGGAACCAGCGATCGATGCGCGTCAGCACGTGGATGTCGCTGGGATCCATGCCGCGGCGCAGGGCCTCGAAGACCGCGGCGAGCCGGTCGGGGGTCGGGATCGCCAGCCGCTCGCGCAGGACCTGGTCGTCCCAGACCGAGGCGTCGGGCCAGCCGCCCTCCAGGCTGGCGATGGCCTTGCCCAGGGCCTCCTCGAAGGTGCGCCCCAGGCCCATGACCTCGCCCACCGCCTTCATGCGCGTGTCCAGGGTGCGATCGGCGCCGGGGAACTTCTCGAAGTTCCAGCGGGGGATCTTGACCACCGTGTAGTCGAGCACCGGCTCGAAGCAGGCCGGCGTCTTGCGGGTGATGTCGTTGTCGATCTCGTCCAGCGTCAGGCCCACGGCCAGCTGGGCGGCGATCTTGGCGATGGGGAAGCCGGTCGCCTTGCTGGCCAGGGCGCTGCTGCGGCTGACCCGGGGGTTCATCTCGATGATGTGGATGGTGCCGTCGTCGGGGTTGATGGCGAACTGCACATTGGAGCCGCCGGTCTCGACCCCCACGGCCCGCATGACGGTCAGGGCCTGGTCGCGCAGGGCCTGGTACTCGCGGTCGCTCAGGGTCTGGGCCGGCGCCACGGTGATCGAGTCGCCGGTGTGCACGCCCATGGGGTCGAAGTTCTCGATGGAGCAGACCACGATGACGTTGTCGGCGAGGTCGCGCATGACCTCCAGCTCGAACTCCTTCCAGCCCAGCACGCTGGTCTCGACCAGCACCTGGTGGGTCGGCGACAGCTCCAGGCCGCCCACGACGATCTCGCGGAACTCGTCCTTGTTGTAGGCGATGCCGCCGCCCTCACCGCCCAGGGTGAAGCTGGGGCGGATGATGGCCGGCAGGCCGACCTCTTCGAGCAGGGCTTCGGCCTCGGCCAGGGTGCTGGCCGTCCCCGAGGCAGGCACGGACAGGCCGTGGGCCAGCATGCAGTCCTTGAAGAGCTGCCGGTCCTCGGCGACGGCGATGGCCTCGGGCCGGGCGCCGATGAGCGCGACCCCGAACTCGGCCAGGATGCCGTGCTCGTGCAGCTCCATGGCCAAGTTCAGGCCGGTCTGCCCGCCGACGGTCGGCAGCAGGGCGTCGGGCCGCTCCCGCTCGATGACCTGCCGGGCGAAGGCCACGGTCAGGGGCTCGACGTAGGTGGCGTCGGCCACCTCGGGGTCGGTCATGATGGTCGCGGGGTTGCTGTTGAGCAGCACGACCCGGTACCCGAGCTTCTTCAAGGCCTTGCAGGCCTGGGTGCCCGAGTAGTCGAACTCGCAGGCCTGGCCGATCACGATGGGACCGGAGCCGATGACGAGGATGGTCTGGATGTCGGTGCGGCGCGGCATGCGGGCCTCCTGGCGGCCGCGGGCTCTAACCGCAAAACCGGGTGGGGGTGGGATACGCAACCGCGTGCGCTCCCCTCCCCTCCCCATGCTCTTCACCATGCTCCGATCGGGCTCCCGGGCCCTGCTGCTCGCCCTGTTCCTGCCTGGCTGCACCAATATGCGCGGGGCCTGGAGCGGCAGCTGCGACTTCAGCGACGGCAGCTACGGAGAAGAGGTCTTCCTGGACCTGCAGATCGATCACGACCACGGCCGCCGCATCGACGGCACGGCCCGCGTGACCGTGCTCTCCGAGGGGGCGCAGGACGTGGACCTGACCGGCGAGCACACCCTGACCGAGGTCCTGCTCGACATGAGCATCCCGGCGCAGGGCCAGGACCTGAGCCTGCGCTTCACCGGCCAGCGGGACCTGGACCAGGTCTCGGGGAGCTGCGAGCTGTGGGTGCCCGGCGCCACCTCGGCCGTCTACGGCACCGGCCAGCTCGCGCGCTGATGCCCAGGCAGCCGACGCGCAGGCAGCCGCCTCTCAGGCAGCCCGCAGCACCAGCAGGCTGATCTCCGGCGGCGCCCCCAGGCGCACGGGCGGCCCCCAGTAGCCGGTGCCGCGGCTGGTATAGACCTGCAGGTCCCCCAGGCGCTCCAGGCCGGCGGTCATCGGCTGCTGGAGCCAGACCATGTGCATCCAGGGCCAGATCTGGCCGCCGTGGGTGTGCCCCGAGAGCTGCAGGTCGATGCCCAGGCCCTGGGCCAGCCGGCCGGTGCGGGGCTGGTGGGCCAGCAGGACCGTGGTGTCGCGGCTCGGCGCGCCGGCCAGGGCGGCCGCCGGGTCCGGCGCCCGGTGGCCCGGGAAGCGCCCGGCGTGGTGATCGGGCACGCCCACCAGCAGCAAGCGGCCGGTGCCGTGCTCGATGAGCACGTGCTCGTTGTCCAGGACCCGCAGGCCCAGCCCCTGCATGTGGGCGCACCAGTCCCGGGCGCCGGCGTAGTACTCGTGGTTGCCCGTCACGAAGAAGGTGCCGTGCCGGCCACGCAGCCCGCCCAGGGGCGCCACGTGGCGGGCGAGGTCCCGCACGCTGCCGTCGACGACGTCGCCGGTGATGACCACCAGGTCAGCCTGCAGCTCGTTGGTCCGCGCGACGACCGGGGCCAGCCAGGTCGCGTCGATGGTGGGCCCGACGTGGATGTCCGAGAGCTGGGCGATGGTGAAGCCGTCCAGGGCCGCCGGCAGGCCGGCGATGGGGATCTCGACCCGGCGCACGGCGGGCGTGCTGCGGGCCTGGCGCCAACCCAGCAGCAGCAGGCCCAGGCTGATGCCGCCGATGGCCACGGTGCTGCCGGCGAGGGCCCGGTCCAGCCGGGGCACCGAGGCCACGGCCGCCAGGGCGGGGATGCCGCTGAACAGGTCCCAGGAGAGCCACAGCAGGTCCCGCACCATGGTGGTGCTGAGCACCAGGCTGAACAGGCCCAGGGCCAGGAATGCGAGCTGGGCGAAGCGGTCCATGACCGGGCCCTTGCCCAGCAGCCGCGGCAGGATCATCCCGGCCACCATCAGGCCGATCCAGCCCACGATCGCGGCGGTGCCGACCAGGCTCCAGGGCGCGGGCAGGTCGAGGATCCACACCAGCCGCCAGGACAACCAGGTGGCCATGCCGGTGGCGATGAGCAGGACCATCCCGAGGAAGGTCAGGAGCTGGGCGAGAGGGAGCTTCACGGCAGACCCGGGCGACGGAGCGCGTTGGTGACCAGCGGTCACCTACCCTCGGCACCGGGCCGGTCGAGGTCAAGACCGCGGCTCCACGCCGCCGTGCTGCCCGCGGTTCCACGCCGCCGTGCTGCCCGCAGCTACACGCCGCCGTACTGCAAGAAGCGCTCGACCAGGCCCTGGCTGTCGTGGGGCCCGGGGCTGGCTTCGGGGTGGAACTGCACGCTCATGACCCGGTGGCCCTCGTGCTGGAAGCCAGCCACGGTCCCGTCGTTGAGGTGGCGGTGCGTGACCTGGCCACCCGCGGACAGCAGCGTGTCCTCGTCCACACAGAAGCCATGGTTCTGGCTGGTGATCTCCACCCGGCCGCTCAGCAGGTCCTTGACCGGGTGGTTGGCGCCGCGGTGCCCGTACTTGAGCTTGTAGGTCTGCGCGCCCACGGCCAGGCCCAGCAGCTGGTGCCCCAGGCAGATCCCGACCATGGGCAGGGTGCCCAGGCCCGCCTGGATCTGGGTGATGACCCCCGGCAGGGCCGCGGGGTCGCCGGGACCGTTGCTCAGGAAGACCAGGTCGGCGTCCTTGGACCACTGCTCCCAGGTGCCGGTGATCGGGTGCACTGTGACCTTGCAGCCGCTGGCTTCGAGCAGGCGCAGGATGTTGCGCTTGATGCCGCCGTCCACGACGCTGACCCGGCCCCGGGGCGAGGGCGGGTCGCACAGCACATAGGAGCTGCGGGTGCCGACCTCGGTGGCGAGGACGCGGCCGTCCATGCCCGGCCAGGCCGCGAGCAAGGCGAAGAGCTCCTCGGCCGGCGTGCCGTCGGTGGAGACCACGCCCTTCATGGCGCCGCGCTCGCGGATGTGGCGGACCAGGGCCCGCGTGTCGATGCCCTGGACCGCGGGGACCTCGCTGCGCCGCAGGTAGCGGTCCAGGCCCTCGGTGGCCCGGCGGCTGCTGTACTGCCGGCTGAAGTCGCGGGCGACGAAGCCGCTGGCCCAGACCCGGTCGCTCTCGGGGTCTTCGGGGTTCACCCCGTAGTTGCCGACGTGCGAGGTCGTCATCACGACGATCTGCTCGCAGTAGCTGGGGTCGGTCAGGATCTCCTGGTAGCCGGTCATGGCCGTGTTGAAGACGACCTCGCCGACGCGGGTGCCCAGGGCGCCGAAGGCCTCGCCCGTGAAGCTGCGACCGTCTTCGAGGAGCAGGATGCCGCCCATGTCCACCTCTGGCGCGGGGGGAGTGCGTGCTGGCGTCTAAGCCGGCCGGCGGCCGGGTGGGAGAGGCTGTGTCCCCCGCGGCCCACCCTCGGCTCAGGGTGCGCCTGTGAAGCCCTCTCCCGCCAGCAGGGCCGCCTTGAGCGCCGGCGCGTCCTCGCTGCCCGGCTCCGCCTCGCCCATGACCAGGGTGGCCGGCGAGGAGACCGACAGGAACTCGCCGGCCTCGCTGCTGCGCGTGACACGCTCCAGATCCAGGCGGCCCACCGCCGCCACGATGATGGGGGCTGCCTGGTTGTCCACGAAGCGCGCGTCCACCAGGGTCACGCGGTCGAAGCGGCCCTCGCCCTGGCCCACCAGGTCCAGCAGGGGCACACCCTGCCCCCGGTTGCCGACCCAGGCGGTCGGACCCACCGTCACCTGCACCGCTGGCCCGCGGGCCTGGAGCTCGACGATGCGCTGCCGGCTGTGGCTGCCCGGGCCCGTGGCCTGGGTCTTGGACACATCGACGATGCCCACCCGGCTCAGGCTCATGGAGTCAGTCGCCGAGATCCGCAGGGCCACGTGGCCGGGGGGGGAGCCGGACAGCACGACGTCCTGCAAGGAGACCGAGCGACCGGCCAGGTCGAGGGCGCCCTGCTGGAGCACGGTGCCGCGGCCCTGGACCCGGAGATCGAGCTGCCTGGGGGCCAGGGGGTCCCCCAACCGCAGGGACAAGCCCGGCGTCGCGCCGGCGGGCAGCAGGACCTGGATGGGCCCGGGCTCGGCCGCGCTCAGGTCGTAGAGCAGGCCGCGCACGCGGGACTCGGCCGCAGCGGCGTCGGCCGCGGAGTCGATGGTGATCACCATGGCGCCAGGCTCCGGGGGTGCGGGATCTCGGTCGGGGGCTGCGGGCAGGGCCGGGCCCGCGCCGCAGGCGAGCAGCAACAGCGGGAGCAGGCCGCTCAGGTGCGCACCAGGCCGTGCTGGTGGAAGTTGAAGGAGCGCGAGACCTGCTCCAGGTTCAGCGAGAAGACGCCGTCGTCCTGGTGGTCGGCCGGCCCGTCGCCCTCCATGTCGGGCTCGTTGGTGCCGTGCGGGTTCCGGAGCTGGACCGAGGACTTCAGGGGGTCGATCTGCGAGAGGGTCGTGTCCAGGTTGGCGAAGTTCGCCGACACCGCGGCGCCCTGGGCGTCCAGGAAGGTGGCGCCGAGCACGCTGTAGCTGTGGGAGGCGTAGGTGTGCAGGGGCCCGGTCCCGCCGTGGTCGATCGAGGCGTTCATCACCATGCTGAGCAGCTCGGCCAGGTCCTTGTAGTCGCCACCGCCCTGGTTGGACTGCAGGATGGGCCAGTTGCCGGGGGTGACCAGCGCGCCAGCCTCCTTGGCCACCTTCTCCAGCAGCACGCCCTTCTTGGTGGCATCGCCCTCGCCGCGCCAGGCCGAGATCCGCGACCGCAGGAACTGCAGCTCCCGCGCGAAGCTCGGGTGGTTGTCCATGTCCGGCCGCGCCAGGGTGGACGCGGTCTGGGCGTCCAGGCGGGCCACCGCCTCGTCGGTGTCGCAGCCCATGGTCATCATGAAGGTCTGGCCCTCGGGCACGCCCTCCCCCTGCACACGCAGCAGGTTCTCGATGAGCAGGCGGTTGGTGCCCACGGCGTCACCGCCCGGTGCGTACTGGATGTCGTCGGTGTCGTGCGCCTGGACCGCGGCGCCGTAGATGACGTTGTAGACTAGGTCCGCGCTGCCGCCGTCGATCTGCTTGTAGCCGCTGAGCGCCGCCCCGTTGTCGTCGGTCTGGGCGTGCTGGTCGCCGGTGAAGGCGCCGCCGTACTGGCCGAAGCGCTCGGCGTAGCGGGCGAAGGCCTTCTCCACCAGGGGCGCCCAGATGGCAGCCTTGTAGTAGCTGTCCTGGTGCACCCCCAGGGTGGTGCCGTGGAACTTCGCGTACCACTTCGCGTAGGAGGGGTCCGAAGCGATCCGGAAGGAGGAGCCGACCAGGCCCGTCTCCTGGCCCGTGTTGGTGGTGAACTGCGCGAGCTGGTCGTCGACCGAGATGACGACGGGCACCCAGGCGTTGCTGGAGCTGTCGAAGCGGTGCAGGCGGATGGAGAAGCTGTTGCCGCTGGCCGAGATCATGCCGGCGATCTGGCCGGGGTCGGCGGAGACCACATCGCCCAGGACGGCGAGGAAGTAGCAGTCGCCGACCATGCCCTGGTGCACATCGGCCACGGTGGGGCCGGTGCCGACGAAGACGGAGGAGGGGTCGAGCTTCTGGCTGACGTAGGGGTTGGCGATGTCACCCACGAAGGCGCTGACGGTCTGGGTGTCGCCGCTGGCGCTGCTGGTCCGGGTCGGCGGCAGCTCTTCGTAGAGCTGGCTCTCGGAGGAGGGCTCGCCGGAGAGCTCCAGGGGGCCGTCCTCGCCGTGCAGGATGTGCACGTCGGCTTCGCGGCACACGGCGAAGGGATCGGGCCGCGCCTGGGCGTTGAAGCCGTCGGTCATGTCGACCGCGTCGTCCTTGGTGGCGTTGCCCTGGCCGTCGGTGTAGCCGGCGGGGTTGGAGCCGGTGATCGCGGTCCCCAGGGCCGCCTTGTCGACCGAGGCTGCGTTTCCGGCACCGGTCCGGCTCGGGCCCGTCGACTGCACCGCCGGGAACTGCTGGCCCCCCGCCTGCTGGCTCGAGGACCGCGGCGCCTGCGTAGGCGCGGACTGCTGGTACTCCACGGACACCTCCCGCCTGCACCGTAGCGCGCCTTGGTCCACGGATTGCGCCTCTCCTTGCAGTGGGGCCCGCATGGGACCGAAAGACGCACCCCCCTCCCCTCCTGCAAGCCCGGCATGACCGGTGCGGCCCGGGGCCACGGCCGCTACGCTGGGCCCACCTGGAGCCTCGATGCTGACCCTGTTGCTGCTGCTGCCCGGGGCGGCCCACGCCGCGCCGGCCCCCCGCGCTCCCCTCCCCCCCATGGAGCTGCACGCCGTCCGGCTCCCCGGCGCGCCGGCCCAGGGCTGGGTCCTGCGCGTCAAGCTGCGCGACGAGGTGCAGGGGCGGGTCGATGACCAGGGGCGGCTGCGGAGCGAGGCCGGCCTGGACCTGGCCCCAGTGCAGACCCGCATCGACCAGGCCCAGCTGCGCCTGCGCCCCCTGCTGGCCCTGCCCCCCCAGGCGCTGCGGGCGCTGGAGGCCCGGGCCCAGGCCCGCAGCGGCCGCGCCCAGCCCGACCTGGCGGGCATGTTGGAGGTCGTGGGGCCCCAGCCCCCCGCAGGCGGTCGGCCAGGCAGCGGCCATCCCCAGGTCCTGCTGGACCTCGCCCGCGAGCTGCAGGCGCTGCCGACGGTCGAGTACGCCTTCGTCGCCGCCACCGGCGCGCCGCCGCCGGGTTCCTGGGCGGCACCGCCGCCGGGTGACCTCGGGTCGCCGACACCGGACTATGCGGACCGGCAGGGCTACCTGGACATCGATCCCGGCATCGGGGCCTGGCAGGCCTGGGCGCTGGGCGTGCAGGGTGCGGGCCTCCGCCTGTCGGACTGCGAGTACGGCTGGCAGACCGGCCACGAGGACCTGGTCGATCGGGACCTGCACCAGGAGGTAGGCCAGACCGCGCCCTCCTGGGTCGCGGACTACGGCTGGGACGAGCACGGCACCGCCGTCATGGGGGAGCTGGCCGCGGTCGACAACGGCTACGGTGTCAGCGGGGCCCTGCCCGGCGCCGAGATCCACACCTTCCCCGAGTACAGCGACGAGGAGGGCAGCCGGCGCCCCTCGGCCATCGCTAGCGCCCTGGCCGACAGCGCCCCGGGCGACGTGGTGATGTTGGAGATGCAGACCGTGGCCCGGCCGGACGGGGCCTATGGCCCGGCCGAGCTGGATCCCGACGTCTTCACGGTGGTCCAGGTGGGCGTCGACGCCGGCATCGTGGTGGTCGGCGCCGGGGGCAACGGCGCCGAGAACCTGGACAGCAGCTGGTACGTCACGAACTACCTGGCCTGGGGAGACTCCGGCGCCATCCTGGTGGGAGCGGGCAGCGCCGACACCCGCCACGACAAGCTGTACTTCAGCACCTACGGGGCGCGGATCAACCTGCAAGGCTGGGGCGTGTCTGTGGTCACCCTGGGCTACGGCGACCTGGCGGCGATCGACGGAGATCCGCTCCAGCGCTACACCAGCGCCTTCTCCGGGACCAGCAGCGCCACCCCCATCGTCGCGGCGGCGGCGTTGCTGCTCCAAGACGACTGCCAGCAGCGCTTCGGCGAGCCCCTGGAGCCACGGACCCTGCGCGCCCTGCTGCAGGCCAGCGGCCACCCCCAGGGCAGCGGCGGCCACATCGGCCCCCTGCCCGACCTCGCCGCCGCCTTCGCCGCCCTGGACGCCGACGACGACGGCTACCGCAGCGCCGAGTGGGGCGGGGACGACTGCGAGGACACGGTGGCCGCGGCCCACCCCGGCGCGGCCGAGGTCTGGTACGACGGCGTCGACGGCGACTGCCTGGGCGGGGACGACAACGACGCGGACGGCGACGGCTTCGACGCCGCCAGCCAGGGCGGGGACGACTGCGACGACGGCGACGCCGCGGTCAACCCGGACGCCACCGAGCTCATGGGGGACGGCGTGGACAACGACTGCGACGGCAGCATCGACGGCGCTCCGCCCGATGACTCGGGCACGGCCGACAGCGGCACCGACAGCGGGGCAGACGGCGGCACCGACGGCGGCAGCGACGGTGGCACGGACGCGGGGGCCAGCGACACCGGAGGCGGCGGCAAGGACGGCCCCTGCGGCGGCTGCAGCGCAGGCCCGGTCAGCGGCGCCCGCCTCGCCCTGCTCGCCCCCCTCCTCCTGCTGCGACGCCGGCGGCGGCACCGCCCCGCCTGAGCACGCTGCCCAGGGCCCCGAAGCGAGGATGCGGTTAGACGGCGCCCGACCGAGACCGGCGGCGACCCGGCCCTCGCCTCGCCTCCTCCAGGAACCCCTCCCGCGGAGCCGCACCATGGCCCCCCAGGCCGATCTCAGCCACATCCGCAACATCGGCATTGCCGCGCACATCGACGCCGGCAAGACGACGCTGACCGAGCGGATCCTCTTCTACACCGGCGCCTCCCACAAGATCGGCGAGGTCCATGAGGGCGCCGCCCACATGGACTGGATGGACGAGGAGAAGGCCCACGGCATCACGATCACCAGCGCGGTGACCAAGTGCCCGTGGCACCAGAACCTCATCCAGGTCATCGACACCCCCGGACACGTCGACTTCACCATCGAGGTCGAGCGCGCCATGCGCGTGCTGGACGGCGCCGTCATCGTCATGGACGCGGTCCGCGGCGTGGAGCCCCAGACCGAGACCGTCTGGCGCCAGGCCAGCCGCTTCTCCATCCCGCGCGTGGTCTTCATCAACAAGATGGACCGCCCCGGCGCCTCCTACGACCGCAGCATGGAGTCCATGGCCCGCCGGCTGGGGGCCTCGCCGGTCCCCGTCTGCGTGCCGGTCGACGACGGCGTCATCGACGTCGTCGACCAGGTCTTCCATCGCTTCTCCGGCGAGCGCGGCGAGATCGTCGACACCGGTCCCGTGCCCCCAAAGCTGCAGGATGAGCTGGTCCGGCACCGCGAGAGCATGCTGCTGGCCGCCGCCGAGGCCGATCCCGAGCTGGAAGAAGCCGTGATGGAGGAGCGGGACATCGCGCCGGAGCGCCTGTGGGCCGCCCTGCGCAAGCTCACCCTGGCCGGGCGGATCCAGCCCTGCTTCGGGGGCTCCGCCCTGCGCAACTACGGCGTCCAGCCGCTGCTGGACGGGGTCGTGAAGCTGCTACCGGCCCCCCTGGACCGGCCGGCCACCCTGGCCTCGCGGCCCGGCAAGGACCCCGAGGACGACGACTTCCACGAGATCGTGGAGATGGAGGACGACGGTCCGCTGGCGGCCCTGGCCTTCAAGGTGCAGCTGTGGGAGGGCCGCCGCCACGTCTTCGTGCGCATCTACCGGGGGATCCTGCGGTCGGGTGACAAGGTGCTGCTGGCCGGCAAGGGCGAGGAGGAGCGCGTCGCCCGCATCTTCGACGTCGACAGCAACGTCAAGAAGAAGGTCGATGAGGCCCTGGCCGGGCAGATCGTCCTGCTGGCCGGGCTGCGCCACGCCACCACTGGCGACACCCTGTGCTCGCCGGGTCACGAGGTTCTGCTGGAGCCCATCGTGGCGAAGGAGCCGGTGCTGGGCCTGGCCATCGAGCCCCTGAGCAGCAAGGACGAAGCCAAGTTCGTCGAGGTCATGGCCAAGGTCTGCGAGGAGGACCCGACCCTGCGCTTCGAGGAGGATCCGGACACCGCCCAGCGCATCCTCAAGGGCATGGGCGAGCTGCACCTGCAGATCGTCTTCGAGCGCATCAAGCGCGAGTTCGGCGTGGAGATCCGCGCCGGCAAGCCGCGGGTCATGTCCCGGGAGACCATCCGCGGGCCGGGACGGGGAGAGGCCGATCTGGACCGCACCATCGCCCTGCCCGACGGCAAGGAGGTCGTGATGCGGGCCCGCGCCGTGGCCCGGGTGGCGCCCGCCGAGCGAGGGGCCGGGATCAAGGTGAGCACCGAGCCGAAGCTCCTGCCCGAGGGCATCATCGCCACGCCGGACCAGCTCACCGCCATCCACGCCGGCGCCAACGACAGCCTGGGAGGCGGCCCCCTGGAGGGCGCGCCCTTGCAGGACGTCGAGGTGCGCCTGGAAGAGGTCGAGTTCTTTGAGCTGGGCAGCACCCCCCAGGCGCTCCGCATCGCCGTGGCCCAGGCGGTGCGCGCCGCCCTGGTGGACGCCGGTGGCAGCGTGCTCCAGCCCCAGATGAAGGTCGAGGTCACCGTGCCCGACGAGAACATGGGCGCGGTGCTGGGCGATCTACAGAGCCGGCGGGCCAGCATCACCGGCCAGGAGAGCGAGATGGGCACGGCCACGATCTCGGGCGTCTGTCCGCTGGTCGGCCTGCTCGGCTACACCACCGAGCTGCGCAGCCTCACGCGTGGCCGGGGGCAGTTCACCATGGAGTTCGAGCGCTTCGACGTGGCCTGAGCGGGCCAGCACCGCCCGCTCAGAAGGAGCAGGACCCGTCCACACCGTAGGCCGAGCGGCTGCAGGTGAAGAACTCGTCGCTGCCCAGCCAGGAGATGTACTCGGGCCCAGGCAGGTACAGGTCCGACGGCGTGTTGTCGTCGGCGCCCTCGCCCCAGTCGGTGTGCTCGGACACGACCGTGCCCTGGGCCATGACCACCGCGGCCGAGGTCGAGCGGGTGGAGGCGTTGGCGACCACCGAGGAGTCGACCAGGGTCACCGACGAGCCCTTGTAGTAGAGGGAGAAGGCGGCGGCGCTGTCCGCGTTGTTGTCCGACAGCTCGCTGTCGGTCGCGGTGAGGGCGCCGACGACGACCAGGGCACCGCCGGACGAGGTGGCGCGGTTGCCGCTGACGCGGACCCGCTCCAGGCTCGTGGTCGCGCTGGGGTCGTTGCACCACAGGCCGCCGCCGCTGGTGGCGTCGTTGTCGGTGACGACCACGTCTCGCAGGACCAGGCCGTCCGAGGGGCTCAGCGCGTACAGACCCCCGCCCGCCGTGGCGCTGCCGCCGCTCAAGGTGAGCCCCTCGATCACGACGCCCGCGGCCTGGACCCGGACGACGTGGTCGACGCCGCCGCCATCGACGATGGTGGCCGAGGCCCCGTCCACGCCGCGCAGGGTCAGGGCCCGGTCGATGACCAGGTTCTCCGCCCAGGTCCCGGCGCACACGTCGACCTCTCCTCCGGCGGGGGTGTGGCGGATGGCCTCCCCGATGGAGTCGTAGGTCACGCCATCGCTGGTCTGGACCAGGCCATCCTCCCGCGTGCTGGCGTCGCAGTCGTTGTCGATGCCATCACACACCTCGGCGGCGCCGGGGTGTACGGAGCCGTCCTCGTCGTCACAGTCCAGGCCGACCGGCCAGCCATCTCCATCGACGTCGACCGCAGCGGCGGCCAGCATGCCCGCGTCCCGTGCGTAGGCCAGCAGGTGGTCGAAGGCCGAGGCGCCGACGTAGCTGACGGCGTCGAGCTGCGTGAGAGAGGCCAGGGGTGTGTCGTCGGCCGTGCCGTCCAGGTCGTCGGGGCCCCGGCGGGCGCGCACGATGTTGGCGGCCGCGCGGCGGTCCAGGCCGACGTCGTCGTCGAGCACGTCCTGGGACAGGCCATTGGCCAGCTCCAGCACGGCCCGCGCCTGGTCGCTGCCCTCGGTGATGCCGTTGACGACGACGGCCGCCGCGTCATCTTCTCCGTAGATGGACAGCGCGTAGATGAGCAGGGCGTCCAGCGCCGCGGGGCCGACGTAGGACACGGCGTCCACCTGGGCGACGTCCTCGAAGGGCCGGTCGTCGGCGGTGCCATCGACGCCGTCGGCGCCGGCCCGGTGGGCGACCAGGTTGGTGGCGGCCCGGCGGTCCAGGCCGGCGTCCACGTCCAGCTCGTCGAAGCTGGCGTCGTTGCAGACCGCCACGACGATGCGCTCCTCGTAGGAGCCGGCGCCGATGCTGCGACCATCGGCGGCCCCGGTGCCAAGGGGACGGCCCGTGGGCACCTGGCAGGCAGCGAGGAGGGCGAGGGAGGCGATCAGGGGGCGAGACAGGGGGCGAGACAGGGGGCGAGACAGAGGCGTGTTCACGGTGGGCTCCGTGGCAGGTCCGTGCCGGAGAGCGGGGTGCTCCCGGCGACACCAGCCATGTCGCCTGTCGACCTCGTGACGAGGGACACAAGCGCGGAGCGGGGACCGTCCCATCCGCCCCCAGATCAGCCCGATGATTCCCTTGACACGCCTGCAAGGCGCACTCCTCCGTCCCCTCCCCACCCCCTCCCCGCCGCGCCGGGACTCGGCTACGCGGCGGC
>Ga0100377_1001971_pt1 | contig 17408 bp, 12 predicted proteins | sample CryGeymeta201501_FD_83664 | JGI IMG/M metagenome (GOLD analysis project Ga0100377, IMG submission 83664) | Groundwater microbial communities from Crystal Geyser aquifers in Utah, USA - Crystal Geyser metaG 2015-01 | ecosystem: Environmental > Aquatic > Deep subsurface > Groundwater | place: USA... | reverse complement strand
CGGAGCGGCCACAACGCGACCAGACCGCAGGTCTCACCGAGCAATGGCCGCTGCGAGAGGCCCGGAGCGGCCACAACGCGACCAGACCGCAGGTCTCACCGAGCAATGGCCGCTGCGAGAGGCGGCGAGCGGCCACAACGCGACCAGACCTCGGGTCTCCGCGGGCCCACCAAGACTCGCGGAGAGTGGGCCCTGGTCTGTGCAAGGCGACCGACATCCGGAGGGTCACAACCGCCCAACGAGCCTGCTGAGCGCCAGCTGGCGCGCCGGCCCATGAGCCCCGAGAATCGAGATGCACCGGTCCCTTGCCGGGAGGTCGCGGCTATCCCCCGCGCACCGCGTGCCACAAGAAGCTCAGCCCGAGCACCAGCAGCAAAGCCAGGACCAGGGTGCGAAACCGCTCCTGGGGCACCCGGTCGTAGATCCGGCCGCCCAGCCAGGTTCCCAACCAGACCAGCGGGAAGACGGGCAGCAACACGCGCACGACCTGGGGACTGTACATGCCGACGCTGGCGAAGCCGGCCACGGCGAAGGTGCTGCTGAAGACGAAGAAGGCCTGGAGGCTGGCCGTGGCGAGGTCCTTGGGCCAGCCCTTCAGGCTGACGTAGACGATGACCGGCGGCCCCGAGGTGTTGAAGGCCCCGCCCAGCGCCCCGCCCAGGGCGCCGGCAAGCAGGCCCCAGCCGTCCGAGAATGGGCGGGTGCGCGCGGCGGGGGCTCCCCCCACCAGGGACATGCCGCTGTAGGAGACGATGACCAGCCCCAGGACGGCCCGCACCAGGGTCGGATCGGCCCCGCGCAGGAAGGCGATGCCCAGCGGGATGCCGATGACCGCGCCGCCCACCATGGGCGCGACCCGCCGCCACTCCAGGTGCCCGCGCAGGCGCAGCAGGATCACCAGGTTCACGGTCCAGCCCCAGGCCCCGACCAGCGGCACCGCCTGGTCCATGGGCACCAGCAGGGGCAGCAGGGCCATGCAGACCAAGCCGAAGCCGAAGCCGGACATGCCCTGGACCAGCGCGCCGACGAGGGCGATCAGGGCAACGGCGAGGGAGGTGGAGATCAAGACCGGAGACCGCCAGCACAGGGAGCCGCAGGCTACACCGGCGAGGGCCCCGCTCAGGCCACGTCGATCTCGACCACCCCGACCGGCACGTGGCCGCAGGCCAAGCCGTCGCGCAGACCGGCCCAGGGGTCGACCTGCGCTGCGCCTTCGGCCACAGCGTCGGCGGGTAGCCCGACCAGCGCGACCGCCCAGCGCTGGACCCCCGAGGGAGGGCGCGCGACCAGGAAGATCCGGTGCCGGCCATCGGCCTGGACAGGCAGCCGGTCGAGGGAGACGGCCTGCGAGGGCAGGTCCGGGAAGACAACCCGCCAGTCGCCGTCGATGTAGCGCAGGACGACGACGCCCTTACGCTCGGGCTGGGGTTGGGGAGGGAGCTGGACCTCGAAGCGGTCACCGGTCCGCACGGCCGCCAGGCCCATGACCGCCGGCCGCGCGCTCTGGGCGCCCAGGCCCATGCCCGGGGGCGGCAGGCGCCAGGCCCCGGCCGCCGCGGGCGCGGTCAGCTCGCTGGCCAGGGCCGCCAGGCGCTCCCGCAGCGTCAGGTCGGCGGCCAGCTCGAGGGTCAGCTCGGCCTGGGCGTCCGGGTCGAGGGCCTCTGCAGCAAACAGGAGCAAGGTGGTGTCGGTCGGCGCATGCATGGTGCCTCCAGATCCGTGGGCAAGAAACTCACCCCCTTGGGGCTATCGGTCGCCTTCCCCACACGTGTCGGGGTCGTCGGAGCCGGGGTCGTCGGAGCCGGGGTCGTCGGAGCCGGGGTCGTCGGAGCCGGGGTCGTCGGAGCCGGGGTCGTCGAAGCCGGGGTCGTCGGAGCCAAGGCCACCGGCACCGCCTTCGACGGCGCGCTCGGCGCGAAGGCGGACCAGGGCCTGCCGTGCGGCCTCGATGTGGTGCAGGCGCGCGACGCCGGGGATCGCCACCAGGGGGTGGGCCACGGGGGCCAGGGCGGCCTCGAAGCGGGCCTGGGTCTCGCGAGGGCGGGCCTCGATCTGCGCGATCCCCTCCAGCACCGGCTCGACTTGTCGCAGGACGCGGTCGAGCTGCTCGGACAGGTCGGCGCGAAGACGCGCCAGGCCCTCGGCCCGACTGGCACCAGCGAGCTCGCGCAGGGTGGCAGGGCACTCGTCCTTGAGCAGGCGGCCCCAGGTGGAGTCGCGGGCGTCGAGCTGGCTGCCGCCGTGCACCCACTGCCGCAGCCAGCCCAGGCGCCCCTTCACGACGACCACCGTCACCCAGGCGCGCAGGGCGGCCTGCTGGTCGGCGTCAAAGGGCGGGGGCGCGCCCTCGGGCAGGTGGCAGGGCGGGTCGATGGTCCGGCCGTCGTAGAAGCTGAAGCCGTGCTGGACCTGCTGCCAGGCCCAGTCGCGGGCGTAGCGGGCGACGGCGGCCCGGGTGCGTGCGGCCAGGCCCGGCAAGGCCACCAGCCGGGCCAGCAGGTGCTCGGGCTCGGACTCGCGCAGCACAGCGCGGAGGCGGCTGCGGGCCCGACCGCGGTTGTGGGCGACGACGGCCCAGCTGCGCTCGGCGGCGGTGGAGGCCGGCTCCGCCCACCGGTCGACCAGGCGAGAGGCCACGTGCAGGTCCAGCAGCCCGGCCAGGCGCTCCGGCTGCTGCAGCCCCGCCTGGGCCAGGTCGCGGGCCTGCAGCTGCCAGGCCGAGCCCTCACCCCAGACCAGGGCGGCGGTCGCCGGGCCGTGCCCCCGGGTCACAGCGCAGCGCGCCACCCGGTCCCAGGCCGACGCGGGCAGCGCCCGGGCCAGGGCCTCATCCGGACCCCCCCCCGCGTCCTCCAGCAGGCGCACGGCCAGCTCGCGCCACCCCGTCTCCTGCCGGCCATCGCCCAGCAGCGCGTAGAAGAAGCCCTCGCGGGCGTCGTCCAGGGCGCGGGCGCGCACGTCCTCGGGCAGTCGGCGGGCCCGGACGACGGCCGAGAAGGCGCGCAGTGCGGGGGACAGGAAGCGCTTCTCCCAGGCCGCGCGGGCGTCCCAGGGCCGACCCTCGGTCCAGCAGCGCCACAGCTCGGCCACCACCGCGTCCTCGGCTGGCGTCGCGGCCAGGCCCTGCCCTCCCCAGGGGCCACGCTCATGGGTCTCGATGCAGTCGGCGAGGAGCGCCAGCTCGGCCAGGGCCCAGGCCAGCGAGCCGGCCCCCCCGGTCGCGGCGTCCAGCTCCGCCAGGATGGACTGACCGACCGTGGCCGAGGCCCGCTCCCCGGCCAGCTCGCGCCAGCGCAGGGCCGTCGGCGCCTGGAGCTTCAGCGCCGGGTCCAGGGTCGCGGCCATAGCGCGCGGATCGGGCGCCAGCGGAGCGTCCACCAGGGCCCGGAGGAAGGAGGTCATATGGCCCGCGTCACCCGCGAAGCGCCAGCCCTGGAGCAGCGCCGCGGCCGGTCCCGGCTCGCCCCCACGCAAGGCCGCCGCAGCGGCGGGCGCAACGGCGCCGACCCTCTCGCGCTGCATCAGGAACGTCGCCGTGGACACGGCCGCGTCCTTAGCGCACCGCATCCTCGCGGGACAGGGCCGCCAGCCACGTCAAGGGCGTCAGGGCCAGGAGATCCCCTGCCTTCAACGCGATCAGGCCGTGGATCTGGCGCCCCGAGGCGTCGGGTCCCCGGTACAGGCGGGCGGTGCGCTGCAAGAAGACCTGCCCGTTCTCATCCCCGCGCATGTGCCGCCGCGACAGGTACTGATCGGTGCCGCCGACGTCCTTGTAGAGCACGACCTCGCTGGAGGACTCCGGGGCGTAGCGCCCCAGCAGCTCACCGCGGCGCAGAGGGATCCGCCGCCCGTCCTCTGGACCGCCGACCACCTCCAGCAGCTCCCAGCGCCCCCCCGGCCGGGCCCTGGGCAGCAGGAGGGGATCGACGACAGGCGGCGTGCTGTCCTGGGTGGACAGGTTGATGACGCCCCCCGAGGGCTCGGTCAGGGCCTCGGCGGCCCCGCCATCGGCCCAGGTCAGGCGCATGGTCTCGGCGCCGCAGCGACCGGTACGGGCGGGCAGGCCCAGGTAGGCGCGCACGCTGTCCGGCAGGTCGTCGATGATGGCGGTGACGAGCTGGTCGATGTTGAAGCGCAGCGGCAGGCGGGCCACCACCCGCTCCAGCCGGGCGCTCACCCGTCGCTCCGGGGCCGGGGCGGGCTGGATGCGGGTCAGCAGCTCGCCCAGCGGACGCATCCACTTCATCAGGGCGAGGTGCAGGTAGGGATCCTGCTGGCGGCGGCGCGCCACGACCAGGGCGACGTGCTCGACGCCGAGCCAGCCGTGGTCACCGGCCTCGACCAGGGTCAGGGCCTCGGACAGCAGGAGGGCGGCGTCGGGCCCCGGCCGCCAGTCCCCCGGCAGGCAGCGCCCGGCGGCGGCCCAGCTCAAGGCCTCGGCACGCCCGACGGTCAGGGACAGGCGCCACCAGCGCGCGTCGGGGAAGGGCAGGGCCAGGGCCCGCACGGCGCGTCGCCCGGCGGCCACGGCCCGGCCCACGCTGGCCCGCTCGGCGAGCTGCCGCAGCAGGCTCTCGGCAAAGGCGGCGCCGGCCTCCTCGGCCAGGCGCACGTCGCTTGCGACCACCGCGCAGGCCCCGGCGGCCAGCAGGCGCTCGGCCAGGCGGTCCGCCCGACGCGGCCCCAGTACGCCGCCCTCGCAGACCAGGACCACCACCAGGGCCGCGGTCTGCAGCCAGGGCTGCAGCGCGTGGGCGACGGTGCCCGCCCCCATGGTGCCGTCCTGGCCCAGCAGGCGCAGCTCGACGTCGACGGCCTCGCCGTGGCTCACCAGGAAGACCACGCTGGCCTCGCCCTCGACGGGGCGCTGGACCAGGGGATCCTGGGGCTCGGGCAGGCCGGCCGTGGCGCACGCGACCACGACCGCCTCGGCCAGCCGCGAGACGCCGGACTCCAGGGGATCGGCCTGCCACATGGCCGGCCGCAGGGGACGGTGGTCGGGCAGGGCCGTGGCACCCTCTCCCTGGCGCGCGATCAGGCCCAAGCCGCCGGGCTCCAGGGGGCCATCCTCGGCGCCCGTGGCCAGGCACTCCCAGGGCAGGGCCTGCAAGGCGTCGTCCCGGGCATCGACCAGGATCCCCAGGAGCTGGTCCTGGACGCGGGCCCCGCCCGCAGCCGCCGAGACGGCCTTGGCCACGGCCGTCGAGGCCTCGAGCACCCGGGCCAGCGCGCGCCCGGCCTGCTCCTCGGCGGCGGTCACCCGGGCGTCGTCTCCCGCCAGGACCATGACGGGCAGGGCCTCGGGATCCAAGGCCCGCTGGACCACGTCCAGGATCTCGCGCACGACCGCAGCGGACAAGCGCCCCTCGGCGGCGTGGCCCCCGACCGGGCCGGCCAGAACCCGCCAGCCCCCATCGAGCTCGGGCAGAACCTGCAAATGGAACGGCAACGTCATGACGAGATTGTGCCCAAGACGAGGCTCCAGGTCGAGCGACCCCGGAAAAAGACGCCTCCGACGGCCTGCTGCGCGTGCGGGTGGCCGGGGGGGGCGCGGTACCCTCTGGCGCCTCTTGGAGCCCGCCATGAGCGTGATCCTGCTGTCGCTGCTCGCCTGTACCCACGGAAAGAGCGGTCAAGGGGGCGACGACACCGGCCCCGGGAGCGACGGTGGCGCACCGGCGCCTGCCCAGCCTCTGGCCGTCACCGGCTTCGGCGCCGACGTGGCCATCGCCGCCACCGACGGCAGCGCCCAGGGCGAGCCCGCGGCCATCGCCCTGCCCGATGGCTCCATCCTGGCCTCGTGGATGGAGACCCAGTCCGATGGCCAGACCCTGTACGTGATGATGACCCGCAGCACCGACGGCGGCGCGACCTGGTCCACTCCCGTCACCGTGGACGAGGACCGCTGGGGCTGGCAGAACGACCCGCACTTCGCCTTCCTGGACGGGCGCGTCTTCTACACGTGGCTGGCCATCGAGAGCAACAACGGCTCCAAGGGCAGCATCTACTGCGTCGACTCCACGGACGGCGGCGTCACCTGGTCGGACAAGACCAAGCTGTCGACCGAGTCCGACAGCGTCGACCGCCAGTGGATGGCCCAGGGTGCCGGCAAGGTCGTCATCACCTGGGACAGCTTCCGCGGCAGCTACAACGAGGACCAGGTCTACAGCGAGTCCAGCTCGGACTGTGCGGGCTTCGCCGCCCCCGAGACCATCGTCAGCGGCGTCTTCCTCAACGGCGTGCCCGCGGTCGACACCGACGGCAATGTGTGGGTCTCCCGCAACGAGTTCAGCAACCGATCGATCCGCAACGTCATCACCGAGAAGACGAACAGTGGCTGGGTCGACGTCGAGCTGGAGTCCTACGAGTACCCGAACGGTGCCTACTACGCGATGTTCGCCGAGCACGACGAGGAAGAGGAGTCCCGCCCCGAGGCGCCGGTCGCCCAGGGCCCGAACCTGACGCGCGCCTGGTTCGACAAGAACCACGGGCGGATCCCGCGGGCCGCCGCCAACGGCACCTACACCGGCGAGTACTCGCCCATCCTGGCGGCCTCGCCCAAGGGTGGCCTGACCGCCGTCACGCTGCCGACCGAGTCCAGCGACGCCGACTTCGCCGACATCGTCTTCTACCGCCTGCGCGGCGGCGCCATCGAGAGCTCCCAGGGGCCTCGACCCTCGTTTCGGCCATCCGGCCGAAACGAGGGTCGATGCGCTTTGTTGGCGGGGGGAGGATGCCCCCCCCCGCATGCGCTAGCGCGCCCCCCCCCTCCCCGCGCCTTATGGGCGCGCGCGCCTCCGGCGCGATTCTCACCTCGATGCCATGCTGGTTCTCGACCGATTGGCCGAGTCCTGGGTCAAGTCCGCGGCGGCATCCACGTCACCTGGTACGACGGCCGAGAGGACAAGTGGCGCCTGTACGGTGCCAGCAGCGTGGACGACGGCGCCACCTGGACGGAGTACCCGGCCGGGGACAGCACCTTCCGCAGCGGCTTCGACGAGAACACCTACGCCGACTACTACTCGTGGGTGGGTCACTTCCAGGGACTGGTGACGACCGCCGACCACGTCGTGGCCATCTTCGGTGACAGTCACACGACCAACACCTCGCGCATCTACGCGGCGTCCTCGGTCAACCCCTAGGACGCGCCTGGCTCGCCCTCGACCACGCGCAGCCGGAAGGCCTCGGGGAGGTCGACGGCGGCGCGGGTGTCGAGGTCCATCATCACGAAGACCAGCTCGGCCTCGCAGGCGACGTGGCCCGAGGCGAGGTGGATCACCTGCTGGCGGAGCCGACCCAGGCGGCGGCGGGCCTCCAGCGGCTCGACGGTGACCCGCAGGGCGTCACCCAGCCGGCACTCCTTGCGGTAACGCAGCTCGATCTTGAGGATGGCCGGACCCATGCGGTCCCGGGCCACCATGTCGGGGATGGAGGTGCCACCGTGCTCCGCCCAGGCAAAGCGGGCCCACTCCATGAACTCCAGGTAGCAGACGTGGTTGACGTGACCGAACATGTCCACGTGGGTGGAGCGGACGGTGACGTCCAGGCCGGGGAAGGGCGTGGTCATGGTCACCAGTCCCGGCCCGGGTCACCGAGCAGCCCGCCCTGGCGCACCAGGCGGCCGGTCGCGACCAGGCAGGGGTGCAGCAGGCCGTCGTCCTCCCAGAAGGGCACGACGGCGCGTACCCGGGCCCGCAGCTGCTCAACCGCCGGGGCCAGGGCCAGGGGGGCGTCGGGCAGGCGCTCGCCCTGCTCAGACCAGTGCCAGCCGCGGGCCCGCAGGTCCAAGGCCTGGGCCGCCAGCAGGGCCTCGATGCCGACCACGTCGGCCGCGCACTCCAGGGCCTCCAGCGTCATGCGGGCCGCGATGGGGCCCATGGAGTTGTGATCCTCGTGGTGCTGCACCGTGGGGATCGTGTCGACGCTGGCCGGGTGGGCCAGGCCCTTGAGCTCGCTGGCCAAGCTGGCGGCGGTGTACTGGGCCAGCATGAAGCCACTGTTCAGGCCCGTGCCGGGCACCAGGAAGCTGGGCAGCCCCGGGGTGAGCTGGCCATAGGACAGGCGGTAGGTGCGCCGCTCGGACAGGGTGGCGAGCTGGGCGAGGGCGGCCCGCAGGTGGTCCATGGCCAGGGCCAGGGGCGCACCGTGGAAGTTGCCGGCCTCGACCCACTCGCCCTGACCGTCTTCGTCCACGAAGAGCAGCGGGTTGTCGCTGACCCCGTTCAGCTCGGCCTGGACGGTGGCCTGCACGCTGTCCAGCGCCTCGGCCACGGTGCCCAAGACGGCGGGCGCGCAGCGGATGCTGAAGGCGTCGGGCCGGCGGCCACCGTGCACATGAACAGAGCCCGTCAGCCAGGTGCGGAGCTGCTCGGCCACCCGCGCGCCGCCCCGGTGGCCGCGGGCGAGCTGGGGGCGGGGGTCGATGCAGCCGGCGTCGGCGCCAACGGCTTCCATGGTCATCGCACAGGCGGCGACGGCGGCGTCGAGGACCCGGCGCGCCCGGACCACCGCCACCGCGGCCAGGGCCGCCGTGAGCGAGGAGCCGTTGATGAGGGCCAGCGCTTCTTTGGGGGTGGGCTGGTAGGCCGGCAGGGTCGCGGGGCGTGCGATGAAGCCGCAGGCCACCGCCGCGATGTGGGCCATGGGGGCCAGGTCGCCGGCGGCGCCTACGCTGCCCTGGGAGGGCACCCGCGGGTGTACGCCCTGGTTCAGCATGGCGACCAGGATCTCGGCGGCCTCGGGGCGACAGCCGCTGGCGGCCTGGGCCAGGACCTGGGCCCGAGCGGCCATGGCGGCGCGGACCAGGGGGGCGGGCAGGGGCTCGCCGACGCCGGCGCAGTGGCCCAGGACGAAGGCGCGGGACAGCTCGTCGGGGGGCAGGTGCTGGGCGTGCTCGCCGACCAGCCAGCGGCGCTTGGCCTCAAGCGCGGAGGGGCCGGGCGGGGTGGCGGCGGCGTTGTCGGCCATGGCCTGCAAGGCAGCCGGCTCCAGGCGCACGGGGGCGCCGCCGGCGATGGCGTGCAGCGCGTCGGCCGTCAGGCGGGGGCCGCCCAGGGTGATGGGGCTCACCGGGTTGCCACTCACAGGGTTGCCAGTCACAGGGTTGCCAGTCACAGGGTTGCCAGTCACAGGGTTGGCAGTCACAGGGTTGGCAGTCACAGGGTTGGCAGTCACAGGGTTGGCAGTCACAGGGTTGGCAGTCACAGGGTTGGCAGTCACAGGGTTGGCAGTCACAGGGCCGGACGTCACTGGGCCACCTCGACCAGGGCCGGCAAGGCCGCCTGGAAGCCGCCCTCGGCCAGCCCCAGGGCCAGGTCCTCGATCTGGTCGCCCGGCAGGGGCTCAGCGCCCAGGGCGGCCAGCCGCGCCTCTACCCAGCGCAGGCCCTCGGCGCTGCCGGCGCCCAGGCAGCCCTCACCCTCCTCCTCGACCCGGTAGCGGAGGGCGTTGGCCGCGCCGAGCAGCTCGATGGCCACGACGCGGCGGGCGTTGTCGAGGACCCGGGCCGTCCGGCGGGCCGCCGTCGTGCTCATGGCGACGTGGTCCTCCTGGTCCTCACAGGTGGGGATCGAGTCCACGCTGGCCGGCCAGGCCAGGGCCTTGTTCTCACTCACCAGGGCGGCCGCCGTGGTCTGGGGCAGCAGCATGCCCAGGGCCGGGCGGTCCCGGGCGACCAGGGCCGTAGGCAGGCGCTGGGAGAGGTTGCCCGTGGTCAGGCGGTACAGGCGGCGCTCGGAGAGGTTGGCCAGCTCGGCGAGGGCGATGCGCAGCACGTCCATGGCCATGCCCACCGGCTCGCCGTGGAACAGGCCCGCCGAGAAGGCCCGGTTGTCCGGGTCGCGCAGGGGCAGGTCGTCGTCGGCCGGCGGGGGCAGGTCCTCGGGCAGCAGGATGACCGGGTTGTCGGTGGCGCTGTTCAGCTCGACCAGCACCTGGCGGCGGACAAAGGAGAGCTGGTCCCGGACCGCGCCCAGCACCTGGGGGGTGCAGCGCAGGGAGTAGGCGTCCTGGACCTTGTCCGGCACGCTGTCGACCAGCCGGCTGCCGGCCAGCAGGCGCCGCAGGTTCCGGGCCGTGTCGCGGGCCCCCGGGTAGGGTCGCAGCTCGTGCACGGCGGGGTGGAAGGCGCGGGTAGCGCCCCGCAGGGCGTCGATGCTCATGGCCGCCGCCAGCTCGGCCGCCAGGACCAGCCGGGCGGAGTCGTAGCAGGCCAGGGCGGCGATGGCCGTGGTGAGCTGGGCGCCGTTGGTGATGGCCAGCCCGTCCTTGGCCTGCAGCTCCAGGCGCGGGATGCCTGCCTGGGCCATGGCCTGGGCCGCCGGCATGCGCTGCCCGCCCAGCATCGCCTCGCCGTGGTCCCCCTCGGCCATCACCAGGCCCAGGTGGGCCAGGGGGGCCAGGTCACCCGAAGAGCCGCAGCTGCCCCGCTCGGGCACGACCGGCGTGACCCCGGCGGCGAGCATGGCGCAGATCGTGTCAACCAGCAGCGGCCGGCAGCCGCTGGCCCCCTTGGCCAGGGCGTTGGCCCGCAGCAGCATCATGGCGCGGACCACCGGCACCGGCAGCGGGTCCCCGACCCCTGCGGCATGGGAGCGCACCAGGTTCAGCGAGAGCCGGGCCCGCTGGTCGGCTGGGATCCGCACCCGGGCCAGGCTGCCGAAGCCGGTGTTGACCCCGTAGACCGGCTCGTCCCGGGTGCCCGCGCTGGCCACCCAGGCGTAGCTCTTCTCCATGCGGGCCCGGGCGTGGGGGGCCAGGACCACGGGTCGGCCGTGCCGCGCGACGCCGACGACGTCGACGAAGTGCAGACCGGCACCATCCAGGGCGAGGGGGGGAGCAGACATTTGCGGTGTCTAACCGGCGGCGTCGGCGGCGGGTTGACAAGGCCCAGGGCTCGTCCCACCCTGGGTGTACGCGTCCGTGGGGGGCGCACGGGAGGTGCTCCTTGCTCATGATCCTTGCCAGCCTCGCGCTCACCGGCTGCGGCGTCCGCGCCATGCCGGTCGACCTGGTCCTCCAGTCCAACATCGAGCTGCCGGACTTCGGCCCGGACACCGACCTCAAGATCCGACTCGAGTCGATGTCGCGGTCCGCCGGGGCCTCCCAGTCCGCCGACCCGAGCTGCCTGCTCGACGCCGCGGGCTGCACCATCGAGGTCGAGGCCAGCATGCTGGGCCACCTGGGTGCCTGGGGCACCATCTGGCTCGATGTGGACGGCAACGACGAGTACGTCGTCGAGCGGGCGATCCTGGACGGCGACCCCGTCGGTGTCTTCCAGGTCGACTTCTCCGAGCTGCCCTACAGCGTGCCGGTCACGCTGGATGATCCCCGGGTCGTCTTCGACGGATAGCGGGCCGTCGTCCAGGGCCGGCGGTGACGACGGCTACGAGGTTGTGTGGTGGACCCGCTTCGGGCCTTCCGGGCTGTCGCCTCGGGGAGGCCTGCCTGCGCACCCGTCGTCGCGCTGCGCGCGCCTCCAGAATGTGCGCTGGCAGGGACCCCTCGGCTGCGCCCGGCTGGCCCTTCGCTGGCGGGATCGGCTCACCGCTTCGCCGATGATGTCATCGCTTCATGGCCACGAAACAAGCGTGGTGACGGTCCCGGCACTGTTGGTTGCTCGAACACGTCGGAGCGCGACGAGCGGCCTTTACGCGACCAGACTACCGGTCTCCCAGAGTAATGGCCGCTCTCGGGGGGGGTTCAGCGGTCATTACGCGACCAGACCGGGGTCACGAAGGCCTCGGAGGCAGGGCGCACCTTGGGGGCCACACGACCGACCTGCTGGCCGCCTTGCAGCTGGCCACCGACCCCTTCGTGCCCGCCTCGCCCCCCTCCAGGCGCAGTCGCTCACGGAAGGCCAGCCGCAAGGCGTCGCGGCGGCGCGCCGCCTCCCCCCGGGGAGCACTTCCCGGTCAAGGGGATAGGGAAGGATCACTCCGACCCCCGATGCGCCGTGCTGTTCCTCTTCCTGGCATGTGTGGCGCCCCCCCTGGGCGCCTTCGACTCCGGCACCGTGCACGCCGCGGACGGGGGGGGAGACGGCGGGGGCGGCACGGTGGGCGACAGCGGCAGCCCCGCGGACAGCGGCGAGCCCGGGCCCCCGCTCGAAGATCCAACGAGCCTGCCGACCCTGGGCCTGCGCCTGCACTCGGCCGAGCACAACCCCCTGGCCATCCTGGTCTCGGCCTTCATGCCTCGCGAAGGCCAGGTCACAGCAAGGGCCTGGCTCGGGGACCAGGTCGCAGCCACCGCGACGGGCACCCTGGGCTCCCGCAACGAGCTGGCCCTGGTCGGCCTGCACGCCGAGACCACCTACCAGATCGAGGTCCGTGCCGACCTGGTCGATGGCAGCTCCGCCGAGCGTGGCATCCCCTTCACGACCCCGCGACTGCCCGCCAATGCGCAGCGTCCTGAGGTGCTGGTCAAGGACGAGAAGCCCGAGGGCCTGACCATCTACAGCATCGGCCACGGCCCCTTCAACGCCGATGACGCGCTGGCAGCCGGCGTCGATGGCAGCGGAGAGGTCGCCTGGGTCTACACCGCCGACCAGACCCTGCCGCAGCGCGACGTCACCGTGACCCGCCAGTCCGATGGAAACCTGCTGGTGATGGCCGGCGACTACCTGCGCACCATCGACCTCGCCGGGCGCACCCTGGCCGAGGTGCGGGCCGACGCGGCCGACCTGCCGGGCTTCCACCACGCGGCCTGGCGCCTGGACGACGGCTGGGCCGCCCTGACCTGGGAGGAGCGGACCCTGCCCGTGCCAGGGCTGGGCGACCACCTGGTGGTCGGCGACGTCCTGGTCGAGCTGGACGAGGCCGGCAACGTCCGCTGGCGCTGGTCGACCTTCGACCACCTGGACACCAGCCGCTTCCCCGACGTGCTGTCGACGTCGCCCTCGCTGCTGGACTACGACGCCGCCGACTGGACCCACAGCAACGCCATCGTGCTGTCGGCCGACCGCAGCGCCTGGCTGCTGTCCATTCGCAGCCAGAACTGGATCGTGCGCATCAACCGCAGCACCGGCGACATCGACTGGACCATGGGCGAGGACGGCGACATCGAGCTGACCACGGGCACCTGGTTCAACAGCCAGCACGCCCCCGAGCGCGAGCCGGACGGCTCCCTGCTGGTCTTCGACAACGGCACGACCCGGCTGGGCAGCAGCCTGGGGACCCGCGTGGTCCGCTACACCCAGGACGAGGTCACGCGCACAGCCGCAGAGGAGTGGTCCCTGGACCTGGGCGTCGACGTGGACCACATGGGCGACGTCGACCTGCTGGACGACGGGCACATGCTGATCTGCCTGGGCTCGATCCTGGCCCCGGGCCAGCCCGAGGGCACCTCGGAGCTGCGGGAGATCGACCCGAGCACCGGCACGACCCTGTGGGCCGTGCACCTCCCCCGCGAGTCCTTCGCGGCGGAGCGGGTGCCGCTGCCCTGAGAGCCTGTCAGGCACCGCGACGAGGTCCGCCCTGCTCTTGTTCCTCCTGGCCTGCACCGCGCGACCGACAGGCCAGCGCCCGCCCGACGCCGACACGGGCAGCCCCACCGACTCCGGTGGCCCCGACGGCGGCAGCCCCGACAGCGGCAGCCCCGGTGACGGCAGCCCCGACGGCGGAGCCTGGCCCCCCCTGCGTGACCTGGACATCGGCCTTCAGGCCGCCCGGCACAACCCCCTCGCCGCGCTGGTGACCGTCCGCGCGGTCGAGCCGGTGCAGGTGAGCGCCACCGCCTGGGAAGGAGGGCGGGCCGTCGCCACCGCCACCGCCACCGCCGAGCCGGCCGGCCGCAGCGAGCTGGCCCTGGTCGGCCTGCACGCCGACACCCGGTACTGGATCGAGGTCCAGGCCGAGCTGCCCGACGGCAGCACCCGCCAGCGCCGGCTGCCCTTCACCACCCCCTCCCTCCCCGCCAACCTGCGCCCGCCCACGGTGCAGATCGCCGAGATCGAGCCCGCGGGCCTCACGGTCTACAGCAACGGCTCGGGCCCTTTTCAGCCCGGGGACGCAATGCTGGCCGGGGTCGATGGCAGGGGCGAGGTGGCCTGGGTCTACACCTCGGACCAGGCCCTGCCCGAGCGGGACGTCAGCTTCGACCGCCAGCCCGACGGCGCCCTGACGGTCGTGACCGGCGAGTACCTGCGCACCATCGACCTCGCCGGGCGCACCCTGACCGAGCTGCGGGCCGTGGACACCGAGCTGCCGGGCTTCCACCACGCCGCCTGGCGCCTGCCCGAGGGCTGGGCCGTGCTGAGCTGGGAGGAGCAGACCCTGACCACCCCCGCCGGCGCCGACCAGCTCGTCGTCGGTGACGTCGTCGCCGAGCTCGACGACAGCGGCGCCGTCCTCTCCCGCTGGTCCACCTTCGACCACCTCGACACCTCCCGCTTCCCCAACGTCCTGTCGACCAACCCCTCCCTGCTGGACGACCGGGGCCTGGACTGGACCCACGCCAACGCCCTGCTCCCCTCTGCCGACGGCCAGGGCTGGCTGCTCTCGCTGCGCAGCCAGAGCTGGATCCTCCAGTTCGACCGCAGCAGCGGCGACCTGGACTGGGTGCTCGGCCAGGACGGCGACTTCAGCCTGAGCGGCGGCACCTGGTTCGACGCCCAGCACGGCCCCGAGCGCGAGGACGACGGCAGCATCTGGGTCTTCGACAACCGCACCACCCGCCTGGCCGGCGACGACCAGTCCCGGGTCGTGCACTACGACCTGGACCAGGCCGGGCGCACCGCCACTGAGCGGGAGTCCCTGCCTCTGGGGGTCTCTGTCGACCACCTGGGGGACGTCGACCTGCTGGACGACGGCCACCTGCTGGTCTGCGTCGGGGCCATCTCGTCCAAGACCACCATGCACGGCACGGCCGAGCTGCGCGAGCTGGACCCCACGACCGGCGAGCAGCTGTGGGTCATCGAGCTGCCCGAGGAGTCGTTCTCGGCCGAGCGGGTGCCGCTGCCCTGAAGGCAGCGGCGCTACCAGGCGCCCCCATAGAAGGAGTAGACGGCCCCTGGCCAGCCAACCTCGCTGGCGAGCGCGGCGCCAGCGAGCCAGTCGTCGTGGCCGTCCGCGTTCAGGTCGATCGCACCGCAGAGGGAGCCGCCGAAGGTTGGGAAGAGCCCGAAGCCGTCACCGCCATGCGTGCCGTCCACCTCGAGGATCGCGTCGTCCGGACCCAGCGTGCCCTGGAGCGGCCCTCGAAACACATAGGCCCGCCCTTGGCCGTCGTACAGTCCATCCCCGTCGCCGCTCGCCTGGGCCACCACGATCAGCTCGCGGTGCCCGTCTGCGTCCATGTCGCCGCCATCGGCCATGCCGGTCCCAAAGGCCAGGTCGGGCTCATTCCCGCCGAGAAGCTGCACCTCGGCCACGTCAGCGACCGGTCCGCGGTAGGCCACCGCCGAGCCGGCGACCACGTAGGCGGCACCCGAGGTGCTGGCATCGCGGTCCTCCCAGGGAGAGCCCAACAGCAGCTCCGGCAGCCCGTCGTCGTCAAGATCCGCGGCGGCCTCAGTGGCGCGGCCCAGGAGCGCTTGGGGCTCGTTCCCTTCGATGCGTCCGTCCGCGTCGGCCAAGGAAGCCCCCCCGGTCAGGGGGCCCAGGACCAAGTAGGCGTACCCCGGCCCCAGGCCATCAGAGCGCCACCCCCCGTCCGCCGTGGCGGCGACCTGGGAGCCGCCGGAGCGGGCAGATACCGCCAGGTCCGCGATCCCGTCCCCGTCGAAGTCTGCCGTCGCCATGTCGCCCCACATGGTCCAGCACCGCTGCTCTCCGGCATAGCCCGCGTCACGGTCGTCGATGGCCCGGGTTGACAGGCGGTCACCGTTCACGACGATGACCCCTCCAAACCCGTCATCCCGACACCCGTCCGGCCAGCCAAGAACGACGTCCGGAACACCATCTCCCGTCGCGTCTGTAGCGATGCGCACCGCGATGCCCACCGTCATCTGGGCTCGGGGCCCGGACAGGTAGGCATCCCCGACAGTGTCAATGTCACCGCCTTCGAGTTGGGGCCCGTACACCACCCATGCCCCGCCATTGCGCTCAGAGTGAACGCCCATCTCCGGCATCCCGATCAACAGGTCGGTGACCCCATCCTGATCCAGGTCACCGACGTCCAGGGCCCAGCCAAAGTCGGCGTCATCCACCGACTCCGTCCACGTCCAGTCTGCCCGTGTGTCGATGAGCTGACCCGATCCAAACCGCCGTGGATCGACGAAGTACACCGCGCCACGCCCAATGCTCTCGACATCGGGCTGCCACAATGGGGCGCCGATGGCCAGGACCGGGCCGTCGCCCCCCCAGTCTGGCAGGACCCGGATGGACCGCCCCACACCTTGGGTCAGCTCGTCCCCTGCCAGGTAGCCCCCGCCCGAGGTCGCCAGCAGCGTCCCCGTGCACCCCACCTCGGCGCCATCACAGTCCTGATCCACCCCGTCCCCGCAGACCTCCGTCGCGCCGGGGTGGACCCGCATGTTGGCGTCGTCGCAGTCGTCCCCGTCCGGCGCCGCCGCGTAGCCATCCCCATCGGCATCGACAGCGGTGGAGCCCGAATCGACGGCACCACCGGAGTCCAGGGCAAGCCTGGGCCCCCCGGGGCCGCCCGCGCAGGCAAGCAGAAGCGCGACCAGCATGAGGGGGCTCATCAGTACAGGTACTCCTCAGTAGGGCAGGTGGGAGCGGGCACAATCGGCCCCCAGCAACTCACAACCACATCTGCATTGCAGTAGTCCAGGTCCACGCCACCGTCGGCCGCGTCACCGGCGCCGGTCTGGTCGTAGAGTCTGTCCTCCCCCGCGTTCCCGTACATCAGGTCATTGTCCCCGCCACCACCGCAGACGAGATCGCCGCCAGGACCACCGTACAGGGTGTCGGCGTTGTCGCCGCCATCGATGGCATCGTTGCCATCGTCACCGCTGACAACGTCGTCGCCCTCACCAGCATGGATGGTGTCCGCGCCGGCCCCACCGTAGATAGTGTCGTTGCCCTCGTAGCCGTAGATGTGGTCGTCCCCGGCGTTGCCGTCGAGCAGGTCGTGGTAGGTGGTGTCCGACACATCCTTGGAGCCGTAAATCACATCATCACCGTCGCCGCCGATGGCGTGGCCCAGGATGGAGGTTCCGATACCAGGCGCCTTCGCCAGCCAGCAGTCGAACGAACTCTCCTCGGTGACCCACCTGTACCAGAACGAAAGCTGGTCGCTCGTGCTCGTGTCATCGCGCCCAACCAGCCAGAGCTGGTTCAGCGTGCTGGCCTGCGAGTCGGTCACATCGCAGTAGAACTTGACGGGACTTGACCCAGGACTCGGCCAATCGGTCGAGAACCAGCATGGCATCGAGGTGAGAATCGCGCCGGAGGCGCGCGCGCCCATAAGGCGCGGGGAGGGGGGGCGCGCTAGCGCATGCGGGG
>Ga0100377_1001967_pt1 | contig 17419 bp, 18 predicted proteins | sample CryGeymeta201501_FD_83664 | JGI IMG/M metagenome (GOLD analysis project Ga0100377, IMG submission 83664) | Groundwater microbial communities from Crystal Geyser aquifers in Utah, USA - Crystal Geyser metaG 2015-01 | ecosystem: Environmental > Aquatic > Deep subsurface > Groundwater | place: USA... | reverse complement strand
TAACATAATTTGCAAGATTTTATACCTTAAAAGTACAAAACTTGGCAATTTTAATCAAGCAAATTATCATATAATTTATTAACAATCAATATGTTAAATACTTTTTAAGGAGCGACTATTTAAAGTGCGGCAATACTTTATCTCTGCACCCAATTGTTTTAATTCATCAAAATAGTTGTACAAGCTACTTTTTGAAATACCTAGTCGGTTGGCAATCTCATCGGGTGTGCCTTTAAATTGCTTTTTTATTAATTGGTGTACTTTGGTAAGCTGGTTATACTTTTGTATCATACTCGTTAAAATTTTAATCTTGTTTGTAGAGAGCTCCTTATCTTAAATTGAGATTTTTTAAAATAGTCTCAATTTTAACAGAGATATTTTACACACCCCTTAATCCCCCCTCAAGAGGGGAGGTTATTATCAATTTAATTACTTCATCGGCAATAATACTTGCAGCATCAGTATATGCCATTTTAGCAACATTAGTGGCTATTTTTTTCTGTTCTTGTTCATCTTTTATCAAGTTAATTAAAACTGGAATTAACTGTTCTTTTGCTTCCACATCTTTAACTATTATTGCTGCATTATAATTGACTAATGCCATGGCATTTTTTGTTTGATGATCTTCTGCGGCACTCGGTAAAGGGACAAAAATGGTAGGTTTTGCAGCGATGCTTAATTCAGAAACTGACATTGCTCCTGCTCTTGAAACTACTACATCTGCCACCGCATAAGCATAATCCATTTTACTAATAAACGGCATTGTTTTTACTCCTTTATTTGCAACTCTAGCAACTGCGGCGTTGGCTTCGTTTACATACAAATTTCCTGTTTGCCAAACTAACTGTATGTCATTTTTTACAATTTCTTCTAAACCAGCATCAATACTCTGATTGATTGTTCTGGCTCCTAAACTGCCTCCAACCACCAAAACTGTTTTTTTAGTAGCATCCAAATCAAAATGTTCAATGCCCCTTGCTCTTTTTGCTTCTAAATTTTTAATGTCTTGTCGGACTGGATTTCCTGTTAACATTATTTTTTCTTTAGGAAAAAATCGCTCCATATTGGCATAAGCCACACATATTCGTTGAACTTTTTTTGCTAACATTTTATTGGTAATTCCTGGAAAAGAATTTTGTTCCTGCAATAAAGCAGGTATTCCTTTATTAGTTGCCACTTTTAATAATGGTCCACTTGCATAACCACCAACACCGACAACTACATCGGGTTTAAAATCGTTAACTATTTTTTTTGCTTTTAGCAAACTGGCAATCACTTTAAAAGGAACTTTAAAATTTTGAAAAGTTAACCTTCTTTGAATGCCCATAATTGGTAATCCAATAATATCGTAACCAGCAGCAGGAACTTTTTCCATTTCCATTTTTCCTAAAGCACCAACAAAAAGGATTTTAGCAGTTGGGTATTTTAATTTTATGGCATTTGCAATTGCAATAGCTGGAAAAATATGTCCTCCAGTTCCACCTCCACTTATGATGATTTTATACTGCTGCATTGACGTTGAAAGATTTTTCTGATGCTGTATTTCTGCTTACACTTAAAATAATTCCGATGGCTAAACAAGTAAACCAAATGGAAGTTCCTCCCATACTAACTAATGGAAGCGGCTGCCCAGTTACAGGAAATAAGTTGACGGCTACCGCCATATTTATCATGGCTTGAAAAACCAAACTAAATGATAGCCCAATCACTAAAAAAGTTCCAAAAGATTTTTCGGAATGCTGTGCAATTCTTATCGACCGATAGAATAAAATTAGGTACAGAAAGATAACAAAAAAACCGCCAGCAAGCCCATATTCTTCAATAATGATGGCATAAATAAAGTCGGAATATGGATGAGGCAAAAAATTTCGTTGTGTACTTTTTCCAAGTCCTTTGCCAATATAGCCTCCTGTTGCAATTGCAATTTTTGCTTGGTCTGCTTGATAATTACCTTCGCTATCTCCTTCAATAAAAGATTCTATCCGACTATTCCACGTTCCTAAACGAGGTAATAAATCAGGATTTGCTTTTGCTATTAATAACATTAATAGTAATGAACCAACTGCAATCGCAATCAAATAAAAGATGTATTTCATACTGACTCTACCAATAAACATAATAATTAGCGAAGTGGTAAAAAGCATTAGTGCAGTTGAAAAGTTAGCAGGCAATATTAATCCGCAAACAATTAACACTGGGAGCATAATGGGGACAAAAGCAGATTTAAAATCTTTGATGTTATCTTGTTTTTTATACAATAACCGGGCTAGATACATGATTAACGCTAGTTTTGCTAAATCGGAAGTTTGAAAGGTTTGGTCAATAACAGGAATAACCAACCACCTACTTGCATCGTTTATGTTGGCTCCTGTAAATAAGGTTAATAATAATAAAGGAATAGAAATAAATAAGGCTATTTGAGATATTCTGGAGTAATATTTATAATTTAATTGATGTGCCAATAACATTAACCAAAATCCTATAAATAAAATAAATGAATGTTTGAAAAGGTAATATAAGGTATCGCCATCTTTGTATTTGTAAGCTAATGTTACGATGGAACTATATACTGCCAAAATAGAAAAAATAGCCAACAATAAGACTACAGCCCAAACTACCTTATCCCCTTTTATATATTTTTCAACAAATGACATTTTTGCTTAAACCTTAATTGAATTGATGATTGCTTTTGCCGTATTTTCATCTTCTTTTGGAATACAGATGACATCGCGGAAAAAACCTGCTCCTAATTTTGCAAAACGTGCAGCTTCTTCAAAAGTATTTGCAGCCAACAAGAGTAAGTTTTCATCTTTAAATCGAAAAAATGCTGTGTTTACATCTCCACCAATAATAATAATTTGATTCACACAGACTCCAATAATGCTTATTCCGTTGGTTAAAAATTTTTCTAAATGGTTTTCATCGATAATTATCACACATTTCTCTACTTGAGAACATCTATCTATTAAATCATCGATGGCACAATAGTAAAATTGCTGTCCAGATATGTTGCCTAGCAGTTTCATCTACAAAGCTCTTACTGCTTTTTTAAATTGTTGACCTCTGTCTTCATAATTGTCAAACAAATCGAAGCTTGCACACGCTGGAGACAATAGCACAGTATCTCCTTGAACTCCGAATTGGTAAGCTAATTTTACAGCTTCTTGAGCACTTTCAGCATCAACAATATTTTCAATAATTCCTTTAAAAGCTTCATGTATCTTTGTATTGTCTTTTCCTAAACAAACAATAGCTTTTACTTTATCGGCAACTAATTGTTCTAATATTTGGTAATCATTCCCTTTATCAACACCACCAACTATCCAAATTAATGGATGTTGAAAGCTTTCTAAGGCATACCAAGTTGAGTTAACATTGGTTGCTTTTGAATCGTTAACAAAAGTAATTCCATGAACTTTTCCTACTTCTTCTAGTCGGTGTTCAATGTTTTGAAAGTCTGTTAAACTTTCTCTGATAATGTCTTTTTTAAGCTCCAGTACTTTACCTGCTATTCCTGCTGCCATAGAATTGTAAAGGTTGTGCTTCCCTTGTAGTGCTAATTCTTGAATTGTCATTGTATATAATTTATTATTAGTGTTTATTATTAAATTTTCTTTATTGCTATAAGCTCCATTGGAGGTTACTGTTTTTATGCTAAATGGATGTTTTATTCCTTTGTAATTATCTATTCTCTTCATAATTTCTTCATCATCATAACAGTAGATAACATGATCGGAATCGGTTTGATTTTGTAAGATTCTAAACTTAGATTCTACATAATTTTCAAACTGGTAATCGTATCTATCTAAATGATCTGGGGTAATGTTCAGAATCATAGCAATATCTATATGAAAATCAAACATTCCATCGAGCTGAAAACTGCTTAATTCCAACACATAGATTTGTTTATCGTCCTCCGCAACTTGTTTTGCTAAACTATCTCCGATATTCCCAGCTAATCCAACATTTAACCCTGCTTTTTTGAGTAGATGGTAGGTTAACAATGTTGTGGTGGTTTTTCCATTACTTCCTGTAATTCCAATAATTTTTGCTTGAGTATATCTGCCAGCAAATTCTATTTCGGAAATTACAGCAATACCTTTTTCTTTTAATTGTAAAATCAAAGGAGCTGTATCTGGTATTCCAGGGCTTTTCACCACTTCTGTTGCATTCAGAATTTTAGCTACCGTATGCTTTTCCTCTTCCCATTCAACATCAATATTTATAAGAACATTTTTGTATTTCTCTTTTATCTTTCCTTTATCAGAGACAAATACCTCAAACCCTTTTTTCTTAGCCAACATAGCCGCTCCAACTCCGCTTTCTCCACCACCTAATATGACCAATCTTTTATTCACTTTATCTTAACTTTAAGGTTACAAAGGTTAGTAGTGCTAGCATTATCCCAATAATCCAAAACCTAGATACAATTTTGGCTTCGTGCATGTTTTTCTTTTGAAAATGATGATGCAATGGAGCCATCAAAAACACTCTTTTCCCTTCTCCAAATCGCTTTTTGGTATATTTGAAATAACCTACTTGAATCATTACTGATAGGTTTTCCACTAAAAATATTCCGCACAACAAGGGAATTAATAATTCCTTTCTGACTGCAAAAGAGAAAACTGCTATTATTCCGCCTAAGGCTAAACTTCCAGTATCGCCCATAAAAACTTGGGCAGGATAGGAGTTGTACCATAAAAAGCCTATGCAACCTCCAACAAATGCTGCAATAAATATTACCAACTCACCAGAATTTGGGATGTACATAATGTTTAGATAATCAGCAAAAACGGTGTTACCCGAAACGTAAGCAAAAACTGCCAATGTAACTCCGATAATGGCTGAAGTTCCTGTTGCCAAGCCATCTAAACCATCTGTCATATTGGCTCCATTAGAAACTGCTGTGGTAATGATGATAACGATAAGAATGAAAACAATACCACCTAACAAATAAGAATATTGACCAGCCCAACTGGTGAGTGATGAATAATTAAATTCATTGTTTTTCATAAATGGAATGGTAGTAACCGTAGATTTTACTTCTTCCCAAGAGTAATTAGTCTCAGATTCTTGAACCTCGTCGTTTTGAAGCTCATAACTTACGTGGGTTGGAGCATTATCATTAAATGTTTTTTGTTTCACCACAACATCTTCATTAAAATAAAGTAAACATCCTACAATAATTCCTACACCAACCTGTCCCATTATTTTAAATTTCCCTGCGAGCCCTTGCTTATTCTTTTTAAAAACTTTTATGTAATCATCTATAAACCCAATTAATCCAAGCAAAATGGTAGCTATTATCATTAAAATAATGTAGATATTATCCAATCGAGCAAATAATAACGTGGGAATTAAAATAGATGCTAAAATGATTAATCCACCCATTGTTGGCGTTCCTTGTTTTTCAATTTGACCTTGTAAACCTAAATCCCGAACAATTTCTCCAACTTGTAACAATTGCAAATGTTGAATAATTTTTTTGCCAATTATCATGGATATGATTAGCGAACCTATTAAAGCAAATGCTGCTCTAAATGTGATGTATTGAAACACACCTGCTCCAGGCACATCTAATTCTTGTAAGTATGTAAATAAATAGTATAACATTATTAATGTGTAGATTGTTTGATTTGTAGATGTGCAAATTGTTTGCTATAAGTCTCTATTTTTTTCATTTCTTATTTTTTTGATAATGCTATTATTTTTCCTAAAACCTTCTTTATGCTCAATATTTCTTCTACTAATTCTTCTGTGTTTGGATAAGATTTAGCTTTATTGCATAGCCTTAACCAATAATCTGTTTCTTCAGTTTCCTTAGCAGCAATCTTTAACTTATGAATAAAATCTGCTCTACTTTCCGAGCTTTGAGCTTCCCATATATTTACTCCAATACTTGTCCCTGATTTCAGCAACTGTTTTGCTATAACATATTTCTTTTTTTCTTCAAGCACTCCTACAAATTCAATTACTTTCAAAGCAAATGAGAATGTTAAATCAACAATAAGGTTCTCTTTCTGTTCTACCATTATCTATAATTTTTATAGCTCTTCATTTTCCCATCTTCACCTTTTCTCATCAACTCATTTGCACATTTCAACACCTTCATATTATTTCAAAAGTTTCACTCAATATTTTCATATCATCAAAGGGTAATTTTATTCCTTTTATTTCTTGGTATTTTTCGTGACCTTTTCCTGCAATTAAAATGATATCTCCTTCATTGGCTAAGGAGCAAGCTGTTTTGATGGCTTCTTCTCTATTTACAATTGCCAATACTTTTTTAAAGTGAATACCCTCCACACCAACACGCATCTGGTTAATAATTTCTTCTGGGTCTTCCGATCTTGGATTGTCGGATGTTAAAATTATTTTATCACTCCAATCGCAAGCAATTTTTGCCATTATTGGTCTTTTTGCTTTATCTCTATCGCCACCACATCCAACGAGTGTAATTAATTTTTCATTTCCTGTTCTGATGTCATTGATAGTTGCTAAAACATTTTGTAAGGCATCTGGTGTATGAGCATAGTCCACAATACCAGCTATATTATTCTGAGATTTTACATATTGAAATCTTCCTTCAACTGCTGTTAAATTGCTGATAGCAGTAAGAACTGTTAATTTATCCTGACCGAGCAAAATAGCTGTTGCGTAAATTGCCAATAAATTGTAAGCATTAAATCTGCCAATAAGTTTGGTCCATACTTCGCTTCCATCAATATTTAACTGCATACCAGAAAAATCACTTTCAATGATTTTACATGAAAAATCGGACATACTTTTAAGCGAATAGGTAGCTTTTTGTGCTTTGGTGTTTTGCAACATTACCATTCCATTTTTATCATCCTTATTTACCAAAGCAAAAGCAGTTTCGCTTAAACCATCGAAAAATTGTTTTTTTGCTTTCACGTATTCATCAAATGTTTTGTGATAATCTAAATGATCGTGTGTAATATTGGTAAATACCCCTCCAATAAAATTCAATCCTGAAACCCGATGTTGATGAATGGCATGTGAACTCACCTCCATAAAACAATATTCGCAACCTTCGGAAACCATATATCTTAACAAAGCATTTAGCTGAATGGCATCTGGTGTGGTATGTGTGGATGGAATGTTTTCTATTCCTACTTTGTTAACTACAGTAGAAAGTAATCCTGATTTATTTCCTAATTGAGTAAATAAATCGTATAAAAGTGTTGCTGTTGTGGTTTTACCGTTGGTTCCAGTTATTCCTATTAGTTTAATTTCTGTTGCAGGATTATCGTAGAAATTAGCTGCAATTATTCCTAAAGCCAAACTACTATCTGCTACTCTTACATAAGTTACATTTTCTTTAAATTGACTAGGTAAAATTTCACAAACAACAGCAATAACTCCATCTTCGATTGCTTTATCGATGTATTGGTGCCCATCTACTTGAGTGCCTGAAACTGCTATAAAAAGACTAGATTTTTCAATAGTTCGCGAATCAAAACATATCTTTTCAATAGTCAAATGAGTTGAGCCAACAACCTCAATAATCCCTATTTTATAAATGATATCTTTTAATAGTTTCATGATGCTAATTCCAATATTATTTTTTCGCCCTTTATTATTTTATTACCTGGCAAGACAGATTGATTAATAACTGCTCCATTGCCTGTAAAACTTACTCTTAATCCTTGATTTTCTAGAATATAAATAGCATCTCTAATGCTCATTCCTGTTACATCAGCAACATAAATGGGAGCAATATTTTTCTTGTCAATTTTTACTTCTTTTTCGCTAGTAGTTACTTTCGCCCATTTGGGAGTATTGCTCGAAAGAATTGTCTTTACATGAAGCGTAGAGTATATTTTTGATAAATCTGAGTAATAACCATTTTTTGCAACTGGAATTCGAGATGCTGCAAAACTTTCTTTGGTTTTTAGTTCTTCATGAATTTGTATGCTACTTGCATAAACTTTATCGGCTACTTCTTTAAATATTGGACCAGCTACTAAATTTCCATAATACACATTTTGAGTAGGTGCATTGATGACAACAATGCAAGAATATTTAGGTTTATCCGCAGGAAAATAACCAACAAAAGAAGCTTGGTGGCTTACTTTAGCTTCGTATTTATAGCCATATTTATCGTTTGCAATTTGTGCAGTTCCTGTTTTTCCAGCAATTTTATAGACTGCGTTTTTTAGGTTTCTTCCTGTTCCTTCTTCTACTACACCTTCCAACATTTCTTTTGCCATTTGAATGGTTTTTTTGGAGCAGATGGAATTATTAATAACTACGGTATCGTAATGTTTAATTAATTTTCCTCGTTGACGAATTTCTTTTACAAATTTTGGCTTCACCATTTTACCGTCATTGGCAACAGCATTGTAAAAAGTTAAAATTTGTAGCGGTGTCATTTGTACTTCATATCCAATAGACATCCAAGGCAAAGAAATTCCTGACCATGTTTGGCTATCTGTACTTTTTATAAATGGAGAGGATTCACCAGCGATTTCTATTCCTAATTTTTTATTCAAATCCATTTTGTAAAGCCGATCTATAAATTCCTGTGGCTTTGCTGAATAAACTCTGTTTATCTCTTTTGAAATGGCAACATTCGAAGATTTCATAAAGGATTCTTTAATAGAAATAGTACCATAACCACCTTCGTGAGAATCTCTCATCACAGCATCATAAAACTTAGTTGTTCCATTCTCGGTATTTACCCGATTATTCAAATCCAAGTAACCATCTTCAAAAGCAGCCATTAAGGAGGCAAGTTTAAATACCGACCCTGGTTCAGTGCTTTCTCCAATCACATAATTATAACCTTCATAATAAGTGCCATCGATATTTCTTTTTAAATTGGCAATTGCCTTCACATCACCAGTAGCAACCTCCATCATCACCACACAACCATGGTCTGCCTGATGAGTTTCTAATTGTTTTAACAAGGCATGTTCTGCAACATCCTGAATATTAATATCAATCGTGGTATAAATATCACTACCATCTTCCGATTCTTTACCATTATTTTCATCAATAGGCATCCAAACTCCGCCTGCAATTTTTTGCATCCACTGCTTTCCGTTAACTCCAGTTAGCTCTTTGCTATAAGCTCCTTCTAATCCAACAGGCTTTAGCCCATCTCGTTCGTAGCCAATTGTTCTTGAAGCTAAAATATTAAAGGGGTTTACCCTTCTATTTTGTTGGGTATAAATAAAACCGCCTTTGTATTTTCCATTTCTAAAAATTGGAAATTTTTTAATTCTTTTTAAATCGGTGTACTTTACATTTCTTCTAATTAATTGGTAACGAGCCCCTTTTTTTCGTGCAGTTTTTAATGCTGTTAAATATTGCCATTTTGTTTTTTCGGGATATAATTTGGATAACTCAAAGGCTAAAGAATCTACATTTTCATTAAAATACCCATCGGTTAAGGCGTTGGTGTTGGCATCAAATCGAATTTCATACTTTGGTATAGAGGTCGCTAACAAACTTCCATCAGCTGCATAAATATTTCCTCTTACCGCATCAATCTCTTTAAATGTACGCGTCAAAGATTCTTCTTTCTCTTTCCACTTGTCTCCTTGTATAATTTGTAGATTAACTGTTTGCCCGATAATAATGATGGCAAAAAGGCAAACCATCCCATATATCAGATATACTCTAGAAAAAATGGTTTGCTTGTTATCTTTCATTTTAATTGAATTGATTTATTTTCTCCATATCACGTTCATCAACTACTATTTTTGTTGGAGGAATAGTTGACTCTTTTATTCCAAGAATTTCAGTTGCCTGAGCTACTTGCGATTGTTTACTCTTATAATTCAAATCTGATTTTAGGGTAATGTATTCCGATCTTAACTCCTTTAATTCATTACCAACTTTGTATAAATCTCTCACCGTTCTTTCGGCATAATATCCATTGGCGATATAAAGAATTCCCATAAATGTTAAAAAGAAAATAAATGGTAAAGATTTGATTACCACATCTTTCGATAAAAAACTTCCTGAAAATATATTCGCCAACGATTTAGAAACTTTACCAGTTTCTGGTTTTGATTCTATTGTATTTTCTTCTTGTTTAAAACTGTTCACTTTTTCATTTACAATTTTTCGGCTATTCTAAGTTTTGCACTTCTAGACCTATTGTTATTTTTTATTTCTTCCTCGCTTGGAAGAATTGGTTTTCTATTTATTTGCTTAAACTTTAATTTTGGGTTTCCATAAAAATCTTTTTCCAACTCTCCTTCAAACTTTCCCATCTTAAAAAAATTCTTTACAAGCCTGTCTTCTAATGAATGATAGGTTATTACTGACAATCTACCACCTTGCTTTAACACTTCATAGCTTTGTTCAAGCATATCTTTCAAAGCTCCTAGTTCATCATTCACCTCTATCCTTAATGCCTGAAAAACTTGTGCTAAAAACTTGTTTCTCAATTTTCCAGGAACAAACTTTTCAACGATGTCAATCAACTCTTGAGTTTTTTTTATCCTTCCAGCTTCTCGTTGATTTACAATTTCGAACACCAACTGCTTCGAATTTTTTATTTCCCCATACTCTTTAAAAATTCTTATCAACTCTTCTTCTGCATATTCGTTAATGACTTTTTCAGCCGTTAAACTATTGCTTTGATTCATTCTCATGTCTAAAGGACCATCAAAACGAATCGAAAACCCTCTTTCTCCTTCATTAAATTGGTGAGAAGAAACTCCCAAGTCAGCTAGAATACCATCCACAGGAATTGCCTGATAAAATTTTAAGTAATTTTTCAAATAACGAAAGTTCTGTTTCACCAACTCAAACCGATTATCAACAATATTGTTGGCTACTGCATCTTTATCCTGATCAAAGCCAAACAACTTCCCTTTTTCCCCTAATCTTTTTAAAATCTCTTTCGAATGACCACCACCTCCAAATGTTACATCAACACATGTTTCGTCATTCTTTATAGTTAAGCCATCAACCGATTCTTTTAGCAAAACTGGATTATGATACTCCATTTTCATCCTGATTTTCTGAACTTCTGCCCATCACTTCTTCTGCTAATTTTGCAAACTCATCTGGCTCATCAGTCAACAAGCCATGATAAGTTGCTGCATCCCATATTTCTATTCTGTTGCCATAAGCGAACAACACCACATCCTTGGCAACACCTGCATAATCCAACATTCTTTTTGGAAACAAAATTCTACCAGTAACATCCAAACCTAACTCCGATGCACCGCGATAGAAATAGCGAATAAATTCTCTATTCTTTTTTACATATTGGTTGAGCTTATTGACCTCAGCACTGATGTATTCCCAATCGTTTTTTGGATACAACACCAAACATTTTTCAAAACCTCGGTTCATTACAAATCGCTCCTGAGCAGATGGGTCCAACTGCTTTCTTAAGTTGGAAGGAAGCATCAATCTTCCTTTTGCATCCAACTTACATTCGAATTCGCCTATAAAATTTGTTATCGCCATCCGCTAGCTATCAAGCTATTAGTTTTTTAAAACGTAAAAATAATTCATTTTTTACCACTTTTTACCACTTTTTACCACTTGTTAATAACTTTTAAACGATTTGAATGAAATATGGTTGCAATTCCTTGCCACCAAAAAAGGTTTTCAGGTGGGAGATTTTATTCACAAAGTCAAAAAAAAAGAATTGCCTATCGGAGAGTTTGAACAGAACTTGTTCGAAATAATGCCTTTAGAGGTTTGTAAACTTTCAAGAAGGGGAAGAAGTAAAATCTGTAAAGAAGATTTTCACTCCTCTCCAGATAAAGATTTTTGTGCTTCCCAACAAATGTATTTTTATGGGTATAAATTACATGCAACTTGCTCTGTTAATGGAATTTTTAAAAGCATAGACATTAGTAAAGCATCCATTCATGATGTTCATTATTTAAAAGATATAAAGCAACAATTATCTAACTGTGTATTGCTTGGTGATAAAGGATATTTATCAGAAGAGGTGCGACTTGATTTATTTGAAACTGCTCAGATTAAACTTGGAGTGCCAATGAGGATAAACCAAAAAAACTACAAAAAACAACCCTACATTTTTAGAAAATCCAGAAAGCGAATAGAAACGCTTTTCTCTCAATTGTGCGACCAGTTTATGATTAGAAGAAACTATGCTAAAAGTTTCCTTGGTTTTAAAACTAGAATCTTATCTAAGATTACCGCTATGACAGTCATTCAATACATTAACAAGTTCCTTTTTGATAGAAACATTAACAACTTAAAAATTAATATTTGCTAAATGCACTACGAATCATTAAAGTAAAAAATTAAAACGAACAAAACAAATTTATTTTTTATATATGCTCTATGGTTTACACACACTTTAAAATAAATAAGTACTTTTGAACCTAGTAAATTTGAACTTACAAAATGGAAACAATAGAAGAAAAAGATTACAACACTAGAAGAAACCAAATGGCAATATCCGAATATGGACGAAATATTCAGAAAATGGTGGAGCATGCCATTGCATTAGAAGATAGAGAAGAACGCAATAAAATGGGACATGGAATTATTAGCGTGATGGGACAATTAAACCCTCACTTAAGAGATATTGCCGATTTTAAACACAAATTGTGGGATCATTTATTTATCATTTCCGATTTTAAATTAGATGTAGATTCACCTTATCCTCTACCGAACAGAGAAGTCATTTTTGAGAAACCAAAAAAAATGGATTACCCAGTAACTGAAAATAGATTTAAACATTATGGAAAATCTATTAAGGATTTAATTGATACCGCCATTAAGTTTGAGGAAGGTGATGAGAAAAATGCTTTAATCGGTGTAATTGTGAATTTGATGAAAAAAACCTACCTTACTTTTAACCAAGACAGTGTGGAAGATAAACAGATTTTAGCCGATTTAAAACTCATCTCTAAAGGACAATTAGTTGTGCCAGAATCTGTTCAAATTCTTCCTACCAACGATATCCTTTCCATGAATAAAAAGAAAACACCAATCGCTGCTTCTAAAAACAGTAAACAACCGCAGAAAAAACAAAATTTCAAAAAACGTAGATATTAATAATGGCTACTTTTAAAATAAAAGGTGGAAATCGTTTAAAAGGTGAATTGATTCCACAAGGTGCTAAAAATGAGGCATTACAGGTTGTGTGTGCTGTGCTATTAACAGCAGAAAGGGTTACACTAACCAATCTTCCTTCCATAAGAGACGTTAATTTTTTAATCGATTTATTAGAAGAATTAGGCGTAAAAGTAGAACGAGTGGGAAATGGAACTGTTCACTTTCAGGCTGACAATGTTAATCTGGATTATTTACAAAGTGAGCAATTTAAAAAAAGAGCGGCTTCATTAAGAGGTTCCGTAATGATAATGGGGCCACTTTTGGCTCGATTTAAAAAAGCTTTCATGCCAAAACCTGGTGGCGATAAAATTGGAGCTCGCCCACTAGATACTCACTTTTTAGGATTTGCACAATTAGGCGCCACCTCTACTTACGATGCTAAATCTGGCATTTATTCATTGAAAGCAGATAACCTTACAGGCAAGTATATTCTTTTAGATGAACCTTCTGTAACTGGTACTGCTAATATTGTGATGACAGCAGTTATGGCAAAAGGAAAAACTACTATTTATAATGCTGCCTGCGAACCTTACCTTCAACAATTATGTGCCATGCTCAACAGAATGGGTGCAAAAATATCGGGTGTTGCCTCTAACTTATTAACTATTGAGGGAGTAACTGAATTAGGTGGTTGCTCGCATCGATTGTTACCAGATTTTATTGAAGTAGGTTCTTTTATTGGTTTGGCAGCAATGACACAATCGGAAATTACCATTAAAGATTGTAGAGTGGATATGTTGGGAAGAATTCCAGACACCTTTAGAAGATTGGGTATCGACATTCAACTTAAAGGCGATGATATTTACATCCCTTCACAAAGTAATTATGAAATTAAAAAAATGATAGACGGTTCTATACCAACTATCTATGATGCTGTTTGGCCTGGCTTTACTCCCGATTTAATAAGTGTAATTTTAGTTACTGCTGTGCAAGCAAAAGGAACTGTTTTAATTCATCAAAAAATGTTTGATAGCCGTTTGTTTTTTATTGATCGACTAAAAGATATGGGAGCACAAATTATACTTTGCGACCCACATCGAGCAACCGTTATTGGAATTAATAAAGAATATAATTTAAGAGGAACAACCATGTCCTCGCCAGATATTAGAGCTGGGGTATCTTTATTAATTGCAGCACTTTCGGCAGACGGAGAAAGTAATATTAGTAACATTGAACAAATAGATAGAGGTTATCAATTTATTGACGACCGACTAAATGCAATAGGAGCAGACATTATTCGTTTATCCTAAAAATTGTTAAGAATAAGTTAATCTCTTCTTCATTACCAATTACTTAGAAATAAATTTCTTAATTTTATCTCACAAAATAAAAACTATGCAAACAATTAAAAAATTTAAAGCGTCTATTGTCCTTGTAGTAATCATCATTATTGCTGCTGGATTTATTTACAATCCAACAGGTTTTGAAGTAGGTTCACAAGCCCCCGATTTAGGCGAAAAAAATCCTGATGGAAAATTAATGAAGCTTTCTTCCTTAAAAGGTCAAGTGGTATTAATAGATTTTTGGGCTTCATGGTGCGGACCATGCAGAAGGGAAAACCCTACTGTTGTCGCTGCTTATACGAAATACAAAGATGCAAAATTTACCAATGGTAACAAATTTACAATTTTTAGTTATTCGTTAGATAAGGATGCTGCTAGCTGGAAAGCCGCAATTGCTAAGGATAAATTATCATGGCCCAACCATGTGAGCGACTTACAAGGCTGGAGTTCAGCAGGTGCTGCAGCTTACGGCATTAATTCTATACCCATGAATTACCTTATTGATGGTAAAGGAAACATAATTGCCAAAAATTTAAGAGGTGAAGAATTAGCCCAAACCCTAGAAAAATTTGTTAAAAAATAAAAACTAGATTAATTAGTAACAAAAGGCAGAGGATAGTTTCTTCTGCCTTTTTTTCGTTTTGTAATTCTATAAGAATAAAAAACTGTCAATTTGACTATTATTAATACAATGGTAGTATTTTTGCCAACTCGTTTTTCGAGAATTAAAATCATACAATTATGAGTAAGGAAGAAGAAGAAATTGAAAATATTGAACAACCTACCGAGGAAATCAAAGAGCAGCTTACTGAAGAAGCTAAGCAATTATCTCCTGAAGAAATTGCCGAAGAAAAATACAATGAGATCAACAACAAATACTTAAGATTATATTCTGAATTTGATAATTATAGAAAAAGAACTCAGAAAGAAAAAATAGAATTGTATAAAACCGCAGGAGAAGATGTAATTGCCGCTATTTTACCTGTAATAGATGATTTTGAAAGGGCTTTAAAAGCCATGAAAGCATCGGATGATATTAAAACAGCCATAGATGGTGTAAAACTAATTCACAATAAAATGCTAACTATTTTAAAACAAAAAGGATTAGAAGAGTTAAAATCATCCATAGGAAAAGATTTTGATATTGCTTTTCATGAAGCCATTACTCAAATTCCAGCACCTTCAAAAAAACAAATAGGAAAAATAATTGATGAACTTGAAAAAGGGTATCAGCTCAACGGAAAAGTAATAAGATTTACAAAAGTTGTGATTGGACAGTAAAGGCTAGTTTAAAGTTCAAGGTTTGTTGTTCAAAGTTTGTTGAACTGAAAACTGTGAACTAAAAACTGAAAACTAAAAAAAATGAGCAAAAGAGATTATTACGAAATATTAGGAGTATCCAAAAATGCAACTGAAGCTGAACTAAAAAAGGCCTATCGTCAAATGGCAATCAAATATCATCCTGATAAAAACCCTGATGATAAAGCTTCTGAAGAAAAATTTAAAGAAGCTGCAGAAGCTTACGAAGTGCTGAGTAATCCAGAAAAAAGACAGCGATATGATCAATTCGGACATGCAGGAGTTGGTGGAGCTGCTGGAGGTGGATACAGTGGGGGTGGTGGAATGAATATGGATGATATTTTTTCTCAATTTGGAGATATTTTTGGCGGTGGTGGTGGATTTAGCGGTTTTGGGGGAAGTTCAAGAGGTCGTGGAAGAAGGGTTCATAAAGGAAGTAATTTAAGAGTTCGCGTAAGATTAACATTGGAAGATATCGCCTCAGGTGTTGAGAAAAAAATTAAAGTAACTAAATTAGTTAATGCTGAGGGTGTTACCACAAAGACTTGTCCTCAATGCCATGGAGCTGGTCAGGTTACTAGAATAGCCAACACCATACTTGGTCAAATGCAAACATCAGCTCCTTGTCCTACCTGTGGAGGAGATGGTAAAATAATAGACAAAAAACCTGCCGGAGCAAATGCTGATGGTTTAATAAAAAAAGAAGAAATAATTACCATCGATATTCCTGCTGGAGTTGAAGATGGCATGCAACTTTCGGTAACAGGAAAAGGAAATGCAGGTCCTAAAGAGGGTATTCCTGGAGATTTAATTGTTTTAATTGAAGAAACACATCATGAAACCATCAAAAGAGATGGTACCAATTTGTTATTCGATTTGTACCTTAATTTTGTTGATGCCACTCTAGGTGCTTCAACAGAAATTAAAACCATTGATGGAAAGGTAAAAATTAACATTGAACCAGGAACACAAAGTGGTAAAGTACTCCGTTTAAAAGGCAAAGGAATTCCCAACATTCAAGGTTATGGTAAAGGAGATTTTTTAATTTATGTGAATGTTTGGACTCCTCAAAAAGTATCGAAAGAGGAAAAAGTAATTCTTGAAAAATTAAAAAGTTCTGAAAACTTTAAACCAAATCCTACCAGTAAGGATAAAGGTTTTTTTGAACGAATGAAAGAGTATTTTAAATAATTTTATAGACCTGCAGGGTTTTTAAAACCTTGCAGGTCTTAAACGAAATGATTTACAAAAGCACCAAAGATTGCGTTGAAGACCTCGAAAAGCACGGACATCTTATTCGTATCAAAGAAAAAGTTGACCCCAATTTGGAAATGGCGGCTATTCATTTGCGAGTTTATGAAAAAGGTGGACCGGCAATTTTATTTGAAAACATTAAAGGATGTGAGTTTCAAGCTGTGTCGAACTTGTTTGGAACAATGGAACGCAGCAAATTTATTTTTCGATCTACATTTGATAAAGTACAACAGCTTATCGAGTTAAAAAACAACCCTATAAAAGCCATAAAATCGCCTTTTAAACATTTGTCTTTGGGATGGTTTGCGTTAAACTCATTACCCAAAAAAGTAAGTAGTAATGACTTTTTAGAAACCACCATAGACAAATTGCCTCTAATTAAATGTTGGAAAAAAGACGGAGGTGCTTTTATCACGTTGCCACAAGTATATTCCGAAGACATTGAAAAACCCGGAGTAATGAACAGTAATTTGGGAATGTACCGTGTGCAATTG
>Ga0100377_1001965_pt1 | contig 17430 bp, 12 predicted proteins | sample CryGeymeta201501_FD_83664 | JGI IMG/M metagenome (GOLD analysis project Ga0100377, IMG submission 83664) | Groundwater microbial communities from Crystal Geyser aquifers in Utah, USA - Crystal Geyser metaG 2015-01 | ecosystem: Environmental > Aquatic > Deep subsurface > Groundwater | place: USA... | reverse complement strand
GTCACGTCGGGCAGGACATGGAGAACCTGGGCTGCCGCCTCGACGAAGTAGTCCGGTCCTTTCTGGAAGGTGATCCGGCCGAGAAAGAGGACCATTTTCCCTTTTCCTTGTCGTTCTGTGCGGTAGGCCTGCCGGGCCTCCGTCCTGGATACGGCGTTGTAAACGACGGAAATTTTCTCCTCGGGAATCGAGTAGCGCGCCACGATCATCCGCTTCGTCCGGTGGCTGACGGCGATGATCAGGTCCGCCTTCTCCATCCCTTCCCGTTCGATTGCGAAAATCTCTTCGTTCCCGTTTTCGCCGCTCCGGTCGTATTCGAGGGAGTGGATGTGAAGGATGAGCGGCCGGCCGCTGATCCGGCGTGCCCGAAGTGCGGCGGGGACGGTCATCCAGTCGTGGGCGTGGATCACGTCAAAGGTGGAGGTGCGGGCGAGGACGCCGCCGGCGCGACCGTAGCGAATCGCCTCGGCGATCAGGTCGGGGCCGTAAATGCCGGCTGTTATCGGAAATTTCGTTCCTTCGGAGAGATATAGGACACGGTAGCGCCCCGCACTTAGATAGGGATGGAGACGGGAGGGAAGGGGGCGGAGCGCCAGCCGCCGGAGGGTCGCCTCTGCGCCGTCGTCCCGGTCGGCGTCGGAGACAGGGATGCCGGCGGTGGAGACGAGGTCCAGAAAAGGGGCCGCGCCCGCCTCGCTGTCCCGTGGCAGGACGAAGGTGATCCGATGGCCGAGACTGGCCAGGGCCGCCGTCATGCCGTAGCAGGCCGTGCCCAGGCCGCCGCTCATCCGGGGTGGAAATTCCCATCCGAACATCAGGATACGCATGGCTTACAACCTCCTCCCTCTTGCTTTGGCTTTTTTCTGGGCGTACATCAACCCGTCGGCCGCCGATATCAGTTCGTCCAGAGAGAGCGGGGATTCAGGGTTGTAGATGGCCGCGCCCCAACTCAGGGAAAGCTTGTAGGGTCGGGACTCTTTTGCATTGAATGCATCGATGTGTTGCTGAAGGCGCCGCGAAAAGTCTCCCTGATTCAGATCCGCAGCATCTATGGAAAGGATGGCGAATTCATCCCCGCCCAAACGGGCGATGATGTCCGATTCCCGGAACGTCTGCCGGAGAATATGCGTCGTATCGATCAGGGCCTTGTCCCCTTCTTTATGACCCTGCGTATCGTTGATCCATTTCAGGCCATCGCAATCGATGAATGTGAGAAGCAGCGGCCTTTGGGCCCTGTTTGCGGCCTTGAGCTGCTGCTCCGCAAGGGTGATGAAACCGCGCCGGTTATACAGATCGGTGAGTTGGTCCCGCAGGGACATCTCCCGCATCTCCGCCTCCATCCGCTTGCGTTCGGTGATGTCCTCAACCACGGTCATGTTGCGCCCGGGTTTTTCCCCCGGCTTCCGGAGAGGCGATATCGTAATGTTGACCCAGACGATCTCCCCGTCCTTCCGGAGGTAGCGCTTCTCCAGGCTGGAGTGGTCGATCTTCCCGGCCAACAGCAGCGCCACTATCTCCTCATGCAGATGGAGATCCTCCGGATGCGTGATCGCCTGGAAGGTGGTGGCCAGCATCTCCTCCTCTGTTCGGCCGACCATTTCGCAAAGTCGCCGGTTCACTGTAATGAACTGGCCCGTACTCATTTTGATCTCGGCCACTCCCACCGCCGCCTGCTCGACCAGGGCGCGGAACCGTCCCTCGCTCTCCCGCAGCGACCTCTCCGTCTTCTTGAGTTCGGTAAAAAGCCGGGCATTGGCGATCGCCCCGGCGATCTGCGCCCCGATCCTCTCCGCCAGCCAGAGATCCTGCTCGGGGTAGGAATTTGGCATTTTCGACAGGAAGTGCAGGGCGCCGATCACCGTATCCCGGTAGATCAGTGGAACGCTCATCATGGAGCGTAGCCCCGCCTGAAAGGTGGAGACGATACTGGTGGGATACAGGCGGGCCATCTCTTCAGGGCTCGCCAGTTGGATGATCAGGCCGGTCCGCGCCCGTATTACCGCCTCACTCACCGTCCCCGTCAGAGGGTAAGATTCCCCCGGTCTTCGTCCGGGGACATCCTCTCCGTAAATATAGGCATTACGGGCGGTGTTCTCTTGAAAATTGAACAGGTTAATGGTAAGCCTGTCAAAGGGAATGAGTTTTCGGACCTTGGCAGAAAACTGCTCGTACACCTCTTCGATGTCCAGCGTGGAACCGATCAACCGCCCGATATCGGCGAGGATGTCTTTCTCTTGCTCCGCCTTCTTGCGCTTGGTGATATCGCGGACAATGCCATGAAACCCGGTTGGCTTCTCCCCCGGCCTTGCAATAAGAGATACCGACACATCGATATACGTCTTGGCGCCGTCCTTTCTAATCGTCTCCCACTCAAAGCCCTTTGAGGGGATCCCGGTTACATAGACCTCGTTAAAAGTCCGAAAGACCTTCTTTGCATTTTCGGCGTCTGTGAATACCCTGTAGTTCATGCCCTGTATTTCTTCTCTGGGGTAACCAAAGATACGGCAATGAGAAGGATTGAAGAATGTGAAATTGCCGGCCAGATCGACTTCGAAGTACCCGTCTTCGATGTTCTCAAGGATGTTTCGATATTTTTCCTCGGATTCGCGAAGTTCTTCCCCCGCCCGCCGCAGATCGGCCAGGGTGCTGTCCAATTTTTTGATCGGATAGGTGCGGAAAATGTAATAGATCAGGTAACCGAGGAGCGAACTGAAAATTCCAAACAGCACCGTAAAGACGACCGGTGTGCGGATGGAATGTCTGGCTTCGAACGAACCGACCGATCGTCCCGAGTCAAAGAGAGCCACTGAAGTCGAGATAACCGGGCGTCTTGCTGCAATATCGGTTTTCGCGACCACGGTTCCCGCCGCGTTGCGAATGATCCGTTCACACGGTTTCCCATCGAGCGCGGGTTGCGAGACAATCTCCTGCAATCTCATACTTTCGAACTCCCACATATCCGGCCGGGTCTGGATGACTTTTTCGACGGATTTTGCGAGAAAGGCGGTTTCTATCGCAAGCGATTCCCGTATCTCGGATACCGAAAGCATATAGTACCCAAAGGGGATTGCAATGGCGAAAATGGATGCCGCAAAAGCCCCCAGGAGCTTCATGATCCTTATGGCGGGCGCTTTCGATTGCAGAGGCCGGGAATCCAAAGGCGCTTCACCTCACTTTCCGGTGATTCGCGGCAAAGGCGCATGGCCGCTTTCAGAGAGTATCTTTCGTCCATCCTTGACGTTGGGGTGCTTTTTTTGAAAACCCTCACCCATCCGCCGCATGGCGCCGATGCCCGATCCCGTACCGGTGATAATCAAATTCCCTTCGGGGCTCGTGGAAGCGGCGCTTTCAACCACGGAAGACGTGAGAAGAAGGACGCCGAAGATCACGATGAAATATCGCAAACAAAGCTTCATCAATCCGTCTCCTTTCCCGCCGACCCCACTCTGTCGTTATCGGCGTCTTCAATCCGCAACCCGCAGACGTCCTTTCAAATCGGTCCTGAATTCGCCGCAATCGGCGGCGAGGAACGCCCGCTCTCTCCGTCTTCCAGCAGCTTGTAAAGGCGGAGCAGTTCGGCGACGCTCCATGCCTGGGCGATGCAGCCGCCCGGCCGGTGGGGCGCGTCCCCGTCGAAGAGCTCGGAGACGCTCCCGATCCCCGCCTCGACTAAGTGTTGCCTAAGAAACGTCCGGAGATATCGCCGGAGATTCTCTTTTTCCTGTTTTGGGTCATCGGCAACGCGGAGGGCGGCTTCGCCGAATGCGCCCAGGAGCCAGGGCCACACGCTCCCCTGGTGGTAGGCGCCGTCCCGTTCGGCGGGGCTCCCCCGGTAGCGGCCCCGGTAGGCCGGATCGGCGGGCGAGAGGGTTCGGAGGCCGCAGGGGGTGAGGAGCTGTTCGCGAACGGCCCGGACCACGGCGGTCTGTTGGACGGGGTCGAGGGGCGAGAAGGGGAGGGAGACGGCGAAGATCTGGTTCGGCCGCACGGCGGTATCCAAAACGCCGTCGCGGAAGACGTCGCCAAGACTGCCTTCCCGGGGGTTCCAGAAGACCTCCCGGAACGAACGCCTCAGAAGCGGGATCAGATCGCCGCCGGAGAACGCCGGTTCGCCGAATGCCGCCGCCAGGTCGCGCGCGAAGCAGAGGGCGTTATACCAGAGGGCGTTGATCTCCACCGGGTATCCGTGGCGGGGCGTGACGGGGATCCCTCCCACCGTGGCGTCCATCCAGGTCAGCGCGGTCTGTCCGTCCCCGGCGTGGAGGAGGCCCCGGGCGTCCATGCCGATTCCGAACCGCGTTCCGTCCATGAACGAGCGGATGATCCGTTTCATGACGGGCCAGAAACGGTCGCGGATCAGCGCCTTGTCGCCCGAGATTCGCAGAAGTTCCTGAACGGCCCAAAAATACCAGAGCGAACTGTCCACGGTGTTGTAGGCCTCGGGGGCGCAATCCGCGGAGCAGAAGTTGGGAAGGAGACAATCAGACTCGTGCAGGCAGATTTCGGCCAGGATCTCGATCCCTTCCCCGATCCGGCCTGTGCCAAAGGCGAGGCCGGGGATGGAGATCAGCGTGTCACGGCCCCAACTCGCGAACCAGGGATAACCGGCGATCACGGCCGGCCTTCCCGACGGGGTGGTGATCAGAAACGACCGCGCGGCGCGGTGGAGGGCGAGGAGATGCTCTCGATCCTCGCCCGTGAATCCGCCGGTCTCTCTTTTGTCGGCCGCTTGGTCGCGGCCCCGCCGGACAACTTCGGTCTTCCAGATCGCGGCTGGATTGGGGACATGATGCCGCATCGTGTCCCCACCATGATGCGGCATCATGTCCCCGCAGACGGAGAGGATGACCGTACATTTTCTCTCGACCGGGACTTCGATGATTCCCGGAAGGAAGAGATCCTCCTCCCAGTCGAAACCACGTTCCCGTTCCTCCGTGTATTGGAAACGGTTGTACCAGAGGGGGGAAGGGGTGAATCGCGACGCCCGGGAGGTCTGGACGACAAGGGAGGGCATGCCCGCGTAGGGTTCGATCCGGAAACCGTTTTCGATCCCTGCCGCCCGGCCGCGGAGGAAGGCGTTTTCGTGGGCGAGTTCGTGATGCCCCCGGAAGGCGAGGAAGGGTTTCAGCCGGAGGATGCTGCCCTGCGGACATCGTTCGAGATCGTAACGGACGAGCAGGATCTCTTTTGCGCGGGGCGTCAGGATCGATTTCTTCACGATGGCTTTACCCGCCCGGCTGATGAAGCTGGGACAGAGGTCGAGCAGAAACTCATCCAGAACCGGTTGGCCAGGCGGAAAGAGGACGCCGGGATACCGGTGGGAACTGAAAAAATGCTCTTCCCCTCCCGCGAGGAGGGAGTCCTCCAACTTGGACAGGAGGAGATGACGACCCGCCGGTGTTTGGAGATTGGCCACGAGCAGGCCATGATAGCGCCGTGTATGGCAATTCGTCAGCGTACTCGATGCGTACCCTCCCCGGCCGTCGGTCTCGAGCCACTCCCGGCTGTCGTCCGGAGACCGGATTCCCCGCAAGTCGATGCGAATCATGAGATCCCCCCCATCGTCCCGTGCGTGCGAAGATCTACTGCGGCATGTTGACGACTTCGACGCCGGCGGGCGTGTTGAAGGTGAAGAATTTGTCGGAAACGCCCGTGTTTGTGCGGATGTCGCTGAAACGGAGGCGCGTGGTATTCCCGTAATCGTCGCTGAAACGGCACTGGACGATCTGGAAAGTTTTCCCGTCGACGGTCAAGTGGAGCCGGTCGATGCCGGTTCCCTTTTCCTTTGCGGTCAGGATGAGGAGATAGTTTCCCTCTTCATCGACGGGGTTCTCCTTCGCGAAACGGAGCTGAAAATCTTCGGAGAGGTTGCCGATGCCGGAGAGGAACTTGACGGCCATCCGCGACCGGTAAACATCTTCGGCGTTCTGGACGTAAACCATCCGGTCCTCGGCGACGTAAAGCCACGCTTTTTTGGCGTTGATGACCAGCTTCTTCTCCTTCGGTTTCGTGTAATCCCATAGCATCATCTTCGGGTTCTTGATCCAGACCGTTCCCTCCTCCCGCTCGGTCTTTTTCATCGATTTGATGGTCACCTCCTGAATGAAGCGGGCCTTCAGATCCGTCGTCTTTTCGTAGATCTCCTGGGTCTTTGCGGCCAGCCGCTCCAAGGAGAGGGGCGCCGCGCAGAGGGCCCTGGTTTGGAAAAAAGCGATCGCGATCAAGAGGAGGAGGGTGATCCCGACTCTCCGCGCAGCGGGGATGCGATTTTTCCGGGGGAAAAATAAAACTGGCCGGAAGTGCAAAAACGGCACAAATATTTCCGACGGTTTATAACCCCGTAAAAAAGTGCGGCAAATGGCCCGGATGGCGCTATGCTTTTGCAAACTATTGAAATCAATTGACATCTTAACTGCCTACACCTTATGCAAACCGGTAGAAAATCGTGACATTTGAAGAGTTACGAAAGTTATCAACAGCCTTGCCAACAGCCCTTTCAACATCTCTGTGGATTCCCTTCCCAAGTTCCCCAAATCAACGGAAATATCGGATCGCCCCAAGGTCAATCCGCGATCTTCAGGCGCCATCCGAACGGATCATCCTTCATTCCGTACTGGATCTGGAGGATCTCGTTGTAGAGTCTTTCCGTCAGCGGGCCTGTCTTCCCGCCGCCGATGGGGCGCTCCTCTCCACGGTAGTAGATCTGGCCGACCGGCGAGACGATGGCCGCCGTTCCCGAGGCGAACGCCTCCCGCATCGTGCCGCCGGCGATTGCGGCCATAATCTCATCCATGGAGAGGCGTCTTTCCGAAACCGTCACCCCCCAACTCTTCGCGAGACGGATGACCGAGTCGCGGGTGACGCCGGGGAGGATTGTCCCCGTCAGCGGGGCGGTGATCAGCTCGTCGCCGATCATGAAGAACATGTTGCTTGTCCCCACCTCCTCCACGTATTTCCGTTCGATCGGGTCAAGCCACAGGACCTGCGTATAACCCATATTTTTAGCGATCTCGCCCGCATAGAGACTGGCTGCGTAGTTGCCGCCGGCCTTGCAGTAGCCGGTTCCGCCGGGGACGGACCGGCAGTACTCCTCGGTGACGTAGATCTTGGTCGGGGCGAACCCCTCGGGGTAGTAGGCCCCCACCGGTCCCAGGATGATGAAGAAGAGGTACTCGTGCGCCGGGTGCACGCCGAGGGCCGGTTCCGTGGCGATCATCGTCGGCCGGATATAGAGGGAGGTCCCGCCGCCGTGCGGGATCCACTCCTTATCCAGCAGGATCAGTTTTTTCAAGGCCTCCAGGAAGAACCCTTCGTCCATCAGCGGCATGCAGAGCCTCTCCGCCGAGACATTCATCCGCCGGATATTCTCTAACGGCCGGAACAGGAAGAGGGCGCCGCCCTTTCCCCGGTAAGCCTTCATCCCCTCGAAGATCTCCTGGGCGTAGTGGAGGCACATCGCCGTCGGCTCGAGCTGAAGCGGTCGGTAGGGTTCGATCAGGGGGTCATGCCAGCCCCGATCGCTATGCCAGGGCATGGTGAAAAAGTGATCGGTGAAGATCTTTCCGAACCCCAACTGCGATTCATCGGTGGGTTTCGCCTTCCGTTTTTCAGGGGGAACCTGAATCATCTTGATTTCCATAGATTGTCTCCTTAACATAGATCGTCTCTTTATCGCAAACACCCTTGGATGGCGCATGATTGTTGAACCCTTACCACTAAATGAGACGGCGATCAAGGCTTCTGTACTGGATGGCCTCGGCGACATGGGAAGAACGGAGCGCTGGAGCCCCCTCCAGGTCCGCGATGGTCCGGGCGACCTTCAGGATCCGGCTGTGGGCGCGGGCGGAGAGACCCAGCCGGTCGATCGCCATTTCGATGAGCTGTCGCGACTCGTCGTCGAGCGGGCAGGCGGCGCGGACCTGGCGGTCGGTCATGCGGGCGTTGAAGAGGGTCCCGTCCCCGGCGAAGCGATTTTTCTGGATGTTGCGCGCCTGTTCGATCCGGGCCTTGATGGCGGCGGACGATTCTCCCGTTTCCCGCGCCGTCAGATCGCGGTAGCGGACGGAGGGGACCTCGATATGGATGTCGATCCGGTCCAGGAGCGGTCCGGAGATCCGCCCCTGGTACTGGCGGATCTGCTGGGGCGTGCAGCGGCACGGGCGGCTCCGGTCGCCGAAGAATCCGCAGGGACAGGGATTCATCGCCGCGACGAGCATGAAGCGGGCGGGATAGGTGGCCGTGAAGGAGGAACGGGTGATCGTGATCCGGCCGTCTTCCAGCGGCTGGCGCAGCGCCTCGAGGGTGTTCTTCCGGAACTCCGGCAGTTCGTCGAGAAAGAGCACCCCGTGGTGGGCGAGGCTGATTTCGCCCGGCCTTGGGGTATGGCCCCCGCCGACCATGCCGGCGTCGGAGATCGTGTGGTGCGGAGCGCGGAAGGGTCTGGTCGCCAGAAGCGCCTCCTTCCAGTCCAGGAGGCCGGCGACGGAAAAGATCTTGGTTGTCTCGATGGCTTCCGGGAGGGAAAGGTCGGGGATGATCGTCACCAGCCGCTGCGCGAGCATGGTCTTCCCGGAGCCGGGGGGGCCGATCATCAGCAGGTTGTGCCCTCCGGCGGCGGCAACCTCCAGCGCGCGTTTGGCCTGCTCCTGGCCGCGGATCTCACTGAAATCGAAGGGATAGTCGCGGGTTCGGCAAAAAAGTTCCGTGAGATCGACGTGGACCGGGGCGATCTCCGTCCGGCCGCCGAGAAACTCCACTACCTCGGAGAGCCGTTCCACCGGGATCACCTCGATCCCCTCTACCAGCGCCGCCTCGGCGGCGTTTTCCTTGGGAACGATCACCCCCCGGATGCCGAGGGCCTTCGCCTCGAAGGCCGCAGGGAGGGCGCCGTGGATCCCCTTCACGCCTCCGTCCAGCGAAAGTTCGCCGAGGAGGAGATAGTCGGCGAGAGACTGGGCGGGCACAAGGCCCTGGGCGGCCAGAATCGCCATGGCGATGGGGAGGTCGAAGGCGGTGCCCTCCTTTTTGATGTCGGCGGGGGCCAGGTTCACGGTGACGTGATGGCCCGGGAAGGGGTAACCGGAGTTCTTGACGGCGGCCTTGATCCGGTCTTTGCTCTCCCGGACGGCCACGTCGGGGAGGCCGACGGTCGAAAACAGCGGGAGACCGGCAGCGAGATCCACCTCAACGGTGACGGGATGGGACTCGATGCCGATGACGGCGCTGCTGATGGCCTTGACGATCAAGCGTAACCCCCTTACTGCATGATCCGACTTATTGCATGATCCGATGGATGGGCGGATGCGGGCGACTCGTATCGCAACCGGGCGTGATCATAAACAAGAAGCCTCTTTCCCGCAAGCGATTTTTCTCTCTTTCCTCTTTGGATCCCCGCCAATAAAAAAGGCGACTCAATAAAAAATCGGCGCTGAGTCACCTTTTCAATGAATACATCGCTTCTGTAAGGTTATTGCCGGTCACGCTCGATGATCTTCATATCCTTGCTCCATCCGGATTTATCCGTGCAGACATTTCTGCATGACTGGCTATGTTGGAGCTGGAAAACAATCTTTCCCTGATACTCGCCATCCCGTTGAACCCTGTATCCGAGTATCGTCCCTCCATAAAAAGAGGGTTCCTGCCGCTTTTTATGAAAATAGATTTTGCCGCCGACCAATTTCTTCGCTTGACTATCATCCAGTCCCCACATGCCGCTTTCCCATACATTTTCTTTAAGCTTCACAAAATGATTCAACGGTTCAACCAAATGGATATTCATTTTACCCTCCTTCACAGGCTTTACATGAATTCAACGCCCCTGATTTCTTGACGTCAAAAAAACAAAAGCCCTGTCACATCATAAAAGACAGGGCTGGGAGATTATTTCACTTCCCTATATGGGAAGGACAAGTATTCAATTTTTCTAAGTCAATCATTATGTTGACTGCAGCGTACTCCCATTCCCAACAATGTCAAGGCATATTATTTCAAGTGAACGCATCTTTCTTGACTGAGGGAAATGGCTGTGCTAAGTTTCCCCCGGTTTTTTACAGTCAACCCGATTCCGGCACGGCAGGTCATGAAAGAACTATCCCATCTCGATGAAAAGGGCCAGGCGCGCATGGTGGATGTAACGGCCAAGGCGCCCACCCTCCGCCGGGCGGTCGCCCGGGGGAAGGTCCGAATGCGTCCGGAGACCGCCGCACTGATCCAGGAGGGGGGGATCCCGAAGGGGGATGTCTTCGCCACGGCCCGGATCGCGGGGATCATGGCCGCAAAAAAGACCGGGGAGCTGATCCCCATGTGTCATCCGCTCGAGCTGACCGGAATCGAGATTCGGTTTTCGTGCGATCCCGCGGCGGGCGAGGTGGCGATCGAGACGAAGGTTAAAACGGTGGGTCGAACCGGCGTTGAGATGGAGGCGATGACGGCCGTCGGCGTCGCCGCGCTCACGATTTACGACATGTGCAAGGCGGTCGACCGCGAGATGGTCCTTACGGATATTCGGCTGATGGCCAAGGAAGGCGGCAAGAGCGGCGCCTTCGTCAGACGGGAACCAACGGTTTAAAAGCGGGTTCGTTCCCGCCGGGAGAGGATATGTCGCAGCACGTCTATACGATTAGAAGGGCGTTTCTCGTTCCGCTCGGCGTTGACGCCTTTCTGCTCTTCTGTCTAACGGTCATCTCCCTGCTGCCACAGGGTTCCGCAACAGAAAGACTCGTCTTTGCCATTTTTTTCGTTCCTTCTCTGTATGTTTTTTTCGCGTGTCTGCTCCGCCGGGTCACGGTGGATGGGGGAGGGATTGTGATTCGGAAGCTGTTGAGAGAAAAGGGAGTTCCCTGGGAAGGGATCACCCATGTCGGCGGTCTTGGCATCCATAACAAGGTCTATCTGCTGCTGACGACCGTCAATGGGTTTTTTATCATCTCCAACGCCTATGGGGGATTTTCCGATCTGGCGGAGGAGATTGTCTCCCGCGTCGATCGCGCCAGGGTGGAAGAAGAGGTCCGTCTTCAGGCGGGACGTTCCCCGTCTTTGATCGTCCACACCGCTTTGGCGTGGACCGCGGCGGCGTTCATGGTCGGCATCATCCTCATCAAAATGTTGCCTCTTATGGCATGACAGCAAGGATGATGCTGTCGTATAAAGTCATCAGCGCCCAGCGGGCGAAAGGTATCCGGTGATTTATGACTCTCATAAAGCAGCAATCCATGGCCGGTCCGGAAGAGCGGGAGAGGCGGACGACCCCGGCCGCCGTCGCCGAGGAGATTCTGGAGGAGAAACTCGAAGACATCGCCACGATCCTGTGCAAGTCGGAGACGGACAGAAGCCGCCTGTACGATGAGGTGCTGGCCATGGTGGAAAGGGGGCTCGTCCGGATTGCGCTGCGACGGTCGAATTACGTGAAGAGCGCCGCGGCCGCCTATCTGGGGATCAACCGGAACACCTTTCAGAAGAAGATGGTCAAGCTTGGCATCGATCACGATCCGGAATGATGGAAAGGTCGGACGAACAGGGACAGATTTCAAATTTGTCCCCTTGAGCGGAATCGGGCCAGTGAGGGAGAAACAGTGAAGGAGAAACAGTGTCGGAGATGAAACTTCCGGAACCGGTGGCAAGGCTCTTGGAGAGGGGCGTTCGGATTCCGAATCCCTTTTCCGTCGATGTCGGCGAAGAGGTCGATCCGGAACGCATTTCAAAAAACGGGGTTGTATTTTATACGGGGACGAAGATCTCCGGGGCGAAAACCCTGATCTCATCGGGGGCGAAACTGGGCGGCGAAGCGCCGGTTACCGTTGCGGATTGCCGTCTCGGCCGGGGGGTGGAGCTCAAAGGGGGCTTTTTCAGCTCTTCCGTATTCTTAGATCAGGCGAACATGGGGTCCGGCGCCCAGGTCCGGGAGGGGTGCCTTCTCGAGGAGGAGGCGAACGGGCGCCACACCGTCGGCATAAAGCAGACCATTCTCTTTCCGTTTGTCACGCTGGGCAGCCTGATCAACTTCTGCGACGCCTTGCTCGCCGGGGGGACCAGCCGCAAGGATCACAGCGAGGTGGGGAGTTCCTACATCCATTTCAACTACACCCCCAACCAGGACAAGGCCACCGCCTCCCTCCTGGGTGACGTCCCCCGCGGCGTGATGCTGCGGGAGCCTCCGATCTTTCTCGGGGGACAGGGGGGGCTGGTCGGGCCGGCCCGGATCGGTTTCGGGACGGTGATCGCCGCCGGGGAGGTCTGGCGGGGGGATTGCCCCGAGGGAGGCCAATTGCTCCAGGGGGAGGGAAAACAGGCCGCCGCGAAGCCTTTTCATCCGGGGCTCTACGGCGACATCCGCCGGCGGGTGACCAACAACGTCCTCTATCTCGCGAATCTGCTGGCCCTGAAACAGTGGTATCTCCACGTGCGCCGCTCCTTCCTTGGCGATCCGGAGCTGGGGGAGGCGCTCTATCAGGGGGCGCTCTTGATTCTCGATGCGGCCGCGGCGGAGCGGTTGGCGCGTTTCAAGGCCCTGGCGGAAAAGATGGAGAAATCGCTGGAACAGGGCGAAAGGTTCCTGCCGGGGGAGACCCGCGGGGATATCCTCCGGCAGCAGCGGGAATTCCGGGAACGGTGGCCGGAATTGGAGGCGTGCCTGACGGACCGTCAGGAGGAAGCGGCCGGCCGGGAGGAACGGGACGGATTTCTCGCGGGTCTGCTCCCCGTCCGGGAGGCGCAGGGGAACGACTATATCCGGGCGATCCGGTCGCTGGACCGGGGTATCGCCGCTCTCGGGACGCTGTGGCTCCAGCGGGTGGTCGATGCCGTCGCAAAAAGGGCGCTTGCCTGCGTCCCCTCCTGCCGCGGGTGACGCCGTGACGGGTCGTTTGCGCCAAAACCTGTCGCATTTTAAAAGTGCTGAGGACTGAGAAGAAAAACACTCAGCACTCAGTCCTCGGCACTTGTTTTTAAGAGGGCGGGAAGAGGAAAAAATGTTTACTGAACACATCTTGCCGGGACTTTACCGAAGGATCGTCCGTTTTCTGACGGAGTGCGAGATCCATGTCGGGCGCAACCCCGAACGGGTTCATGCGCCGGCGCTGATCCTCTTTCCCCATCATTCCGCGATCCTCTGCTGCGGCCTTGCCGGTATTCTGACCCTCCGCCGAAAGACGCCGCCGCAGGCGGCAGGCGATGACCTGTCCGTTCTCTTTGCCCGGGCGGCGGAAAAGAACCTGCCGGCCCTTCTGCGCGGCGCAAAGGGGACAGATTTCAAATCTGTCCCCATAACGGCGTATCTGGGAGGGATCCCGGCCCAGGAGGCGATGGAACAGGCGCTCCTCCGCATGAAGGGGGAAGAGGCCTTTGAAAAAATATTCTACGATCCCGGTGAGTTAAGCACTCTATCCCTTCTTTCTGGGAAAATGAAAGCATTTCTCGCGGTTGAGGAGGGGTTGCTGGAGGAGCAGGCGGGCCGGATTTCGACGGCCGATCTGGAGGCCGTCAACCACGGCCTGGTCGTGATCCGTGATCTCGTCTGGGGGCTCGATCGGGATATTCGGGAGAACGTCGAAAAAATCTGCCGCCTGGCCGGCGCCGGGGGCGTCACTGACGTGGCGCCGGAGGCCCTGCCGAAATACCGGAAAATGAACTTCCTGCTGAACGGCCTTGATCGCCTGGAGGTAAGGGGCCGGGATTCGGCGGGGATCCAGATCTCTTTCGTTGCGGCGGATGCCGGGGCCTTCGGCGGGATCATGACCGCTCTTCGGGAAAAAGGGCAGGGCGATGAGTTGGACCGGCGGCTGGCGCCCGGGGATCTCGCCGACGGTTCCATCACCTGCTCTCCAGTTGTTGCAAGGGGACATGATGCCGCATCGTGTCCCCGCCATGATGCATCGTGGCCCCGACGAGATTTCAAATCTGTCCCCTTGAGCCGGGCGATCTCCTTTACCTACAAGACCGCCGAGATCATCGGCGAACTGGGACGGAACGTCCGGGAACTGAGGCGCCACATAGCGACGGACCGCCTGTTCCACGCCTTCGCCCGTCTCCCGGTTGCCTTCGAGACCGCCTTCACCCACACCCGCTGGGCCTCCGTCGGATCGATCACGGAAGAAAACTGCCATCCGATCGGGAACTTTACACTGCCCTCCGAGAATTACGGGGACATGATGCCGCATCGCACTAACGGGGACATGATGCCGCATCGTGTCCCCGTTAGTGCGATGACAGATTGTAAGGGCTCGATTGATCGAGCCCCTACTGTCCCCTTGAATGGTTCCGACTGCGGGCAGGGTTACGGGATCATCCATGTGGTCTTGAACGGCGACATCGACAACTACCAGGCGCTCCGGGAGGCCCTTGATGAGGAGTGCGGGCGGATCGCGCCGGAGGTGACGACCGATACGAAGATCATCCCGCTGCAGATCGAAAAATACCTGCGGGCGGGTCATGACATGACCGACGCGTTTCGGCGCGCCGTGAACGATTTTGAAGGATCCCATGCCATTGCGATGATCAGCAGCGCCGAGCCCGGAAAGGTTTTCCTGGCCCTCCGGGGAAGCGGCCAGTCGATCTACGTAGGGATCACCCCCGACCGGTATCTCTTCTCCTCGGAACTCTACGGTCTGGTGGAGGAGACCCCCTTCTTCATCAAGATGGAGGGCGAGCGGCCCTCTCATCCGGACATGCCGGAGCACACGGGAGAGATCTTCATCCTGGATCAGGATGCCCCGGGAGGGGCGGCCGGCATTCGGGGGCTCTTCTATGACGGGACGCCGCTTCCGCTCGGTAAAGAGGCGGTGAGGCGGGCGGAGATCACGACCAGGGATATCGATCGCGGCGACTACCCTCACTACTTTCTGAAGGAGATTACCGAATCGACCCTCTCCGTCCGGAAGACCCTGCTGGGAAAATACCGGATCGAGCGGGAGGGGGGTAAGGCGCGCGCCGTCTTCAACCTCGGCCCGGACATCATCCCGGAGGGAATCCGGGAGGCGCTCCGCGGAGGGAAGATCCGGCGGATCGTCGTGATCGGTCATGGGACGGCGGCCGTCGCCGGGAGCGCCGTGGCCGACGCGATGGGACGCTGCCTCAAAGGAAGCGGGATCCGTGTGGAGGCCCGGATCGCCTCCGAACTGAGCGGCTTCTGCCTGGAGGACGGTCTGCAGGAAACCCTGGTCATCCCGATCACCCAGTCGGGAACAACGACGGATACCAACCGCGCCGTGGCGATGGCCGTGGAGCGGGGCGCGAAGATCATCGCGATCGTAAACCGCCGCCAGTCCGATATCACGACCAAGTCCGACGGCGTTTTTTACACCTCCGACGGCCGGGACATCGAAATGGCCGTCGCCTCGACCAAGGCCTTCTATTCCCAGATCGTCGCCGGTCACATCCTGGCCCTTGCGCTGGCCCGGATCCTCTCGACAATGACCGACGAGCGGATCGCGGAGGAACTCCGCCTGCTCGAACAGGCGCCGGATCGGATGGAGAAGGTCCTCGCGCGGAAGGAGCAAATCCGCGACGCCGTGGAAAAACTGGTGAAACAGAAACGTTACTGGGCGGTCGTCGGAAGCGGACCGAACAAGGCGGCGGCCGATGAGATCCGGATCAAGCTGAGCGAGCTTTGCTACAAGACGATCTCTGCCGATGTGGTGGAGAACAAGAAACATATCGATCTTTCCGCCGAACCGCTGATCATCGTCTGCGCGGCGGGAAGTCCGGAAACGGTTACGGGGGACCTTCTGAAGGACGTTGCGATCTTCAAGGCCCACAAGTCCGCGGTGGTCGTTTTTGCCGACGAGGGAGAGGAGCGCTTCAACGCGATCGCCGATGCCGTGATCCCCATACCCCGCGCGCCGCTGCCGCTTCCCGTGATCCTGAACACGATGGCGGGCCACCTCTTCGGCTATTACGCCGCGTGCAGCATCGACGCCGACGCCCTCTTCCTCCGTGCGTTCAAGAGCCGCCTCAATTTGATCATGGTCGAACATGCGAAGCGGAACCTCTCCGTCGATGAGTGCATTGCCGACGGCCGTCTCAGGCGCCTCGTGAACGATTTCACGCGCCACTTCCAGCAAAGAAAGAATCAGGGCGATTTTTCCGAGACCGGCGTGCGGACGATCTCCGATCTGGTCCTCCTGTTGAAATACGCGGCCGGGAAACTGCCGCTTGACGACTTCCGGCACGATTTCCCCGGAGAGGCGGCGCCGACGTCGCCCATCGATCTGTTGGACATTACGCTCGGTCATGCGGTGGATGAGCTCTCGCGCCCGATCGATGCGATCCGCCACCAGGCGAAGACGGTGACGGTGGGGACGAGCCGGAAGGAGGCGCCGCTCGGAGGTCTCCTCTTCGATCTTCTTTTGGAACTCGCGTTCTCCCCCCGTTCACTCCTCAACACGAACGTTCAGGCCCTCGGCCGGATGCAAAAGGCGGTTATCGCCGTCAACGGCTACACCCTCTATGCGGTGAATCACTTTGATGCCGAGGGGAAGCCGGGGGACGACGCGACGATCGCGATCCGGAAGCGGGGCGGCGTTTCCCTCGGGATGCATTCACGGGTCGAAAAATCGGGACGTCTGATGGGAACCAAGAAGGGGATCGTCTCTTCCGGGCGGATCTATGTGGGGCAGGGAAAATCGGACGGCGCCTCCGTCGTGATCATCCCGCTGCTCGGGGAGGGAGAACAGGTCCGGCATCTCCTCTTGATCCATGTGACGTTTAACGAGGCGCTCTCGGTGCAGGAGCGGAAAGATCTCCTCGGCGAGCGGGTCAACGATATCCGGAATCTCATCCAGGAATTCAACCTGGCGTGGGACGACCGTTGTCTCGGGGAGATCCCCCTCGGCGTTCTTCTGGGCGAACCGGTCGAGGTGATCGCCGGGCAGATCCGGGGGGCGGGACAGATTTAAGAAGGAGCAATGATGAAGACGAAATTTATATTTGTGACGGGCGGCGTCCTCTCCTCCCTCGGCAAGGGGTTGGCGGCGGCGTCCATCGCGGCCGTTCTTGAATGCCGGGGCCTCCGGGTGACCAACCAGAAGCTCGACCCGTACATCAACGTCGATCCGGGAACGATGAGCCCCTTCCAGCACGGCGAGGTATTCGTGACCGACGACGGCGCGGAGACCGACCTCGACCTCGGCCACTACGAGCGTTTTAGCGGAACCCGGATGGGCAAGGGGAACAACCTCACGACGGGGCAGGTCTATTTCTCGGTGATTACCAAGGAGCGGCGGGGCGACTACCTCGGCAAGACCGTTCAGGTGATCCCCCACATCACAAACGAGATCAAGGATTACATCAAGAAGACCGCCGACGGCTTCGACGTGGCGATCGTCGAGATCGGCGGCACCGTGGGCGACATCGAGAGCCTTCCCTTCCTCGAGGCGATCCGCCAGTTCCGCAACGAGGTCGGGCGGGAGAACGCGATCTTCATCCACCTGACCTGGG